>Ga0335069_10000796_pt1 | contig 51007 bp, 44 predicted proteins | sample Lox_Sample_11_FD_206714 | JGI IMG/M metagenome (GOLD analysis project Ga0335069, IMG submission 206714) | Soil microbial communities from Loxahatchee National Wildlife Refuge, Florida, United States - Lox_Sample_1.1 | ecosystem: Environmental > Terrestrial > Soil > Wetlands | place: USA... | reverse complement strand
CGCCGGCCGGATTGGAATAGGTCCGCACGCCTGGAATATCGCGCCGCGCCATCTCCGCTCCTGTGCCGATTGGAAGAGACGTCCATCTTGGACAGCGGCCATTCAAGGCTCAAATCACACCCGAGACAACAGAGGTGAACGCTGCGGACGCCGCCCGCCCCTGGCCCTGCGCCCTCCCCAGCCGGGCGGCTATCGCGGCGCGAGGTCGCCGTACTTGTAGGCGGCGGTCACCCCGCCATCCATGAGTATGTCGCTGCCGGTGATGAACGCGCCCTCCGGCCCGAGCAGAAGCGCGCCGACGGTTCCCACTTCGTCGGGTGCGCCCGCGCGGCCGACCGGGCACAGGTCGATCATGCGCCGGTAGCCCGGCCCCCGCGGGCCGCTCAACTCGTCGTTGGCCAGCGGTGTGATGATGATGCCCGGGCTTATGGCGTTGATGCGCGCGCCGCGCCGGCCCCACCGAACCGCCTCGGCCTGAACGCGCAACGCGTTGCCGCGCTTGGAATACTGGTAGGCCAACAAGGGATCGGTGATGCGATCAGGCTGGAGCATGGGCAGCGCCAGCAGGTCGTCGGCGGGGGTGGTGGCCAGCAGCGCATCCTCGGCCGGCGTTAAAGCCGCAAGGCGATGACCCGACTGCGAGGAGATGACGACGCCCGCGCCGCCCTCGGCGATGACCTCGCCGAAGGCTTCGAGCACCAGCGCCGTCCCGTAGAGGTCGACCGCGAGGATGACTTCGGGCGGCGCTTGAGACGGCGATACGCCGGCTGCATGGATCAGGCTCGTCACGCGTCCGAGCGCCGCCGCCTGCGCGGCCAGCGCCTCGACCGACGCGCGCTTGGACACGTCGACGCTCGCGGTGCTGACGGTGAAGCCCGCGTCCCTGAGCACCCCGGCGGCGGCTTCGGCGGTCTGCGGCCGAAGGTCGGCCAGGAGGATGTGCTTGCCCGGGCTGATCCGGCGCGCGATGGCGATGCCGATCGAGCCGGAGCCAACGACAGTGACGACGTCCGTCATGGCCGCACCATCACTTTCAGGGCTTCGCGGCTGTTCATGCGCGGCGTCGCTCCGGGCTTTCTGAGTCATTTAGACGCAGGAGACAACGGGCCTGTCACGCTCGGGCCGTCAGTGCTGGAGGGTGTCGCGGTAATTCATGTGGCAACCGCCGCAATTGGTCTTGGAGAAGGCGGCGGCGGCGGCCTTCACGTCGTCGGTCGAGCCCGTCTTGATCACATTCGCCAGCGTCTTGGAACCCTGATTCATGGTCCCGAAGGCGTCGGTGAACTTGGCCCCGTCGGTCCAGATCGCCGGCTTGGCTCCGCTCACGCCCGGAAGATCGGCCGAGCTGGTGCCCTTGGGCCACATCTTGGCGAGCTTGGTCGAGGTCGCGCCAAGATCGCCGGCGGCCTTCAGCGCGGCGTCCTTGTCCGCGGCGCCCTTCACATAGTCGCTGATCGTCTTCATCGAGGCGGCCACCGACTTCATCGCGCCCTGACGCGCCTTGACCGCGTCCTGCGGCGAGGCGGCCAAAGCCAACTGACCGCTCAGGGCCAGCACGCCCAGAACCACAACCGTCATCCGGCCCAAACTCTTACTCACTTCCATCTTGGCGTTCTCCCTACTCGGCTGCGCCGGAATGTGTCGGTGGATCAATAGGCTGCTGGCGAAGTCGTTGCGCATCGCTGAGCTGACCTTGCGGAAAAGTGGGTGTGGTCGCCACGCGGACACGCCTAGAGCCGCAGCGGCCGCATGAGCAGCACCACGGCCAGGATCAATGAGACGCCCATCATCAGGAAGGACGAGGCTGGGTCATGCGTCAGGCCGTTAGACCAGCCCACCAGATAGGAGCCGGCGAATCCGCCCAAGGCGCCCAGGCTGTTGATCAGGGCGCTGGCGCCCCCGGCGACCGCCTTGGGCAGCACGTCGGCGGGGATGGCGAAGAACGGGGCCAGGGCGGCGATCGGTCCGATGCCGGCCAGGCACAGCAAGGGATAAGACTGCCAGAACGATCCGCCGCGCAGCGCGTAAAGGCCCAGAAACGCCGCCGCGCTCAGGGCCAGGAGCAGCCCGACGATCGGCCGGCGGTCCTTGGCGCGGTCGGACAGGATCGACACCACCGGCATGACCAGGGTCGTGGCCAGATACGGCGCCGACGACAGCCAGCCGATGGTGACGATGTCCTTTGCCCCCGATTCCTTGATGATGGTCGGCAGCCACAAGATGAAGCCGAACAGACTGACGCCCCAGAAGAAGTAGAGCGTGGCGAAGCGCAGCACGAACGGCGAGGCGATCGCGGCCCTGAAGTCTTTCGCGACCTTGAGGTCTTTCTGATCGGCGGCGATCTGGCCCTCGATCGCGTCGCGTTCAGCCGGCGCCAGCCAATGGGCCTGGGCGGGCCGGTCCTGCACCAGGAACCACCAGGCCACGCCCCATACGCTCGCGGGCAGCCCTTCGGCCACGAACATCAGGCGCCAGCCGAACGCCTTGACCAGATAGCCGGAGACGATCGACATCCACAGCACCGTCACCGGCGTGCTGAGAATGATGAAGGCGTTGGCGAGCGATCGTTCGCTGCGCGCGAACCAGCAATTGACGAACATCAGGAGGGCGGGAAACACCGCCGCCTCGACGGCCCCGAGCAGGAACCGCACGATCAGCAGCAGCCACACGTTGGACACCACCCCGGTCAGGGCGGAAAAGCCGCCCCAGGCCACCAGGCAGGCGAAGATCACGACCTTGGGGCTATAGCGCTCGGCCAGGAGCGCGCCGGGCACCTGCGCTGTGAAATAGCCAAAGAAGAACAACGCCCCGACCAGCGACACCATCGACGGCGACAAGGCCAGGTCGTGCGCGATGCCGCCCGCGGCGGCGAAGGAGAAATTCACGCGGTCCAGGTAGGCGAAACTGAAGGTCACGAACAGGATCGGCGTAATGCGCAGCCAACGCGCCTTGGATCGAATTCCCGATGCGTCGGCCATTGGCCCACCCCTCCCGATGCGCGTTTATCTGACTGAAATCACGAATGATCGTGTCGCCGCACGCCGCTTGGCCCGGGCGCGGTCTTGAACGCCGCCACTCTAACTACATCATTGAACTAAATAGTACATACATAATTCCGTGCCTTCCGGTCCTCCCCGCTTGCTTCGCTCAATTCGTCGCGAAGGCCACGATCTCGTCCGACCGGATCGGCGCGCCAGAGTTGGAGCCCCCGGTCGCGACGGCGACGACATACTGCCTGCCGTCCTTGCCCAGGTAGGTGCTGGGGGTGGCGGACACCGACGCGTCGAGCTTCACCGTCCACACCTCTTGTCCGGTCTTGGCGTCGAACGCCCGGAAGCGGCTGTCGTCGGTTCCCCCGATGAACACCAGGCCGCCGGCCGTGGCGATCGAACCGCCGATATTGGGCCGGCCGGTCTTGTTCAGGTTTTCCGGCAATCCCTCGGTGAGGCCGAGAGGCGACTTCCACGCGATCGCGCCCGTGTTCACGTCGATCGCCACCAGCGAGCCCCAGGGCGGCTGGGTGCACGGGATCAGGCCCAGGGCGGGATCGCGAACGGCGAAGCGGCCGCTGGGGCCGAAGTTGCCGTAGGGGCCCTGACGGCTCCCCGGCTTGTTGCCGACCAAGGTCGCCAGGTCCACCGGCCCGCTCGCCGGCGTCTTGGCGCCGATGACCTGGCCCAACTCGTTGACGTTGACGAACAGCAGACCGAGCGCCGGATTGAACGACGCGCCGCCCCAATTGGCGCCGCCGATCTCGCTCGGGAAGACCACGCCCGAGCGGTTGTAGAGGTTCGGCGCGAAGGGGGGGCGATCGATCACGATGCCGTTGTCCGCCACGAACTTACGGCACGCCGCAGCCAGTTCGGGCGTCACGGTGTTCATGTCCTTTTCGCTCATGGTGTTGCGCGCCAGCGGCGCCGGCTTCACCGGGAACGGCTGGGTGGGCGAGAGCTTTTCCCCCGGCACGTCGCTTGCCGGCACGCGACGCTCCTGCACGCCGTAGATCGGCTTGCCCGTGGTGCGGTCCAGCAGGAAAAGCAGGCCATTCTTGCCCACCACCGACAGGGCCGGAATGGTCCTGCCCCCGCGCCGAATGTCGAACAGGGCGACTGACTCAAGGTCATAGTCCCACACGTCGTGATGGACCGCCTGGAAGTGCCAAATGTACTTGCCGGTCCTTGCGTCGACGGCGACCAGACTGGTGTCGTACAGGTTGTTGCCCGGACGGTCGCCGCCGAACAGGTCGCCCGACGGCGCCCCTAAGGGCAGGTAGACGATGCCCCGCTGCAGATCGACGCTCATCCCGCCCCAGGCGTTGACGCCAGACCGTTGATCGGCGGAGGCCGCGACCCAGGTCTTGCCGTAGTTGGGCTCGCCCGGATGAGGAATGGTGTGGAAGGTCCACACCAACTTGCCATCGTGCAGGTCATAGGCGTTCACGTCGCCTGACGGGCCCGGCCCGCTGGTTTCGGGATCCCGACCGCCGACGATGACGATGTTCTTGTAGGTGACGGGCGGCGACGTGGGCGGCTTGTCCAGCTTGACGAAGCCGTTGTCGCCGAACCGGGTGTTCAGAGCGCCCGTCTTCGCATCGAGGGTGAAGAGCCTGGAATCCTCGGTGCCGACCACGATCAGTGCGGGCGTCGTCGCGTCGCCCGGGAAATACTCCACGCCGCGCGTGGACGGGTTGGACTTGGCCAAGGCGTAAACCCACACCTCCTTGCCGGTGACCGCGTCGAGCGCCACGACCCGGCCATAGGGCGAGGCGATGTACATGATGCCGCCCACCACCAAAGGCGTGTCCTCCGACGGGGAGAAGCCGCCGCCGAACGCGGCCGGGCGCGGCGCCGGCGCGGCGCTCTCGTCTGGAATCCCGCTGGCCCGGGCCGCGCCGGCGTTATCCGCGCGCGGCTTGAGGTGGTAGATCCATGCGGGCTTGAGCGTGGCGACGTTCGACGGGGTGATCTGGTTGAGCGGCGAAAAGCGCATGCCACCGGCGTCATGCCCGTAGGTTGGCCATTCGGAGGAGGTCTCATAGCTGTCCGGCGCCGTTGTCTGCGACGCCGTATTGGCCGCCGCGGCGACGCCCGCGCTCGAGCAAAACAAGGCCGAGAGCGGCAAAAGCAGCTTCAGGCAACGCATGCCGACATCCTTTGTCATCGAACCCTCACGACCTCAGGCAAAGCCGAGGAACTGATCCATCACTTGGCGGACGCGCAGGCAGTGCGCCTCGTAGCCGACGATCTTGACCTCTTCGCTGTTGGGTATCTCCAGCGCGATCACCAGACCCGGGGGCATGGCCCCCATCAGCCCCTTCAGGTCCAGCTCGCCCTGCCCCGGCGCGTCGCGCGCTTCGCGGGCGGTGTAGAGCAGACCCTCGAGCGTGGGCGGAACGGCCGCCGGCGCGTCGCACATCTGCATGTAGTTAAAGTCGTTTCTGGGAAGTGCGGCGACCTGCGCCGGTGAGCCGCCCGAGCGGAACAGATGCAGCGGATCGATGAGGATGCCGCCGTTGGCCTTGCCCGCCTTGCTCACCACCTCCGCGGCCGCGCCCAGGTCGCCCACCTGCATCCAGCTGGGGAACTCCAGGTCGGCGGTCAGGCCATAGCGGGCGGCGATGTCGCACATCTGCGCGAAATGGTCGATCGCGCGCGACCGGTCCGGGTCGGGGCATTGGGTCAGGAGGTGCTTGACGCCCAGTTCGGCGCCGGCTGCGATTACCGGCTCGTAGTCGGCCACCACCGTGGTGGGGCCGAGCAGGAAGACCTCGAAGTCGAGCACGCCTACACCAGTGGCGGCGATGGCGGCCTTGGTGGCGCGCAGCAGCGCCTTGTCCTTATCCAGCGGCCAGTGGGGACCGCCCGGCGTGACCTCGGTCACGCGCACGCCCGCGAACTGGTAGCCAGTGCGCGCGGCCAGGGCCAACAGGTCTGGCGGCGCATAGGGCAAGGCCGTCAGCTGCGCCAAGGAGTAGGCCGGTTTGTGGCGTTTGGCGCCGCGCGGCAGACGGCGCGCGGCGGCGTCGACCGGCGATGAGCCCGCGAGGGCGGCCAGCCCGGCCAGGAAGGACCGGCGGCGCATCGGAGCGTTCATGCAGACCTCCCTTGTTGTTCTTTTTATAGTTATTACAGTAACTTATACTAGCGTCAGCTCAGGTGGTGACGTGGGTTTTGCGTTCGCCCGGTGAGTAGATGTCCATGATGTTCCACCAGCCGGCGGTGGGAACGGGAGCGTTTTCCATGATCACGTCCAGCACGCAGGGCTTACCGGACGCGATGGCCGCCTCCAGCGCGGGACGGAACGCGTCGGCGCTCTCGATCCTGACGCCGTCCACGCCGTAGGCGCGGGCGATGGCGGCGAAATCGGGCGAATTTGGCTGGCCGTTCTTTTCGAACACGGTGCCCAGCGTGGTGCCGTAGTGGGCTTTCTGCAGGCCGGCGATGGTGCCGAAGGCGTGGTTGTTCATCACCACCCACACCACCGCGATGTCCGACTCGAAGGCCGTGGCCAGCAGCGCCGGATTCTGACCGAAGCCGCCATCGCCCACCAAGGACACCACCACGCGCTCAGGCGCGGCGATCTTGGCCCCAAGGGCGGCCGGCGCGCCAAAGCCCATGGTGGCGAAGCCGCCGGGGGTGAGGATCGATCCGGGCTCGAGGATGTCGAACTGCTGGCCCACGCCGTTCTTGTTCCAGCCCACGTCGGTGGTGATTACGGCGTTGGCGGGCAGGACGGCGCGCGTGTCCGCCAGGATGCGCTCAGGACGCATGGGAAACTGGTCAGAGACCTCGGCCTGGGCGCGCGAGGCCTTGAACTCGGCCCGGTAGGCGGCGATGTCGCGCTTCAGCTGGGTCGCCGGCCGCGGTTCAGGATAGAGCCGCCGCGCCACGCGGTTCAGAACCTTGAGCGCCTGCTTGAGGTCGGCCACGGCGCCGATCTGGACCGGATAGTTGCGGCCGATCTCGGCCGGATCGATGTCGATCTGGATCAGGCGCGAGGGCGGGATTGCGAAGGTGTATTCCTCCTCCCACGACGAGCAGTCGGCTTCCTTGAAGCTTGTGCCCAGGCCCAGCAGCCAGTCGGCGTTGCGGCAATGATCGTTGATGAACTTGGTGCCCCAGAACCCGGTCATGCCCAGGATCAGCGGGTGAGCGTCGCTCAGCACGCCCTTGCCCATTAGCGAGTGCGCCACCGGTATGCCCATATGATCGACGAAGGCTTCCAACTCCCGCGAGGCTTGGGCTAGCAGAACGCCTCCGCCGGCGTAGATGACCGGCCGTTCCGCCGCCGCCAGCGCCTGGACGATGCGTTCGGCGGTGTCTTCGTCGAGGGTGGGCTTATCCACAGTAGGCGCGTCGAGCAGTTGGCGATCGAACAGCGCCGTGTCGACCTTGGCCGAAAAGATGTCCATCGGCACCGACACCAGCACCGGGCCAGGCCGGCCGCTTTCGGCCAAGCGGAACGCCTTATTGAGGATCTCAGGAAACAGGTCGGCGCGCTCCACGCGCCAGGCCCGCTTGACGAAGGGCCGATAGATTTCCCACTGGGCCGCGTCGGCGTGCAGATTGACTTCCTGGTGGGGATGCTTGCCGTAGAAGTGCGAGGGCACGTCGCCCGCGATCACCACCATCGGGATCGAGTCCAAGGCCGCGTTGGCCACGCCGGTCGAGGCGTTGGTCAGGCCGGGCCCGAGGTGGCTGAGCAGGACCGACGCCTTGTGCGTCATGCGCGCGTAGCCGTCGGCCATGTGCGCCGCCACCTGTTCGTGCCGCGTGTTGACGAACTGGATCTTGCTGTTGGTCAGGGCGGTGAGCACTGCAATGTTGGTGTGCCCGCACAGGCCGAAGATATGAGAGACGCCGCGGCGCTCGAGGTAGCGAACCAGTTGGTGGGAGACGAGGTCTTGCATCGGCTTGTCCTGGAACTCGGGTCAGATGAGAGCGGTCACTCGGATCGCTCGAATTTTCGTCGGGGTGGGCCTGCGTAGGTGAAGGGAATGCCCTTCGGCATCGGCCCCTTCATGCGTCGTCCCGTCTTCATGACCGCCCAGGCGTGGGACAAAATCCCAACCGAGCGGGACAGAATGAACAGGCCGCGTCCCATCTCGGGCGCGAACCCCAACTCGCTGAAGATCACGGCCGTGGCCCCGTCGATATTCATCGGGATAGCCTTGCCCGTGCGCCGGCGAATGCCCGCCTCGACCTCCCGGCCGATGGCGACATAGCCGCCGCCCACCGCGCCCTTGGCGGCGGCCGCCTCGACCAGCCCCAGCAGTGGGGCGGCCCGCGGATCGACCGGATGAAAGCGATGCCCGAAGCCGGGGATGATCTTGCCATTCTCAGCGACGTAGGCGCCCAGCGCCGCATCGACCGCAGCGGCCAGGGCCAGGCCCTGGTCCTGAAACTTACGCACAAGTTCGTACAGCGTCATGCACGCCTGCCCGGCGCCCCCGTGGGTGTCGCCCAGCACATTGATCGCCGAGGCCATGGCGTTGTTCAGGCCGATGCCGCAGCTGGCGGCCATCTGGGCGATGGCGATCGATGGCGCGTGCGGCCCGTGATCGACCGAGGCGACCAAGGCCGCCTCCAGCAGCTCGCTTTGGTCCTGTGACGGCAGTTCGCCGCGCGTCATCAGCCAGATCATCTGCACGAAGCTGATCTGGCCGATCAGGTCCTGGATCGGGTAGCCGCGGACATCGATCTCGCCCGGATGGATGTCGATGATCTCGGTCGTCCACCAGTCCGAAGCGGCCTTCACCAAGGCGTCCGTATCGTCGGTCATAGGGCCCCCTCTTCGCGCAAAGCGGCAATGTCGCTTTCGCAATAGCCCAGTCCTCGTAGGACCGCATCGGTATCGGCGCCGAGCACCGGGGGCGGCGCGGGGGGCGGCGGACGCGCGCCGTCGACAAGGAAGCCGGCGCCGGCCAGGCGCAGGTCTTGATCCAGCCCCTCGATATGTCCGACAGCCTGCACCAGACCGCGCGCTTGCACCTGGGGCAGGGCCAGGGCGTCCGGCACGCTGAGCACACGCCCCGCCGGCACGCCGATCTGATTCAGCAGGCCCTCCCACTCAGCGGCGCTGCGCGTGGACAAGGCGGCCTCGAGCTCGACGGTCAGGGCTTGCCGGTTGCGTTTGCGCGCCTCGCGCTCGGCGAAGCGCGGGTCCTGAAGCAGGTCGGGGCGGCCGATCAGTTCGGCCAGAGCCACGAACTGCTCCTGCTTATTGGCCGCGATGTTGAGCAGCCCCTCGCCCGTGCGGAAAGCGCCGGACGGCGCGGCGGTGAAGTTGTCGTTACCCATCGGCTCGGGCTCGACGCCGCAGATCAGGTAGTTGGACACCACCCAGCCCATGGTCACCAGCACCGATTCCAGCATGGACACATCGATGTAGGCGCCCTGCCCGGTCCGCTCGCGCTGGACCAGGGCGGTGGTGATGGCGAAGGCCGCGGTCACGCCGCCAATCGAATCCGCCACCGGGTAACCCACGCGCAGGGGCGCGCTCTGGGCGTCGCCCGTGATGCTCATTACGCCGCTGAGGCCCTGAACGATCTGGTCGTAGGCGGGCGCGTTCTTCATCGGGCCGGTCTGGCCAAAGCCCGAGATCGCGCAATAGATCAGCCGGGGGTTGGTCCGCCGCAGAACCTCGTGACCGACGCCCAGCCGCTCCATCACCCCGGGCCGGAAGTTCTCGACCAGCACGTCGGCCGTCTCGACCAGGCGATGCAGAATCTGGCGGCCGGCCTCGGTCTTGAGATTGAGGGTGATCGAGGACTTGCCGCCGTTCTGGGCCAGGAAGGAGGCGCCCATCTTGCGCCGGCTCAGGGCCGGGTCAGCGCCGAGCTGGCGCGCCAGATCGCCCGAGCCGGGCGTCTCCACCTTGATCACCTCGGCGCCTTGCAACGCCAGCTGGTAGGCGCACAGCGGCCCGGCCAGGACGTTGGTCAGATCCAGAACGCGCAATCCGGCCAGGGGCGAGGTCATGTCAGCGCCGGATGAAGGGGTTGGGCACATCCAGATCGGTCGAGATCCAAACGGTCTTGGTCTCGAGGTACTCGCGGATGGCGTCCACGCCGGACTCGCGCCCCACGCCCGACTGCTTGTAACCGCCGAAGGGCGAGGTGAAGCTGGTGGCGCGGTAGTTGTTGACCCACACCGTTCCGGCCTTGAGCTTCTCGGTCATGTACATGGTCCGGTGCAGACTCTTGGTCCACACGCCCGAAGCCAGGCCGAACTTGATGTCGTTGGCGATGCGCACCGCGTCGGCCTCGTCCTTGAACGGGATGACCGACAGGACCGGGCCGAACACTTCCTCCTGGGCGATGCGCATGGCGTTGTTGACGCCGGTGAAGATGGTCGGCTCGACGAACTGGCCCGCGCCCAGATCGGGCCGGGCCTTGCCGCCCAAGGCCACCACCGCGCCCTCGGCCTTGGCGGTCTCGATGTAGCCCATGATCTTGTCGAACTGGGGCCGCGTGGCGATCGGCCCGATCTGGGTGTCGGGCAGGGTCGGATCGCCGAGCTTGGCTCCGGCGACGAAATCGACCAGCCGCTGCACGAAGCTGTCGTGGATGGTCTCCTGCACCAAGAGGCGCGAGCCGGCGATGCAGGTCTGGCCCGCCGCAGCGAAGATGCCGGAGATCACGCCCTTGACCGCCTGATCCAGGTCGGCGTCGTCGAATACGATGTTGGGCGACTTGCCGCCCAGCTCCAGGGTGACCGTCTTGAGGCTCTTGGCCGCCAACTCGTAGATGCGCCGGCCGGCCAGATCGCCGCCCGTGAAGCCCACGTGCGCCACATCCGGGTGGGTGACCAAGGCTTCGCCCACCTCGTTGCCAAGACCGGTGATGGCGTTGACCACGCCGGGGGGGAAGCCCGCCTCTGTGAACAGGACGGCGAATTCGATCATCGAGGCCGACGTGAATTCCGACGGCTTGATCACCGCCGTGCAACCGGCGGCCAGGGCCGGCGCCAGCTTCCAGCTGGTCAGCGTGAGCGGGGAATTCCATGGGGTAATGATCGCCACCACGCCCTTGGGCTCGTAGCGCGTATAGGCGAACACGCCCGCCTTGTCGGTGGGGATGACATGGCTTTCCACCTTGTCGGCCAAACCGGCGTAGTAGTGGAAATACTCGCCCATGTAGCGGATCTGGGTGGTGACCTCGGCGGCGAGCTTGCCGTTGTCGTTCTGCTCGATCTTGGCCAGCCGTTCGGCGTTGGCGATCACCAGATCGGCCAGCTTGCGCAGCAGTCGGCCCCGACCGCTGGGCGACAGCGCCGCCCAAGGTCCCTCGCCCGCCTTCTTGGCCGACTCCACCGCGGCCATCACGTCAGCCGCGTCGCCCCGGGCGATCATGGCCCAGTCTTCGCCCGTGTAGGGGTTCGCGGTCGGCAGATACCGGCCGGTGCTGGGCCGAACTTCCGCGCCTTCGATGTAATGCCCGTAGTGCCGCACAGCGTTTCCTCTGGAAACCACAACTCTTCCGGTTCGTCGCCTTGGGCGATCTGAGTTCGGAAATCCTTTTCCAGCCCAGACTTACGCCCCGCCGACGGGCCAAGTCAATAATATACGTACCAGTTCGTCCATTTTATAAACCCTCCCCTCAGAGGGCCAGTCAGGCGGCTTGTCCGGCCCCCGTCATTGGCAGAACGGCTCCGCGCCCATGACGGACTTGATGCCGTTCCAGATCAGGCTCTGGAACTCCAGCGCCCCTGGAAACTGTGTGTCGTCGGCGCTGAAGTCGCCCGCGTCGTGCCCGAGGGTGGTCACCCACACCTTGCCGCCGTCGTAGTACTGGCACCACGCCACTGGATGGAACGCGCCGTGGCCCGGATCACGGCCGACGACTGAAGGCGGCATGCTGGCGAATCCGGGCGGCGGCACGCCGCGCGAGGTCCTCGCCGGCGGCTTCAGACCCGCGCCCCACGAGGCTTCATCGACCGTCGCCAGGAAGCGCACATGGGTGGGGAACGGGATCAGGTTGTACCACTCGTCCGTGAACTGCCATTTGGCGGGCAGGCCCTTGGTCGAGACGTCCTTGTTATCCTGGACCACCACCAGGCCCGGCCGCTCAGGGCCGTGGTCGTAGAAATTGGCGTTGCCGAGAAGGCCTTCGTAATAGGGCCAGTTGTAGAGCGTGCCGAAGGCGTTATGGATGCCGACGAACCCGCCCCCAGCGCGCATGTACTGGCGCAGGGCCGTCTTGCCATCGTCGTCGAGGTTGTCGCGCGAGGTGGAGAAGAAGATCACGGCGTTGTAGCCGCTCATGCGGGTGATGACCTTCAGATCCTCGGTGTAGTCAAGTTGGACGCCGTTGGCGGCCGCCAGGCGCAGCATCTCGCGCTGGACCACATTGTCCGGTCCCAAGGGGGGGTTGAGTCCCGGCCCCAGCGGCGCACCCAGGTCCTCATGGCGAGGACCGGCGGTGCGCGTGTACAGCAGCACCTTGTATTGGGCCGGCTTGGGGCGCGGCCAGTCGTGGAAGCATTGCGGATCCACGCCCCGGCACACGCCGTAGTTGGGATCGCCGAGGTTGTCGTTGATCGGGCCGCCGGGATTGCCGGTCTGACCCATGGCCTGGCCGGTCAGAAGGGCGGCCCCAAGCGCCGCGGCGCCGACGGTCCTCAACATGCGCATACCTACTCTCCCTGGGCGGACCTATAGGGCGCCGGTTGTCAGTCTCGCGGGCCAGTCCGCGCCGGCGTGGCCGGCGTGATCGCCGCCGCCGGATGGGCCTTGAGCCAGTCCATGCCGTTCACATCGATATCCTGCATATGCGTGGCGTCATCCATCACCAACTTCTGCTCGTGGGCCGCGCTCCAGGGCTTCCAGGGCATGGCCGGCGTGGAGGGATCGCCCGTATTGGCGAAGGCGATCAAGGCGCCGCTCATACGGTCGATCAGCGTCCGGTCCCAAGGCTTGGGTTCCCGCGTGACCCGCAGCCAGTTGTACTTATCCAGCGTGTCGAACCAGTAGGGAATGTCGGCGGTGTGATAGGCGCCGGCCGTGGCCGGGTCCTGGTCGGCGAAGGTCACGCCCGGCGCATAGGGATGGGTGTGGGCGAACAGGTCGATGTAGGTCGCCGAGTGATTGTACCGCGCCTGAAGCTGAGCGCAGGTTCGCGACGCGGCTTCCAGCCCCTGTTCGCGCGCCGCCTTCATGCCCGCCTGGTAGACGTCCGCATCGGTGGCCGCGGGATAGAGCTTGAGGAAGGCGTCCGCATCCGGCCCGTACATCTGAGCAGCCAGCGCCCTATATTCAGCGACGGTCTTCACGTGGGCCAAAGGATTTCCAGCGTCGAGATCTTCATGATTGGAGCTGGCGATGATCGGCACGTCGTTGACGGCGTGGGCGTCCAGCGCGGCCTTCTTGGTCAGGGGCCAGAAATAGCCGTCGACGACTGGGCCCGCGCGAACGCCCCGGACGCTCACGCCCACCTGGCTTTCCGCCTGCAAGGCCAGGATTTTGTCGGCGGGGACCTGGCGCATGGCGTCCAGATCGGCCGCGCCCAGGCGCTTTTGGATATCCAGGCCGATCTGCTCGCCGCCTTCCAGGGTGGTGTTGGCGCCGATCATGGAGCTGTCGGTATAGCTGCATGCGCTCGACATGACCGCGCCGCGGAACAAGCCCTTGGACAAGGGGCTGAACAGCTGGGCCGACACCCCGCCGGCGCCCGCCGACTGGCCCATGATCACCACCTTGGCCGGGTCGCCGCCGAAGGCCGCAATATTGTCGTGCACCCAGCGCAGGGCCGCGTTCTGATCGAGATAGGCGTAGTCGCCCGAGTGGCCGCCCTGCTCCTTGGTCAGTTCCGGATGGGCCATGAAGCCCAGGATGCCGACACGGTAGTTGAAGTTGACGAATACCGCGCCGCGCCGCGCCATGGCCTCGCCGTCATAGTTGGCCATGCCTGACGAGCCGATGGTGTTGCCGCCGCCGTAGATGAACACGATGACCGGCAGCCCGGCCCCCGCCTTGGCTTGGGGCGGCGTCCAGATGTTCATGTAGAGGCAGTCTTCCGAAGACGCCTCCTCGCCGAAGTAGTGGTTGATGTTGTGCGGCCGCAGGACCTGGATGCACTCCGGTCCCTTGCGATCAGCGGTCCATACGCCCTTCCAGTTGATCGGCTGCGGCGGGCGCCAACGCAGGTCGTCCACCGGAGGCTTGGCGAACGGAACGCCAAGGTAGGCCTTGACCCCTGAGTCCAGCAGGGTTCCAGCCACAGGACCGCCGTTCGTCGCGACCGGATCGCCCGGAATGGCGACCATCGCGCCGGCGAACGCGCCGCCGGGATTCAGGACCAGGGCGATAACGGCGGCGAGGCCCGCCGCCGCCTTTGAGACCGAGTGCGACGACATTGAACGCTCCATCGAGGATCACAAAAGGTCTCGGCGGCGGGCCGGGTTTGGGGGCGCCCGCCGCCGAGAGAGGCCGCTTATTTTCAGAAGTCCTTGCGCGCGCCGATGGAGACCACGCGGCCGATCGGATTGCCGCCGAAGGTGTCGTAGCCCGAAGCGCCAGCCCCGCCAGCTCCGCCGTTGTTGTAGAAGGGCGGCGCCTTATCGAACAGGTTCTGAACATCGACGTAGAGCTGCGTGCCCGAGGTCCAGCCGCTCTTGTTGGGGAACTCGTACTGCACGTGCAGGTCGAAGGTGTCGTTGGCCGCCACCGTGTCGCCGCCGCTGATCGGCTGGCCGGTGGCGTTGCGCACGATCGGCGTCACGGTAGTGCCGCTCCAGTTCTTGTAGGCGCCCGTGTGGCTCCAGAACAGGCTGGCCGAAACCCCCTGCGCCCAGCCGTCCGTACCATCCCAGGTCACGCCCGAGCGCATCTGGAACTGGATGGAGGGGAAGGTGGTGTTAGCCCCGGTGGTGTTCAGCACGCTGTAAATCGGCGTGCCATTGCCGATCTGCTGCTTGAACTGTGTTTCATAGGTGCCCGCCGTCTGCATGGTGAAGCGGCCGGCGGCGGTGTTCAGCCGGTAGCTGGCGTCGAAGTCGATGCCTTCCACCCACAGGTTCAACACGTTGCGCTGCTGATAGCTGTACAGGAAGTACGAGGTCGGCGGCAGCGCCCCCGTCTGGGGCAAGCCTGCGCCCAGAGCCTGAATCTGTGCGGCGTTGGCGCCGGCGGGGAACACCGTTAGCACCTGATTGATCAAGGCCGGCGAGTTCACCGCGACCGACGGGGCTGGCGAGGTGACGGCGCCCGCGATCTCGTTGTGCCAGTAGTTGACCGAAACCCTCAGGCCACGGACCTGGTCAGGGGTGAAGTCCGCGCCCACCGACCAGCTCTTGCCCGTCTGCGGAACCAGGTAGCGATTGCCGCCGGTGATCTCCGCCCCGGCGATCGAGGTGCCGATGGTGCAGGATGCGGCCGTGGCCACGCAGCCGGGGACCTGAGCGAGGGCGGGCACGACCGAATAGGGGATTGTGATGGCGCCGAGCGAGTAGTTGGTCAGGCCGCTTTCGCCGGTCAGACCCCACTGGCCCAAGGGCGTGCCGACCGAGTTGAGCGACGGCGCCGTGAACGAGGTGGCGTAACCGGCGTGCAGTTTCACGCCCGACATCGGCTCCCAGTTGGCGCCGACCTTCGGGTTCGAAGTGCCGCCGACATCGCTGTAGTGGTCGTAGCGGCCCGAGACGCTCAGGTCGATGCGGCGCGCGCCGGGGATGTTCATGTCGGGGCTCACCACCGGCACCAGCACTTCGCCGTAGCCGGCTTCGACCGTGCGCGCGAGGCTCACGTCGATCGAGGACTCGCCAATCGATGCGGGGCCCACGCCCGAGGGCTGAGCCACGCTCAGGTGCTCGGTGTAATGGGTGAATTCGCCGCCAACGGCCAGCTTCACGTCGCCGGCCGGCAGGTGGAAGACGCTGCCGTCGACCTTCAGGGTGAAGTCCTGGATGTCGTGGCGGGTCGTGCGGGTCTGCAGCGAATCCGTCAGCGACTTCAGCACCGAAGCGGGCGTGGGGTTGCCCGTGGTCAGGAACGGATCGAGCGCGTTGGCCGTGCTCAGGGTCTGGGTGGAGAAGACGTTGGTGCCGGGGATCGACGGGGTGGTCAGACTGCCCGACCCGTTGGTCGTGCCGTTCAACGCCAGATTGGCCACATAGGGGTTCACGGCGCCGATGACCTGTTGGCCCGACGTGGTCTGGCCGATGGTCGCCGCCGCGGTCGCCTGCCAGTCGCCGATCAGCTTATAGACGGCGTTGGGATGGACGTAGAACGTCTCGTCGCTGGCGTTGGTGTGGGCGCCGGGCCCTAGCAGGGCGTCGGCGTCCCAATAGACGGTCTCGGAGGTCGCGCCGGCGATGGGGCTCTGGAAGTAGGGATTGGCGGTGGTGATGGTCGAGGTCACCGTGCCGCGGACGTTGCGCGTCACCTCCTGCAGATTGGAATAGACCACGTCGCCGCCGACGGTCAGGCGATCGTTCACGGTCTCGGTGATGCGACCCATCATGCTGTGGCGGGCTTCCTGAGGCAGCAGGTCCGTGCGGCCGGTATAATCGCACATGCCCGCGCCGGTCGCCGGCACGGTGCTGGCGTAGGGGGCCGGATAATATGCGCCGCCGCTGGTCTTGATGGTCGCCGCGCCGCAGTTGTACGAGGCAAGGTCTGAACCGCCCTGAGCGGTATGGTTCAGCCCGGTGAACGACCGATTGCCTGCTTCCAGGTCGCTGCGGAAATCATAGTTGTAGGCGATCCAGGCCGAGCCGGAGTCCCACTTCTTGCCGGCCAGGGCGCCAAACGAATAGGTGTGGTACTGGTCGCCGAAACCCGCCTGCCCTTCGATCTTCAGGCCGTCGAAGCTCGGGCGCGTGATGAAGTTGACCACGCCCGCCACGGCGTCCGAGCCGTAGATCGACGAGGCGCCGTCGGCCAGCACTTCCACCCGCTGAAGGGCGATCGGCGGGATGATGTTCGGATCGATCAGGGTGTGGTTGAGGCCGGTGTACGGCACGCGGTGGCCATCGACCAGGATCAGCGTCTGGTTGGACGCGCTGGCGCCCAGGCCGTGGATGACCGGGGCATCGACGCCCGCGCCGTCGGCGCTGGTAAACCCGCCCTGGCCGGCGGACTGCATGCCGGAAATGGCCGGGACGTTCTGCAGAATCTGCTGCACCGTCTGATCTGCGGTCTTCTCGATCGCGTCCTGACCGACCGACACCACCGTCGCGCCGACCGGCGCCGCGCCGCGAATGCTGGTGCCGGTGATGACGATGGTGTCCGTGGCCGGCGCCTGCTGGGCGAAGGCCGAGCCCGCGGCGCAGACGGCGACGACCGCGATGGACGCTCCGGCCAGGAGCCGGCGTGAACGCGAACTGGATTGACGGTTGTCACCGAACATTGGGTTTCCTCTCTGAACGTCTTGCCGCGTGTTGCGGACGTGGTTGGCCGACCGGTTTTCCGTCAGGGGCATGAGGCGGCGTCGAAGATTACAAAGATACGTACTGGTTCGTTCATTTTTGAACCAGTCGATGCCGATGGTCAGTGCCGTTTGGAAAGGGTCGTGATAGTTCCTCCCGCACACAGCCATCATGGGCTGCGTTTGTTGCCTTTGAACTGGACAATACTAACTAGTTGGTACATGTCAATGCCAACGATGACGCAGCCCTGGCAACCGGAAAGCGCGTTGGACTCATTCATGATTTCGCTCGAGCCAAGGAGCGAACGTCTTTAAAGCGTGCCTGATGGCGCTGGCGTGGGAGAGCCGAATGCCAAAAGCCAAGACCGCCGAGCAAGCGCTGCAAGGCCCGGCGACCTCGCGCGTGAACAATCCGGAAAAGACCAAGGCCGAGATCTTGGAGGTCGCGTTCAAGGAATTCGCGGATAACGGCTACGGCGGCGCGCGCGTGGACGAAATCGCGGCGCGGACCTCCACCAGCAAGCGCATGATCTACTACTATTTCGAGAGCAAGGACGGTTTATATCAGGCGGTCCTGCGCGAATATTATCTGCGCTTGCGAGGGGCCGAACGCACCTTGCATCTGGAAGACAAACGGCCGCTCGACGCGCTCGCCGAATTGGTGTCGTTCACCTTCGACTACCACACCACACACCCCGATGGCGTCCGGCTGATTATCGTCGAAAACATCCAGAACGGCAGGACCGTCTCTCAGCTGCCCAATGTCGAAGGCCTGAACTCGGTCATCATCCACTCGGTGAGGGACATTTGCGAACGGGGCGCCAGCGAAGGCGTCATTCGGCCCAATATCGATCCGGTGGATCTCTACCAGACCATCGCCGCCCTGAGCTTCTTCAACGTGACCAACAAGTACACCTTCGCCAAGATTTTCCAGCGCGACATGACATCGCCTGAGGCCTTGGCGGCGCGCAAGGCTTCGGTCGTCGAGACGATCCTGCGCTTCGTCGCGGCTTAGGCGGCGGTGTCGGTCGTTCGGACTGGCGGCCGGCCCGTCATATCCTGCGGTCCCCTGCCCGCGCGATTGGGACGAGAAGCGTCAACCCCGGTCGCCCATACGCGAGGCGAATCGCGAGCCGTTGCCCATCCGAAATCGCCTCCGCCCCCTGGAACAAGCAGACCGGCCGCACCTTTAAGGTCCATGCCGAACGCGCCGCGCCAAATCGTCCTGGTCGTTGAGGACGAAGTTCTTATCAGGCTGGAGGCGGCACAGGCTCTCTCCGACCATGGCTACGAGGTGGTGGAGGCCGAGCACGCGGCGCACGCGATCTCTATCTGCGTGCAGCACCCTCGCATCGATCTGTTGTTCACCGATGTGAATATGCCGGGCGATATGAACGGCATCGATCTGGCGGAATATCTGCTGACCGAGCGCCCACGTCTGAAAATCATCATCACGTCCGCCGCGCCGCTGCTGCGGAGCATCAATCACCTCGAGGCGGCCTTTTTGCCCAAGCCCTACGAAATGATGAGACTGCGCGAGGCGGCGGCCGGACTGCTGGCCGCTTAGCTCGCGTCGGCTTCAGTGAGCGGCATCGACAGGGTGAACCGCGTCTCGACCGCATCCGAGCGAACCTCCAGCACGCCGCCGTGCGCATTTGCGATCTCTGAAGCGATGTGAAGACCCAGCCCGAGACCCTGCTGATTGGGGCGTACGTCGCCGCGGAAGAAAGGCTGAAATAGCCGGTCCATGGCCGCCTCGCTGATCGGCTCGCCCGCATTGGCCACCGAGAGCTCGAGCCGGCCGTCGCGGGTTTCGACATCGAGCCGCACGGGCTGGCGCGGATCGCCATAGGTCAAGGCGTTGCTGAGCAGGTTGGATACGAGTTGCCCCATGCGGCTGTCGTCGAAACTGACGGCGTCGCGCAAGTCGAACCGGCAGGCGATCACCCGGCTTGGCGCGTTGATCTCCAACTCGGAGACAACGTGGCGCAATATCGGCTCCAGGGATCCAACCCTGCGGCTGAGGTCGATCCCGCCGCCCAGCCTCGCGCGCGCGAAATCCATCACATTGTCGATCAGCCCGGCCATGCGATCGACGCTGGCCTCCATCAGCTTCAGAAGCTGGACCGCCTTTTCGCTCAGGGGCTCGCGACCGAGCAGCCGAGCGCCCCCGACGATCGACGCCAGCGGGTTGCGCAAATCGTGTCCCAGCACCGCGATGAACTGCTCGCGCAATTCAGAGGCGGCCTGTTCGTCTCTCAGGCGTTGCACCGCCAGGGCTTCGCGGCCGAGCAGATCACGCTCGTAGCCGCGCCGGTCCTTGGCGCGCATGACCACCACCCGGATAGCAAGGAGGCGGCCTTCGCCGTCCCGGCGCTCGGACGCGTTGACCAGCACCGGAAGCTTTTCGCCGCCGCCGGTCACCAGATCAAGCGCGACCTCCTCGAACCCGCCTTGCAAGCGCAAGTGCGGCGCGAAGTTGGTCTCGTAGAAGATCCGGCCGGCGACCGTCAGCAGGTCGCGCAGCCGTTTGCCGCGCAAATCGTCCTCCGACAGGCCGATCCATTCGGCGAAGGTAAAGTTGACCTTGGTTATCCGGCCGTCGGGCGACATCGTGAGGTAGCCGCACGGGGCGTGGTCGAAGAGGTCGGCTAAATCCTCGGCGGTCACCGACGCAGGGTGATTGGGCGCCCGATCAGACATGGGCGCGAATGGCGGCGACCACTTCCGCGGGCGCGCTGAGGTTCGGGCAATGGCCGGTGGCCTCCAGAACGACCAGCGTGCTGCCGGTGATTTGCTGGTGAACGTACTGGCCGACGGCGAGGGGCGCGATGATGTCGTCGCTGCACTGAAGGATAAGCGTCGGGGTGGTGACCTTCGCCAGGTCGGCCCGGTTGTCGGACATGAAGGTGGCGTGCGCGAACGCCTTGGCGATGGCCGGATCCGTGCGGCAGAAGCTGGCCGTCAGTTCGTCGCCGAGCTCTGGCCGCTCGGGATTGCCCATGATGACGGGGGCCAGGGCGCGCGACCACGCCATGGGATTTTCGTCCAAGAACTTCAGCAGATCCTCGATCTGTTCCGTGGTGAATCCGCCCACATAGCCGTCGTCATCGATGTAGCGCGGCGATGGGCCGACCAGGATCAGTTGGGCGAAGAGCTCCGGCGCATCGATCGCCGCCAAGACACCGATCATCCCGCTGACCGAATGGCCCACAAATATGGTCCGCGCCAGGCCCAGCTCACGCAAAATCTCGACCAGATCGGCCGCGTAACCAGCCAAGCCCACGTATTTGGCGGGGTCGTAGGCGTCCAGATCGGAACCGCCCGCGCCGACGCTGTCGAACAGCACCGTCCGGAACCGCGCCTCGAACGCCGGCGCCACATGCCGCCACATGGTCTGGTCGCAGCCGAAGCCGTGGGCGAACACCATCGCCTGATCGCCGGACCCTTTGACTCGCACGTTGTTGCGCTGAACAGCCGACAAGACACGCCTCCGGGCCCGTCTGCGGCTTGGCCAGCACCAACAATAGGGACGTCGTAAGACCAGAACAATGGGCCGCACGGAGCGCCGGTTCACTTTGCGGTCGATGAACGTGCTCAGCCTGAGCGTAGCGCATGTGACGATCTGGCCGGCGTCACTTCATCAGACCTGTCGTCCGCGACGCGACCTGGAGAACGGCGTCGACCCCATGCGCAGCGTCGCCGGCGCCGGAAACAGGGGACTGCCAATCTATCGCTCAGGAAATCTGCGGGGCCGCCAAGCCGGTGGATGACAGCGCCTTCTGCGCGCTCTTTCCACTCAGCCGCGCGCCCCAGGTCAGCAGCTTGGGTAGGGTCGCCACCGCCGACCCAGCCAACGCCGCGGCCGCCGGATGCATGGCCACGGTCGCGATCGCGGACGCCGCGCGCAGTCTCAAGCCGAAATGGGCCCTCCAATCGGCGCTGTAGGCGTGCCCGATGGCGCGGGCCCGGCCGTCGTCGCCGAGGACGCGTTCGTTTTCGATCAGCGCCCGGCACAGGATCGAAGAGGACTGCATCGCCATGCTGATCCCCTCGGCGATCGCCGGATGGGCTTCGCCAGCGGCGTTGCCCACCCGAAACATCCCCGCCCGATACGCCGGCCGGATACCCGGCCGGATGGGTCCGGCGGACAAGATCGGACCGTCCAGTTCCGCGCGGACAAGCGATTGGCGCACGCCTTCACAGTGACGGCGGATATGGGCGAGCACGGCTTCGCCCGCCGAGAGTCCGGGCCACGTCTGACGGGTTCGCGCCAGTGTGTCGCGCCGGATGCAGCAGGACAGGCCGACCCGGCCGCCGTCGGTCGACGCCATGCCGCCATAGCCGCCAGGAAACATCAGCAAGGGCATCAGATCCGGCGGCAGGTCGCCGCCATGAAAATGCGCCTTGAACGCCAACAGGTCGGAGGGCCGATGGGCTGGCGCCGGTTCAGACAGGGGCCCACGCTCCCAAGATCCATTCGCGGCGATGATCCGGCGGGCGGTCAATCGCAGGCTGTTCGCGGGCCCGACGAGCGCGGCGTGGTGCAGTCCACCGACCCGTTCCATGTCCACGAGCTTGAAGGGCTGGAATAAAGTCGCGCCGGCCCGAACCGCGGCGTCGCGCAAAAGGCCATCGAGATGTTCGCGGCCTATCGCCCTGCCCCATGCGCCGGCGCCATTGACGACACGCGGCATGGGAGACTCCGTGACCGTCCTTCCGGTGAACAGGGCGACCCGGCGTATCTCGGGCCCGGCGTGCTCGCCGAACCCGCCGCCGACGTCGGCCGGATTCAGCAGCGGCAGGCTGGTGGCGGAAACGAATTCGCCGCACACCTTGCGCCTCGGGAAGACACTTTTTTCGACCAAGGCGACCGTCCAGCCGGCGCGCGCCAACAGTCTGGCGGCCGTCGACCCAGCCGGCCCGGCGCCGATGACGAGAACGTCGTAGATCATCCGCCGTCCGCGATCATGGTCGGGCTGAGCCTCTCGTCACCGCGAGAGACCTGGCGGCCCGAGCGGGCGCGAAAGCGAGGCTGGCGCTGATCGCTCATGCCCCGGTGAACAACATGGTCTCGGCGGTCAGGCCGGGCCCGAACGCCATCGCGCAGCCGCGCCGGCCTGCGGTCGGCCCCTCCAGCAGCGCCTTGAGGACGAACAAGACCGTCGCCGATGACATGTTGCCGAACCGGCTGAGCACCTCGCGTGACGCCGCAAGCGCCTGCGGCGGTAAGGCGAAAGCGCCTTCCACGGCGTCCAGGACCGTTCGCCCACCGGGATGGACGGCCCAAAGATCGATCTCGACCGGGGCGGCGCCCCCAAGGATGCGATCCTGACCGGCCTTGAGCGCGCGGCCGACGGTCGATGGAACCTGGCCCGAGAGGAACATGTCGAAGCCCTGATCGCGGATGTTCCAGGTGATCTGGTCATCGCTCTCGCGCGCCACCTCGACGTGGAAGGAGTCCAGGGCCAGGCCGACCGGTTCGGCGCTGATCAGGGCGGCGGCGGCGCCGTCGCCAAACACTAGAAAGGTGAGCGCCTGTTCGATGTCGTCGGTCTCCTGCAGATGCAAGGTGCACAGTTCGAGCGCCACGACCATCACCTGGGCCTGGGGCTCCGAGCGCACGATGTGGCGCGCGAGCTTGAGCGCGTTGAGGGCGGCATAGCAGCCCATGAAACCGATCAAGGTGCGCTCCACCGATCGGCTGAGCCCTAACCGCGCGGCGATCTGCAGATCCAGCCCCGGGGCCGCGAAGCCAGTGCAGCAGGTCACGATCAGGTGGGTGACCTGTTTGCACCTATCGCCGAGATTCAGCCGGTCCACAGCGCGCATGGCGAGATCGGGCGCCGTGGTCTCGAAGCGCTGCATGCGCTCGGCCGTCGAGGGGAAGGCCCCGGGTCTGTAGAGCCCGCTGGTGTCGATCGCCGAGTTGGCGCCGGCCGGCGCAGGCGCAAGGCACGACCATCGCTGCCTGATCTGACTGCGCTCAGCCATGCGACGGAACAGCCGCCGGCGCTTAGGATCGACGATAAGGCCTTCAGCGTAGGTCGTGAACGCCTCGTGGATGTCGTTGGGCGGGACCGCGGTCGCGATCCGATTGATGTAGGCCCGCACGATCACCTCACCCGTCCGCGCGTCTGTGCGCGTAATCTATCGTTACGCCGCGCGATCGCTTTGGTTCGCCCAAAGGGTAAACATTGGGGAAAAACAATATAGGCGCACGCTTCATTCGCCGACGGTTATGGCGCGGGGCCTTGTACGATAAAGCCTGTGTCAGGCCACTGGCGCCTCCCCTACCGCCCGGCCTGCGGCGGCAGGAACGCCAGCGACCACATGTCCTTGAGCGCCAGGGATCGCTTGGCGTAGGTCGCCACGCCGGTCTCGGGATCGATGCCTAAAGCATAGATTTCATTGTCTTTTTCCACCGCCAAGGCCCGGACGCGGCCCGAGGAGTCGAACGCCATAGTGCGCGGCGCGCACTCTGGGATGGGGTCTCGCCGATCACGGCGCCCTTTCCGTCGGCGCCCACCTCCAGCGTCGCTATAGAGCCACAGCAGTTTTCTCCGGGTCGGCTCGCCGAGATATGGGTGGGCTTCAACATCGGCGTGGAAATTGCTAGCTGACCCTGGTGCTGAACGTCAGCCTCCTGGTCTATGGACTGTCGAACATTGGCGGGACCTTTCCGCGCCCGATCTTCGTCAACTTCGCCTCGACCTTGCTCGTAGCCCAGGGCCTGTTCTGGTACATCACGCGCAGCTTCGTGCGATTCAGGCGCCGACCACGAGCTGGACAACAATTGAGGGGGGTGCAGGAAATATGAGCGCCAGAACACACGCGGCTTGGGCAGGTGCGTTGGCTTTGTGCGCCACGCTGCTGACGGGCTGCCAGGACCCGCCCGCGTCAGCGGACTCCGGCGCACCGGATACCAGCTACCCGCAGTGGGCCTTTCCTGGGACCACCACGGTCAGCCTGCAAGGCAGCCAGGCGGCTTATAGCGAAGTGCAGATGTATGACCGCACCATGGCGGTCGATTGGTATCCGGAGAGCCACCCGGCCATGCCGGACGCCGTCACGGGACGCCCGCCAACCTTCGCTTGCGGGTTCTGCCACCTGCCCCAGGGCGCCGGCCGGTCGGAGAACGCGGCCCTGGCGGGCCTGCCCTACGCCTATATCGTGCAGCAGGCGCAGGACATGCGGGCGGGCCTGCGCAAATCGCCCAATCCCAAGTTCGGGCCGGCGATGAATATGCAGACCACCATCAAGCAGGTCTCCGACGCCGACATCCAGGACGCGGCGCGCTACTTCTCGAGCCTGACCTTCAAAAAGCACCTGAAGATCGTCGAATCCGACACCGTGCCCCGCTTCACGGCCGACGCTTTCGTCTGGGTGATCGACACGCGAGGCGATCGCCAACCGCTTGGCCAGCGCATCATCGAAGGCCCAGACGATTTCGAGGGCTTCGAACGGCGCGATCCGAACATGACTTTCACCGCCTACGTGCCAACGGGCGCCATCGCGGACGGCGAATATCTGGCGGCCGGCAAAGGCTCGCGGCCCGCTTGCGCCAGCTGCCACGGCGTTGGGCTCAAGGGCGGGCAAATCGGCCCTCCCATCGCGGGGCGCCTGCCGACCTACATCTTCCGCCAGCTCTACGCGATCAAGTCAGGCACGCGCAGGGGCGCTGACGCCGTGGCGCGCATGAAGCCCATCGTCGACGGCCTGTCGCAGAAGGACATGGTCGACCTGGCGGCCTATGTGGCGTCGCTGGATCCGTAGACGGAGCGCCGTGCTCAGTTGGCAGGCGGCGCTACATCGGCGTCGACCTGGCCCGTGTTGTCTAGGGCCTGGCGCACGAAGCCCGACGCCTTCATACGCTCGACGAACGCCGACAGATAGGTCAGGCCCTGGGGCGCGCGCCCCTTGGGCGTGACCAGGGCCTGGCGGATCGTCTGGAAACCTGGCGTGATCACCCGCCATTCCGGGTGGGTGTTGGCCACGCGGCGCAGGGCCGCACCGATGCCGGCCACCGCCTCCAGGTGCTGATCGGCGAAGCTCTGGGGCGCGCCCGCCACGGTGTCAGTCCGCACGAGGGACGCGTGCTTGAGGGTGCGGGTCAGGTAGAGCTCATAGGCCGAGCCCTTGGGCGCTGCGATACGCACGCCGTCACGGTCCAGATCCTCGGAGGTTTTGAACGCGCTGTCTGCCCAGACCATGTAAGCCCCGTCGATCACCACATAGGGCGCGGTGAAGTCGACCTGCTCGGCGCGCTGGGGATCGATGGCCAGGAAGGCCACGTCCCATTCGCCCTTTTGGCCACCGGCGAAAGTGGCGCCGGCCTCATGATAGACCACCAGCCGCACCGGCACGCCAAGCGACCTTCCGAGCGCGCGGGCCAGGTCGACCGAAACGCCATGCAGTTCGCCTGCGGCGTCCTGTTGAGCCAGCACCGAATTGCCGAGATTGATCGCCGCCCGAAGTACGCCCGTGGGCGCGAGCGCGGCGAGCGTCGCGGCGTCCGGCGGGGCCGCTTCGGCCGCCATCAGCGGGGTGCAGCAGAGCCACAGCGAGGCGGCGATCAGGGATAGGGCGCGAATGTGCATGGGCGACACGACTTCTCATGAACCTGCCGGGCGCGGTCAGGATTTCTCGGGGTTAAGGACGTCAACGACACAAGAGTGGTCTCAGGCAATAGAAACGCGCAGACGAGCATCACCGTATAGGCCACGACGGCTGTGACGGCGATGGCGGTGGGCAGGCCCGCCTTCGCTGATAACATGCCCACGAGCGTCGGGAAGACGGCGCCCACGCCCCGGCCGGCGTTGCAGCAAAAGCCCTGTCCGGTCCCCCGCAAGGCATTCCAAGGCGGTTTTCTCCCCCCACAAATCCCAGCGGCGCGCTTGGCGGCGCCTGAGCGAACGGTAAAGCCGATCCAGAGACCGCAGAAGATCACCGCCGCCCAGATCGAGCAATGGGCCAAGCTGATCGTGACCGAGTGGAAGCGCGCCATGGCCGTTCCCGGCGCGCTCGGCTTCGAGGCCGCGGTGCAGGACAATCACCGCAGCCTCTTCGCCGTTCACGAGGCGTGGACTAGTCGCGCCGCGTATGGGGCATACGTACGATCACCTTCAGGCGCCAACTGCACGCGGCCGGCGTCGGCCGCCCATCAGATCAATTCGGGTAAAACACAAAATCGCGCGGCTTGGAGATCGGGGCGGTTTGATCGGTGAGCTGCAGTTCGCCGGTCAGGCTATCGACCTTCATCACCGAGATGGCGTTCGAACCGTCGTTGGCGACCAGCATCCAATGGCCGGTCGGGTCGAAAGCGAAGCCCACCGGGGACAGGCCGCCCGATCCCAGTCGTTGAATCTCGCGCAGCCGGCCGGTGCGCGGCGCGATGGCATAGGCGACGATGCTATTCTGCTTGCCCCTCAGCGTTACATAAAGGAACCGCCCGTTGGGCGAGGTGTGCAGCTCGGCCCCGCCCTTCGACTCCGGCGCGGCGCCCGCCTCATCAGGCGAACCGGCGGGATAGGCCGATAGGGACTGGACCGGGCGCAACCGCCCCCGTCGCCCATCCCACGCAAGAACATGGACTTCGGCCGTCAACTCGGTGAGCACATAGACGAACTTGCCCCGGGGATCGAACACCAGGTGCCTGGGTCCAGATCCCGCCGGCAGCGCCTGGGAGCCCGCGGGCGTGAGCGCCCGGGTGGCCGGATCGAAACGGTAGACGAACACCCGATCGGCCCCCAAGTCCGCCACCAGCACGTATTTGCCGCTAGGGTCGAGCACGATGCAGTGCGCGATCGCGTGAGCCTGGCGCACGGGGAACGGACCGCTCCCGCTGTCCTGCTGCAGGGCGGCGACCGGTCCGAGCGACCCGTCGGCGAGGACCGGTAAGGCTGCGATCGTGCCGCTGTCGTAGTTGGCGTTGAACAGGGTGTTCGTCCGCGGGTCGAAGCTGAGGTAGGTCGGCTCCCGACCGCCGGAATCCACGTCGCCGATCGGCTTGAGGCCGCCGGTGACGGGGTCGATGGCCAAGCTGTAGACACGCCCGTTGGCGTCGCGGCCCGCAGGCGTGGCGCCAACGGCGTAGAGCACCGGCGCGGTCGGATTGAGCGCCAGCCACTGCGCTCTCAAGAGAGCGATGGCCTGGCTGGGCTTGGACAGGTGACCCGTCGCCTCGTCGAAGTCGGCGACAAACACGCCATCGCCCCCCTGCGTGCCGATGTAGACCCGCTCGCTGGACCGCGGCGCGGCTGACACCGGCGACGCGTGGAGCAGCAGGCTCAGGCACAAACTGGAAACGACCGCCGGATTTTGATGCATGGGTCACCTTGGGTTTGAACGACAGAGGACCGACTTCCCGCGACCTTGGCGACGCTGCTTGCGATGCTTCATGACATCCGGCGGGCAGCGCTTGACATGCCGTGCGACGGCTTCGTACGTCAAGTTGAGAGCTTGGTGGCCGACGCGCTGGTTCAGGCCCCGAAAACGCGACGAAAAGGCGGGGGAAAACAATGGTCCGACGGGCTCTGATGGTCGCGCTTGCCGTGGCCTGCGTTCCGCCGTCCGTCGGCCGGGCCCAAACGGCGCCGGCGCCCAAGGCCGAAGCCTATCACTGGCCGCCGCAACTGCCGGCTGCGCCCCTGTTCTTCCGGGCGGAGTGGACAGCCACCCCGCACCAACATCCGGTGACGCAGGCCGACCTGGCCAACCCCAACCTGGAGCTGAAGCTCTATGGTCCCTCAGGCAAACAGATCGCCACCGCTTCGCAAGGCGCGCCCAGCATGACGGGGGCGGCGCCGACCCACGTCTACACCGGGCTATGCGAGCAGACCTGCGCGGCCGCGCTGCGCGACCCGAAGAACTATGTGGACCTGAGCGGCCTGGGGAAGATCCGCTGGGAAGACAAAATCTCGGGCCTGCACCGCGTCCACCCCATCGTAAAGTTGGCCGACGGCACCTGGCTGGTAGGCGAACACGGCGACAGCAACGAGGCGGACTTCCACGCCAACGAGTTCACCCTGTCGGAATCGCGCTGGATTCGGCTCGACATCGACCGGGTCGTCACGCGGGACGATTGGATGGACGGAACCTCGGTCGACTTCTCCAAGGTCGACGAAGTGGGCTTCACCAGCCTGATGCCGGGCAGCGGACACGGCGACGGCGGCTACATGGACATGGGCTGGATCGAAGTTTACGGCAATCCGGTGCCCCGCACCGCGCGCTGACGGCGGGCACGCCCCCGGCCGATACGCCTTGACCAAACGCCGGCCCGCGCCGGAACATCGACCGTGACGTACAGGAGAGGCCATGAAGGTCTTCGGAAGAATCGCCGCACCAGCAGCCTTGGCCCTTGCCGCCATGACGGCTCAACCCGCATCCGCACACCATTCCTTCGCCATGTTCGACAACACCAAGACCGTGACCCTGGTGGGCACGGTCAAGGAATTCGAGTGGAACAATCCGCACAGCTGGATTCAGCTGGTGGTGCATGACGCCGCATCGGGCAAGGACCTGGAATATTCTATCGAAGGCCAAAGCCCCAACGCCCTGGAGCATCAGGGCTGGAGCCGGCATGCCTTGCAGGTGGGCGACACTGCGACCATCAACATCCACCCTTTGAAGGACGGCACGCTCGGCGGCTCGCTGATCGACGCCACGGTCAAAGGTCAGACGTTCGGCAAGAGTTCAGGCTGAGTCCTGGCCAAGCCCAGTCTCCGGGCGGTCGATCTTCCGGGGCATGGACATCGCGGCGACCAGCGCAACGGCCATGGAGGCGGCGACGTACCAGTAGAAGCCTCCCTCCCGGCCCGCGCTCTTGAAGCTCAAGGCCACCAGTTCGGCCGTCCCGCCGAAGACCGACACCGACAAGGCGAACGATAGTCCCACCGCGAAGGCGCGGATGTCGTTGGGGAACAGCTCCGCTTTGAAAATCGCGCTCACAGCCGAGTACGGGGTAAGCGAGCAGAGGCCGATCGTCAGCAGCACGAAGGCCTGCCCGGGCGTGTGGGCGGCGGCCAGGGCGGACAGCAAGGGCACGTTGATCACCATGCCGAGCGCCCCGAACACGAGCAGGATCGCCCGACGCCCGATCAGGTCCGATATCCACCCAAACAAGGGGTGCAGCGCCGTGTAGACGATCAGGGCCGCCAGGGTGATCTCGGCCGAGATATCGGCGCTGAACCCGGCCGTGTTGACCAGGAATTTCGGCATGTAGGTGACGTAGGTCTGGAAGGCGATCGTGCCCGCGGCCGTCACAAAGAACACGATCAGGAACGCACGGCGGTAGGTCCACAGGCGCCGCCATGGGCGCACCTTATGACCCGCATCGCCAGCGCTCCTGGTGTCGGACTCTGGGGCGCGCAGGGTGAAAACCAGCGAGCCGAGCGCGAGGCCGGCCCCGATCCAGAACGGTATGCGCCATCCCCATGCCGCCAGCGCCGCGCGGCTGAGGCTGTGTTGCAACGTCAGCAGAATGCCCATGGCCAGGAACAGCCCCAGCAGCAGGGTCATGAAGTGGAAGCTGGTCCAGAATCCCTTCCAGCGGCTGGCGGCCGCCTCGCTGAGATAGGTGGCGCTCGCCCCGTACTGGCCGCCCAGGCTCAGGCCCTGAATGAAGCGCGCCAGGGTCAGCAGCGCCGGAGCCGCGACGCCGACCGCAGCGTAGGTCGGCGTGAAACCGACGCCGGCGGACCCCACCGCCATCAAAACCATCGACAGGATCATCGCTGGGCGGCGACCGACCCTGTCGGCGTAGCGCCCCATCAGCCAGCCGCCGATTGGCCGGGTTAGAAAGCCTACCGCGAACACTGTCGCCGCGCCGAGCAGCTGGGCCGTCTGGTCGCCTCTGGGGAAGAAAGCCTTGGCGAAATGGAGGGCGAACGAGGGGTACACATACCAGTCGTACCATTCGACCAAGCTGCCGACCGAACCGCCGACGATGGCCGAGAGCCGTGTCCTGCGCGGCGACGCGGGATCGACGGCCTCGGCCTGTTCTTCACGACTGGAGGTCGAGGCGCTCATCGCCGATCCGCTCCTGGTGATCGCGCCGCCGCGGTGTGTTGCGCCGCTGGCTGAGCCATCTCGCCAACCCCGCCGAACATCATCCGTCCGAACGTCAGCGGAAGCTTTGGTGGCCCGACGCGTCGGCGCCGTTGTGATTGTCGTCGCAGATGTATTCCTGCATCGCCGAGGGATCGGGCGCGCGGGCCTTGAGGATCGACTTAGCCTTCCACGGATGGACGAAGGTCTTGGGATCGTCGATCGTCACCTCGACCTCTATCCTGTCCTGGCTCGCGCGATGAAAGCGCTCGACCAGGTGTAAATCCTCGCTGTGCGGCATGCCGACCTGGTCCAGCGAGGTGCGATCGGTCAGGCCGATGGTGTCCACCACTAGGTCGCCGCCCTCCCAATGACCGACGGAATCCCCAAAATAGGAGGGATCGGGATCGTTCGCGTGTTTGGCGTTCAGGTTGACGATGCGGAAGTGGTTCTGCTCGTCCATCAGGATGATCACCTGCGTCGGCGTCTCCACAATCTGCAGCGGATAGTTGCCTGCGGTGAACAGCATCTGCGGCGTGCCCCCGGGCAGGCATTGCGATAGGGTGTTGGCGAAGGGCCGCCCAGCCTCGGAATCCGTAATCCGCTGTTCGAGCAGGGCCTTGGGCTGAGGCAGCAGCGGCGGCCACTGACCATTCTCGTCCAGAAGGATGCGCTCGCGGTCGGGATAGCGCCCGGAAGCCCTGTAGGCCCCATTGACCCACAGCCCCGTCAGGCTGCCCGGCCCCTTGGGCGGCGCCTGCGCTCCAGCGGGCGCTCCCGACAGCACGCCTGCGGTCAGCACGGCTGCACAGCATAGCCTCCGGAGCAGCCCTGTTTCCGCCATCGCTTCCTCCTCACAAACCGCCGGAATCTTCGCCCCGCTGGGCCCATGCGTAACGGTCGGAACGGAATGAGGCCAGGCAATTTCAGGGGTGCGCCAGCGGAATCGCCGCGCCCCCGCGGCGATCGCGGAACGCCGGGGGCCGGTGCGGGTTCGAGCGTTTTTCGCCCGCGCTTGGCGCGACCGCGCCCATGGGCGTAGGCTTGGGCCATGAGCCGCTATTGGTTTCGCGCCAAGCATTATGGCTGGGGATGGACGCCTAGCACCTGGCAGGGATGGCTGACGCTCGCGGCCTTCGTCGGCCTGGTGCTCGCCGACGCGCTCGCCTTCCCGCCCCGCCGAAACCTGGGCGCCTATCTGGGACTGGCGGCGCTGGCCGGAGCCGCGTTGATCGCGATCTGCCGCTGGAAAGGCGAACCGGCGCGTTGGCGGTGGGGACCCGGCAAGGACCAATAGCCAAGCCTTCACGTTGGGCGTCTGCACGAGGCGCCACGGTTTTGCCGTTGGACCGTAAGCGCTGTTGGATGGTAGATTCGCGCGGTCTTGCACCGAGGGCGAGGTCGTGAACGATGAGACCCGCCTGCCGGACATTTCCAGCCCGCCCGCGCCAACCGCGATGACCGCGAGTGTCTCTGCGCCGCCCTCGCTCGCGGGGCTGCGGCTGTTCGTGGTTGAAGACGATGCGGTGGTGGCCATGATCCTCGAAGCGAACCTGGCTGACCTCGGCTGCGTCATCGTCGACTTGGCGGTCAGCGTGCAAGATGCGCTTCGCCGCCTTGTCGATACGGTCGCCGATGTCGCCCTGCTCGACGTCAATCTTGGCGGGGAGACGGCGTTTCCTGTCGCGGACGCCCTGGCCGAGCGCGGGATACCGTTGGTGTTCGCCACGGGCTACGGAAGCGCCGGCTTGGAGGGTCCCTACCGAACCGCGCCCGTGCTGACCAAGCCCTATTCGCTGGACGATCTGGCGGACGCGCTTTCGGCGATTGCGCGCGGGACCGCCAGTTAGCGCGGCCGCCCATCTTCCGCGCCTAGGCGCGTGTTTTCGATGACCCCTCTGTGGCCGCGATCAGTTCCGTGAGCGCGAACTCCAATTCCTCGACGGATTCGGGCTTTGAGATGAAATGATCGGCGCCGCGCAGCTTCGATCGAAGCTGATCGGCTGTCGCGACTGAAGATGTCAGCACGGCGCTGGCGATGTGTGGCGCGTCGCGGCAGGCCAGTTCGAGCAGAAGGTTGAAGCCGCTCTTTTTCGGCATGTGCAGATCGACGATCACCAGGTCGGGCGCGATGGCGCCCTGCTCGATCATCTCCATGGCCTCCGCGCCGTCGCGGGCGCGCATTACCGCTCCGACCTCGGGATTCTTGAGCAGCGCAGTTGTGATCAAATAGGCGTCGGCGTCGTCATCTTCGGCGACCAACACCTGCCTGCTCGCGCTCATGTAGGGAGTCGGCGAGCGTCGATGGCCCAGCATCGGCTCAGGAACATTCCCAACAACTGACATCGCTTCCTTCTCCGACGAGACTATTATTAATTACTGAGATCACGACGACTTATAGTTTTTCGACAACCATCGAATACCTCGCCTACAGTCAGTACTTTTCCGCACCATATTGGCTCGTGCGCCCGACTTATGATTAAACCGGAACCCCATCCACTTCGTTGTGGACGAGAACCTGGGCCTTTTAACCTTTGTTATAAGCATAACAATCTATAATTTAACATCTATATAACGTCAAACGTGCATAAGAACCTCATAGGTTGTTTTTAACATGGCAGCGGGCATGGCGCGAGGCGGCGTGACGCCGAACAAACGTCCTAATGCGCAGCGGTCCGATCGGTTCGCTGCGGCGGCCGCCGCCATCTAACGTTTTGACAAGGACAAGGACCGGTAGCGCCTATGGAATCTAGCGACCTCAGCATCCACAGCGTCGCCGAGCACGAGTTGGGCGAATTCGCCTATGTGGTCGCCCATGACCTGGGGGCGGTTTTCCGCCAATTAAAAGGCGTGGTCGATCTGATCGTCCGCGATGTCGAGCCCACCAACCTGGAGCGCCATCGCATCCTGCTCGACCACCTGGAGGCGGCCTCCAAGGGCGGCCAGGGCATGATATCCGCCCTGGGCCACTACGCGAGCGCCCAACGTCGCGATCTCGCCGCCCAAGCCTGCGTCGGTGAAGATCTGGTCCGCGACGCCCTGAGAGAACTCAGATCGACATTCGGGAACGCCGGCGCCGAGGTTATCGTCAACCCGCTCGGTCCGATCATCGTCGATCGTTCGCTTATGATCGAGGCGATCAAGCATCTTTTGCATAACGCGTTGAAATTCCGCCGGCCCGACGTCGCGCCGGCGATCGAAATCAGCCTCCAGCCCGATGAGCGCGACTGGGTCGCACGGATCGTGGACAACGGCATTGGCCTTGACGCCAGCCAACACGACGCCGCGTTCCAGATGTTTTACCGACGGCGCCCCGGCGATGAGAACGCCGGCGTCGGCGCGGGGCTGACGATCGCCCGGCGCATCTTCCGCAGGCACGGGGGAGATCTGCGTTTCATCAGCGCCATCGAGGGGGCGTGTATCGAGATGCGGCTTCCTCAGCGGGCCAATGGAAAGGGCGCCTGACATGCCGGCGCAGTCGATCCTGCTGGTCGATGACAGCCCGGTGGAGCTGATGCTGACCGGGGACGCCCTGGAACAGGCCTTTCCCGAGGTCGAAGTGCGTAGCGAGCTTAACTCCGCGCGCCTGGAAGCCATCTGCGAGGCGCAGGACTTCGACTGCGTCATCATCGACTACAAGATGCCAGGGCTGGACGGCTTGGCCTGCGCCCAGTTGTTACGGGAAAAATACCCGTTCCTGCCCATTATATTGATCACGGGGGTCGGCGACGAGGTTTTGGCCGCCCATGCCATGCAATGCGGCGTCACCGACTATATTCCAAAGTCGAAAATCACGCCGAGCTCCCTGTCCACAACCGTCGAGCACGCCATCAAGAGCGCGGCGCACCTGCGCATCATCGAAGACCAACGCCGTGAACTGGAGTCGTTCGCGTTTGCCCTGGCGCACGATTTCAAGCAACCCATCCGTCAGATCCGGACATTTTCAGGTCTCCTGTCGGAAGCGATCGCCGAAGGAAACGGCGGCATGGTCGATAAGCATCTGGCGTTTCTGACCGGGGCCGCGCGCCGGCTGGGCGATCTGGTCGACGTAATGGCCGAGTACACGCTGCTGAACAAGCCGCCGCTGATCGAAGACGTCGACCTGAATGAGGTGATCCTTGCTGTCAGGTCATCGATCACGCCCTATCTGGAGGATCGCAAAGCTCAATTGGTCGCCGAGTGGCTGCCGACCGTCAGGGGAAACAAGACGCTGATGGTTCAGGTCGCGCAAAACCTGATCGTGAACGGCCTGAAATACAACACCCGTCAGACCCCTACCCTGACCGTGACCCATTCCGCCTCAGGCGACTGGTGCACGGTGACGTTCCGGGACAACGGGATCGGCATCGAGCGAACCTATCTGAACGAGATTTTCAAGCCGCTCGTCCGGCTACACACCAATGCCGAATACGCTGGCACAGGCCTGGGGCTGACCTTGGCCAAGAAGGCCACGCTCGCCCAGTCGGGTACGATATGGTGCGAGTCCGAGCCCGGCGTCGGCTCCCAGTTCCATGTCAGACTTCCCCTGGCGGCTCAGGATCGCCCAAGCTGATATCTAGCCGCGACCAGTCCGGCGTCCACAACAATTCGAGAACTTGGGCGAGCTGCTTCTATCGGCAACGTGGTTGCTCAGCATTTACCTCACCGTGAATCCGGATGAGCAGAATAGCGCACGACCAAATGCCTCACTCTTTATCGGAGTGTTAGACATTCTCGATTTTAATTCTCCAGACTCAGCGCCGGTTATGGATGCGATCACCGCTCCACTTTCAACCGGGATCGGCAAGGGGGACGTCTCGATGCCTAGCACCAGTGGCTTGCAAGAGTTGGTAATCGACAGTGTCGGCTGTGCGCCTCGCCTCGAGGGCGCCGCGCACGCCGCCAAGCTCAAGGTGTTGCTCGTCGAGGACGACGACGCCGACGCCTATCTGATTGAACGCGCGCTGTCGGATATTCCAGGGCCGAAGGAAGTGGTTCGGGCGCACGATGGCGTGGCGGCCCTCGCGATCATCGATCGGCGCATCTTCAAGCCCGATCTGGCCATCGTCGATCTGCACATGCCGCGCAAGGACGGGTTTTCGCTGCTGATCGAACTGCGCGCGCGCGTGACCGTCGACTTCCCCGCGATCGTGCTTACTTCATCCCGCTCGACCGCCGACGCTTTTCGCAGCCGAAAGCGGGGCGCCGTCAAGGTCCTGACCAAGCCCAACAGCCTGGAAAAGCTGACCACGGTCCTGGCCATGGCTCTTGCCGACATAAGAGACGAAGCCGAGTGACTCGCAGCGGCGATGGAGCGGCCGGCACAACCGCGCCGCTGCCGACGGCCTTGCTCGTTACTTCAGCCTGAACGCCATGATGCTGTCGCTGCGGATCGGGCTGGCCAAATAGCTGCCGCCGGTGGCGATCAAGGCCACATATTGCCGCCCGTCCTTGCCGCGATAGCTGATCGGGCCGCCATGGCCCGATGCTGGCAGCATGAAGGTCCACACCTCTCGGCCGGTCTTGACGTCGAAGGCGCGCAGGCGGCTGTCGTCGGTCGCGGCGATGAACACCAAGCCGCCGGCGGTGATCATGGGGCTGCCGACATTGGGGCGGCCGGTGGCCTTGAGGGCGTCAGGCAGGCTGTCAGTGACGCCCAAGGTGGCGCGCCAGGCGATCTGGCCGGTGTTGACGTTCACCGCATAGAGGCTGCCCCAGGGGGGCGCCTGACACAGCAACTTGTGGCCCTCGTCGGCAAACCAGGAATTGGGGCCGGAGGTCGTGCCCCAACTGCCGTCCGGGCGCTCGGCCAGTTGCTCCACGCTGCCCAGATCCTCGGTATTGATCACGAAGTAGCCGTTGACCGGGTCGAACGCGCCGCCGCCGTAGTTGGCGCCCCCGCCGCTGCCGGGGAAGCGCGCGGTCGGCGCGGTGTCGCTCAGGGGACTGAACGGCTGGCTGTCGCCGATCTTGGCGCTGGCGATCCATTGGCGACAGAACTGTTCCAACTCGGGCGTGAGCGTGACCAGGTCGGTTGAGGCGTGGAACGCCTGGCGGGCCAGGGGCGGCGGCGTGGACGGAACCGGCTGGGTCGGCCAGGACGCCTCGCCGCGAACGGCGCTTTGCGGAGCTGGCTGCTCATCGACCCGATAGATCGGCTTGCCCGTCCGGCGATCCAGCAGGAACAACAGGCCCGCCTTGTTGATCGCCGCCAGCGCCGGGATGGTTTTGCCCTTGCGCCGCACCTCGACCAACGTCGGCGCGGCGGGCACGTCCAGGTCCCAGATGTCATGGTGGACCAGCTGGAAATGCCAGATCGGCTTACCGGTCGTGGCGCGCACGGCCACCACCGCGTCGCCGTAAAGGTTGGCGCCCTTGCGGTCGCCGCCGTAGCGATCGACGGTCGGGGCGCCGACGGGCATGTAGAGAATCCCCCGCTTAGCGTCGAGGGTGAACTCGTTCCACACGTTGGTCCCCGAGCGGTCGCGCCAGCTGTCGCCCGCCCAGGTCTCGTGGCCGGGCTCGCCGGGGCGGGGCACGGTGTGGAAAGTCCAGACCAGCCTGCCCGTGCGCGCATCCCACGCCCGCACGTCGCCAGATGGGCCCAAGGTCGGTTGTTCCTGCAGGCGCGAGCCGGTGATGATCAGGTTCCTGTAGACCATCGCCGGGGCGCTGTAGCTGAACTGCGCCTTGAGATAGCCGCGCATCACCTCGGGCGTTTTCAGGTCCAGCACGCCGTTCTGGCCAAACGCCTTGTCGAAGGCGCCGGTGGCCGCGTCGAGCAAAGCCAGGTTGCCAAGCTTGGTGGCGACCACGATCTGCGGCGGCGTGGCGCCGTCGCCGGGCCAATAGGCCACCCCGCGCATGGCCGGCACGTCGTTGTTCGGCAAAGCGACCGACCAGCGCGCGGCGCCCGTCTGGGCGTCCAGCGCCACCACCCGGCCGTAGGGCGTACCGACATAGAGCGTCCCGGCGACCACGATCGGCGTCGCCTCCCATCCCAGCAAACGCGGCGCGCCGGCCTGGGGGGCTGGCGTCGGCGGCGCGTCGCCGGCCTGGGCCTGCGGGGCGTCTAGAGCTGCGCCCTGCGGCTGCATGTGATAAATCCAGGCCGGTTGCAGGCGATCGACGTTGGCCGGCGTGATCTCGCTCAGCGGCGAGTAGCGCGTCGCGCCCGGATCGCCGCCGCGGATGGGCCAGTCGGGATCCGCGCGTGCGCCGGCGCTCGCGAACACCGCCATCCAGGCGGCCAGGATCGCCCGCATGGGCATGGGCGGCTTCATCGACTCGCGCCGATCACGGGTGGATCAGCGTGCCGTCGGGCAGGCGGAGCTCGCCCCAGCCGCCATTGAGTTTGCCACGTTCGGTATTGTCGTTTCGGAACGGATACTTGGCCGCGGCTTTCCCATCCACTTCCACGCCCCACCCAGGCGCCTCGTTGGGATAGCCGTAGCCGTTCTTGACCAACGGTATGCCGTGGAAAATCTCGTGCGAAGCCTCTGGAAAGGCGGCCATTTCCTGGATTCCGAAATTATAGGCGCTGACCGCCAGGGTCAGGTTGGCGCAGTGCCCCACCGGCGAGACGTCGCCGGGGCCGTGCCAGGCGGTCCGCACGCCGTGCATCTCGGCCAGGATCGCGATCTTGCGCGCGGGCGTCAGGCCGCCGACCTCGGACACGTGGCAGCGGATGTAGTCGATCAACCGCTCGTCGATCAGGGGCGTGGATTCGTGCGGATTGACGAACAGCTCGCCCATGGCGATCGGGGTGGTCGATTGTTGGCGGAGGATGCGGAAGTAGTCGATGTCCTCGGGCGACAGCGGATCCTCGACGAAGAACATGCGGAACTGTTCCAAGTCCTTGCATAGCCGGATCGCCTGGGTCGGGGTGATCCGCTCGTGCACGTCGGTGGTGATGTCGATCTCGTCGCCCAGGGTGGAGCGCACCGCCTCGAGCATCTTGAGCAGGTCGCGCAGATAGGCTTCGCGGTCGAATACCGGCGCGGTCGTCAGCACCTTGCCCGAAGCCGGTTCGTTGCCGCCCTGCCCGAGGCCCAGCGAAAAGTTGCGATAGCCCTCGGCCTGGGCGGCGCGCACACCCTCGATCAGCCTGGCGTTGTCGGCGCCGTTGACGTGGGTATAGAGCTCGGCCGCTTCGCGGCACTTGCCGCCAAGGAGTTGGTATACGGGCAGGCCCGCCTGGCGGCCCTTGATGTCCCACAGCGCCTGGTCCACCCCGCTGATCGCGTTGTTGAGCACCGGGCCGCTGCGCCAGTAGGACGCATTGTACATGGCTTGCCACAGGTCATCGATGCGGTCGGTCGGATGGCCGATGACAAAGGGCTTGAGATATTTCTCCACCGCCTCAACCACCAGTTCGGCGCGCTGAGTGAAGGTCGCGCAGCCGTAGCCGTAGAGTCCGGGCTGGTCGGTGACGACCTTGACCACCACCAGACGCACGCCGCCCGGTTGCACGGCGATCACCGACACATCCTTGATGATCGGCGACTTCATGCCGCGTCCGGCCTGGAGGGTCTTGTCCTGGGCGGCGGCTTCGCGCTCGCTGATCCCCGTGGCCACCGCGGCCAGCCCCATGGACGTGAGAATAGTGCGCCTGAGCACGCGTCCCTCCCCTGCCTGGCGTCCGCAACTGCGTGCGAATGGCCTTGGACAGCGCTATCATTATCTATGACAAGCGCATAGTCCGGGGCTAAATCTCCTCCAAGATCGCGACGTGCGGAAGGCTCCGAACGATGAGGCGCATCAGCGGGGCGGGAGGGTGCGGCCTGGCTTTGGCCGTCGCCGGATTGAGCCTGGCGGCTTTCGCCCAGGCGCCAAGCGCTTCGGCGCCGTCAGGGACAGGCCCGACCATGGATATGATCCCCGCCCGCGTGCTGGCCGACGCCCCCAGCGCGGCCATCTCCAACGGCCTGATCTCCGCCAAGATCTTCCTGCCTGACGCCGCGACGGGGTTCTACCGAGGCGTGCGTTTCGACTGGGCCGGCGTATTTGGCGGCCTGACCTATCGCGGCCACGACTTCTATCCCCTGTGGTTCAATGGCGTATCGCCCAGCGTGAGCGACTTCGTGGAGGCCGGCGGCCAGGTTGTGGCTGCGCCCAACACCGCCGCCAACGGTCCGGTCGAGGAATTCAACGCCGAGGGCGGCGCCCTGGGCTATGCCGAAGCTGCGCCCGGCGGGCTGTTTCTCAAGATCGGAGTCGGCGTCCTGCGGCGCATCGATGCCGGCCCCTACGCCTTCGCCAAGTCCTTCCCGTTGGTCGATCCGGGGGTGCGCACCCAGCACGTCGGATCCGACCGTGTCGAGATGACGCAGGACGTCGCCGATCACGGCACGGGCTACGCCTACAGCTACACCAAGACCATCCGGCTTGTGCCCGGCCAGCCGTCCATGATCATCGATCACGCCCTGCGCAACACCGGCGCCAAAACCATCGTGACCCAGGTCTACAACCACAACTTCCTCAACATCGACGGCCGCGGCACGCGCGAGGGCCTGACGCTGACCACGCCGTTCGCGCTCACCGCCGCCCCGCCGCCGCCCTCGGACCTGGCCGTCGTCGACGATCGGCGCTTCGTCTACCGGACGTCGCTCGGGCCCGGCCAAAGGGTGCAGACGGCGCTGGCGGGTTATGGCGCCACGGCCCGCGACTACGACCTGCATCTCGCCGACGCCGCCAGCGGCGCGGGCCTGCGCATCTCGGGCGATCAACCGCTGGCCAAGCTGGCGCTGTGGTCGATCCAGCCGGTGATGGCGATCGAGCCGTTCGTGACCATGACCATCAAGCCCGGCGACACCTTCCGCTGGTCCTATCGCTACGACTACGACGCCAGCGGCCCGCTCGCGGGGGCGGCCCAATGAACGTCTGGCGGACACAAGGCCTGATGGCCGCACTGACCATCCTCCTCGCGCCAGGATTGATGGCCCTGGCCAAATCCGCCCCGACGGACGGACAGTATGTGATGTACGTCGGCACCTACACCGGACCAGCCAGCAAGGGCGTCTACGGCTTCCGCTACGACGCCAGGAGCGGCCAGTTCACCTCCCTGGGCGTCATGGCCGAGGTGGCCAACCCGTCATGGGTGACCACCGATCCGCGCCAGCGCGTGCTCTACGCCTCGACCGAGGCCAATAGCGGCGACAGCACCATCAGCGCTTACGCCATCGACGCCAAGAGCGGTGCCCTGACCCTGCTTAACACCGCCTCGACCGGCGGGTCCGCGGCGGCTCAGGTCAGCGTCGACCGCACCGGCCGCATCATCTTCGTCAACAACTATGGCGGCGGCAGCGTCGCGGCCCTGGCGCTCAACGCCGACGGAAGCCTCGGCCGCCGCGTCGGCTTCGACCAACACACGGGTTCAAGCGTCAATCCGCGCCGGCAGACGGCGCCCCACCCGCACGCGGTGACGATCTCGCCCGACAACCGCTTCCTGTTCACCCCCGACCTGGGCCTGGACAAGGTGTTCAGCTACCGCATCGACGCCGCCGCCCGGACCTTCACGCCCAACGATCCGGCGTTCGTCACGGTCGCCCCCGGGATGGGGCCTCGCCACATGGCCTTCTCGCCGAACGGCAAGTTCGCCTATGTGCTGTGCGAGATGGGCTCCGCCGTCGCGGCGTTCGCCTATGACCGCGCCAAGGGCGCCCTGACGCCGATCCAGACCATTTCGACCCTGCCGGAGGGATTCAAGGGGGCGGACACCTCGGCCGAAATCGCCCTGACCGCCTCGGGCCGGTTCCTCTATGCCTCCAACCGCGGCGACGACAGCATCACCGAGTTCCATGTCGAGCCCGACACCGGCAGGCTTGATAAGATCGCGGTCACGCCCACGGGCGGCAAGGGGCCGCGCGCCTTCATGATCGACCCGACGGGCACGCGCCTGCTGGCGGCGGACCAGACCACCAACGACATCGCCGTGTTCGCCATCGACGCTGAGACGGGCGCCCTGACGCCCACCGGCCAGGTGCTGAACGTTCCCTCGCCCGTCGCCCTGATTTTCGCGCCTATCAAGCGGTAAGGTCGGTCAAGGCGCCGGCTTATACTCCGGCTGCTGGGGTCCGCGGCCGCCCGGCGGATTGGTCATCAATTCCAGCTGCGCGTTGTTGAGATTGCACTCGTCGGCGATCTTGAGGAACAGCACCGTGTCAGCCAGTCCGTTGAGAAATGGATTGGGGCGGCCCGCATTGCTCGCCATCACCTCGAATTTGTAGATGGCGTCGTCATAGTTGGGGTGAGGCGTGATGTACCCATCGATCTTGGCGTCCGTGATGATCTTCTGGAAGCGCTGAGACGACTGGTCGAAGGCTGCATGCAGGGCCGGCGACAGCCCCTTGCTGGTAATGCTGGTGATGTAGGCCAGCAGCTTCGGCTGGCCGTGATCCTTCACCGGGATGAGCATGCCGAGCGATCCGGGCGTGTGGCCCGGAGTGATGAAGACCTTGATGCTCTCATCGCCCAAGGTGATGGTGTCGCCGTCCTTGACGATCACGTCAGGCTTGGGCGGCGGGCTGAAGCCCTTCTGCTCGGCGGGGTCCTTGGACAGAATTTCCTGCCAGTCCGCGTCGGCCTGCGACTCATAGACCTTCGCGCCAAAGCGTTGCTGCAGGTAGCGCGCCCCGCCCCAATGGTCGGGATGGCCGTGCGACAGGATCACGATCTTGATGCGCTTAGGATCAAGCCCGGCGGCCTCCAGTTTGCGCAGGTGGATCTGCACCATGTCGTTCTGGCTGTTGCCGGTGTCGATCATGATGATGCCGTCGCTGGTGTCCAGCGCCCACAACCCGTTGTAGCCGGTGCCAATGTAGATGAGGTTGTCGAAGGCGCGGCTGGGCAAGGGGTCCTTGTCCATCGCCTGGGAAGCGGTCCCCTCGTAGCGGTAGCAGTTGACCAGGGCCGGATGGCGCCAGCCGGCCTGCTGGGCCGCCAGGGCGCGCGCGGCGTCCAAATGCGGCTGGGGATTGTCGATGCCGTTGGCGCCCGGCTCGGCCAAGGCCGCCGCCGGGCCGATCAGGCTGAGGGCCACCAGAACGGCCGCGAATCGGATGTTGGACGCCTGCATGTTTATTCCTCCCGCTGGGCTTCGCTGGCCGAGGCTTTCACCTATGGAACGCCCAGACTCACAGACTTTACACGGTTTTTACACCTCGGGGCGGCTGACCGGAGCCAGCCCATCGCGCGACGCCGCCAGCCGCCCTCCATGCCGGGCAAAGCCGGGCCACACGCCGGCCCCGGGCGCTGGAACCGTTCGATAAAATCCGCATTGTTCGATTCACAGGGAGGTCCCCATGGCGACCATCCGCATCGAGCGCGAAGATCGCGCCGCCCTCAACCAGCTGTGGCGCGAATGGCGCGCGGGCCGCCCGGCCGAGGGCCGAGGTCGATCGGTAGTGTGGCTCTATCCGCCGATGAGCGGGCCTGATGGGCGCGGCTGGCTCACCTACCGCGACGTGCCGGACGCCTTTCTGTCGTTCGCTCGCCAGGTGCGCCGACAATGGCCGCTGTCCTAGGCCGCCCAGCATCACCTTAGAGGCTTAGCCCGCCTTCTTTGGCGAAGGGGTCCATGACCTCGCTGACTTTGGCCGCCAAGTCATCGAGCGAGAAGGGCTTGGTCACCATCGACATGTTGGGCCCCAGGAATCCGGACCGTACGGCGGCGTTTTCCGCGTAGCCCGTGATGAACAGGATCGGCAGGTCCGGCCTGTGCGCGCGCGCCGCCTCGGCCAGTTCACGCCCGTTCATCCCCGGCAGTCCTACATCCGAGATCATCAGATCGATCCGCGCGTCAGAGGCAAGATAGGGTATAGCCGTCGCCGCGTCGGCGAATTCCACGGCGTCGTAGCGAAGCTCTTGCAGAACCTCGCGCACGAGCATGCGCACCGCCGGCTCGTCCTCGACGATCACGACCCGTTCGCCGGCCCCGCGCCGGGCCGCCGGCCTGGGCAGCGCGCACGTCTCGGGGCTGGCTTCCGTGGTGGGCAGATAGAGGGTGACCGTCGCGCCCTGGCCAAGCTGGCTTTGAATGCGCACCTGGCCGCCGCTCTGGCGCACGAAGCCATAAACCATCGACAGCCCGAGCCCCGTCCCCTGCCCCAGGGGCTTGGTGGTGAAAAAGGGATCGAACACCTTCTCGATTAGCTCGGGCGCGATGCCGACGCCGGTGTCGGACACCGCGACCTTCACAAAGCGGCGGGGCGCGACGCCCTCCAGTTCATCCATGTCGACCACGCTTGTCTCGATGGACAAGGTCCCGCCATCGGGCATGGCGTCGCGGGCGTTGATCGCCAGATTGAGGATGGCGTTCTCGAGCTGGTTGGCGTCGATCATGCCGGCCGGCAGCTCAGGGGTGAGCCGGAGCCGGAAATCGATCTTCTCGTCGATCGCCCGCTTGATCAGCTCCGACATCGAACCAATCAGGCCGTTGATGTCGGTCGGCTGGGGATCGAGCGACTGCTTGCGCGAGAAGGCGAGCAGCCGCTGGGTCAAGGCCGCGGCCCGCCCAGCGGACGTGTAGGCCGCATCCATATACCGATCGAGGCCGTCGGTGCGGCCCTGGGCGAGTTGGCGGCGCATGATGTCGAGCGAACCCATGATGCCCGTGAGCATATTGTTGAAATCGTGCGCTATTCCGCCCGTCAGCTGCCCGACGGCTTCCATTTTCTGGCTTTGGCGCAACGAGGATTCGACGCGCTCGCGTTCGGCGGTCTCGGCTTTGAGCCGTTCCAAGGCGTCTTCGAGATCGGCGGTCCGTTCGTGGACCAGGGCTTCCAGATGCTCGGCCGCGTCGGCGAGCGCGTTGGTGGTGGCCTCCAGGGCGTCGCGCTGGACCTGGATCTGCCGGCGCTGGCGATGCAGGTCGAAAAACACATTGGCCTTGCCGCGCAGGATGTCCGGCTCGATCGGCTTCTGGATGAAATCGACCGCTCCGGCCTCATAGCCGCGAAAGCGCCGCTGGACGTCGGCGGTGCCCGCGGTGAGGAAGATGATCGGCACCCGGCGGCCGCGTTCGTTGCCGCGCATATACTCCGCCAGTTGGAAGCCATCCATGCCCGGCATCTGCACGTCGAGCAGGGCCAGGGCGATGTCGTGCTTGAGCAGGAGTTCCAGGGCCTCGTCGCCCGACCGCGCCTTGAGGAACGCCAGGCCGTCGCGCTGGAGCAGCGCTTCGAGCGACAGGAGGTTTTCCTCCAGGTCGTCGACGATCAGGAAATTGACCAGTTCCTGCATGCCGCTCACGCCGTCCCCAACTGTACGAGATAGGCCGCGATCGCCTCGAGGGGGACGCACCGGGCTTCGGCGCTCTTGGCCAAGGCCGCGCTCGGCATCGTGGGCGCGAACGCCCCCGCGGGATCCTCGGCCAAGGCCACCCCGCCGCCGGCGACCACGGCCCGCAGGCCCTCGGCGCCGTCCTCGTTCGCGCCAGTCAGGATGACGCCCACCAGACCGTCGCCGAACGCGTCGGCCGCGCTCTCGAACAATACGTCGATGGACGGTCTGGAATAAAGCACCGGCTCGTCCGAGGAGAGCGAAACGGTGCGATCCTCCTCCACCAGCAGGTGATAGCCGGAGGGCCCGAAATAGACGACGCCCGGCAGGATCGGCTCCTTATCCTCGGCCTCTTTCACCACCACGCGGCACTTGGCCTGGAACAGGGGCGCCAGCAGGTCCGCCCGGTCGTCCGGTATGTGCACGACCACCAGCACCGGGATGGGATAGCTGGCCGGCAGGTCCGGCAAGATGCGCGACAGGGCCTGGATGGCCCCCGCCGACGCGCCGATGACAACGGCCTCGACTCCCTTGGCGCTCATGGTTCGCGCCTCTGGTAGATCTTTTCCTCGCGAACGAATTCGGCGAAGGCCTCGGCGTGGGTCGAGAAGCGCAGGCTTTCCTTGGAGCCCAGGCCCAGGAACCCCTTGCGGGCGAGCGAGTCGCGGAACAGGCCCAACGCCCGGTCCTGCAATGGCCGGTCGAAATAGATCAGCACATTCCGGCACGAGATGAACTGCACCTCGGCGAACACCGCGTCGGTGGCCAGGCTGTGGTCGGAGAACACCACCTGGCTGCGCAGCGCCTTGTCGAACACCGCGCGGCCGTAGGCGGCGGTGTAGTAGTCGGACAGCGACGACTTGCCCCCGGACTTCTGATGGTTCTCGGTGAACGCCTTGATCCGGTCCAGCGCGTAAACCCCGCTGGCCGCGGCCTCCAGCGCGCCGGGATTGATATCGGTCGCATAGAACAGGGTGCGTTCCAGCAGGCCTTCCTCACGGAACAGGATCGCGAAGGAGTGCAGTTCCTCGCCGCTGCTGCATCCGGCGATCCAAACCTTGAGCGAGGGGTAGGTGCGAAGATGCGGCGCCACGTTCTCGCGGATGGCGCGATAGTAGCTGGGATCCCGGAACATCTCGCTGACCTGCACAGTCAGGTAGTTCAGCAGGCGCGGCACCAAGGCGGAATCGCGCAGGACCGCCTCCTGCATCGCCGAAAAGCTTGAGAAACTCAGTTGCTCGCGCGCCTGCCTCAGCCGTCGTTTGATCGAGGCCTGGGCGTAATGGCGAAAGTCGTAGTGATAACGTCGCTGAAGCGCCTCCAGCAGGAGGTTGATCTCGATATCCTCGATGGCGTCGCGCACCATCGTTTCTACCGCGGCATCCACACGCGGACGAGCGACAGCAGCTTCTCCACATCCAGCGGCTTGGCCATGTAGTCGTTGGCCCCCGCCGACAGGCAGCGTTCGTGGTCGTCGGGCATGGCCTTGGCCGTCAGGGCGATGATCGGCAGCCTGGTCCAGCGCGGATCCAGGCGGATGCGCCGGGTCGCCTCCAAGCCGTCCATCACCGGCATCATCACATCCATGAGCACCAGCTCGATCGCCTTGGCATCGCCGCTCGCCTGCTGCTCAAGAGCGTCCAGCGCCTCCTGACCGTTCCGGGCGATCTGCACGATGACGCCGCGCGGCTCGAGAATGTTGGTCAGCGAATAGACGTTGCGGACGTCGTCCTCGACGATCAGGACTCGGCGCCCCTCCAGCACCGCATCCCGGTTGCGGGCCTCATGGATCATCTTCTGCTGCTCGGCGGGCAACTCCGACACCACCTGGTGCAGGAACAGCGACACCTCGTCGAGCAGGCGTTCGGGCGACTTGGCCCCCTTGATGATGATCGAACTGGAATAACGCCGCAGCTTCTGTTCGTCGTCGGGCGACAGATCGTGGCCTGTGTAGACGATGACCGGGGGGAAAGCGTACTCGCCCTCGGCGCTCAAGGTTTCCAGCACAAAGAAGCCCGAGGCGTCCGGCAGCGATAAATCCAGAACCATGCAATCGAAGGGCTGCTCCTTGAGCAGGCGCAGGCACTCCGCCGCGGTGCCGGCGCCGACGGTCTCGACGTCGCTCGACCCCAGCAGCTTTCGCACGGCGTCGCGCTGCACGTCGTCGTCTTCCACGATCAGGACCCGGCGCATGGTGCGCGTGAGCTTCGCCTCCAGCCCTTGCAGGGCCTCGGCCAGGTCCTCGCGCCGCACCGGCTTCACCAGATAGCCGACCGCGCCCAGGGACAGGGCCGTCTGGGCATGATCGCTCGCCGACACCACATGGATCGGGATGTGGCGGGTGGCGTCGTCGCGCTTCAAGCGGTCCAGCACGGCCAGGCCCGACTGGTCCGGCAGGCCGACGTCCAGCACCAACGCGCTGGGCCTGTAGCGCCGGGCCAAGTCGAGCGCATCTTCGGCGGTTCCGGCGACCAGGCACTGAAAGCCGACCTCGCGCGCCAGATCGCGCACGATGCCCGCGAAAATCTGATCATCCTCGACCACAAGCAGAACGCGGCGCGCGTCGACCAGATGATCCCGATCGTCGTCGACAATGGAAAGCTTCGGCGCGGCGCGGGGCGTCGGCGCCGTGGGCGGTGTCGAAGGACTGGCGGACGGCGGCGCGCCCCGCCAAGCTTGCACCGCGCCCGGATCGTAGGCCAGCGGAATGGTGAGGGTAAAGACGCTGCCTTTGCCGATCTCGCTCTGCAAGGCGATCGAACCGCCCAGCAGGCGCGCCAATTCCCTGGAGATCGAAAGCCCAAGCCCGGTGCCGCCATACTTGCGGTCGATGGCGCTGTCGGCCTGACGGAACGCTTCGAAGATGTTCTGATGCTGCTCGGACGATATGCCGATGCCGGTGTCGGCCACGGCCAGGGCGAGCCTGTCCCCGACGCACGACACCCGCAGCTCCACCCGGCCTGTCTCGGTGAACTTGAAGGCGTTGGACAGAAGATTCTTGAGAATCTGGTCGAGCCGCTGGCGGTCGGTCACGATCGCGGGCGGGCACTCGCCGGCGACATCGACGATGAACTCCAAGCGGCGCTGGGCGGCCACCGGATCGAACGTCTGCCGCAGGTCGCTGACGAGCCGCTGCAGGGAAACGGTCTCGGGCCGAACCTGGATATGGCCGGCTTCGATCTTGGACAGGTCGAGGATGTCGTTGATGAGGTTGAGCAGATCGTTGCCGGACGCCTGGATGGTGCGGGCGTACTTCACCTGCTCCTCGGACAGGTTGTTGTGGGGATTGTCGCCCAGCAGCTTGGACAGGATCAGCAGCGAATTGAGCGGCGTTCGCAGCTCGTGCGACATGTTGGCGAGGAAATCGGACTTGTAGCGGCCAGCCTGCTCCAGTTCGCGCGCCTTCAGTTCGACGGCGGCGCCCGTTCGGGCCAGGTCGTCGCGCTGGGCCTCGAGCTGTTGCGCCTGTTCTTCCAGTTGCGTGTTGGTATGTTCCAGTTCGACCTGCTGGGTCTCCAGCCGGGCCTGCTGCTCCTTGAGGGCGCGGCCCTGCTCTTCCAGCTCTTCATTGGAGACCCGCAGCTCCTCGCTCTGCACCTGAAGCTCTTCGGCCTGGCGCTGAGTCTCCTCCAGCAGAGCCTGCAGATCGGTGCGGTAGCGGGCCGAGCGCAAGGCGACGCCGGCCGGCCCGGCGGCCTGATGCAGGAAAGCCACGATCTGGTCGCCGACCGGATGCAGGAAGCCGAGCTCGACCACCGCGTTCACCACCCCGTCGACCACGAAGGGCGCGATGACCAGGTGCCGCGGCTTGTCGCGCCCCAGCCCCGACCCCACGGTCATGTAACCGTCGGGCACCTCATTGACGACCGTCGGCCGGCCATCGGCCGCCACCCGCCCCAGAAGACTCTCCCTCAGGACAAATCCGGCGGGAATGGCGGCGTCGGCGGCGACGCCCAGTTGCGCGATCCGTTCGAACCGCTCTCCATTGCCCTTGAACAGCACGCCCGCCTGGGCGTCGAGGTACTGGGTTAGGAAGTCGAGAATGGCGTCGCCGAGTTGCTGGATCGATTTGTCGCCCAGCATGGCCGCAGACAAGCCGACATGCCCGGCCTGCAGCCATGCTTCGCGTTCGCGCGCGCGCGCGGTCCTGTTGACCAAGACCCCGACGGCGAGCGTAAGCCCGATCCCCAGGGCGGTCGCCAAAAGCCCGCTGGCGATCGCCGTGCTCTGCGCCGCCCGCATCTCGGCCAGGCGCGCGCTGCGTAAGCCCGCTTCCTCCTCGTCCATGGCGGCCAGTTGGGCGCGAATGGCGTCCATCTCGAGCTTGCCCTGGTCAGTGTTGACCATCGCCAGCGCAGCCGCCGCCCCCTGAGTCCGGCGCAGGTCGATCGTCTGTTTCAGTTCGGCGAGCTTGGCTTCGATGTGGGGCTTGAGCTGACCGACGCTCGCCTGCTGATCGGGATTGTCCTTGGTCAAGACGTCGATCGCACTGAGTTCGGGCGCGAGCCTGGACAGGGCCGTGTCGTAAGGTTCGAGATATTTCTCGTTTCCTGTCAGCAGGTAGCCGCGCTGACCGGTTTCTGCATCCTGAATTGACGACAGCAGCGCGTTGATCGCGGCCATGACGTCATGCGAGTGGACGATACGGTCGTTGTCGGCCTGCAGGGTCTGCACGTCCACAAAGGACACCGCGCCGCTGATCAGGAAGAACACGACGGCGGCGACCACGCCCAGGGCGGTCACGAGCCCGCTTCTCGATCGGACGGTCGGCGCTTTGTGGGTCGTCTGCAGCGTCATGCGGTGCTCGAAACCGTGCGAAGGACGTCCTGCGTACCTGGACTGTGGCCGCCAGATCAAGCTTGGCCGAGACATTCTGTCGCAGGAGGATCCCCAAGAATCCGCCGGCCCTCGCGTAAGGGGCGGAACGACGCGCGAAGCCGGGAGACGCCCGCGCCAGAGCCAAGACCGGTCGCCCCGAAACGGGGGCTGGCCCGCTCCCGCGCGCGAGCGGGCCCCGCCGGCCGGTCAATTCGTCCTATGCCACTGCCATATAGGGTGCGAATGGCGGCGGCGTGTTCACCTCGGCTTCGACCTGCGCCAGCTTCAGACCCACGCCGCGACCGTCAAACCCGCCACGACGCCTCTGGGGATTTGTCGCCTATTTCCTCGTTACTTCAAGGATTTAGATGAAGCGGCCAGGCTTGGCCAGCCAGGCGTCGATGTAGTCGTACAGCGTCTTCATGGTGTCGCCGAACTCGCCGGGCGTCTTCTCGCATTCCTTGCATGGCGCGTACATGTGGCTGGCCCCCTCGACGAAGGCGATCGACTTGTCGGGGCTCTTGGCGTGGTCGTAGATGAACTCGGCGGCCAGGAACTCCCAATGGCCGGTCATGCCCATGGCGAGCAGCGGCACGCCAACGCCCTCCACGTTGCCCGGCGGGCTGGCGTAGCTGGACGTCCACTCCACCCCATGGATGTCGTCGGCGTCGTAGCTGAAGTCGGGATCGACGCGCAGCGCCGAGCCCGCCAGGAACTCGCTCAAGGTGCCCTTATAGGACGCCAGGCCGAAGCTCGGGTCGGTGCGCTTGAGGCTTTCGGGCCGGCGCACGGTGTGCACGATCTGCACCACGGAGGTCCCGTCGGCCTTGAGCAGCGGCCACGCCCGCTTGGTGTGCGAGAGCAGCGCGGGATCCTGGGAGAACAGCTTGTTATTGGGGCCCAGGCTGCTGGCGCCGGCGATGGCGAACGGCGCATCGTCGTCGTAGGGGCCCGCGCCGGCTTCGATCGCCGCCATCTGCTGCTGGGCGCTGTCGACCAGGCGGGCGTAGCGGCGCGCCTGGGCCGTCTGGAACGTGCGGATGAAGGCGGGGCTGTAGTTCGGCGCGACGGGGTTGAACCCGTTGGCTGGATTATAGAGGTCGAGCGCGGGGTCGAGCGTCTTGCCGTTGTGATCGTCGGTCAGGGCGGGATCGACGCTGAACAGCATCATCTCGGCGTTGCCGTAATTGGCGTCGGGCATCACGATGCCGTCCGCTGGCGTCAGCCCCGCCAGGTTGTCGGGGCACTTGTGCACCTTCTGAGCATCCTGGCACACCTTGACCCCGTTCTCGGCGATGTCCTGGTAGGCGCTGACGATGGTCGCTCCACCGCTGTGGCCGAACAGCACGACCTTGCGCACGCCCGGATAACGACGCAGGAAATCGACGCCCAGCTTGGTTTCCAGCAGTGTGCGGTCGAGGTTCTCGCCGCTGGGGTCCATGCACAGCACCCGGTAGCCGCGCTCGGACAGCTGCGTGCAGGCGGAGAAGGTCAGATAGTCGCCGCCGTGGGTGACCA
>Ga0335069_10000795_pt1 | contig 51030 bp, 50 predicted proteins | sample Lox_Sample_11_FD_206714 | JGI IMG/M metagenome (GOLD analysis project Ga0335069, IMG submission 206714) | Soil microbial communities from Loxahatchee National Wildlife Refuge, Florida, United States - Lox_Sample_1.1 | ecosystem: Environmental > Terrestrial > Soil > Wetlands | place: USA... | reverse complement strand
CTTGCAACAGTTATAGTATACGGACTTGCGTTCGGTACTGTAATCACCCTTCTTGCACTGCCCGCCCTGTACTATATGCTTGAGAAGAGATTTATCAAGAAGAACAGCGAGGAGAAATTTTAACCTGCAGAAAATGAAAAAAATGATAAAAACAGCGATATGCTCCCTGACTTTTCTGGTGTCTGTTTCTGTTGTTTTCTCACAGGAACCAGGCATCCTTAAAAGAGACAGTCTTGGTTTTTCTCCTTTCATGACAGCGGTGAGCAAGGGGAACCTTGGTTATATCTCGCAGCAGTTTAACGTCAGTATTGCCCAGGCAAAGCTGACAGCATCAAAAGTTTTTCCCGACCCGCAGATCTCAATTGCGTACAGCAATAACCAGGACAAGACCCTTATGATGGGGCAGTCAGTAGACGGAGGAATCAGCTATCCTGTGAACCTTGGAAATAAAAGAGGGGCTTCTGTCTCTCTTGCAGCCTCACAGCTTGATCTTGCCCATGCCGAACTGACTGCATTTTTCCAGGCTCTGAGGGCTGATGCTGCAAAAGGCTATTTCCAAGCCCTCAGAAATCTTAAAATATATGAGATGCAGAAAGATAATCTTGTCCAGCTTAACAGCCTGGCAAGAGCAGACAGCCTGAGGCTCTCAAAAGGAGAAGGTTCAAGTATCGATGCAAAACAATCGTCGCTCGAAGCAAGGGCTTTCCGGGGAGAAGTATATAACAGCCTCTCGGACCTGCAAAATGCCTCTGCAGAACTGTCTCGGCTTACAGGTAAGAGACCGGGCGATACACTCATTCTTCCTACAGGAAATTTTCCTGACACAGTAAATGCCTTTGAGCTATCAGACCTTGTGAATAAAGCGCTTACAAACAGGGCTGACCTGATTGTCGCGCTCAAGGGCAGGGAGGTTTCAGAAAAAAACCTGAGGCTGATCAGCGCAACCAGGTCACCGGAAGTGAATATTAACGCAGGATATTCGCACAATTATATTGCAAAAAATACTATCGCCCCGGCTCCTGCATATAATGCGATAACGGCAGGGATAGATTTCCCTCTTAAATTTTCAAGCCTTAACAGGGGGTCGCTTGATGCCGCAAGATTCTCTGTGAAGCAGGCTGAATCGGCAGGCAAAGACGTTGAAATCCAAATAATTTCAGAAGTGACAGAAGCCTATAACAGGTTTATGGCCTGCAAAAAGAAAGCGGATCTGTACAGAACAGGTATAATTTCAGATGCTGAGAAGATCCTGAGCGGAAGGACATATTCATACCAGCACGGTGAGACTGGCCTTGTTGATGTGCTGAATGCACAAAGGAGCTATATAGAACTGGGGAAAAACTATATCGACGCAAAATTTGAACTTGCATGCGCACTCATCGACCTGGAGTACGCTGCAGGGATCTGGGACCTGGGAGGTAAATGAAAATTTTTAATAACCGCAGAGGACACGGAGGGAATCATTGATTAATTAACTCCGTGCTCTCTGCGGTTATAAGAATCTTTTTCTAATTGTCTCCTTTTTCTTTTTCCCACTGGATAAGCCTGGAAGGATAGTAATCTATTCCCAAAGCCTTCATCCTCGGTCCATGACTTGCAAGTCTTGTTTTATAATCGTTCCAGCTTCGTAATGGTTCCGGTGTCCAGCCAATCTCAGCGATACCTGCCAGTCGTGGGAATGCCAGGTAATCAATCTCTTTCAGGTTGGTAATTGTTTCTGACCACAGAGGTGCTTCAACACCGATGATATTTTCCCTACCAACACCGGGAATCATTCTTGCAGGATCCCATAAATAGGCACTGTCGACTTCGATATATGCTGCCCAGTGGAGTCCGTACTTTGAAGTACTGTCATACTGCATGTCTATATATGCTTTTAATGCCGGCGACATAAGCAGCTTCGCTCCTTTCGAAACGGCCTCTGCTGCATTCTTTACGCTTGCCCAGTCCTGGGCTACCGTTCCCCGCCTCATCTTCACGGTGGCAATTTCATCCCAGGCTATTGCCTGCTTACCATGGGCGATCACAATATCCTGGACCTTTTCCATGAAAGGGATATAATCTTCCTTCTTTGTTGCATGCGATTCGTCTCCGCCAATATGGATATAGGGGCCAGGTGTCAATGAAGCAAGTTCTTTTATTACCTCGGAAAGAAATTTATATACTTCAGGTTTCCTGGTACAGAAAGTACTGAACCCGACTTCTGTTCCGGTATAAAGATCTCTTTTTTTGTTGTCGCAATTCAGTTCTGCATATGATGCCAGAGCTGCATTTGTATGGCCTGGCATATCAATCTCCGGGACAATTGTTACAAATCTTTCACGGGCATAATTTACAATATCGGTGTACTGTTCCTGGGTAAAGAATCCACCCCTGCCACCACCAACCTGGGTGGAACCGCCGCGATTTGTCAGCTCCGGCCGCGATTTAATTTCGATGCGCCAGCCCTGGTCGTCAGACAGGTGGAGGTGGAGGTAATTGAGCTTGTAATATGCGATCTGGTCGATATACTTCTTTAACACGTCTGGTTTGAAAAAATGTCTTGAAACATCCAGCATGGTCCCCCTGTAGGGATAGACCGGAAAATCCGAAATTGTTCCCGTGGGGATCTGCCATCCGGCCCGCTGAACAGTGCCCAGTTCAATTTCGGCAGGCAGCAGCTGCCTTATTGTCTGCACTGCACGGAAGAGGCCCGCCGGGTTCTTTGCGCAGACATTGACAGAATCTGTTGTAACGGAAAGCGAATATCCCTCCTCTCCAAGACGAACGCTGTCATTAGAAAGGGTGAAAATGATATTTCCCGCGGCCTTATTTTCCCGCGTGGTCTTAATTTGAAAGGGAAATCCTGTAGCCGGCCTAAGGTGGTCGGCCAGGAAAGCTGCGATATTCCTGATCTCAGGAGAATCACCCTTCAGCAGGACGGACGTTCCCTGTTCAAGCTTAAAATATCCACCGGTTGAAACAACAGAAACGGGTTTCGGTATCACTGCCTGCCTGGCAAGATCTGAAGGTTTATTGCTGCACGAGGCAGCCAGAAGCATCAGGGCCGGAAGCAAAGATGCTTTTAATGCAATTATTTTTAATCTGTAATTCATGATAGGGTTGTTTAATGGCTGTAAGATATCAAATATTTCACACTGAAACAGAACAATACCACCCCTGCAGTGTTAGACTGTTAAATTACCAGAAAAGTAAATGGCAGGAAATAAACACCTTTCGGAAAAGAATGTCGAAAAAGATCCTTTTCTGCAGTTTGAGAAATGGTATGCTTTAAGGCTTGCAGCCGTAAAAGAAAATCCCAATGCATTTGCCCTTGCAACATCATCCAGGCATGGTGATGTTTCACTCAGGACAGTTCTTCTTAAGGATTACGGTCCGGGAGGATTTGTCTTTTTTACAAATTTCTCGAGCAGGAAAGGAAACCAGCTTGCCGAAAACAACAAGGCGGCAATGCTTTTTTACTGGCCCGAGCTTCACCGGCAGGTAAGAATTGAAGGAAGAGTACAGAAGCTTACTTCGGAAGAGTCCTGTCATTATTTTGCCACCAGGCCAAGGGAGAGCAGAATTGGTGCATGGGCCAGCGAACAGAGCGCTGCTATCCCCGACAGGCAATACCTTCTGGACCGTTATAACCATTACAGGGACGAATTCAATGGGCAAAATATTCCCCTCCCGCCCGACTGGGGGGGATTCAGGCTCGCTGCACTGATGTTTGAATTCTGGCAGGAAGGTAAATACCGTCTTCACGACAGGATTGTTTATCACCCCGGACCGGCAGGATGGAGGACCTCACGGCTTGCGCCATGAGGTCGTACCATAAACAGAGTGGTCGCTTACTTACCCAGCGGGTTGGCCGACCTGTTATAAAACTCGTTCTGAAGCTCTTCTATCTTATTATTGGCTTTCAGATATTTAATGAGCCCTGCAAGCTGTGTTGCCTCTTTATCGATCAATAACTGGCCAAGGGCTTTATTCGGCACTGCCTGGTCGCTTCCATAATGATTCGGATATTTTGCGTACCACCAGATACCCGTGTAGCCGTTTTTCATCTGGCTGAGCCGTTCCTGGCTGAGACCCGACTGGCTGGATATCGCATCGACATCCACAAGATCCGGCCTGATGCAGTACATCATACATGTTTCGCCTTCACCAGCATGGTCGTCGACATTTGCCTTTTTCAAAGCTTTGATCTGGTTGTCGAAAGTTGCATCCTGGCTCTGTTCAAAGAGTACAAGAATATAATCTTTCCTGCTCTGAAGCTGGCACTGGCAGAAGTAATGAAGGAAATTTGTGTTGCCTCCGTGACCGTTGAGAATAACAATTTTTTTCAGGCCGTTTCTTGACAATTCGGCACATGTTTCTTCAAGCATTTTCCACATCAGGTCGTTGCTGTAAGCCACAGTTCCCGGCTGATGTTTTGCTTCAAAAATCTGCCCGGTAAAATATGGTGGAAACATTATGGCATATTCTTTTTTCAAAGCCGTCGTCACGATCTCCCTTGCTTCAAAAAGGTCCGTTCCAAGAGGAAGATGCGGCCCGTGCTTTTCCATAATGCCAAAGGGAATTACAGCTACGCCTCCTGCTTTTTCAACAGCTTTTAAAAACTGGGGCGAAGTGAGCTCATCCCATTTAAAGGGCAGCTCCTTCGGTGTTGTCTGTCCAAATGAAATCGCAGAGAGTAAAATCGCGGTTAAAAGAAAATTAAGTTTTTTCATGGTGGTTTTTATTTGAGTTTATCGGTTATGCCGTCGAAGGGTCGTGCGGTCTTTATTTCCCGGGTTTTGTGGTCCCTGATAAAATATCTTATATACCTGATTCCCGAAAGAAAAAGTCCCAGTCCTATTCCGTTATATATAATTGAAAGATACTGTTTCGGAATTGAAGAATGCCTGAGAGAAATACCGAGGGCAACCATGAATATTATTGTGAAATAGCTTTTTACTGTGATAAAAGTAAATATCGACTTCCTTCCGGTTACAGTGAGAAGTCTCGAAATATTCTTATCGGCGAGTTTAAGGAATCCGAAATGATGAATTGGCATTCCTGCAATGAATCCCAGGAGATAATAGACCCAAACATCCTTCCCGGGATATCTGGCAAGCCATGTCTCGGCGAAGGCCAGCAGCATTATTCCAACGCCGCACCACATTAATCCTGCTATAAGGATAAGATACTTCCTGTCGGCTTTAAATGATATTCTCTCTGCCTGGTTCATCAGTTCTATTCAATGTTTGCCAGCCGGAACGGTTCAATCCTGACCTTTTTCCAAACACCATGTGTAATATATGGTTCATCCTTCAGCCGCTCATCAAGCGACTGCCTGTCGGGAACATCATAGAGGATCATCGACCCTATCATGTTCCCTGAATCGTCAAGGATGGCACCCCCGAAGAGGAATTCTCCCTTTCTTTTCAGAATTGCAATTTTTTCAAGGTGTTCGGGCCGGATTTCCATCCTTCTTCTGATAGCTTCGGCATCAGGACCGTCGTATGCTGTGAGTAAAAATTGCATGGCATTTTCTCTTTTCGTTCCAAATTTAAGGAAATGCTATAGACCGGCACTTAATCCGATTTATGTTTTTGATCATCCATTACTATATTTGCATGTGATGAAAAAGGATTCCCGGAACATATTCCATTTTTTCCACGATCTTAAAAGAAAGGACCATACACCCGGCTACGGTGCGCTTGACATAATCAAGTATATCGGCCCGGGATTGCTGGTTACCGTAGGATTCATCGATCCGGGAAACTGGGCAGCAAACCTGGCCACAGGGTCGCAGTTCGGCTATACGCTGCTCTGGGTAATATCTCTCTCCACGATCATGCTGATAATTCTCCAGCATAATGTTGCACACCTGGGAATTGCGACCGGCCTCTGCCTGTCGGAAGCCGCAACGATACATCTCAGGCCATCAGCATCCAGGTCCCTGCTGATTTCAGCTGTTTTTGCATCGGTTGCCACTTCGGCTGCTGAAATCCTTGGGGCTTCCATTGCCCTTCAGATGCTTTTCAGAATCCCCGTTAAGATAGGGGCAATTCTTGTTACAATATTTGTCCTGGTAATGCTCCTCACCAACTCGTACAGCAAAATTGAGAAGTTTATTATCGGTTTTGTTTCGGTCATCGGTTTATCCTTTCTTTACGAGCTCTATCTTGTTGATGTCGACTGGCCCTCGGCAATGGTTTCGTGGGTAAAGCCTTCTTTCCCTGAAGGATCAATGCTTCTGCTGATGAGTGTACTTGGCGCAGTTGTGATGCCCCATAATCTCTTTCTCCATTCCGAAATTATCCAGAGCCGCCAGTGGAATGTAAAAGATGAAGCAATAATCAAGAAACAGATGCGCTTCGAATTTGCCGATACCCTGCTGTCGATGATTATCGGGTGGGCAATCAACAGTGCAATGATAATTCTTGCCGCAGCCACATTCTTCAGGCACGGAGTAAATGTTACCGAGCTTCAGCAGGCTCAGAGTTTGCTTTCTCCCCTGCTTGGAAATAATGCTGCCGTAGTTTTTGCCATCGCTCTTCTTTTTTCAGGGGTTGCTTCCTCGATTACGTCTGCAATGGCCGGAGGATCAATTATTTCGGGGATGTACGGTGAGCCATATGATATCAACGACAACCATTCAAGAACGGGAGTTCTAGTCTCTATAATCGGGGCCCTGTTGATTATACTTGTGGTCGGGGACCCTTTCAGGGCTCTGATTTATTCACAGGTGTTTCTCAGCATCCAGCTGCCTTTCACTATTATTATGCAGGTCTACCTGACCTCATCGAAAAAAGTGATGGGAAAATATGCAAATTCAACGTATCTGAATAGTATTTTAATTGCTATTGCCGTTATAGTAAGTGCATTAAATATCAAACTCTTCCTTGATCTTATTTTTCACTGATGGCTGATCACGAAATAAAATATAATGCAGGGCTTGTCCTGAGCGGTGGCGGAGCAAGAGGTTTCGCCCATCTTGGTGTTATCGAAGCATTGAACGAGTCGGGCATTTACCCCGAAGTCATTTCAGGAACCAGCGCAGGCTCGCTGGCCGGGGCATTATATGCCGACGGTTATACCCCCAGGGAAATTTTCGGCATAATGAACACCCGAAGCAGCCTCGATTACTTCCGCCCTACCATGACACGTGGCGGACTCATGAAAATCTCGGGTGTAATTAAAATTCTCCGGAACAACCTGCGGGCAAAATCGTTCGAGGAGCTGAAGATCCCCCTTTTTGTCACAGCCACCGATATTAATAACGGCAAGGCGGTTTACTTTTCTTCCGGCCCTCTGATTGATGCACTCGTTGCCTCATCGAGCATACCCGTGCTTTTCAGGCCCACGGTTATTGACAATATCCAGTATGTCGATGGCGGTGTTCTCGACAACCTTCCGATAAAACCCATCGAAAACATATGCCGCTTTAAAATAGGTTCATTTGTCAATCCCGCTGGAACAGAAGAAAGAAGCGCTTCGGTGATGCATATTGCAATGAGGACATTCATACTCAGCATGTCGAAGGAGGCTGATGAGAAACTGAACCGGTTTAATATCCTGGTGGCCCCCGGGGAATTGTGCAGATACGGGATTCTCGATCCCGAAAAAGGACAGGAAATGTTCGACCTGGGATATAATGCCGCGATGAAAAAACTAAGGGAAACAGATATCAGTTCTGTTGTCCGCCGGTAAATGAGTAGAGCCTTTTAATTTCTTCTTTCCATTGTGTTTCATCTGGTGTCTCGAGGATAAGCGGCATATCGTCGAACCGAGGATCATTCATGATGTTCCAGAAAACTTCTTCGCCAAGGAAACCCTTTCCAATGTTCTCATGCCTGTCGACCCTGGTTGCATGCTCTTTCTTTGAGTCATTTATATGCATCCCCTTCAGGTAGCCCATCCCGATAATTTCTTCGAATTTCCTGAATGTTTCGGCAAACCCGAATCCTGTTTTTATATCGTATCCTGAAGTGTATCCGTGGCAGGTGTCGAAACAGACACCTACTCTTGATTTATCCTCCACACGATCAATAATATACCTGATCTGCTCGAAGGTGTGTCCAAGGTTGGTCCCCTGTCCTGCTGTGTTCTCAATTACTGCCGATACTCCTTTTGTCAGCCCGAGTGCTATATTGACCGATTCGGCAATTGTTTCAAGGCATTTTTCCTCTGTGGTCAGCCTGAGGTGGCTGCCGGGATGGAAATTCAGCCTGTCAAGCCCGAGCATTTCACATCTTCTCATCTCATCGAGGAAAGATTCTCTCGATTTTTCGAGGGCCTCTCTCTCAGGATGGCCGAGGTTGATGAGGTACCCGTCATGAGGAAGTATCTGGAAAGGCTTGAAATCATATTTCTCACAGTTTTCACGGAACTTGCTTACAGATGATTTTGAGAGGGGCGGCGCTACCCATTGCTTTTGATTTTTTGTAAACAGTGCAAACGCCCTTGCACCTATCTCCTTTGCGTTGGCGGGGGCGTTATCTACCCCCCCGGCGGCACTCACATGGGCTCCCAGATATTTCATAACTAAAGAATGTTTGATATATGTTTTCTTTCAGGTTCCTCGTTATATAAACACCTGCCTCACAGGTTTGTTGTAAAATTAATCTTAATTTCAAGTTGTTGAAGACGAGGATATTATTATTTTTGCATCGCTAAATTGAAAAAATTCTAAGGATATGACAGACCAGTTTCCGGTTAATCCCGGCACAGAAGTAAAAAAGAAAAGCACTCCCGTGCTGCTAGTCTTCATTACGGTAATTCTTGCCCTTGCCCTGGGTTTCCTGGTCTTCAGCTATTTCGGGCAGAAGAACAGGATGCAGGAAATGGAAACAGTTCTTACACAGGAAAAGGACTCTCTTGCCAATGAACTGAAAATGATGATTCACGGATATGATACTCTTAAATCGAATAATGATTCCCTTAACGCACATCTTGAAAGGGAGAAGAACAGGATCAGGCAGCTTCTTTCAATTAATGCATCCAATGTGCAGCTCATTAAAAAGTACAAAAGCGAAATCAGCACAATGCGCGAGATAATGAAAAGCTACATTGTTCAGATCGACTCGCTGAATACACGGAATAAAATTCTTGTCGCTGAGAATCAGAATATAAAGCAGCAGATCAACAAGGTCCAGAAAAATAACGATGAACTCTCCAAGGTAAGAAAGGAACTGAGTTCAAAAGTGGAGGTTGCGTCGGTTATCCAGGCAAAAAATGTCAAGGCCACCACTTTCAACAAGAACAGGAAGGAGACAACAAGATTCGACAGGATAGAAAAACTGCAGATTTGCTTTACACTTCGCGAGAACCCGATCGCTTCGGCGGGAAAGAAAACAGTCTACCTCAGGATTATCCGTCCCGACTCACTGGCAATAGCCTCCAGCCCCGATAATGTTTTCGATTTTAACGGCAAGAAAACCATATTCACCGCCAGCCGCGAGGTCGATTATATGAACCAGGATATTGACGTCTGTATTTATGTTGACAAGAGCCCCGATTTTGTGCTGGGAAATTACCGCGCCGAGCTGTATCTCGATGGTATCATGATTGGCGGAAGCAGCTTCATCCTCACAAAAAGGTGATCATTCACCTTTCGGTCATCATAAATTCCGATATTATATTGTCTGAAATCATCTTGCCCTGGGTGGTAAGTGTCAGGCTCTTCCCCGATTGGTGCATCAGCCCGTACGAAATGAATTTTGCTGCCAGGTTGACAACATAATCGTAACCCTCTTTCTCAAATTTTTCCTCCACATAACCGAGATCAACACCCCACATCGTCCTGAGAGATGTCATGATATACTCGTTGAACCTGGTCTTTATACCAAGCTCCTCCTTTTCCGAGAAGGGCTTATTTTTTTTAACCGCAGATATGTATCTTCTTACATCCTTAATATTCCACTGCCTTGAGTACCGGTTGAAGGAGTGGGCAGACGGACCAAGGCCGACATAAGGGACCTGTTTCCAGTAATTTGTGTTATGTCTCGAAAAATATCCCTCCTTTCCGAAATTTGAGATCTCATAATGTATGAATCCGGCATCAGAAGTCTTGTCAATCAGCAGGTTGAACTGGTTATTGCTCTCTTCCTCGTCAATTTCCGTCAACTGGCCCTGCTTTTTCATTTTGCCGAGAATCGTTCCCTCCTCGATCGTCAGATGATAGGCGGATATATGCTTGATTTTAAAGGACAATGATTTATCGAGGGATTTCTCCCACTTTTCCGACGACGAGCCGGGAAGGCCATAAATCAGGTCAATGGTCACATTATCGAACCCCGCATCAAATGTTTCACAAAGTGCTTTTTCTGCCCTGGCTGCATCGTGCCTCCTGTTAAGAAACTTAAGATCGTGATCATTCCACGACTGTATGCCCAGGCTTATCCTGTTTATGCCAGCTTCCCCTATTTCTTTCATGTAGGCGGCATTCACATCATCGGGGTTGAGCTCCATCGTGATTTCACTTTCCGCGCTGATTTCATAGAATTCTCTCAGGCAGGAAATAATCTGCATCAGCTCTTTTTGACTGAGAAGCGAGGGGGTTCCCCCGCCAAAATATATTGTCGACACACCCTCTCCTTCAAGGTAATTTTTCCTGGACGATGCCTCTGCAAGAATTGCTTCTATGAAGGGGCTCTTATCAGCTGCATCGATCACCCTGTAGAAATCGCAGTAGGAACAGATCTTCCTGCAGTAGGGAATATGAACATATATACCGGCCATAATTTATTGGGTGGGCTAAAATTATAAATAAAATGTCATATCATTTGTTACTTTTGCATATTCCAGATATGATAAAGAAGAACATTTTTTCACTTATTATTGCGCTGATTATCATAATTCTCAGCTTTTTAAGCGGCAATACATTCAGCCACCTGAGACTTCCCCGCATTCCCAATCTCGACAAGCTGGTTCATGCGACAATGTATTTTGCACTCACCCTGGCTCTTGTTTATGAGAACCGGAATGTTCTTTTCTCAGTAAAATCGTGTTTTTACCTGGCCCTTATCCCGCTTGTTTTTGGCGGGACCATCGAAATAATGCAATCAATGTTCACCACCAGCCGTACGGGTGAATTTCTCGATTTTTTCGCAAATGCAGCAGGAATCACATGTGCTGTACTGCTATGGCTGGTAATAAGATCCTTCCGGGTTGGGAAAATTAAATAGCAACTTCCGTTTTAGAGGCCGATTTAACGAGGCTGTAGATCGTTTTCTTTGTAAACAGCTTCATCAGGTTTGCCCTGATTTTAGAATATTCGTCATGGATCGGGCACACAAGCTTTTCATCTCCCACGCAGCTGCAGGTTGTATTATGAATTATGCAGTTCTCAAAAAAATCGTTCCCGTCGATAGTGGTAACAATATCAAGCAGGGAGATATCCCGCGGATCGCGCAGTAATGAAAAACCACCATGGGGCCCTTTTGATGAACTAAGTATCTTCTGCTTGGCAAGAAGCTGCAGGATTTTTGCAAGAAATGGGGTCGGGAGGTTGAGATCCTCAGATATCTGCTTTATTCCGACTTTTTCATTTTTCTTGGATTTGCTGGCAATATATGTTACCGCCCTTATTCCGTATTTACATGAACTTGATAACATATCAGTATTTTTTTATTGGTATCTTTTCTATTCTCCTGGCATGGCGCCCGCCATCAAATCCTGTTTCGAGAAAAGTTTTCACTATCAGCAGGGCTTCAGATTCAGAAACAAACCGGGCCGGAATTGAACATATATTGGCATCATTATGAGCCCTTGCAAGCCGGCTTGTCTCCTCGCTCCAGCATAATGCACCCCTTATTCCCTGGTGCTTGTTTACAGTAATATTCATTCCGTTTCCGGTGGCACAGATTGTGAAACCCATTTTATATTCGCCAGATGCGACAGCATCAGCAAGCCTGTGCCCATAATCTGGATAATCCACACTTTCATCTGAATCTGTTCCAAAATCCCTGAGATCAAGCTTCTCGTTCCTCAGATAGCCAATAATCTTCTCTTTAAGATGGTACCCGGCATGATCTGCAGCTATTGCAACTTTTTTTCTTTCCACCGTAGGTTTTGTCATAATGATCCTTTCAGGTAATGCAAATTAAGCAATATCCCCTTTAAAAAGAAAAAAATATATTTTTATCCTTTAATTATTTAATCCATCCTGAACTATAACATGGGAGTGTAATAATTGTTTAAGGCTATGTTTTTACGGCCATCCGTGAGGTGTTGATAATTTGTAGATAAGACCTTATTATAAGTGTTGATAAACCCTTTTTCCAGACTTAAAACTTTCATTTTTCATGGTTCTTTAAATTTCACCTCTTTTTTTCATAAATTAATAAAACTATATAAACCGGGAATGAACATTAAATGATATAATTTTGTCATGATAAGGTTAAAAGAAAAGTGATATTAACAGCTGTTAATTTCTGTGGCAATATGCTGATTTTCAAAACTGGTATGTTTTTTGAGCTGTTGAAAAGATGTTTTTACGAATTTAAAAGCTATTAAAACAAGAAGTTTTTGATATTTCTTCTAACAGAATTAACAGGCAATATTAATATCCATATATTCTATTTAAATTATTTCTAATATTAATTTTTATAAATATTGTTTGTTCAAAAAATGGAGGAGAGTGGCTGAAATGGAAAACTATGCTGAGAAGATTGCAAGTCTTAAGAAAGAGAAGAATGCTATAATTTTAGCACATTATTACCAGACCGGGGATATACAGGACATTGCTGATTATGTTGGCGACAGTCTTGCTCTTGCCCAGAAGGCAGCTGCAGCAAAATCTGAAATAATTCTATTTGCAGGAGTAAAATTCATGGCCGAAACAGCAAAGATTCTTTCGCCTTCTGTTAAGGTACTTCTTCCGGACCTTGCTGCCGGATGTTCTCTTTCTGACTCGTGCAAACCTGAAGATTTCAGGAGGTTCCTGGACAAAAATCCCGGAAGAACCGTTATTACATATGTCAATACATCTGCTGAGATAAAAGCAATGTCGGATATTATCTGCACTTCCTCAAACGCGGTAAAAATTGTGGAATCACTTCCTGCAAATGAAAAAATAATATTCGCCCCCGACAGGAACCTGGGCAATTATATTATCAATAAAACCGGACGTGAAATGCTTGTATGGAACGGAGCTTGCCATGTTCATGAGGAATTCTCCCTCGAAGCTATTCTGGAATTAAGGAAACAAAATCCGGGTTGTAAACTCATTGTCCATCCTGAATGTGAATTACCAATAAGAATGATTGCCGATTTTATTGGTTCAACATCTGCCCTTTTATCATACGTTATTAAAGACAATTCACTGAGTTATATCGTTGCAACTGAACCAGGTATTATTTACCAGATGGTTAAGGCAAAACCGGAGAAAACATTTATTCCTGCTCCGCCGAGAGATTCGACCTGTGCCTGCAGCGAATGTAATTTCATGAAGCTTATTACGGTAAAAAAGATATACGAGACTCTGCTGACGGAAAATCCTGAAATTACTCTTTCGGGAGAATTAATCGAAAAGGCAGCCAGGCCGATAAGAAGAATGCTGGAAATCTCTGAAAGACTAGGACTCTGAAAATGAGAAAATATTTGTATGTTTTTTTGCTGGTACTGGTACCGGCACTGGTTAATGGACAGAATAGCGAAAGTATTCCCGACGGATACCAGGTCTTTAAGTATCCTAACGGATCCAAATCAAGTGAAGGAATAATTAAGAACGGCCGACCCGACGGATTCTGGAAAAGCTATTATGTAACAGGAATAAAGAAATCGGAAGGAAAGAGAACCAATTTTCTTCTCGACAGCATCTGGGTATTCTATGACCAGACAGGCGATACCCTTGAGAAAATCAACTACCTGTATGGAAAAAAGAACGGTTATTACTTCAGGTATAAGAAGGATCCATATGAAGGTGTTTACGTGTGGACGAAAGAGCTTTTTGCAGGCGACAGGAAAGAAGGGACAGCATATGTTTACTTTCCTGATCACAAAGTTCAGCAAACCGTAACATGGAATAACGGAAAGAAATCTGGGCTTTCAAAGGAGTTTGATCGCGATGGAAATGTAATAACCCTGATGGAGTATAACAACGATTTCCTCATTACCAGGGAAAAGATTAACCGGAAAGACGGCAACGGTCTTAAACAGGGCGACTGGAAAGAATTTTATCCTTCAGGAAATATCAGGACGGAAAAGACATATAAGGATGATCTTCTCCATGGTTACTACAAAGAATATGATGCAAAAGGTAACCTGACCCTTACAATGCTGTATGATAACGGGGCAATTGTAAAATCAAACGTTGAGGACCAGCCCGATATTGAGATAAAGAACCGGTACGACCAGGGGGGAAAGCTTGTTTACAGCGGGCCGTACAGGAACTCCGTCCCTGTAGGAATTCATAGGGAATATGGTCCTGACGGTAAAATAACTAATGCTAAAATCTACAACGATAACGGTATTCTTGTATCTGAGGGGATTGTAAATGAACAGGGCGACAGGACCGGTAAATGGACAGATTACTACCCTTCGGGAAAGATTGCTGATGAAGGCCAGTACGCCGAGAACCGTAAAACAGGACTCTGGAAATTCTATAATGCTGACCAGAAAGTTGAACAGACAGGGTATTTTAAAAATGACCGTCCCGACGGCGTGTGGAAGTGGTACTTCGACAACAACGCTCTCCTGAGGGAAGAAGAGTACTTTCAGGGCAAGCGCGACGGGGCCTATACAGAATATTCAAAGAGCGGAGAAATTATTGCACAGGGCCAGTACAGCGACGGAGAAAGAAACGGTGACTGGAATTTTAAATCATCAAATAATACCGAAGAAGGAAAATACATCGCCGGGCTGAAGGATGGAACATGGAAGGCGTATTATTCCGATGGCACTCTGAGATTCAGGGGCGGCTATGTGCAGGGGAACGCTGATGGACAGCACATGCTCTACTACGAAAACGGGAAGATTAAAGAGGAGAGATATTATACGGGTGGTCTCAGGCAGAAAACCTGGAAAAAATATGATGAAGAAGGAAAAATTGTACTGAGTGTTACGTACAGGAATGATGTTGAACTCACAATAAATGGCGTTAAAATAAAGCTTCCCGAGAGTGATGTTAAGCTTATAAAATAGTTTCTTTGCTTAATGGAAGAGAATTTCAATATCAGGAAGGATAACCTGTCTGCCGCCGACAAGGAGTTTGAAAAACAACTCCGGCCACTTACCTTTTCAGATTTCAAGGGGCAAAAACAGGTTATAGACAACCTTTCCGTGTTCGTAACCGCAGCAAAGCAAAGAGGGGAATCCCTCGATCATGTCCTGCTCCACGGCCCTCCCGGCCTTGGTAAAACTACGCTGGCAACAATTATCTCAAATGAACTGGGGGTAGGGCTCAAGGTAACTTCAGGACCCGTGCTGGATAAGCCGGGGGACCTGGCGGGCCTTCTTACAAACCTCGAGGAGGGAGATGTTCTTTTTATCGATGAGATTCACAGGTTAAGCCCCGTGGTGGAGGAGTACCTGTATGCGGCTATGGAAGATTTCCAGATTGATATTATGATCGACAAGGGGCCAAGCGCAAGGTCGGTACAGCTGTCGCTTAACAGCTTTACTCTTATCGGAGCCACAACACGTTCCGGCTTGCTGACAAGCCCGCTGCGGGCAAGGTTTGGAATTAAATTCCATCTCGAGTATTATGATAATGGAATTCTTACGGGTATTGTGAACAGATCAGCGGGAATACTGAAAATAAAAATTGAGGAAAGCGCGGCCAGTGAAATTGCATCCAGAAGCCGGGGAACGCCAAGGATTGCAAATGCACTTCTCAGGAGGATCAGGGATTTTGCACAGGTTAAAGGAACAGGAAAAATCGATCTGGCAATTACAAAATTTGGCCTGAATGCTTTGAATATAGATGAACATGGCCTTGATGAAATGGATAACAGAATTCTATCGGTGATTATTGATAAGTTCAAAGGAGGCCCGGTGGGACTGAATACTATCTCGACAGCGGTTGGTGAGGACAGTGGGACAATTGAAGAAGTCTACGAACCATTCCTGATAAAAGAGGGATACCTTAAAAGAACACCAAGGGGAAGGGAGGCAACTGAACATGCTTTCAGGCACCTTGGAAAGGTGACGGACCTGACCAAAAACGGGACGTTATTCTGAAAAAGGTACCAGGAAAAATCCTAAGAAAAGACGTTACTGATTTTTTCAAGACCCTTGAGATTGAGAATTTTAATTCTCCTGCCATTAAGCTCAACAAGCTGATCGGTCTTGAATTCCGAGAGAAGCCTGATAACTGATTCAGTAGCGGTCCCGACTATATTTGCCAGCTCTTCACGGGTGAGCGAGATCCTGAGGTACTTCTGGTTATCGAGGCCAAAATCATCAACCAGCTTGAGAAGCACCTCTGCAAGCCTCTCGCGGACAGTTTTCTGGGCTATGTCCGTTATATATGAATTTGCCTCACCAAGCTCGTGGCAGGTCAGTCTCATCATTTCCAGAGAAAAATTGGAATTTGATTTGATGAATGATATAAGAACTTCGGAAGGTATAAAACACACATCACAATCCTCAATCACCTTGGAAGTGGTGCAGGCCGGTTCACTGCTCAGCACGCTTCTGTAGGCTATTATATCTCCTGGTTTGGCAAAACGGATTATCTGTTCCTTGCCGTCCAGGCCAGTCTTATAAACCTTTATAATTCCGGAGTTAATACAATAAAAACCACTTATTCTGTTACCTTCATGATAAAGGATATCTCCTTTCTTGTAATGCCGGAAATCCTTCTCGTAATTCAGCTTCTCTGCCTCATCGTGGGACAGATGTTTGAAGATAGAATTTGATTCCAGAGCACACTTCTCGCAAAACGGTATAACAACTTCATGCTGTTTCATTTTCACTGCTCTTTACCGTACAAAGATTGCAAATCCCTTTCATTTTATTTTTTAATTTTGAATTTAAATTGATAAAAACTTGCAAATAGCATGAAAGATACTGTGGCATTACGGCATATCGGAAAAATGTCATTCGACGTTGTGGTAAACGGTCATCATCTTTTGCTGGATACAGCCGAGGAATTTGGAGGGAATAATGGAGGTCCAAGACCGAAAAGCCTTCTTATGGCTGCACTGGCGGGATGTACTGCAATGGATGTTGTTTCAATACTTAACAAGATGAAGATTCAGTTTGAAGAATTCAGGATCAGTATTGAAGGAAATGTCACCGAAGAGCACCCCAGGCATTACGATAAAATGCATATCAAGTACATTGTTACAGGAAATAATATTCCTGGGGACAAGGTGAAACATGCAATTGAATTATCTCAGGATAAATATTGCGGGGTGAGCTACACTCTAAAGAAAGCCCTTGACGTTACCTGGGAGCTTGTAATCGGGGAAAAAGCTAAAATGAACTCCTGAACTGTTCGAGAAACCGGAGGTCATTTTCAAAGTAGAGCCTTAAATCGTTTACCTGGTATTTTAGCATCGCAACACGTTCTATTCCCATACCAAAGGCAAAACCGGTATATTTCCTGCTGTCAATACCGCAATTCTCCAGAACGTTAGGATGAACCATCCCGCATCCTAAAACTTCAAGCCAGCCGGTATATTTACAGACATTGCAGCCCTTTCCGCCGCATAACCTGCAGCTTACATCCATTTCAGCAGAAGGTTCCGTAAAAGGAAAATAAGAAGGCCTGAGCCGGATTTCTATTTCTTTGCCAAATATCTCACGGGCAAAATAAAGCAGGGTCTGGCGCAGGTCAGCAAAAGATACATTCTCGTCGATATAAAGTCCCTCAACCTGGTGAAATATGCAATGTGCCCTTGCAGAAATTGCTTCGTTTCTAAAGACGCGGCCAGGTGAAATAGTCCTGATAGGCGGTTTCTGATTTTGCATTACCCTTACCTGGACGGATGAGGTATGAGTACGAAGAAGTATATCTTCAGGACATGAATCCTCAGCCGATAATTTCGATATAAAAAAAGTATCCTGCATATCGCGTGCCGGATGCTCAGGAGCAAAATTCAGTTTCGTAAATACATGATCATCATCCTCTATCTCGGGTCCCTCCGAAACCACAAAACCGATCCTTGAGAAAATACTGATTATTTCATTTCTTACTATTGAAATAGGATGTCTTGAACCAAGTGAATAGGGAAAAGCAGGCCTGCTGAGATCATTAATTCCTTCAATATCATCCTTTCCTTCAAGAAGTGTCTTGAGGGTATTGTATTTATCCTGTGCTTCCTGCTTCAGTAAATTCAGACTCAGGCCGACCAGCTTTTTCTGATCCGGCGGAATTTCACGAAACTCATCAAAAAGCAATGAAACTGCACCTTTACGGCTAAGATATTTTAACCTGAACACTTCTGCATCTTCGGTTTTTAAAGCAGTACAGGAAGAAATCTCTTTCCTGAGCATCTCAATTTTTTCGAGCATTTTTAAGATTGATTTATTTTCTTATTATTTTCATTTTAAGGATTATAACATCCTTAACTGGTTTGTCTGCAGCATCGGTCTGAAATGCTGCAATCCTGTCAATAACATCAAAACCTTCAACGACTTCACCAAATACCGTATATGTTCCATCAAGACGGGGAACGCCACCTTCGGACATGTAAGCTTTCTTCTGGTCATCAGTAATTTTTCTGGTTCCGGTTTTGTCGAGAAAATCATATAGCCGCAGGGTGGCACGTTCCTGGATCTGGGACGACGTAAGATTAAGGCCGTTTTTACTGCTGTCGGTTATCTCGTGTATGAAACGCAGAAGATTAGCTTCACGTATTTTGTTATCAATGGTTTGCTGTGATAGGTCAACCTGTTCACTGGTAAGTTTTTTACCCTGTACAATATAGAACTGCGTAGCCGATGACAGCATCTCCGGATTAATATCGTTTCCTTCACGTGCTGCCGCAAGAGCACCTTTTTTATGAAAGAGAAAGGGATTGAATTCAGGCCTGACTGTCAGCACAGACAGCGAATCACGAAGCTTTGATGTGATACCGGGCTTGAGCGATTCATCTCCTGCCTGTATCATAAATCCGTTGATTACACGGTGGAAAGGAATGCCTGCATAAAAATCGGAGGTGACTAGACGGATAAAATTATCACGGTGAAGCGGCGTTTCATTATACAGCCTGATCTTCATGTTACCGGCAGTTGTTTTTACCGAAACATAAACATCATTGTTGCCAGGACTGTTACATGATGAAATAAATAAAAGAAGAAGAAATAAGAATTGTATTTTGACACTATTCATGAAATAAGAAATTTGTTAATAACCTTCTGCAAATCTGAGTGCAAAGATATTTAACTTTGGACGATTTTTTGTGGTGGCTGTGCGTGAATAAGGGCATTTTATTGTATTTATGCAGGATGAAGAGAATAATTTTATATTCAGTTGCAGGTATTGTCGTATTATTATCGGGATGTAACCGGCATATTGTTTTAAGGAACAACGGAAATGAAAAGACGCAAACAATTGATTCAATATCATATAGTTATATATACGGCGAAGCTCTTCATCAAAAAATGATGGGTAATATAGGTGAAGCATTAAAATATTTTGAACAATGCATTCATTTAAATCCCCGCAATGACGCACCGTATTACCAGATTGCACAAATAAGTGTGCAGAGGGGAGATACCGAAAATGGTAAGGATTATGCTGTAAGAGCCTGCAGGATTGATGAGAAGAATATTTGGTACCTGACTCTGGCAGGTGATATATATTACCAGCTGAAAATGATAGATAGTTCGATATATTATTACGAGAAGGCTGTCAAAGCTTTCCCTGAGAAGGATGAACTAAGGCTGACACTTGGAGGATTGTACTCTGAAAAGAAGGAATTTAAAAAAGCAGGCGAGGTTTATGCTGTATTGGAACAGAAATACGGAAGCGGAAGCAATGTGACTGTAATGGCAGTAAAAAACCTGATTTCCTCTGGTAAGTTTGATGAAGCTGAATCTAAAGTCGCGATCGTTCTGAAGAAGGACCCTGATAATATTCTTTTTAACGGTATTCTGGCTGAAATATATAAAAGCAAAGGAAATAAAGCCAAAGCTGAGGAGACATATAGGAAGATGATGAATATTGATTCTACCAATGTTCAAACCGTGTTATCGATTACTGACTTTTATCTTGGAAACGGGGATTACGAAGAATTTTATGGTTTTATCAGTGACCTGGTAATTGATAACCAGCTTGGCAGGGATGATTACCTCAATATCTTTAAAAAAATTCTGGATTATTCTGATTTCATTAAGGAAAGAGGCGTAGAGCTTGAGGTCACTGTAAAGGTACTTGAAGAGAACTTTAAAGATGAACAAATAATCCAGATGATCAGGCCCGAGCTTTACGAAAAAGAGGGAAAGGCTGGAAATGCTGCTGCACGGTTGGAAGAACTGATAAAAAAATATCCCGATAATTACATGTACTGGGAAAAGCTTTTGTTGCTTTATTCGGACCTTAGGGATTATAACCGTCTTTACCTCCTTGGTAAGGAATGTTCCGGCAGGTTTAACCTGTCGTATCCTGCAAAAGTGCTGTATGCTAGCGCTGCAATGGAGAAAAAGGAATATGCAACGGCGCTGGAAGAGCTGGAAAAAGCTCGTATACTGGCCGGTAACCAGGATGTTTTAGTCGCGCAGGTGCTGTCAATGGAGGCGGATGTATATTACAGGAAGAAAGATTATTTAAAATCATTTGAATTATACAGGAGCATACTTAAAAAGAATCCTGAAGACATGATAGTTCTAAATAATTATGCATATTTTCTTGCTGAACAGAACCAGGATCTTAAAGAGGCGGAAAGAATGATAAGAATTGTTATGAATAAGGAAGGAGGAAACGGAACATATGTTGATACATATGCGTGGGTTTTATATAAAAGAGGAAAATATAAGGAGGCTGAGAAAGTCCTGGTTGACCTGATGAATACTAACAAAAGTGAAGATTCGGAGTGGTTCGAACACTACGGATATATTATGAAGGCACTGAAAAAGTGTGAAGTTGCCGTTAAGTACTGGCAGAAAGCTTTGGATCTAAATAATGAGAAGGAATATTTGAAAAAAGAAATTGAAAATTGTACAAGGTAGTTTTATACATATCGTTTGCTGCAATCTTGCTGTCGGGATGTGCTGTAAATGGACGAAGAGCAGAAACTAAAGTATTTTCAGGCGGCCAGAATGCTAAAGAGATTTTAAGGAATGTGTCTTCAAAAAATCTTACTGCTACAGGGTTTTTTATTCAAAAAGGAAGGATATCAACATATAGTTCGGAATCGAGAATTACGCTCTTTTTCACTATGAAGTACAATACCGCGGGAAATTACCTGATAAGCGTAAGGAGCAGAACAGGAATGGAAGCTTTCAGAGCTTTTATGACAAAAGATACTGTACTGATAAATGACAGGCTGAACAAAAGATTATTGTACGGGAACCCCAGGGATTTCACTTATATCAGCGGCCTTCCGGTTGAATTGTTAAAGATCAGTGTAGGTGATATTTATATGAATATGCCACAATTATCTGAAACAGGATGCCTGAATAATGAGTTTGAGGTTTCCGATATCTGTGAGGGGCTTAAAATTTCAGCAAAAATTGATTGCAGAAGAGAAAAGATGAAACATGTTTCGATCACGGGTTCTCAAGCAAGTAACAGTATTATAATTGATTACAATAAATTTAAGGAAGATAGTTACGGCGTGCCAGAAAAGATTGAAATCAATGACGCGTACAAAAAGATAAGATTTGTTATTTCAATAGATAAATATATTGCACCTTGGGTCGGAGAATTTGAGTTCATTCCGGGAAGTAATTATACAAGGACGCCTCTGAGATGAAATACCTAATTACAGGTGTCATTTTGATATTCTGCCAGGCAATGTTAATGTCGCAAACACGACATGAGCTTGAGGAACAGAGAAAGAAGACTCTTGATGAAATCATTCTGGTGGATAATATGATAAAAGAGACTGAAACTAAGAAAAGTTCCGGTTTGAATGAGATAAGAATACTGGGTAACAGGATTTCTCTCAGGCAAAATGTTATTGAAGGAATGAACCAGGAGATTGGATTGATAGATGAAAGAATAGGGCTTAATAAGATTGCAATAGATCTTATGGAAAAAGACCTTGAAATACTAAGATCAGAATATGACAAAACAATAGTTAAATCATATAAATTTTCAAAAGGTTATCCTGAAATGGTTTATATATTGTCTGCAAAAGATTTTAACCAGGGATATAAGAGAATGAAATATCTTCAGCAGATGTCTCGGTTCAGGAGAGATGAAACCGAGGTAATATCAGAGCTGAAGAGTGAAATTGAGAACACAAAGAAAAGGATGGAGGAAGATCATGCGAATGTTGTTGAGTTAAAAAGCAAGGAAGAATCTCAGAAGGAATTTCTTCAAAATGAACAGGACAAGAAAAAAGGTCTTGTCAATAGTCTGGGTAAAAAAGAAAAACAGCTTAGAAAAGAACTTGATGAAAAGAAAAAGGCAGCTCAAAGGATTGAATCAGAAATAAACAGGATTATCGATGAAGAAAAGAAGAAGACCAGTATAAGTATTTCGCCTGAGATGAAGATAATTGGAGATAATTTCTTTGAAAACAAAGGAAGATTACCATGGCCCGTAGAGAAAGGAATAATTACAGGAAAGTTTGGTCCTCAAAAACACCCGGTACTTGCTTATGTAGACGAAAATAATCCGGGTATTGAAATTACAAATATTGGTAAAACTGTGGTCAGAAGTGTTTTTAAAGGATTGGTTGTAAAGGTTTTTGCGATTCCTGGAGCGAACATGAGCATTATCATTAAGCATGGAAGATTTTATTCTGTATATCAGAATATTGTTAATGTTAAGGTGAAATCTGGCGAACAGATTGAAATTAAGCAGGAGTTGGGAGAAGTATATTGTGATACAGGAAATGGATCAAATTCAATACTGAAATTTATGATTTTTGAAGAGAAGGATAAGGTTGATCCTGAGGCCTGGTTAAGCAAAAAGTAGGGGAAAGTGTAACTTTATTCATTTATTGCAGTATAAAGCATTACTTTAGGAACAAATGCTTAAAAAGATTACAATAAGTTCAGAGATAAAGAACCTTCGGATTGTTGAAAAAGCAATAGATGAAGTTTCTTCAGAATTGAGCATTTCCCAGGATAATTATGGAAAAATTATGGTATCCACGATGGAAGCTGTAAATAATGCAATTATTCATGGAAACAAGTCAAGATCAGAATGCAATGTTAATATTGATATTATTCATAAAAATAATTTGCTTAAAATAAGTGTTGAAGATGAAGGACCGGGTTTCAGACCGGAAGAAATTCCAGATCCTACAAGGCCGGAAAATATAGAAAAGGTTAGTGGCAGAGGGATTTTTCTTATGTCAAGGCTAGCCGATAAAATTATATTTAATAAGAAAGGAAACAAGGTTACAATGTCTTTTAAAGATATAAAGACTTGAAGATAAAGCTGTACTATGAAAGCATAAAATTCCGGTTGAAGGACTGGAAGAAAATAAGAAACCTGATTGTTAAGGTCATTTCGGAAGAAGGTAAATTTTCGGGTGACCTTAATTTCATTTTAGCAGATGATAAATTCATCAGAGAGATTAATAAAAAATTTCTGAACCATGATGCAAATACAGATGTTATTAGTTTCAATTACGATAACGAAGACAATGTAAATGGTGAAATATATATTAGCATAGAATCAGTAAAAAGAAACGCTAATAACTATAAAGTTAGTTATAAAAGTGAAGTATTAAGGGTGATGATTCACGGGGTTCTTCATTTATGCGGATATGTTGATGAGTATGAGGAAGAGAAGATTATAATTCACGCGAGGGAAGATTATTGGATGAATCAAATGACATGAAAACATCATGAATTTCGGGTATGATATAATAGTTGTTGGAGGAGGACATGCAGGCTGTGAAGCTTCGAGGATTGCCGCGGTAATGGGGGCAAGGGTTTTACTGGTTACAATGGACATGACAAAACTTGCACAAATGTCATGCAACCCTGCAATGGGAGGAATTGCAAAAGGACAAATAATAAGGGAAATAGATGCACTTGGTGGCGGAAGCGGAATAGTGACTGATATTAGCATGATTCAGTTCAGGATGTTAAACAGGTCAAAAGGTCCGGCTATGTGGAGCCCGAGAGCACAGTGTGACAGGCAGCTTTTTACAAGGGAATGGAGAAAGATAATTGAATCGACGAGGAACCTGAATATATGGCAGGAAATGGCTACAGAAATTCTTATTGAAGGGAATAAAGCTGTAGGGGTTAAAACCGTTTTTGGCACAAAATTCAGAAGCAAAGCTGTTATTCTGACAAACGGAACCTTCCTGAACGGTCTTATGCATATTGGATTTGAAAAGTTTAAAGGAGGAAGATCCGGTGATGCTGCATCTACAGGACTTAGTGATCAATTGGCTGATAATGGATTCCTGGTAGAGAGAATGAAAACAGGAACAAGTGCAAGACTGGATGGAAGAACAATAGATTTTGGCAGGACAATTGAGCAGAAAGGTGATGGAGAGGGACGATCATTTTCTTATTTAAGCAATAAGATAAGGATTGAAAATGAGATGAGTTGTTATATTACACATACAAATGAGAAAGTACACGATGAACTGAGAAAGGGCCTAAAATACAGTCCGTTGTTTACAGGAAGAATTAAAGGAAGAGGTCCGAGATATTGTCCAAGCATAGAAGACAAAATAGTTACATTCAGGGAAAAGGGAGCTCACCAGCTTTTTATTGAACCAGAAGGGTCAGATACAAATGAATACTACCTCAACGGTTTCTCCAGCAGTCTTCCTCTTGAGACACAGCTAAAGGCACTGAGATTTGTACCCGGACTGGAAGAAGTAGAGATATTCAGGCCGGGATATGCAATTGAATATGATTTTTTTCAGCCAACACAGTTGAAGCACACACTAGAAACAAAGAGGATAGAAAACTTATATTTCGCCGGACAGATAAATGGTACCACAGGATATGAAGAAGCGGCAGGGCAGGGAATTGTTGCCGGAATTAATGCTGTACTTAAAAGCAGACAAAAAGAGGCATTTATTCTTGGAAGGGAAGAAGCATACATAGGTGTATTGATCGATGATCTTGTTACTAAAGGGGTGGATGAACCTTACAGAATGTTTACTTCAAGGGCGGAGTACAGGATTCTTCTAAGGCAGGATAATGCTGACGAAAGACTGACAAGACGAGGCAGTGATATCGGTACTGTAGAAAAGATAAGGATTGAGAGACTGGAAGAAAAAGAATACCATTTGAAAAGAGTTTTGGAAAAACTGGAGGAAAAACGATTGGATCCGGATGAAATAAACAGTTATTTAGAAAGCAGGGGCACAAGCAGGATCAACCAGAGAATAAAAGCAATAAATATTGCACTGAGACCACAAATTATTATGAAGGACTTCCTGCAGGTGGAGGTCTTGAAAGAGATATTTTCTGAGATACCGGGAGATAGATCAGATGAGATTATCGAATCAGCAGAGATTAGGCTTAAATATGAAGGATATATACAAAGAGAAAAGGTTATAGCTGATAAGATTAAGAGACTTGAAATGTTAAAAATTCCGGAAGATGTCAGTTATACTGAATTGCTTTCAATTTCAACTGAAGGAAGGCAGAAGCTTCAGAAAATAAAGCCTGGAAATATTGGGCAGGCTAGCAGGATCAGCGGCGTATCTCCATCGGATATAAATATTCTTTTAATGTATCTGGGAAGATAATGTTCCACGTGGAACATAAATTTTAAAAAATATTTATGAAAATAAAAGGTAGGCTTGTTGATATTCATAACAGAAATATATTTCCTGCTGAGATTACTGTGGAAGGAGAAAGAATATTAAACATTGAAAGATGTGAAAATGTCAGTGAACAATTCATAATTCCTGGATTTGTTGATTCGCATGTTCATATTGAAAGCTCCATGGTGATTCCAGCATCATTTGCTGAAATGGCAGTCAGACATGGTACAATCGGAGTTGTTTCGGATCCGCACGAGATCGCAAATGTGCTCGGCATTAAGGGTGTGGATTACATGATTGAGAATGCTGAAAAATGTCCCGTTTATTTTTGGTTTGGTGCACCGTCGTGTGTGCCAGCTACTGATTATGAGACATCGGGAGGAAGGATAAATTATGAGGGAGTCAAGAAGCTTCTGGAACGAAAAAATATTAATTTTCTTTCAGAGATGATGAATTTTCCGGGGGTAATTCATAATGATCGGGAAATAATGGAAAAGATATCGGCTGCAAAAGAACTAAAAAAGCCTGTAGACGGGCATGCGCCGGGACTTTCAGGAGAAGACCTGGTTAAATATGTAAACGCTGGTATTACCACTGATCATGAGTGCAGTTCCTTAGAGGAAGCTCGAGAAAAAATTGCACTTGGAATGAAAATACTGATAAGGGAAGGCAGTGCTGCAAGGAACCTGAAAGCATTGAAAGAGTTGTTTAAGAGCGACCCGGAAAAATTAATGCTTTGCAGTGATGATATTCACCCAGAAATGCTTGAAAAACGACATATGAATTTCCTTGTTGCCTTATTAATAAGAGAAGGCTATGATCTTTTTGATGTGCTGAGATCATGCACGGTTAACCCGGTAATTCACTACGGGCTGGAAGCCGGTTTACTGAGAAGAGGTGATAATGCTGATTTTATTGTGGTGAAGGACCTGCAGAATATAGAGATCAGCGAGACCTGGATAAAAGGAGTAAAAGTGTACGGAAATGATATTGTGAATTTTATTCCGGTCAGGGGTGAAAATATAAATAATTTTAATGCAGGTATAATTAATGAAGATCAGATCAGAATAAAGCGGCTGGGGAGCAGGATAAGGGTAATCGTGGCATCTGACGGAGAGTTGCTGACCACGTCAATGGATGCTGAAATTCCAGATACGGAGTACGTGGTTCAGGATGTTGAAAGAGACATATTAAAGATTGTCGTTAAGGACAGGTATAATGATGCACCGCCAGCAGTTGCTTTTATATCCGGATTCGGATTGAAAAATGGAGCTTTTGCCAGTTCAGTTGCACACGACAGCCACAATATAATCTGCGTGGGGGCGGATGATATTTCAATCTGTAAATGCGTAAATGAAGTAATCAGGCTGAAAGGCGGGCTGGCGGTTTCAGCTTCCGGCAGAATAGATTCTCTTCCACTGCCTGTTGCCGGGATAATGTCGGACGACTCGGTAATGAATGTTGCCCGCGGTTATGAAAAGCTTTCAGGAAAGGTCAAAACACTGGGTTGCTCCCTTGCTGCACCTTTCATGACTCTTTCATTCATGGCGCTTCTTGTTATTCCCGAGCTTAAAATAAGCGACAGGGGTTTGTTCGACGGGAGAAGCTTTTCGTTGACGAACCTGTTTGCTGATTGATGTTATCCGATACTTTCAGTTCCATTAGTCAATCAACAGGATGATTGCAGATTATAAATCAATTCTTGCTTCTCTTCCTCAGGAGCCTGGGGTTTACCAGTTCATTGACGAATCGGGAGTGATAATATATGTCGGCAAGGCTTCAAATCTTAAAAAAAGAGTTACTTCATACTTTTCAAAAAATCAATCAGGAAAGACACAGGCCCTGCTCAGGAAAGCAAAGGATCTGCTGCACATTGTCGTGGAGAGTGAATCGGATGCGCTTCTGCTTGAAAACAACCTTATAAAAAAGTTACAGCCCAGGTATAACATCCTGCTGAAAGATGACAAAACCTTTCCCTGGATCTGTATCAAAAACGAAAATTTTCCAAGGGTATTCAGCACCAGGAATGTATATAACGACGGTTCATCCTATTTCGGGCCATACACATCGGCGCTGATGGTGAAGACCCTGATCAATCTTATTCGTCAGCTTTACCAGCTTAGGACCTGCAATTACAGGCTCACGCCTGAAAATATTTCTGCAGGCAGTTTTAAAGCCTGTCTTGAATATCAGATTGGAAACTGCAAGGCTCCATGCATTGGAAATCAGGCAGAACATGATTATGACGAGAATATCAGGCAGATAAAGAATATACTTAAAGGAAATATATCGTCGGTGATAGATCATCTTAAGGACTTAATGAACAGTCTTGCCGGGGATCTGAAATTCGAGGAGGCACAGGTTGTAAAGGAGAAGGTGGATCTGCTAACAAATTACAGGAGCAAATCGACGATTGTCAGCTCAACAATAAAAAACGTTGACGTATTCGGATATGCCGGGGACCAGGGGATGGCATTTATCAATTACATGAAAGTTTCACACGGTTCCGTCATACAGGCATTTACCCTGGAAATCAAAAGCCGGGTGGAAGAGGAGAAAGAATCAATGTTGGCGACTGCTATTACAGAATTAAGAGAGAGAACCGGCAGCGATGCCGGGGAAATAATAGTTCCATTCAGGCCCGACATGCTTCCTGAAAAGCTGAAATGCACAGTGCCTGAGATAGGTGACAAAAAGAAGCTGCTGGACCTGGCCCTGAGAAACGCTTTGTATTTCAAACTTGAGCAGAGGAAGAAAAACGCGGAAAAGGGCACAGAATCGAGGGCGGGAAAAAACCTCGAGAAGCTCAGGAATGATCTTCACATGCCCGTCGTGCCGCAACATATTGAGTGCTTTGATAATTCAAACATTATGGGTACCAACCCGGTGGCTGCCTGCGTGGTCTTCAGAAACGGGCGCCCGTCCAAGAAGGATTACAGGCATTATAATGTCAAATCTGTTACAGGACCGGATGATTTTTCATCTATGGAAGAGATTGTATTCAGGAGGTACAGGCGGTTGCTTGATGAGAACCAGTCGCTGCCGCAGCTCATTATAATAGATGGCGGGAAGGGGCAGCTCTCTTCGGCAATGAAGAGCGTTGACACGCTTGGGCTGAGAGACAGGATCACAATTATAGGAATTGCAAAAAAGCTTGAGGAGATATACTTCCCCGGAGATTCGGTACCAATCTATCTCGATAAGAGATCATACAGCCTTAAGCTCATTCAGCAGCTCAGGGATGAGGCACACCGGTTTGGCGTAAACTTTCACCGCGACAAGCGTTCTTCAGAGATGACAAGATCAATACTCGACCAGGTAAAAGGAATAGGACCAAAAACGAAGGAGATATTGCTTAAAAACTTTGAGTCGGTAGACGGGATAAGAAAATCATCACGGGAGGAGCTCTCTAAGCTCATCGGTGACAGGAAGGCGAACCTGTTATCAGATTTTTTCGCCGATTAGCCCTGGTTTCACGTGGAACAAGTTATTCCCCAGGACTGGCCTAAATATCTCAATAACAGATAGATATACCGCAAATATTTAAGAGTTAACCTCCTGAGAATTGAATATTGTATTGATTCCGGTGAGAGGGACGCAAAAAACAGGCTTCTGAAAAGGGAAATTCAGAAGAATTAATGCCCGAGGCTGACTTCCAAAAAATCCTCAATTTTTTTTCTTAGCAACAATGGTTCCGAAAGATGTATTACAGAAATTCCAAACGCACCGGCTGAAACAGCATTAGCATGAGTATCGTCTATAAAAAGGCATTCTTCTGGTTTCAGGTCATAGGTATCGAGGAGGAGCCTGAAAATTTTTTCATCAGGTTTTGATGCCTTTGCCCTGGCAGAAATAAATCCGCCGTCGAAGAAGCTGAAAAATTCATGTTTCATTTCAACCTCATCGAAAATATCCTCGGGGAAGTTGGACAGGTAGTATAGCCTGAAACCAGCTTTTTTAAGCTCAGGAACGACTTTCGTATTAGCCGTGATAGGAGAGAGTATTTTCAGCCGAAGATTGAATACAGAGTAAATTTCACCGGTTTTCAGCGATGAATTCAGTGAAATTCTTCTGACGGCCTCATCGAGGGTCATATCCCCGTTATCAAGGGCGAGCCATTCCCTGCTCCTGAAAACGTCTTCAAGGATGACCCTTCTTTCTCTTTCGGGATAACCGTTATTGATTAAATATTCTTCCGGTTTCCAGCTGAGAAGTACATTTCCAAGGTCAAAAATGATGTTCCTGATCATGGGTTTTTCATACTCGATGGTTGCCCGGTTGCCTCAAGGACATTCCACCAGAGCTCACCGTTGATATCGATTTTTTTCCTGCGTGCAGTTGCGATGGGAATCGGCAGCAGGGTAAACAGGCTGTTCCAGTTTCCGGTGACAAAATCAGTTTTCCCGGCCATTGCAGCATGTACCGTATTCATGGCGAGCTGGCTGCAGAATTTGCTGTCGTTGGGATTAGCCGGAGCACTTCTGATTATATAGCTGGGATCAATGTACCTTATGGCGTAAGGAAATCCTTTGTCTGAAAATTCCTCGGCAATCTTTTCCTTCAGGAAAATCCCTATATCCTTGGGTTTGACATTTCCGGAAGCATCTTTTTCAACCTCCGACTTGTCGAACAGGTCCTGTCCGGCACCCTCGGCGACGACAACAACAGCGTGATGCCTGTCTTCAAGTCTCTGTCTGAGAATTTTCAGGAAGCCGCGGGGTCCGTAAAGGTCGAAACTCATTTCAGGCACAAGCACAAAATTGACTTCCTGCATCGACAGGGCAGAGTGCGCGGCAATAAAGCCCGAATCCCTCCCCATGAGCTTAACCAGGGCTATGCCGTTGAACGCACCCTCCGCCTCGTTATGGGCGTTGCGTATAATATCGTTTGCGATTGAATATGCAGTTTCAAAGCCGAAGGATTTTTCGATAAAGTCAATATCATTATCAATTGTCTTAGGTATTCCTGCAACTGAAATTTTCAGATTCCTGCTGGCAATTTCCTCGTGAATGGCATGTGCACCCCTCAGTGTTCCATCACCCCCGATGCAGAATAGGATATTGATGCTCATAACTTCGAGCGTATCGACCATCCTTGAAATATCCTGCTGGCCCCTTGATGAACCAAGAATACTTCCTCCCGACATCTGAAGGTTAGCGACCATCTGTGGTGTCAGCTCAACAACGGGGTGATTATACTCAGCTATAAGGCCTTCATAGCCATACTTGAAACCGAAAATCCTCCTGATACCATACCTGTAGAAGAGCTCATTAACCAGGCTTCTTATCACGTTATTAAGCCCGGGGCAGAGTCCTCCGCACGTGATTATCCCAACCTTGGTCTTGGCCGGTTCAAAGAAGATATTTTCGCGGGGTCCGGCCTTTTCTATCGATAACGGTTGCTGACCGGTAGCGAGGCAGTTCTTGTAGTTATCAAGCGAAACATCATAAAGAATTCTCTCGTCGTCGCTGATGAATTTATATAGAGGGCTGTAATTTTTTGCTGCCTGGATGAGAGGAGATTTAATCTTCGGAACGCCCAGAGTCTTTACCTGGAAAACGGAATCGTCCATTTAAGCTGTTTTAAACGTAAGACAATAAATATCATGCGTTCAAAAATAGGCAAAATATTCCAACACCGGAAAGCGGCTGAAAATGAAAAAACAGTAGGAAAATTATATTGTGATAATATGTTTAACCCTGCCAATAAGCCCGCTCTCAAGCTTAACTTTTATACCATGAGGATGCATAGGTGCGGTTGTAAGAACCTCAAGCACCCTGCCACCAGTAAGCTTACCTGTCCTTTTATCCTCGGTAAGTTCAACCATAACATTGGTACCAGGCTTAATATCATCCCTTCGAGTTCCCTCCATCTTATTAAATATTAAGGTTCCTGTTGTTATTACTTCCATCTGCTGCGCAATGAGAAATTTAGGAAAGGTGCAATGATAGAAAAAAATTGCATGAAAGAAGGTGCAAAACTTCATTTAGGAGAAAAATGTTGATAAAATAAGCGTGCAGGGCCTCAGGAGGACAGCGATCTCTTCATCCTTCCCAGGTAATCGTCGATCTGGCCCGGATTTTCAAAGCCTATGATAATCAGGTCGACGGTGCCGAGACCAAGGACAAACTTTAAGGATCTGTCAATTTTATCAGGGTCGTTTCTGAATGCCCCGTTTCCGATTAATTTCATCCCTATCACTCCCTTGCCCTCACCATGCATTTTATTAATGAGGGCTACAATATCTTTTGGATCCTTATGGTCCATCGCTTCACCGTAAGGATTGATCCTTACATGTATTACATCTACCCAGTCGCTACCGGCAGCGGCAGCCAGGGCCTCATAAGAATGAACGGAGACGCCGTGCGCCCTGATGATTTTCCTTTCCTTGAGCTCCTCAAGCTGATCCATGAACTTCTTCTCAGTGCCTGTCCAGCCTGCTTCTGTCATGCAATGCAGCTGTACAAGGTCGATGTAATCGGTATTCAGTTCCTTCCTGAACCTGTCAATTACAACGGATGCATCGGGACGTTCCTTTTCAGGAATTCCGCCATCGGCGACCCACATCTTGGTCCCGATCACATATTTTTCCCTGGGCAAGCCCTTTAGGGCTGCCGCGGTAAAAGGGTGGGTGCCGTAGCTGTCGGCGCAGTCAAAATACCTGATGCCTTTGTCGTATGCCGCCCTGATAACAGAGGTGGCATTCCCGGCCCTGACTATATTTGAGGAACGCATGTATCCGCTGAACCCGGTCCCCATTCCCAGGAGGGTTGTGCTAATGCCGGTCCTTCCAAGTGTTATGGTCTGCAGCGGGTCAGCGTTTCCCCTGAATGTTCCACGTGGCATGGCACCGATAACATTCCCTGCGATAAGTGTCCCGGCCCCGGCTGCCAGAGTGGTAACGAACTGTCTTCGTGTAAATGTTTTCTGTTTCATGTCAAAACGCTCTTGAGATCAATAAAGATAAGAAAATAGAGAATAAGAATGGTAAATCACCTGACGGCAGAGGAACAAATGCAGAGAGCGCGGAAGAGAATTTCTTAAAATCTCTCCGCGCTCCCGGTGGGGTTAACCTCTTATCTTCCGGATTAAAACCTATTGAAGAACATTTACCCTGACACAGGTGGGGTATTTTGTATCGTGGTAAATCCTCATTGTGGCTTTCTGGAAATCGGTATCTGAGCATTTGTAGATATTAACAAATTTCTGCGGATTCCTGTCCACAAGCGGGAACCATGAGTTCTGAACCTGAATCATTATCCTGTGACCTTTAAGAAATGTATGTGCCACATCCGGCATCTCATATTTAACTTCTGAGACCTTACCCGGGACAAATGCTTCGGGCTTTTCGAAACTGTTCCTGTAGCGTCCCCTGAAGACCTCTCCCCTGACAAGCATCTGGTATCCTCCCATAACGGTCTTTATTTCAATATTTTCGGGAGCTTTGGCATCGGCCGGATAAACATCAATCAGTTTCACGATAAAATCGGCATCGGTACCGGTTGTCGAAACGAAAAGATCGGCTGTAAGCGGGCCGGTAAGGGTAACATCGTCTGCAAGAACATCGCTTTCATAAACCATTACATCGGGCCTTCTGGCTGCAAACCGCTGGTCGTCGGTCATGTATTCGGTTGTCCTCTGAGTGTGAACTTCCTGTGCATAGGGTACGGGCCTGGAAGGATCCGAAACATATTCATCAAAACTTTCTTTTGTGGAGGGTATGCTATAATCAAGCTTGCCTGAAGGCTGCATGTAAAGACTTTTCTGAGTGGTATTTTTGGGTGGCCAGGAATCAAATGTTCTCCACTTGTCGGAGCCGGTCACAAAGATTGTTGCCTCAGCAAAATTTCCATCGCCTTCGCCTTTCAGGTAATAGTCAAAGAACTTTTTCTCCAGGGCCTGAAATTCTTTATTGGCATCCTGGCCCCAGTAGATATTTCCCAGGTTATTTGCCTCACCGGCGGCCCACTGCCCGTGCGACCAGGGTCCCATTACAAAAGTGTTCCTGACAGTATTCGGGTTCTGCGACTCGATTGCCTCGTAGGTATGAATGGTGCCATAGAGATCTTCAGCGTCAAACCAGCCCCCGACAGTCATTACTGCAGGTGTGACATTCTTCAGGAATTGCCTCGGGTCCCGGGCTTTCCAGAAAGCATCATAATCGGGATGTGCAAAAGCATCATTCCAGAATTTTATACTGTCGCCGAGATATTTTGAGGTAATATTCTTTATTGCGCCGAGGCCGAGGTAGAATGCGTAATTATCAGGCATCGGGTATCTGAATCCCGGGAAGCCACGACGGGTAGGGCTTTTAAATTCACGGCCGTTGCTGTAATAAAAGCTGAAGCAGTCAAGCAGGAAGAAAGCCCCGTTATGGTGAAAGTCATCACCCAGGAACCATGCCGTAACAGGTGCCTGAGGAGAAACGGCTTTAACGGCAGGATGTGCATTGATTATTCCCATGGTCGAATAAAACCCGGGGTAGGAAATTCCGAAAATGCCTACATTTCCATTGTTCCCTTTCACGTTCTTTACGAGCCAGTCGACGGTATCCCAGGTATCGGTCGATTCGTCGATATCCTGGTTATTTTTCTTTACTTCAATCACGGGCCGGATATCCTCGTAACTGCCTTCGCTCATGTATTTTCCCCTGACGTCCTGGAAGACCATGATATAGTTGTCCTCGGTATATCTCGACCATACCTGGAGAAAGTAATTAAATCCATCCGGACCTTCCGGTTCTATGTCGTAAGGTGTCCTGTCAAGCAGGATTGGATTGTTACCGGTACTGTTTTTGGGGGTGTAGATTGATGTGAACAGTCTCTTGCCGTCACGCATGGTGATGTAAACTTCCTGTTTCGTATATTTTTGTTTCAGGTCGGCAAGGCTTCCTTTCGGAGCCGATATTACAGTCCTGCCGAAGATAATCTCGGTGCTTCTGCCATTCTGGTTAAGCTTTCCCGTGATCTTGCTGTACGACTCATCGACTTTGCCGTTATAAACAAACCCAGCCCCGGCAAAGGAAAATGAAAAGTCGGGATACTTAAAGGTTGTGGTGGTGGAAGGAATTCCGGCTACGCCCTGGTCGGGGCTGTCAAAGGTTGATGTATATGTTTCGCCGGAAGCCTTAACGTGTATATTCAGACGAAGAAAGACACCACCCAGGTCGGCCTTGCCATACCAGTCACCTTCAATACCCTGGGACCGGACCGTGAGTGTGAAAAGCGGAAACAGCAGGCAAAATGCTAAACCGCGGATAAGGTGTTTTTTCAGTTTCATTTTTAATTCATATTAATGTTGATTATTAGACGCTAAAGAGACATGGCGGTTTCAGCGCCATGTCAGCTTTTGTAAAACAATGACTCGTTTAATGAATGATTATAATTATTAACAGTTTTGGTTCATCTCTTAAACTTCGATTCCAAGCCTCTTTATCACCTCTTCAGGAGAAACGGGCCTGCCCTTTTTCGTCGAAACCCCTGTCACCCCGGCAACAACAATTGTTTTCCTGTCGGGAAGCCTCAGGATGTCCTGTTCGAAAACAATGCGGACATTCCCTTCACGCCTGACGTTGACCCTTACCAGAAACCGGTCGCGGCTGCGGAGGGGATATTTGTAATCAATTTCCACTCTTGTCACTATAAGGTCAATTCCTTCATCGTGGAGGGCAGAAAAACTAAGTCCCCTTGATACCAGGAACTCATGGCGGGCATGCTCGAGATAATGCTGGTAATTGGCATTATTGACAATGCCCTGCAGGTCGCATTCATAATCCCTGACCGTGAATTCAAGGCTGTAGATAAAATTTTTTTCCATACAGATTCAGTTGAACAATTCTGGTCGCACCTTTATGCACTTACCCGCACTTGAGGTAAGCATGACAACCTTGCTGCCGTATCTTATCTTCACAGAACCGCTGAAGTCGGGAAAGATATCGGCCTGCACGAGCCTGCTGTCTTTCCAGGTCTCATCGACTGTAAACCCGCCCCTGGCCCTGATCCCTTTTATCCTGCCTTCTTTCCATGCATCCGGCAGGGCCGGAAGAAGGTGTATCTCCCCCAGGTGGCTCTGCAGAAGCATCTCCGCTATCCCTGATGTCCCCCCGAAGTTACCGTCTATCTGGAATGGAGGATGGGCATCGAAAAGATTCGGATAGGTTCCGCCGCCGCTATATTTGGTATCGGGTGCCGGGTTAACATAATGGAGATGCGAGTGAAGCATCCTGTAAGCATGGTTACCGTCGAGAAGCCTTGCCCACATGTTTATTTTCCACGCTTTGCTCCATCCCGTTCCTCCGTCGCCCCTCAGTTCGAGGGTACGCCTTACGGCATTGGCCAGATCGGGTGTGGTAAGCGGGGATATCTGGTTGTCGGGATGAACACCAATAAGGTGAGACATATGACGATGCTGGGGTTCAGCATCATCCCAGTCGTGGTACCATTCCCGGAGATTACCTTTTTTACCTGTCATGAACGGGTGCAGCTTTTCCCTCGCGGCCTTCACTTCAGCTACAAATACGGGATCTTTCCTGAGTGTCTCACCGGCAGCAACGACCTTGTTGAAGAGGCCCCTGATGAGGGCAAGGTCGGATGTTCCGCCGTAAAAGGTGGCGCCTGTAAAACCGTCGGGCGTTCTGTATTTGTTTTCAGGTGAAGTTGAAGGGGCGGTGACAAGGTCGCCCTTACTGTCAGGAACCAGCCAGTCGAGGCAGAATCTTGCGGCGCCTTTCATCAGCGGCCAGGCATAGCTGGCGAGCCATGCAGTATCACCCGTGAATGCAAAGTGATCGTAGAGATGCAGGCAATACCAGGGTCCTGCCATGCACCAGTTCGCCCAGACCGGATCACCGTTGCCGAAATCACCGACAGGATTTGTCATGGCCCAGAGGTCAGTGTTGTGGTTGCAGCACCATCCCCGGCAGTTATAAAAAGTCCGTGCCGTAATTTCGCCTGTCGCAGGCAGCTTGCCTATAAAGTCGAGAAGTGGTTTATGAGTCTCGGAAAGATTGGTAATTTCGGCCGGCCAGTAATTCATTTCAGTGTTGATATTATCGGTATAGTTGCTGCTCCAGGGCGGCCGCAGATGAGGATTCCATATCCCCTGGAGATTTGCAGGAATTCCTCCGGGACGCGAAGCGCTGATAAGCAGGTACCTGCCGAACTGGAAATACAGGGCCTCGAGGGCGAAATCGGGCATTGAGTCGGTGTAGTTCATCAGCCGCTTATAAACAGGAAGGTCGGGAGCAACTGAATTATTGATCGACAGGGAAACCCGGTTGAACAAAGAACTGAAATCGTCAACATGCCTCTTCCTGAGCTGGTCATAATCGTATTTCATTGCCCCGGAGATAAAGCCTGATGCAATTGCCGCTTCATCCTTTCCCTCCCGGCCCGGATCCTTGTCGGGTCCGTTAAAGCTTGTAGCCATGGAGACAAGAATAATTGCCTCTTTTGCATGTTTCACCGCCAGCAGAGAATCGTGACTCAACTGTCCGTCGGTGGAAATGATTCTTGCGATCAACCTGAACCTCATTCCCCCTGAAAGTGAATCATATACAACGGCATCCGATACATTTCCAAGGTAATTGGGTGCGGCGTGCCCCGGAACCCGGCCCTGCATTGAAAGAGAACTGTCGGCAATGCTGCAGGTGTACCGGAGCCGGCTGGCAGCTGTCATGGTGAAACCAAGCGATCCGGCTTTGCTGCTGCTGAGCCTGATAACAGCAACCCTGTCGGGGTTTGATATAAAAAATTCCCTGGTGTATTTAACACCTCCTGACACAAATTCTACTTTTGCTATGCCGGTCGAAATGTCCAGCGACCTCCTGTATCCTGAAGATTTATTCCCGGTGCCGAAGTTCAGGACCAGGTTTCCGAAAGGGGCATAGGATTCAGAGAACTTACCCTGTATCTTTTTTACCAGCTTCTCAGCCAGCCTATAGTTCTCCGAGAAAAGGGCTTTTCTCACGCCCGCAAGATTCTTCCATGCATCGGGATTCATCCTGGCATTGACCGGGCCCCCTGTCCATAATGTCGATTCATTCAGCAGGATGTCTTCTTTTGCCGGTTCGCCGCTGATCATCATTCCGGAGAAGCCATTTCCGAGAGGGAAGGCTTCCTCGAAAAATCCGGCTGGTTTGTCCGACCAGATAACATTGTTGCCCGGGACATCTTTATTGCATGATGAAACTGCAACCAGCAGGATAAGCAGCAGCATTACCAGGGAGGTAAGGTTTTTCATGCGGTTTCCATGTTTTATTTTGGATATCGACCGAAAAGCCTGTTCAACCCCCTGTGGAACTTATGGAAGCTGTGGGGTTTGTGGAACATCATAATACATTCGCCGGTAATAAAATTTATGCCGGTTCCTTTAAGCTCACCAATAGCTTCGGGTGTATCCGATGACTGTTGTATCCAGATATTCCTTATGCCTTTTTCCTTTGCTTCTTTTACTACGGAAGCTGTCTGATCCTTACGGGTCATTACCAGCAAGCTGCTTATTTCAGGCGGAAGGGATTTAACGTCGGGATATGCCTTTGTTCCCAGAATTTCCGCCGCGGAGGGATTTACCGGTACAAGATCCAGCCCTTTTTCCCTGAGCTCTTTAAAAGCCACGTGTCCGAATTTTTTGGGATTTCTTGATACGCCGGCCATCGCTATCGGACCGGAGTTCAGAAAGATCTCGATTTGTTTCAATGATGCCATATCGTTTCTGTGATATAAGTTGGTTAGTATAAAGCATAAAAATAAGATATTTTACAGAACAGTCGGTTTTTTTTAGTTACTTGGCAATAGAAGGGAATCTCAAAATCCTCACATATGAAAAACCCCAAAGAACATCCCGGATATCTGTTTTCAAAGGGATATTCGAATTTCGTCTTCATATTGCTATTCCTGCTGTACATGTTCGATTATATCGACAGGGTCGTGGTAACATCCATGCGATCCTCGATTGAAACGGCTTATGGTATAACTCATACGCAGAGCGCTCTTCTCCTTTCGGGGGTTTACTGGATAATTGTGATCCTGACATTACCGGCATCGCTGCTGGTCGACAGGTGGAGCAGGTCGAAAACCATCGGTATAATGGCTGTAATGTGGAGCCTGGCGACGGCACTCTGTGCACTAACGGGAAGCTATATTCAGCTCCTGATGGCGAGGTTTCTCATAGGAGTAGGCGAAGCAGGGTATGCCCCCGGCGGGACGGCGATGATATCGGGGCTATATCCTATCGAAAAAAGATCGAGGATGATCGGCATCTGGAACGCATCTATTCCACTGGGTACGGCGATAGGGGTTTTGCTTGGAGGGATGATTGCCACCCGGCTCGGCTGGAAACATGCTTTCGGACTGGTGGCATTCCCCGGGTTCATAATAGCCGTGATCTTCCTGTTCGTTAAGGATTACAAGACGGTTGATCTTTCGTTCGTCGACAAGTCGAACAACATGGTTAAGATGGAGAGAAAGGATGTCCTAAGGGAATTCAGGACAAAACCATCAATACTCTATTCATTCTTCGGAATAACGGCAGTGGTGTTTGTCACCAATTCGATCATTTATGGTCTTCCGGCTTATTTTGAGAACACCAGGAACATGAACCAGGAACAGGCCGGCAAGCTGGCAAGCTATGTAATGGCCCTTGCCCTTGTCGGGGCACCGGTGGGAGGCTACCTGACTGACCTGTGGAGAAAGAAAAAAGCGGAGGCAAGGCTGTTGTTCCCGGCAATTTCCACCCTTGCAGCAGCGGTGGCCCTTTTTGTCGCTTTGTTCCTTCTCACCGGGAACACGCAGTATGTGGTCCTTCTGGTATTCGGAGTGCTGATCACGATGTTCATTGCAGGTGCCGCTGCCGTTACACAGGATGTGGTTCACCCGGGGCTCAGGGCCATTTCCTACTCGGTTGCCGTTGTGATCCAGAACCTTCTGGGATCGTCGATGGGCCCGATTGTCACGGGAAAGATTTATGACCTTTACAGCATAAAGACAGCACTATCGATTCTTCCTTTCATCCTTGTGATCGGGTCTGTCCTTTTCTGGATGGGATCGAAGTATTATACCCGCGATTTCGACAGAACAGTGAAAGTTGAACTTAAGCCTGAGGGATAAATAATTTTCGGAAACCTGAAATCTAAATTCTGAAAGATGGATTCACCTGAGAATGTCCATGAATTAAGGGCCAGGCAGCTGGCGTTCTTTATGTCGGGAGAAACCCGCAGCATCGCTTTCAGAAAAGCGGCACTGTGCAGGCTCCGGAATACTGTCAGGAAATATGAGAAAGAGATTGCCGGGGCTTTGAACCGCGATCTCAATAAGAATTCCTTTGAAGCATATGCAACGGAGACAGGGATTGTACTCCACGAAATAAGTACAATGATCCGAAACATGCGGAGGTGGGCTGCCGGGAAGATTGTGACAACGCCCCTGTTTGCTTTTCCGTCGCTTAGCAGGGTCGTTCCCGAACCATTCGGGCGGGTATTGATAATTTCACCCTGGAACTATCCCTTCCAGCTTCCGATGGTACCGCTAATCGGTGCGATAGCAGCCGGCAATGTTGCAGTTATAAGGCAATCGACCTCATCGCCGGCGATAAATGTGCTGATAAAAAGGATCATTGGCGAGTGCTTCCCGGAAGAGCATGCAGCAGTTATAGATTGCTCAAGGGAATGTGCCGAAGAAGTAGTGAAGATGAAATGGGATATGATCTTTTTCACCGGGAGTACAGAAACAGGAAGGAAGATTTATATGTCGGCAGCTTCAAACCTCACGCCCGTGATACTTGAACTGGGAGGAAAAAGCCCGGTAATTGTGGAGAAGGATGCTTACCTGCCCACGGCTGCACGCAGGATCGTATGGGGAAAAACACTGAATGCAGGACAGACATGTATTTCGCCCGATTACCTGTTTGTTCAGCGGGAAGTAAAGGACAGGCTCCTTGAACTCATGAAGCAGGAGATCAGGAAGATGTTCGGTGATGAACCACTTGCGAACAGGGAAATGACAAGGCTCATAAGCAAAAAGGCATTCGAGAGGCTGAGCTCATATATCAGTAAAGACAAGATACTTGCCGGGGGGCTATCGGACATTTCAAAGCTGATGATTGAACCGACAATTCTTGAATCTTCTCTTTCGGACAAGTGCATGCAGCAGGAGATTTTCGGTCCGGTCCTGCCGATGATATCATACGAAAATATTGATGAGGCGATCAGCTATATCAATTCGGGAGAGAAACCGCTGGCACTTTACCTTTTCACAAGGAGCAGGAAGACGAGGAGGAGGGTAATAAAATATACTTCATCCGGAGCTTGCCTTGTGAATGATGTCATCCTGCATATAGCGAACAAGCACCTCCCATTTGGTGGGGTCGGGGCGAGCGGACTTGGGAGGTATCACGGGAAGGAGAGCTTCAGGGCCTTTTCAAACCTGAAGGCAATAATGCATACAACTGCACGCGTGGATATACCGGTAAAGTACCCGCCTTACGGGAGCAAGGAAAAGATAATGAAAATATTTCTCAGGTAGGGTCCTAAACGTTTCTCGAGGTGGTGTAGTAAACGAACTGCCTCAACGATTCCTTTACATCTGAAGCGGGGTAAGAATCAAGAATAGCGAGGGCTTTGTCGCGGTACTGGTTCATCTTCATTTCAGCATACTGCATCCCGCCGTTGCCCGACACGAACTTTATAACCTCAGCGATCTCCTGCTTTGTCTTTTTCTTCTTCTTCACAATGAAAATAATGTGCTTCTTTTCGATGAGTGATGCCTGGCCAAGGGCATGAATAAGAGGCAGGGTTATTTTTCTCTCCTTGATGTCGTTTCCGGAAGCCTTGCCGGTGAAGCCATTGCCTTCATAATCGAGCAGGTCGTCCCTGATCTGAAATGCAATGCCGGTGTTCTCACCAAAATCCTTCATCAGCTGGATTGTTTCGGAATCGGAAGTGGCCGATATCGCCCCGCAGGCAGTGCACGAGGCTATGAGGGCAGCAGTTTTGGCGCTTATTATCCTGAAATAATCTTCTTCCTTAATGTCATTTTTCCTGGCTTTCTGGAGCTGGAGAAGTTCACCCTGGCTCATCGCTTTTACAGCTTCCGATACGATCTCCAGCATGTCGAACCTGTTTTTTTCGACACTGACCAGCAGGCCCTGTGAAAGCATGTAATCGCCGGTCAGGACAGCGATTTTTGAATTCCAGAGGGCATTTATTGAAAGAGCTCCGCGTCTCTCGCTTGCATCATCAACCACATCATCATGAACAAGAGACGCGGTATGAAGAAGTTCTATCATGGTAGCCGCAACATATGTCGCCTCGCTTATGACTCCGTTCAGCTTAGCCGACAGGAACACAAGCAACGGTCTCATCTGCTTCCCCTTGCGGCGGAAAACATAATTCAGGATTATCTTAAGCAGGGGAACATCGGTCTTCAGGGTACGGTCGAAATAGGCTTCAAATTCAGCCATTTCCTTCTCAACCGGTTTCCTTATCTGTTCAAGACCTGACATCAGAGTAGATTAATTCATCAAATATAATTAAAAACAATTCTTTCCACGGGATTGACCGATTAATGACAAAATTTAGGGAGATTTGGTTTTGCCTTCATTCTGTCTGTTTAATCAATCTTCCCTTTAGTCCTGCCTGGCTTCAGGGAAAGCTTTCACAACCTGTTAATTATGACCCCTTTTCCCGATTCCCCGCCTGAGCTGCCGCCCGGCAGGCAGGTCCGGCACTTTAATCCTCGTTCCGGGGAAGTCGGGGAAGGAAGCAAGAAATGATTAAGGGGAGAAGGAATCTTTGCGGAAAATATATCCACATATTTATATATATTTGTAGTCTAAATATGTACCTCCGTAATGGATAGAATTGAACTAACACCTGAGAACCTTGAGAAAGCGTCGGGGATGCTGAAAGCAATTGCCCATCCTGTAAGGATATCAATTATCGGCTGCCTCGAAGAAGGGCAGCGGCTCACCGTGACTGAGATTCACAGGAAGCTTGGGCTTGAACAGGCTGCAGCATCGCACCATCTCGGTATTCTCAGGGACAAGGGCGTTCTTACGTCAAAAAGGGAAGGGAAAAATATTTACTATTTTCTCAAGCACGATACACTGAAAGTCCTCCTGAACTGTGTAAGGGGTTGCTGTGCAACCTGAACTGCAGTCAGAAAAGCAGCTATTCAGTTTCTGGTTCCCCTAAGGTGTTCACTGAATCTTTGAACATTCTCTTCTGGAAAATCAGTATTGAGATGACCCCGCATGTAATGGCAGAGTCGGAGAGATTGAATACAGGCCTGAAGAAAACCAGCGATTCACCCGCCCTGTATGGTGACCAGGCTGGCCAATGAGTACTGATGACAGGAAAATAAAACATGTCAACCACCTTGCCGTGAAGGAACGGTGCGTAACCGCCACCCTGCGGGAACAGGACCGCAACCTGTTCATAGGTGCTCTGGGAGAATATCATTCCGTAAAATGCACTGTCGATAATGTTTCCGATGGCACCGGCCATTATGGCACTCACGGCAAGAATAAGGCCCGTATTGGCTTTTTTCTTCACCAGCTCCGACAGGTACCAGCCTATTGCACCGATTGCCAGCAGCCTGAAGATGCTGAGGATCAGCTTGCCGGGTTTTCCGCCCATCTCCATCCCGAAAGCCATCCCGTTATTCTCTATGAAATGAATCATCCCGTATTTTCCAAGGAAATGTAGCTCCTGGCCAACAACAAAATGTGTTTTTATCCAGATTTTAAGAACCTGATCCAGAAACAGGATCAGCATCACGAAAAGTACCGATTTTGTGCCAAGGGAAAGTTTCATAATTCAGATTTAGCGTCGCAAAATAGCAAAAAAGAAATCATAAAAGAAAGTGTTACCTTTAATCAGGTTTAAAAACTTATTTTGATGACTTCCAGGGAAATCACTCTCGCAGCAATAAATCATAAAGAGACCGGTCGCATTCCTGTCGACTGCGGATCTACAGGCGTAACCGGCATTCATGTGAAGGCAGTTGAAGAGTTGCGAAGGCATTACGGCCTGGATGACAGGCATGTTAGGGTGATAGAGCCCTACCAGATGCTTGGCGAGGTTGAGGAGGACCTGGCCGATGCAATAGGATGTACCGTGAAGGGCCTATTCGGGAGAAGCAATATGTTCGGGATAAGGCACGACTCAGGATGGAAGGAGTTTAAAACTTTCTGGGGTCAGACAGTTCTTGTACCGGAGGATTTTAACACCACGAAAGAAAAGGACGGCTCGCTCCTCATTTACCCCGAAGGCGATACCTCTGTGGGCGCGTGCGCAAAAATGCCTGCCGCCGGCTACTTTTTCGATGCCATAATCAGGCAGGATCCGATAGTTGAGGATGATCTGAGAGTTGAGGACAACCTCGAGGAATACACCCCGGTCAGCAAAGAGGATCTCGATCACTGGAGAAAGCAGTTTGATGCCATCAGGGGGAGTAAAAGGGCAGTTATCGCTTCTCTGGGCGGAACAGCAATAGGCGATATTGCGCTCGTACCTGCAATGAATCTTAAGCACCCCAGGGGTATAAGGGACATAGCCGAATGGTACATTTCGACATTGATGCGACCCGTTTACGTTGCAGAAATATTCGACAGGCAAACCGATATTGCCATTGCAAATCTCGATAAAATTTACCGGGCCGGGGGAGACGTGATTGATGTCGTGTTTACCTGCGGGACAGATTTCGGGACACAGACTTCGACTTTCTGCAGCGGTGAGACTTTTGATGAACTATACGCCCCGTACTACAGGAAGGTAAATGACTGGATCCATAAGAACACCGGCTGGAAAACCTTCAAGCATTCATGCGGAGCCGTGGAGCCTTTTATATCGAAGTTCATCGACTGCGGCTTCGACATTCTTAACCCGGTTCAGATCAGCGCGGCCGGTATGGATCCGGGAAAGATAAAGGAAAAATATGGCGACAGGATAGTGTTCTGGGGAGGCGGTGTCGATACCCAGAAGGTCATGGCATTCGGATCACCCGCCGATGTACGGGAACAGGTCCTTGAAAACTGCAGTACATTCGGGAAGAACGGGGGGTTCGTATTTAATACAGTTCACAATATCCAGGCTAATGTCCCTGTTGAAAATATCGTTTCTATGTTTGAGACCCTGAAGGAGATCAACAGCTGAACAGCACACCTGAATTCAAAAAAGCCTCAATAAAAGTTTAACCACGGGTACCGCAGTGAAAGAAGATTGAAATTCCCTTCACCGGGTTCCCCGTGGTTAATTAGCTTAAGGTCCTATATCCCCGGACCATCTTCCGCGGACCTGAAGACAGTCATCCTCGATGCGAGGGCCATTACAATTGCCAGGAGGACAAACAGGCCGATATTCCCTGCAAGATATGCGTAATCGTTAAGCGTTAAAAGTATATAAATGAATGCATATAGCAGGGCGAGCATACCGAATACAACGAATGCTGTTTTACGATTCCTGAAAAGGGCGCCGGTAAATGCCGTTATCATTCCGATTGTTGCCACCGAGGAGATGAGATAGGCCGTGTTGAATCCGGTCTGTTCGCTGAGTGCGTTCAACAGCGAGAAAAACAGGAGCAATGCAAGTGATACCAGGAAATAGTGAAAGATATGAATCGGCTCTTTCCTTGTTATCTCGAGGAAGATCAGCACGAGGAAGGAAAGGGCAATGAACAGGATTCCATACCTGGCGCTGCGCCACGATTTCTGGTAATGGTCGACCGGAAGGAAGAGATCAAGCCCGAAAGAACTTTCCTTTGTATTGAAGGAACTGCCGTACCAGCTCTGGGGAAAGTTCCGGTTCAGGTGAGTAATCAGCCAGTCGGCGGAGAACCCTTTGTCGTCGACCTTCCTTGAAGCGGGCAGAAAGCTCCCGCTGAAACTGGGCGATTTCCAGTCCGACTGCAGGTGGACCTTCGTGGTTTTTCCGGCCGGCACGAAGTAGAGACCCTCAGAACCCGAAAGGTTCAGGGAGAGGTCGAATTTCAGGTCTTTCTGCCCCTGCCTGAGCGGAGAGCTGAAAGTTATCCCCGACCTGTTTACCTCCTGGTCGCGTACACCAGGCTCAGCATGCAGAACCCCTGACTCCGTGCTTATGGCAACATCACCCTTGAGTCCCCGGTTGTCGGAGATTCCGACGGTAAGGTAAGCCTCTCCCGCCAGCACCTGGTACTTCTGCTCATTGGCTATGTCGGGAAGAATGAACCCGCCCGAAAGCTTTAATAGTGAGGTATAAACTACAGATTCGTAAATGCCGCGGTACCTTTTTTCGGGATTGATACTGCCTGTTATTTCAAGGTTTTCAGGCATTATGTGCCATATCATCGTCGTGGGCTTTTCATCCTTCCCGGAAGGAATTACCCTGACGGGGATGTTGAGAACGGGTCCTTCAATGTACTGGGTATCGGCCCACTGGCTGCCAATCTCCTTGCGGACTTTCTCAGCGGTAGCCTGCCTTTCGCGTATTACCTCCTTTATCAGCTGCAGCGGGATAAGGAGAACAATTCCCAGAAATGCCAGCAATCCCAGTTTGAAGGTAAGAGACTGGTGCCATTTCCCCTGGTTTGTGATTTCGATTTTCATTGCCTGATTATTTGAGTTTATAAAGTACTTTGAAATGCAAAGTGTATAAATAAAAAAATTATTGCGTCTTTATAAGGTCCTCAAGGTTTTTGAGGTGCAGCCTGAATGAGAGCTTTCCCTCCTCCGTGGCGGAATAGCTTGTATTGGGCCTCCTTCCTATGAACTGCTTGTTAACCCTGATCATGTTCTTTTCCTCGAGTGCCTTCAGGTGACTGGCCAGGTTACCGTCTGTGACATCGAGGGTCTCCTTCAGACTGTTGAAGTCAAAGGAATCATTCACCATCAGAACCGACATTATCCCCAGCCTGATCCTGCTGTCGAAGATTTTATTTAAGCCGGAAATGATGTCTTTCATGATTCGTATTTTCTATACATGAAGAATCCGTAAACTATGTGAAGTATCCCGAAGCCAAATACCCAGAAATAAAGCCCGAAAGAGGGCATAAGAGCCGCGATCAGTCCAAGAATGATCTCCAGCAGCCCCAGGTAGAAGATCTCGCCGTATGTGAATTTTCCTGCATTAAGAAGGGCAAGCCCGTAAAAAATGAGCATACCGGGAACCAGGAGCTGAATATGGTTCTGAAGAAGCAGGATTATGATAAAAATACCTCCTGTTGCCAGGGGAATTGAAAAGTTCAGGAGAAGCCTTTTTGTAACGGGGGTCCACAGTACATTGCCGGCCTTCCTGGCTTTCCTCACTGAAAAGTACAAGGCAAAAAACGATGAGAGTCCAAGCACTGCAAGCGCGTCTGCAACGAGCTGCCATCTCAGCGAAAAGGTGTCCACCTGTGAAAGGCTGCGGAAGTACTCGTCGTACCTGACGCTCCCCCCTTTTAGTATGAAAAGCCATGCGACCAGGGTTCCGGCGACGGCAAACAGTCCGGCTGAAACGCCCGAAAGGCCGCTTAACGACAGGAATCTGGAAGATTCTTCCATAATTTTTCTTATGGTCTTAAGCTCATCGGCTGAGGAAAGATTGTTTTCCATATTTAAAAGTACTTTGAATTACAAAGTAAGCAATAAGGAAATTAATTTCCAAATTTTTCTTCCTGGTTTTAATTTGCCTAGCTTTGAATTCAGTAACCCGTTATGCAAAATTCCATGGAAAAAAGAACTGCGGCAGTTTTTGGTTCGACAGGGCTGATTGGCAATTTATTGCTGGAAGAACTTGTTCTGTCAGAGAAATACTCACTGATCAAATCATTTGTAAGAAGGCCCACGGGGGTAACCGAGCAGAAGGTTGAAGAGGTGGTCTCGGACCTTACGGATTTATTATCGTTATCAGACTCAATTGTGGCAGATGACCTGTTTGTCTGCCTTGGCACAACCATAAAAAAGGCCGGTTCCGTTTCAAATATGGAGAAGATCGACAGGGATCTTCCGGTAGGAATAGCTGAAAAGGCTTTTGCAAACGGGGTGAAAAACATTGCTGTGGTTTCATCAATAGGGGCATCGGCAAAGTCGGCAAATTACTACCTCAGGATAAAGGGAGAGATGGAAGATCGCATTATGATGATCGGCTTCAGGAGTATCTCCATCGTCCGCCCGTCACTCCTGCTGGGTGACAGAAATGAAAAAAGGGCAGGTGAAAAGGTCAGCAAGGTTGTAATGACAGTCATTGGTCCGCTGATGGCAGGCAGCCTGAAGAAGTACAGGGCAATTCATGGTGGTGACGTGGCAAGGGCCATGATAAGCCTCGTTCTCGAGGGAAACGGGAAAAGGATAATCGAATCGGATGAGTTGCAGGTAATTGCGGACAAATATGGCATGAATTAAAAAAGGGTGACACAAAATCACCCTTTTTTAATCAGAGTTCCGGGCTTTGTTATTTGGTGCAATCAATGTCATTCCCGTTCCCGTCCCAGCAGTGCCAGAGCTCATCCTGGAAAAAATCCACGGCCTTGATCCTGCCGTTATGGGTTGTTGTGCTCCATTCGATACTTACATCAACGAATTTTTCCTTTGTTGCCACGTACGCATGAATCGTATAATAGGCATTCAGCGTATTTGAGGTAAGCCCGTATTCAATATAGCTGCCGGTGAAAGTTTGCCCGGTCATCACCCATGTGTACTTAATGGTTGTAACCGATCCGCTGTTTTGTGTCCAGTCGATCTGAAGCATCGGAACCTGATTTGCCTGACTTTCGTTGATGGTCCATTGCCCGCTGCTGCCGTCAGATGCAGTTGTACCGGTAAACCAGAGGAACTCGGAGTAGGCGTCCGCACCCTCCTTCGAGACGTACATGTTCCACAACACATCAGTAGCCCTTATCTGCCCCGTGAGCCTAGCGTTGTACGTGACACCCACTGACTGGATAGAATATTTCCACTGCCAGGTCTTGTTATCAAGGTATGACGGGCTGTACGAGACAGCTTTGCCGAAAGTTGCAACCGGGATGGCAAGGTTAAGCAGCAGGATTGAATTCCACACACCTGCAACTGTTGCGGCCACGGTCCAGTTTGTATTCTCGACGGCTCTGGCAACCAGCGCTGATTTTTTTGCTGTAAAATTGCTGAAGTCAATTGTCATCGATTCGGCAGGAGGAAGTGCCGGGGGATCTCCCTTTTTCTGGCAGCCCCAGAAAAATCCTGCAGAAAGCATGATAAGGAGCGCAAGTGAAGTAAATTTCTTCATATGGAGCGGGTTAGTGATACAATAACGGAAATCGTCACAAATAATTGCTTCTCACAAATGTAGAATCAATAATAATCAGATCAAAAAAAATTAGACAGGAGAACAGAATTATTTGATGAGAGTATTCAGGATAAAGAGGATCATGATAAGAAGGCTGAATGAGTTTATAAGGATGAAAGCTCCATTTACAGACCGGCCTTCATCCCTTCCGAAGAGGGTTGAATAGAATGAAAGGATGAATAAAATGTTCAGTGCGGCAAGCGAATAACCTATGGCAGGATTAAAAAGTACCCGGCCTAAAGAAAAAGATATCAGCAGAAGGCTTGTCAGCAGGACCCAGCAAAAAACGAGAATTCGGATCGACCTCGACGTGAAGCCTGGCCCGAAAGTTCTGAACCCGGCATTGAAGTAATCTGCCCTGTACCTTATCAGGATGAGCCAGAAATGCGGCAGCTGCCACAGGAACATGAAGGCGGAAAAAAGGATAATACTGATTGAGAGCGATGTCATCCCTGCCGAAAAATAACCGATAAGGGGGGGCAAAGCTCCTACCAGGGCGCCGGGAACAACAGATACAAGTGTTATCTTTTTTAACCTGGTGTAAATAAAGTTATACAGAATGACCGATACGGCACCAAGAATTACCGGCAGTATCCTGGTCGCCGCAAGTAGTAATATTCCTGAAAAGATGAGCAGGATGGCGGTAAAAAGCACGGCTCCTGCACTGATTCTTCCTGAGGGTATCGGCCTGCCGGCAGTTCTTTTCATCAAGGCATCCGTATCTTTCTCGGTAAACTGGTTCAGGGCAGCGGCCCCGCAAGTCAGTATGAAAACACCTCCCAGCATGAAAAAGAGTGAAGAGGAAACAGCAGCTCCTGAAATGAAAAATCCTGTCATAGCCGACAATGTGACGGCGATCGAAAGCCTTAGCTTGACAAGGTTTGAAACCAGGGAGAGCAGGTTCATTTTACTTCTTTTCTGAAGAAATGGTTTTCAGGTATTCGATAACTGTTCTCAGGTCCGCTTCGCTGAGCGTGCCCCTATAGGACTTCATCAGCGATTTTCCGAAACCCTGTGCCGTCTCGGCATCGGGTTCGTAGACAGCCCTTTTAATAAAGACCGAATCTGCAGTCATTGTTTTCGGGCCACCGGGTGTAATTTCGTTGCGAACCGATCCGAAAAGACCTTTAAAGGTCGGACCGACAAGTTTTGATCCGTCAATGGAGTGGCAGGCCAGGCAACCAATATTCCTGGAAATAATGAGCCCGGGATGATCGGGTTTTGTCCCGGTTTTTTTAAGTTCATCAAACCATTTGTCATAATCGGGCTGATTCAGAATAACGGCTTTCGACATCATTGCAGAGTGCAGGAGGCCGCAATATTCACTGCAGAATATCTGGAAAGTACCTACGTACGACGGGATAAACCAGAGGAAGTCGTTGTACCCCGGTATGAGGTCCTCCTTGACACGGAAAGCGGGTATAGAAAGGCTGTGGTTCACATCCTCCGACCTGAGGTTGATTTTAACGGCCTTATTGACCGGAAGAACAAGCTGTTTGGATTTCATTCCGTTCCCATAGTCGAATTCGAATTCCCACTTTCGGCCAATAGCAGTCACGGTCATGGCATCCTTTGGTGGTTTTCTCATCGGGGCAAATCCTACCCAGCCGAAATAGAACATCAGAAGGACGAGGATAAGAGGAACGCCGGTCCAGATCACTTCAAGCTTTGTACTGCCCGAAAACTGCATTGCCGGCTTGCCTTTCTTCCTGTTGAAGCGGATAACCGTGTATATCATGAATGCCGTTATTCCGACAATAAAGATCAGTGCAATCGTAAAGATGAAAGCAAATGCTTTATCGACTCCCGCTGCCAGATTTGATGCTCCTGAAAACATATCTTTCCAATTACAGGTTTAACGGAAATAATAATCGATGAAAGTAATTACAATGACGAGGGCGAAGATCACGAACACGCCCGAGATCATCAGCTTGAGAAAAAGACTTTCGAACTTCATATGCATGAATTGCG
>Ga0335069_10000794_pt1 | contig 51045 bp, 40 predicted proteins | sample Lox_Sample_11_FD_206714 | JGI IMG/M metagenome (GOLD analysis project Ga0335069, IMG submission 206714) | Soil microbial communities from Loxahatchee National Wildlife Refuge, Florida, United States - Lox_Sample_1.1 | ecosystem: Environmental > Terrestrial > Soil > Wetlands | place: USA... | reverse complement strand
GTCGATGACATAAAGGATGGGCCCGGCGGTCATCTTATAGGCAAGGCGGTAGCCGTTGCTGCCATCGCGCCAGATTCCAAGCTCCGGGGACGACGCTGTGACAGCAGTTCCCGCGAGCGCTATGGGAGCGCCGGTTTTGTCAGTGGATTTATAGGTGCTGGCATCGGTTACTGCGACTTTGGCCGCGTCGGCCGCTGAGATGCTGGGCGTAAGCGACAAAGACGACAAGGCCGCAGCAGTCGCATAGCGGTTGTGCACGAGAAAGACTTCATTGGCGGGAGTCAGATGTACGTCCAGACCTCCGTTGAAAACTGGAAGCCCCTGGTACGTTTGCTTGAAGAAGATATGGGCGCCAAGCGGGCTATGTTTTAGATTCTCTACCGAGAGATCGGAAAGGTTGGAGCCGATGTGGAAAAGCGCTTTGTTGTCCGAAAGAAAACTCCTTGCAGCCTGTTCCGGGTTGCCTGAGGGGCCTGCGTACCGCCCACCCCGCATTTCACTCGGCGTTCCAAGAACTGGATCCCATTTCACCCGCCAGTTTTCACCATGCTGCTTTCTAAACTGCGCCCATGCCTTGCCAGCTGTATTGGGCCCGGAAGACTCTGCTCGGGATTGCGGTACATATGCCGCGAAAAACAGAACAGCGAAAAACGCAAGGATTTTGCCGGACAATTTCATAAAATACTCCCCCGGGCCCATCCGCAGTGAGGCAATTCTTGAAAGGCAGGCGCGGAATTTCCCTTGCTTGCAGGTATCGCAAAACGGCAGAGAATGTCAACCGGAATTTTCGCCCCGGTTGAACAAGAGCCGGCGCCGGTGACGTTGTAAGTATGAACTTCACCGGCGCCGACTCCCTACACTAAGCGCATTCCGTGCGCGTTGTTCGGGTCACCGCGCGGTCGATCTTCCGCACCGCCCATAATTTTGCCGTGCCGGGCAATACGGCAGCGGACCAATGTTGCCGGCATGATCGATCGCACGCACCGCGTAAAACTTCGTCCCGGCCTGATGCGGAACGGTAATAGTCTCGAGCACTCCGGACGACTGCGGTTCGACGTCCACCGGTATCATCGTCGCGGATCCAACGTTGTCCTGCGTGATAGGACGGCCCGACGCGAACACTTGATACGACGCGGCGGTACCGGCCTTCCAGTCGTCGCCGACGGCGTGAAAGGTCAACGTATCACTTGCGCCGCCGAACGATACGGAGAGATCGTTTATACCCGACGGCGGCCGGGTGTCGTCGCCATAATGACCCGTGTTGCGGTCGTTTTGATGCCAATGCCATGCCTCGTGATTGGCAAAGGACAGACCCAGTGTCCCGAAGACGCGCAGGTAACCTTCGCGGGTGGTAAAGGCAACTATTACCTTCCCATTTCCAGAAATGTCGCCGACCGCCGGCGTAGCCGCGGTCCAGCCTCCAGTCCATAGCGGCCATCCCGGAATCTGTTGGCCGGTCACACCATCGAACGCGAATACTGCTGACGAATCGGTTCCCAAAATGATGTCCGGTATCCCATCCCCCGTGATGTCCGCCAGTGCTGGCGCAGATAGAAAGGGTAGTCCCTGCAGGTCCTGAGTGTACTGGGGCAGGTTCTCTCCGGTAATCGCGTCAAATGCCGTCAGTGAGGTTCGTACTCGAATGCCCAACCCGGGGGTATTCGTCAGCGCATTCAGTAGGTCGAAGCCCGCGACGCCCGCATTAACAATTTGCGGCGTATCTCCGCCAAGTAGGTTGCCAATTTGGGCCGAACTCGTGAAGTGAACCACTGGTGACGATGGCTGAAGCGGGCCTTCACTTGGAACGAACGCGAGTGCCTCCATCGTTGTCAAATTGTTGTCGGCAAAATCGATCAGATATCCGGGCCCCAATTCCGGAGTGGCATATCCGATGGGACCTGATGGTCCCGTAAGTGAAACGGCGGTCTGAACACCAATTGTTATAAAGTCGGTCGCCGATCCGTACGCCTGCTGAAGCGTAAGGAGCTGAACTGGGAAATTCGGAAGAATCTGTCCAGTCGAGGAAACAGCTGTCACGAAATTCGTGGCTTCCGCGCCCTGAACGGTGTCCTGCAATCCGACGAACACATCAGGGTGGCCATCGCCGTCGATGTCAACTAGGGTTGGTGTATTAACGATTTTCGGATCGTGAGTATATGTTCCCGTATCTGGGATGTCGTCCGCTGGTATGTCCACGACATCCACCGGCCATCCGGGTACCAAGGTGCCATCAGGGCGCCACGCGTAAATTTTCCCATCCCACGCGGCTACAACAATGTCGAGTTTGCCGTTTCCTTCCAAGTCGCCCAAGGAGGCGCCTCCGGCCGAGCCGGTCATTGGGTTGTATGAATTCGGGGTGTCAGGCGGAGGCACCGATTGGCGCGCAACGCTGCGATCGGTTGCCACCGGGAAGCCCGACTTGATCCGGCCAAGTCCATCCCAGGCATAAACCCATCCATCGCCGGTTGGCGCCACGATATAGAGCTTTCCGTTGTGATCGAGATCACCGACTGCAAGCGGCCCAGCGACCGCATCGTATGGGCGGGGAATTTTCTTGGACCGCCAAGCGGCCGCTTTCAGATAATTGTATTGGTATGCCGGGTCGACGCCGCGTGCCAGCCGCGTGAAGACCGGGAAGCCGGGAGCTTCAACTCCACTGGGCCGAATTGCATGGACGCTGCCGTCGGAACCGGCGAAAATCATGTCGAGGTAGCCGCGACCTTCGATATCAGCCATCGTGACCCCAACTTCCAGGGAGGTTCCAAAATACCGCGGGTAGCCGGCCAGTTCGGTATCGTTATGGCGGAGATGGAACACCCGCCGGTCCTCTCCGACTAAGCCGCGATTGTCGGTGACGACGACTCTAATCGTCACGTCATACTGCTCGATGGAAAGCCGATCCGCAGTTGGCGCGGTGTAATCTCCGCTCCAAAACGAGGATGGAATCTGCGATAAATCGAGATTGCCCTTGACTGCCGACAGCCCTTTTCCTTTGCCGCTCCCACTCGCAATCGTCGTGAATGCGGTGTCGAGCGGCTGCGGGCCCAGTCCGTATTGGACCTGCCAGCTATATGTGCCCGCTCGCTTGGCTGCGACATTCGCGGTTACCTGCAGAGACGATGATACGGTGGGGTCAACCTCCTGATACCAGTCAGGCGCTGTGATGTCAGCGGTGGGTGGAATCATTCCTGTATGGACCGCCTGCATCGCTTTGAAGATGTTCGGACGTCCGTAGCCGTATTGAATGTTGAACTCGGCGCCGGGCAGACCGGGGAAGCAGGTCGGGCAGGGCGTGTAGTCGATCGGAGATGCAGTCGAACGCACCACCTGCATCACCTCGTTGGCATCCAGCGGGGAGGAAATTTGCCCTGCATCGACCGCATCGAGACCCGCGCTGATCACCATCGCGGCCACGCCTGCCTGCGTCGGAATGCCGGTCGATGTCGAACCATCGCCGTTTGGCACGCTGAACAGCGAGTGCGGTCCATATGAAGTCAGCGAGGATCGCGACCGGAACGTCACCGCATTGCGATCGCTGGGCGAAGAACTGCCGCCTCTGTTGCTCTGGTCCGACACAATCGAGTTGCCGGGCCATACGTGCGCCAAGCGCATTCCCTCCGTATGATCGGCCGATTCGAAATCGTTGCTGGCCCAAGCCACGACGACGCCATGATCGTACGCATATTGGACGGCGCCGACCATCGACGCGCTCTGGCCCAGTGTCGCGGACGTTACGTCGATCACCTTGGCTCCAGAATCGACTGCGAATGCGATCGCCTCTGCGATCCGATCGCTCCGATCGATAGCCTCGTCGCCCGCCTTTACCGACAAAAGCCGGCAGTTGGGGCAGATGCCCACCGAACTGAAATTATTGTTCGGCTCGGCTACCGCCTGCGCCGATTCACCGTCAGAGTGGCCATATACGCTGTTGTCGGTTTGTGGGTCGTTGGTGTCGCGATGAAAGTTCCAGCCGGAGATGTCGTTGACGTAACCGTTATGATCGTGATCCTTACCGTCGCTGAAAGCGACAATTAGATCTTCGGAGGTGATCCCGCCCGTATCGGGATGAAGGAACGGCCTCGGCACGCGAGGGTCATTGGCATAGTCGTCAACGGTCAGTACGCCATCGCCGTCAAGGTCATAGCTCTTGGTCGGTTCGAGGCATCCCGGTGAATGGCCCTTGGCTGTCGAGCCATCTGCGTTCTCTGGTGCGGGCAATTCACCGCAGTTCAGGTATGTTTTGCGCCGCAGGTCGCGCGTCTGGTCAAGCCGCCAGTTCACGCCGCCCTCGATGTACGTGATCGTCACATCGCTGCGGCCCATTCCATAAGCCGTCCAAGCCTTGTTCTCGCTCATTCCAGAGGCGCCTTCTGAATCGACCGCGTTGGGTGCGCTCTGCGGGATGCAATCATAGAAGAACCAATCCTCGGAATTGAACGTCAGCGTGCTCGTCGGATTGAGCTCGGCCCGCGCGTAGTCCGGGTCGTTGGTCCCGCTGATCGAGCTGGTGCACGGATTCGACGAAGCCGCTGCCTGTGCGAATAATGATCCGTGCTCCGATGCCGGAATTGTCAATCCGGAAAGAACGACCACACATGTGACTACGACGGCGATGCCTGCTGTTCGCATCGTGGCGAAACCTCCTAACAGCTGTCAGGCTCGTTACTTACGTTGCTGGCGGAAAGAACGCCGGCCAGAAATGAACCCGCGCACCCATCGGAATTCCCCCGATCCAGAAATCCAGCGGCATCGAGCCTGCTGCCGGTTCCTCACGATCGCCATCCGTTTCCCGCATCCCGCGATTCAACTAACCGTTACATATTCCTAACGGTTAGGTAACAAAGTCAAGAGTAGCGATATCGCACATCATGATGATTTCTTTTGGCTGGTCCGGCACTGCTCTAATCTGTCCGGTCCTCGCCTAATTCGCCGCGATATGGCACGCTGGCGCTGAATTTGATTCCCTACCGGAGGATTGTCATGCGAGCCGTCTGGATCTCCAAATACGGTGGCCCCGAAGTTCTTGAAGTCCGTGAAACTCCCGATCTGGTTCCAGCCGCCGGGCAAGTTCGCATCCGCACGGCGGCTTGCGGATTAAATTTTGCCGAAATGATGGCGCGGCAGGGGCTGTATCCCGATGCGCCAAAGGCGCCGTGCATAGTCGGCTATGAAGCCGCCGGCACGATCGATGCGGTCGGGCCGGGAGTCGATGGCGGGTTGACCGGAAAGCGCGTAGCGGTGCTCTCCCGGTTCGGTGCGCATGCCGATCAGGTATGCGTTCCGGCCGAGAATGCCTTTCCGATTCCCAACGAAATGAGCTTTGAGGAGGCCGCCGCAATTCCGGTCAATTATCTGACCGCGTACCAGATGCTGTTCCGAGTTGCGTCGATCCATCCCGGCGAATCGGTGCTCATTCACATGGCGGCGGGTGGCGTCGGCCTTGCCGTACTTCAGTTGTGCCGCACCGTCGAGGGAATCGTAACCTATGGCACCGCGTCAGTAGCGAAGCACGAGGTGCTTCGCGCCAACGGATGCGTTCATCCGATCGATTATCACACCACTGATTATTTCAAGGAGATAATGCGAATAACGGGCGGCAAGGGCGTCGATGTCGTCCTCGATCCTCTGGGCGGCAACGACTGGCGAAAAGGCTACCGTCTGCTGCGTCCGGCGGGGCGGCTGGTGGCATTCGGTTTCGCCAACATGGCATCGGGGAACACGCGTAATCTTTGGCGGATGCTACGGCAGATCGTGACCGTCCCGATTTTCACCCCGATGGGCCTGATGGACAAGAATCGTTCGGTGGCCGGGGTCAACCTGGGCCATCTGTGGGACGATCCGTTCCTACCGATGGGTATGAATCGCCTGTTGATTTTATATCGCGAAGGACAGATCAAGCCGCACATCGATTCGAGCTTTCCGTTTGCGCAGGCCGCGCAGGCGCATCTTCGGGTGCAGGAAGGCAAGAATATCGGCAAGGTCGTGATGGTGCCGTAGCATGGAAAGATACAAGGATCGCGCTCTGCCGATCGACGCGCGGGTCGAGGATCTGCTCGCGAAGATGAATCTGGATGAGAAGATTGCCCAACTCGGCGGCATCTTCATCCAGCTGATGGTCAAGGACAACCAAATCGACGGCGACCGAGCGCGCGAGCTTCTAAAGAATGGCATCGCGCATGTATCCCGTCCGGCCGGACTGATGAAGCCCGCCGAGTCGGTGCGCGCGATGAACGCTGTGCAGCGCGTGTTGGTGGAACAGACCCGGCTTGGTATTCCGGCAATTTTCCACGAGGAGAGTTGCGCGGGTTATCAGGCGCAGGATGCCACCTGCTTTCCGATGCCGCTTGGGTTGGCCGGGACCTTCGATCCGGCGCTCGTGGAAAAAATGGGCGCGATCATTCGCCGGCAGATGACGGCCGTCGGCGCCCGCCATACGTTGGCGCCGGTTGCCGATATCATACGCGATGCGCGGTGGGGCCGATGCGAAGAAACCTTTGGCGAGGATGTTTACCTTGTATCGCGAATGACCGTTGCTTACGTGCGTGGCGTGCAGGGCGGCGATATCTCCAAGGGCGTTATCTGCACCGGCAAACACTATGCGGGTTACAGCTTCTCCGAGGGCGGACTGAATTGGGCGCCGGCGCATATCGCCACCCGCGAACTGCTGGATACTTTCATCCCCCCGTTTGCAGCGATGATTAGCGAGGCCAATCTGCGCTCGATCATGAACGCCTACCAGGAGATCGACGGCATCCCGTGCGGCGCCTCATCCTATCTGCTTAACGATCTGCTCCGCGGCGAGATGCGATTTACGGGCACGGTCGTGTCCGACTACTTCACGCTTCCCGCGCTGCACGGCTATCACAATATCGCGGCCAATCCGCGCGAGGCGGCGCGCCTGGGCCTGGAGGCCGGTCTTGATGTTGAACTGCCGCAACTTGACGTGTACGGCGCGGCACTCAAGGAGGCCGTCGCGGCGCAGGAGGTCTCGCTTGAGCTAATCGATCGCGCAGTGAGCAGAGTGCTGCGAGCGAAGTTCGAGCTGGGCCTGTTCGAGAATCCATTTGCAAGCGAAGGCGCTGTAGCTGCGGCATTCAATGTTTCGGGCGATCGCGAATTGGCGCGCGAAATGGCCGAAAAATCGATTGTGATGCTCAAGAACGAAAACAGGACGCTCCCGCTCGACTCCAAACTCAAGCGTATCGCAGTGATTGGACCGACGGCGGATTCCAAGCGGCTGCTTCAAGGCGATTATCATTTTCCAACCCATCAGGAGATGTTATTCGGCCCGATTCCTGAGCGTCCGTTGAAGGCCGCCGCCAAAGACAGCCGCCAGAAGCTCGATCTAAGCGACCGGTTTCCGAAAATGGTCACGCCGTTTGAAGGCATCCGAGCTGCGATTGGTTCGGCCGCCGAGGTCCGAACCGCGTACGGATGCAATGCATTCGACGACGACCGGTCCGCGTTTGCCGAGGCGGTCGAGACGGCGCGATGGGCGGAACTCGTCGTGCTGTGCGTGGGCGGGAAGTCGGGGCTCATTCGCGGATGCTCCAGCGGCGAGGCAACTGATCGCGCCACGTTGTGCCTGCCCGGCGTTCAGGAGGAACTCGTCGCAGCGATATCCGCGACCGGCAAGCCGATAGTGCTGGTGGTCATCGACGGGCGCCCGCTGGCCCTCACCAAAGCGATCGAAAAGGCCGCTGCGGCGCTTTACGCATTCTTGCCGGGTGAGGAGGGCGGGACCGCAATCGCCGACGTGCTTACCGGCCGCGTCAATCCGGGTGGGCGATTGGCCGTTTCGCTTCCGCGCGATCAGGGGCAGATGCCGCTTTACTACGCGCACAAGCCGTCCGGACAGCGCAGCCAGTTCTGGGGCGATTACGCGGATCTGGCGTGCAAGCCGCTGTTCCCGTTCGGATACGGCCTTGGCTATTCGAGCTTCACATACTCCGACGGGAAATTGAGCGCCGCGGAGATCGCGGCTGACGGCAATTTGCGGGTGTCGATCGAAGTGAAAAATGAAGGTCCACGCGACGGAGACGAGATCGTGCAGCTGTATCTGCGCGATATTGCCGGCAGCGTGACTCGTCCGGTCAAGGAGTTGAAAGGCTTTGCACGCGTGGCAATCCACGCAGGCGAGAAACGCCGCGTCACGTTCACGCTCGATATGAGCCAGGCCGCGTTTCATGGCCGCGATTTGAGCCTTGCGGTTGAACCGGGCGAGATGGAGATTCAGATTGGCGCGTCATCGGAGGATATCCGCTTCAAGGCCGGATTCCGAATCATCGGAAAGCGGCGGCAATTGGGGTTGCTCGACGTCAAACCGACTGCGGTCGAAATCGGATGAGCGCGACGGCGGCTGCATCGGAGGTCCCTATGAACGACGCTTATACTCCCCGGCCCGAAGATCATTTCACCTTCGGACTTTGGACGGTCGGGAATCGCGGCCGCGATCCATTCGGCGATCAGGTCCGCCCCGCACTCGATCCAGTTGAGTCGGTTCGCCGCCTGGCCGAACTTGGCGCATACGGTGTGAACTTCCACGATAACGATCTCGTCCCGTTCGGCGCCTTGGCTGCCGAGCGCGATTCAATCGTGAAGCGATTCCGCGGAGCACTGGAAGAAACCGGGATGAAGGTGCCGATGGCCACCACCAACCTGTTCTTTCATCCGGTGTTCAAAGAGGGGGCGTTTACGGCAAACGATCCGGCGGTGCGCCGCTACGCGATCGCCAAGACCCTGGATGCAATCGACCTGGGCGCCGAGCTGGGAGCGCAGGTGTACGTGCTCTGGGGCGGGCGCGAGGGGGTGGAATGCGACGCGGCCAAGGACGCGCGCGCCGCGCTCGACCGCTACGCCGAGGCGATCGACATCCTGTGCGCCTATGCTCAAGACCGAAAGTACAACTTGAAGTTTGCCTTGGAGCCCAAACCCAACGAGCCGCGTGGCGATATGTTCCTGCCCACCGTCGGTCACGCGCTGGCTTTTATCGAGAAGCTCGAGCATCCAGAGATGGTCGGGCTTAATCCAGAGTTTGCTCACGAGACGATGTCGGGATTGTCGTTCCATCACGCCGTCGCGCAAACGCTGTGGGCCGGCAAACTGTTTCACATCGATCTTAATGGCCAGCGAATCGGAAAATTCGACCAAGACTTTAGATTTGGATCGGAGGGAATTCGCGACGCATTTTACGTCGTAAAGCTGCTCGAGGACGCAAAATGGAACGGGATGCGCCATTTCGACGCGCACGCCTATCGCGTCGAGGATCAGGAGGGCGTGTGGGATTTCGCACGCGGATGCATGCGCAACTACCTGATACTTCGGGAAAAGGCGCGCCGCTTCCACGAAGATGAAGAAATCCGGGCCGCACTGCGTGAGGCAAAAGCCCAAGCAATCAACGAGCCGACGATTCCCTCCGGCCCAAATCGCGACTCGATCGCCGCGCTTCGCAACGAGCGCTTCGACTTGGACGCGATGGCCGCGAAGGGTTACGGCCACGAGCGGTTGGATCAGCTCGTCAACGAACTGTTGATGGGAATTCGCTGAGTCGTTCGGCAATCAACCTCTCGCAGGTGATGACATGCCGCTTGTGATGGGGGTCGATTCCTCGACGCAATCGACCAAGGTTGAAATCCGAGACGCGCATACCGGCCGGCTGGTCGCCTCCGGCAGCGCCGCCCATCCTGCCACTTCTCCGCCACGCAGCGAGCAGAGTCCGGCGGCTTGGTGGGTCGCGCTCCAAAAGGCGATTCGAATTGCCGGGCGACGGGCACGGCTAACCGAGGTAGTGGCTGTTTCGGTTGCCGCGCAGCAGCACGGAATGGTCGTGCTTGACGACAAGGGCCGCGTCATCCGGTCCGCAAAATTGTGGAACGACACGGAGTCAGCACCTGACGCATCGGCACTGGTCGAGAAACTCGGCGCGGGGAAATGGGCTGCGGCGTGCGGCAGCGTGCCGACAGCGTCGTTCACGATCACCAAGCTGGCTTGGCTGAAGCGCGCGGAGCCGGAATCATTCGCTCGAGTCGCGCGAGTGATGCTTCCGCACGACTGGCTTACGATGCGGCTATGCGGTGAGTTCGTGACCGATCGCGGCGACGCGTCGGGCACGGGATACTGGTCGCCGAAGGAAGGGCGGTACCGGGAAGACCTTCTCGCGCCGATCGATTCGTCGCGCGATTGGAACGCGATGTTTCCATTAGTTCGCGCATCAACGGAGGCGGCCGGGATTATCCAGTCCAAGGCTGCGCGAGACTTGGGACTCCATTCTGATGTGATCGTCGGGCCCGGCACAGGCGACTATATGGCAGGCGCGCTGGGGATCGCGCTGGATGACGATTCTGTGGCCGTTTCGATTGGCACCTCGGGCACTGTCTACGCTGTGTCGCCGCACGCGGTCGCCGACGCTACCGGCGCAGTGGCGGGGTTCGCCGACGCATCCGGAGCCTTTCTGCCGCTGGTATGCACGCTCAACGCGGCGCGCGTGACCGACACGGTTGCACACCTAATCAATGTCGACCAGAAGACGCTAAATCGAATCGCGCTGAAAGTGCCGTATGGGGCGGGCGGCGTCGTGATGGTTCCCTATTTCGATGGCGAGCGGACGCCCAATCTTCCCGACGCGACCGGCATCCTGTCGGGCCTTCGAACCTCCACAACATCGGGGCAAATCGCGCGTGCCGCGTTTGAAGGGGTCGCGTGCTCGATGCTCGACTGTCTCGACCTGCTCGGGCGAAACGGGATCGCGATGGAGGGATGGCGAATTGTTCTACTTGGCGGCGGAGGGCGCTCACCGGCCTATCAACGAATCATCGCGGATCTGTCCGGCCGTACGGTTGTAATTCCCAAGGGCGAGGAGCATGTCGCAGCTGGAGCGTGCGTTCAGGCGGCCGCCGTTTTGTCGAATCGCCCGCCGCGCGAAATTGCGCGCTCGTGGAAACTCGGTTCAGGCAAAACGATCGAGCCGGATGCCGCCGTAGATCGCGCATCGATTCGCGCGGCATATTCGGCGGCGGTGCGGCGGGCGATCTGAATATTTAAGCTGCCACGCGCCGCACCGGCATAAAGTCGTTCACAATCGCGGGTACGCCGAATTTCTCCTGCGAATGATCGATTGTGCCGGCCGGCGTGTAGTGCCATACCATCGCGGCGCGGACACCGTCGGAGACGTTATCCGTCGATTTATGCATCAGATGGCTGTGAAAGATTAGCAGGTCGCCGGGCTCCATCAGGACCGGAATTTCGGCCGACATGTCGTGGTCGAGGATTTCCAGATAGCCGTAGTTCGCGTTGGGCCGCTGATCGGCGCAATGTGCATGCACCGGCTCGCGGTGCGATCCCGGCAGCACGTGGAGGCATCCGTTCTCCAGCGTAGCACGGGTGATCGCGAGCCAGATTCCCACCTGCGGGTCGGTGCTGAACGGGAAATAGAACGAGTCCTGATGCCACGGCTGGCCCATCGCCCCGTGATTCTTAAAAATAAACTGGCTTAGAAAGCAGTCGAGCTCAGGTCCGATCAAGCCGGCGACGAGATCAAGCAGGTCGGCCCGCTCACAGAATTCCTTGAACAACGGGTCGCGATGCAGCCGGAAGATTTTCGAAACGCGGTCCTCCGGGTTGCGCGCGAGTTCGTTGGGCTTCATTTCCGGAGTCACCAGTACGTTCGGGACGGATTTTCCAGCCGCCGCCAGCCGGGATATTTCGATGACTCGCGCCAACATCTTCGAACATATCTCCGAGTCTTCAAAGTTTCGGATGATGAAGAATCCGCGCTCGTTCCATTCTCGTTGCTGCTCCGCGGTCGGCGCCTGTGGTGGCTTTGCCATTGCCGATTATTTCCTCGGCGTCAGCGCGATGCGGCAAAAGACTCCGTTATGGTCGGAGTAAGGGTGATCGATGCCTTCGTTCTCGATTACCGTCATCTCAGCAGACGCGCTCCAGGCTTCGGAATTGCCGGCGACGATGTAGTCGATCCACACGCGCTTGCGATCGATCATGTCGAAGTTGCTCCAGTAGTGGTCGTTTTGCGCGCGTCCCGAGGCGGTTAGGTCGGTTCCCAGTGCGGTGATTGCGGAATAGAGCGGCTCACGGCATTCGGTGTTCAGGTCTCCGGCGATCAGAAGCGGCAGGTTCGAATCCAGCCGCGACACAACCCTCCTTAGTTGCGCGAGTTGCGACTGCCGGACGGCGGCATAATCGCTGCCGCGATACTGCGCCTGCAGATGCGTATCGATCACGAACATTCTTGTTCCGTTGCGTTCCACCTCCAGGACCAGCACGCCCTTGTCGCTTAGCCCGTCGCCCTGCCAGAACTTCCAGACCGGAGCGCTTGTCTCATACGGATGAAACGCCGGCGTCCCGGTAGCTTTCCATTCATTCCTGGCCCGGATAAAAAGCGAAAGCCCGCCGCGCGGATGGCCGGAAGAGTTTGTAATGGAAAATGGAACCCATTCCGGTTTCAGTGCGGCGGCGACACGTTCGGCGACCGGTGCGCGCCACGCCTCCTGCATCGCGATGATCTCCGGGGACAATTCGCGAATCTTTGCGCAGACGCGGTCGATCCGTCCGGCGGGATCCTTGGAGAGCGGCCACGGCAATCCGTGGATATTCCAGGACAGCATCGTGAGTGAAACTGCGCCGTTGCCGCGAATATCGGAGGAGGGCATGGGGAAGTCTATTTCGCCTGAATCGATTCGATGTAATCCACGAGCGCTGAAATCTTCTTTTGGACCTTAGTTCCGTTCTCGGCGCCAAGCTGATTCGAGTAGCGTTTCCCCCACGCCGGCATCGAGCCCGGGAAGTGCGCGGGATAGCGCTTGCGGCCGTCGATGGTTTCGTGAACTTCCTCGCGCGGGAATCGTCCGCCGTTATCCTTGGAAAGCTGAGTCAGATCGACCGCTCTATATCCCTTGGCTTCCCTCATCGCCGGGACGCTGCCCTTGCCATCCGTTCCGTGGCATTTTGAGCAGTTGGATAGGAATTCCTGCTTGCCGAGGGGCTCGCCCGCAAATGCGGCTCCGGCCGCCACGAAACAATAGACGAGCACGATTGCGGCCGCTGTACGAACGGTGATTGTGTTCATGCCTTCATCATTAATCATATTTTGGGAATTTTCGAGCGGGCGCTGCCGGTGTGATTACCCGAATATTGTCGGCTTAAGGACCGCTTCGCACCATGTAACCGCCCGAGCGAACATCGCGCGATCCCGAAAGAAGATCGCGTTGCCCCACGCCTTCGGCACGGTATCATCGCGATTGCAGTAGAAGGAGAGCGTCGCGGTCTCATCGACGTGGTAAATCACCGCGTACCATTGGTAGCCGCGGCGGTTCATCTCGGCCACGATATCTGACAATTTCCCATGGCCGGACATTCCAAACGGATGGTGCGGGTCCCAGAATTCCGCCATCACGATCGCGTAGTCGGCGGTGCCCAATCCACGGAGCACCTCCAGGTCCATCCCTTCCGTATCGACTTTCAGTATGCCGGCGTGCTCGGGAATCTCGCGGCTTTGGCGCAAACTGTCTATGCTGCGAACCGGCACGGACACCGATTCGCCGAACTGGAGATCGTTGAGCATCGCGTGCTCAACCAGGCTGTGAAACAACGAAGTATCCCACTTTCCGATCCCTGACAGGTCCTTCGCGATATGCAACTGCATTGAGCTGTCGGCGGATCCGATCGCGAATTGGAGAGCGTGAAAGTTTCTGTTTGAGCCGAGCTTCTGTTTGAGGGTCTCGAAGGCGGGACCGTGCGGTTCGAACGCATACACTGAGCAGCCGGCCTTGAGCAGGCGATCGGAAACCGCGCCGACGTTGGCGCCGACGTCAATCGCGATCGGAACTTCCAAGTGCGGTGCAAGATGCGCGAGCAGGGCAATCTTCGGGTTCTCACGTTCGAACTGGTCCGCCCCCGCGACCAGCGGCTTGCCCAGCGCACTTCCGCCATTACCATAGGCGTTCAACTCTCTTCGCATCTGGCGGACTTCCTGGGCCAGTTGCTTTTGAATCTCCTCCGCCCGTGTTTGCATTTGCTGGATCGTGCCCAACATCTGAGCGACCGCGTCGATGATCACGCTATCGTTCAGCACGAGCGTCTGAAGCACGGACTCCAGCTCCCGTTCGAGGCCATGCAACGAATCGAGCCGATTGATTATCTGATCGATCTTTTCCGGCACGATTGCAGCCCTAGGCAGCCTCGCGTTCTTCCGGCGGCATCAGGCTTTCATACCGGGGGTCGCACGGCTGTTTTCCCTCCAGCGAACGCCAGATCCAATCGCCGGAATCCTTGGCCGAAAAGCTCCCGCTCAATTGCGCCGCGCGTCTCCGAATGTCAGCTTGAATTTCCGGTTTCAACAATTCGGCAAGGGCGGCTCTTACCGCGCCTGTGTCGTATGCTGTAACGGTGCCAAGCCGGAAACGCTCAACGAATCGCGCGGCTGACGTCCTTGGACTGCCCAGCACGAGCACCGGCAAATGGGCTGCGGCAACCAGAGTGGGAATCCGGCTTGGTAGGCTCAGTTCGGCGATTGCTTGCACGGGCGGAGGACTGTTGCCGTCAAGCGTGTCCGTCGGCACGACCGCGTAGAAATACTTCGATAAGACATCGGGCAGGTCAGCCTCGCGAATCGGATCGAGCAGGCGAAGGCCGTTTTGCTCCATTCGCGCGCGATCGAAATCCAGTCCGTTGGGGTTTTTCTGATTGCAGTACCAATCGATTTGAAAGCCGCTGTTGCAGAAGGTCTCTTGGATCATTTCCAGCCAGCGCTGGCCCCAGATGTTTCCCAAGAGCACGCCACGGCGCGGATCTGCCTCTTTCGGCGGATGAACAGGCGTGCGACGAATAATTTCCTCCGGCACCAGCGGCGGCATCACCCAGAACTTCATCCGATATTTTTTTTCATATGCTTCGCGCATTTCTGGCGAGATCACCAGCCGCAGGTCGGATTTCGCCAGCGTTTCTTCCATTAGCGCGTCGGAAATTCCTTCCGCGCAGACGTTTTTGTCGTCCATGATGTATGTGCACAGCGGTGCGCCGGACATCTCCTTGACTGCGAGGCTTACAATGCAATCAGCGGGCAGGTATGGAAGCGAGAGAATCCGCCGCACGCGCGTTCCCGCAAGGTACCATTTGAGCCACGAGCCGATTGCGCCGCGCGACGCCTGTGCCAGTGGCAGACATAGTTGGCCGCCGCCGAAGTCCTGAGTTCCTTCGTAAAAATTGGAAGTCCGTAGCGATATGATCGACGACGAATCTGGGAACATGCGAAGCAACAGCGTGCCTGTGCCGTGCAGTTCGTTTACTTCGCACGGCGTGACGATCAGGTCCGAGGCACGCGGCATCGATGCGACATTTACGTCGGCTTGGATTTCCTCCGGGCGGCCGTCGCGTATCGACGACATCACCGCGCTTAAGCGTGCGCGAGCTCTTTCAGCGATGAGTAGTGGACTGCCGACCATGCCGCATTTTCCTCCGCAAGATGCCGATCCGCTCAGGCGCGGGCGAATTCCTCCCGTAGGCGATTGATTCGTACCAATTGATCCGGCGCGAGTTGTCCTGCGCCGTAACCGCTGCTGCCGTCGCGGATATGATTCAGATTGAGCAAGGTTTCGGGATCGTAAGTTGTATCAGGCATCTTTATCAAATTTGGGTCGTCTCGCCGTTCGTTGAGTTTTTCCGCCCGCTCGCGCATCCGCTCGAATGAGGTTTCCTCCGCCACCTGCTTAATTGCTGCCGCGGTGGCTCCCAGCCCGAGGTACATCGCAATCCGTTCAATGGATTCAGCCGGTTGCGCCATGATGTCGTCGTATTTGAGAATTGCAGCGTTGCCGCTGTGGCGATGAAACCGATAGAGCTCCAGCGACGATTTCATCACGGATAAGGAATGGTCAAAGTCGTGATTGAACATTCTCATAAATGAGACGGCGGCATCCGCTGGGTCGCGCCAGGTGAAAATTACCCGGCAGGCTCGGAGTTCCACCAGCGCATGGCCCACCGAATCGAGGATATGGCATTTGAGCACCGCGTGGCCGATATTCGGAGGAATTGCGGCAATGAAGTGGGCGACGTCTTCGTCGTAGCTGCCGTACACGTAGCGTCCGCCGCCGGCACGGCGCAGCAGTCCCATCGCGACGTTGTATGACCAAGTCGATGCGCTCCGTGGCATCCCATTGCAGAGGACCAGCATCGGCCTTCGGACCTCGCTCCCAAAAAATCCAGCAGGCAACAATAAACCGAACCGTATCGTTAACACAAATGCAAAGTGACATATCTCAATACGTCACCTTACGTTCGCCGTGAAGCCCGGCTTGTCCGGCGGCGATTGGCGTCATACGCTCCAATGCAGACGCTTCGGCGAGGGCGTGAATGCTGGTTGAAGTCGACCATTTGACCAAGACTTTCAGAAACTTCACTGCGGTCAACGATGTCTCGTTCTCAATTCGCGAGGGCGAGATTCTGGGCCTGCTCGGACCCAATGGCGCCGGCAAGAGCACAATCATCCATACGCTGCTCGGGCTGATTGCGCCGACCGCCGGGGAAATCCGAATCTTCGGAATGCCATTGAGCACGCATCGCGCCGAGATTCTCCAACAGCTTAATTTCACTTCGCCGTATGTATCGTTCCCGCCGCGGCTGACAGTGTATGAAAATCTTAATGTGTTTGCGCTGATGTACGGAGTTCCTGACCGGCCAGCGAAGATCGCGGAGTTGCTGCGGAAGTTCAGCATCGAGCGGCTCAGCGGCAAACCGGTCACGCGCCTGTCCTCGGGTGAGGGGGTGTGCGTCGGGCTTTGCAAAGCGTTTTTGAACGATCCCAAGTTGCTGCTGCTCGATGAACCGACGGCGCATCTTGATCCGCGTGCCGCGCGCCGCGTCAAGGAGGTTCTGCTCGATCTTCGAGATCGATGCGGTACGACGATTCTCTACACGTCCCACAACATGGCGGAGGCGGAGCGAATGTGCGAGCGGATCGTTTTTCTCGACCGCGGCCGCGTGATCGCGGCCGGCAGTCCAATTGAAGTGACACACGCAATACTTCGCGAAGAGCGGGCCACCCCGGCGCTGGAGGAAGTGTTCATCAGGGTGGGGGAGGGGGATGGCGATGCAGCCGCATAGGATTCGCGCCGTAATGCTCCGCCACATTTACGAGGCGTGGCGCAACTGGGACCGTATCACCGATACGATCTACTGGCCGGTGATGAACATCATCGTGTGGGGCTTCTTCACGCTCTATTTTTCGCGTGTCAATCAATTGAGTCCGGGCGTGGTAAGCTTTCTATTCGGCGGCGCGATCCTGTGGGGGATGTTCACTGCTTTTCAGCGCGACATGGCGATAGGGTTTCTGGGCGAATTATGGTCGCGAAACCTGGTCAACCTATTTGGCACGCCGCTCTCCGTGACGGAATACATGACGGGCCTAATCGCGGTGAACTTCCTGAAAGCGATGATCGGAATGGCGGCAGCAGCGCTCGTCGCTTGGGTCTGCTATGCTTACAATATATTTCCGGGGCTGCCCGCTATGGTCCCGTTTCTGCTGAACCTCATAATCTTTGCACTGGCTGTGGGCGTTGTCATTACGGGACTGATTTTTCGCTACACGACTCGTGTTCAAGGATTGACGTGGAGTTTTACGGCCTTCCTGATGCCGCTGTCGTGCGTGTTTTATCCAGTGAATTCACTGCCTAAATATCTCCAGCCGATTGCGCTGTCGCTGCCAACCGCGCACGCATTCGAGGGCATGCGTGCAGCGATTGCCGGAGGCGGGTTTGCAGTCGCGCACTTCGTCTGGGGCCTGGCCTTGAACGCTGCGTATATCCTGCTCGCGGTTGCCCTGTTTCGACGCATGTTCGACTCGGCACGCTCGCTGGGCCTGCTGGTCAAGATGGAATAACATGCGCCGCCGGCCAAATTTATCTTCAATCCTTGTTGTGCTGTCGGCCGTGGCGGTATCGATAGGACTCAGCGGATGTTGGGCGCCGCTTGTGCAAGTCGCGGAGGCCGTTGCCGAAGACAGCGCATCAGTTGCGGGAAGTGTGGTCGAATCCGTCCATCATGACTCCAACCACGCGCTTGAAGATAAGCACCCTGGCGAGAGCGACGCGGATCGCATGGAACGCTGCAATTCACTGGTGCTTCAGGCGCCAAGCGTGATCGAACTCCGCAACAGCGCAAACGGCGCTCCGGAGTATCGTGAACTGAATTTGGAGGGATCGTTCGATGCGGCCAAATGGACACCGGTAACCGGCGAAAACACCGGTGCGGAAGGCTGGCAGCCGGCGGTTAATTTTCTACGCATGAATTTCAACCCGCCGCTTACCGACGCGATCCCTAAAACCGGGAGCTGCTTTCTAGCGTATGCATCCACCGACGTTGTCAACACTGCCGATGAGGACCGGATCAACTCAATGAAGGCCAATTTCAACGACGAGTCGGGTACGTTCGAATGGAATGGGAGATCGTATCAATACGCCACCTCTTACGCACTTCCATGCTATCGGTTGCCCTAGGGAAGGGTCCGTAGACATCTTTCATATATGCGACTGCATTCTCGATCGGCGCTGGCTGCTGTAATTGTCGCTGCTGGCTTTTGGGGCGTGCCGATTCGCGTTGCGGCTGCGCCGAGTCAGGGGCAGAAATTTGCGTACGGCGCGCCATTGGATTCCGCCAGTCCGTGGCCGAAATTTCGGCGCGATCTTCCACAGAGCGGTCGGAGTGCCGTTGTACCCTCAGACTCCGGCGCCATGCCGTGGATTTTTCAAACCGGCAACGGAATCTTCAGCTCTCCGGTAATCGACGGCGACGGCACGGTTTATGTCGGGTCCGCCGACCAATATTTTTACGCAATCGATCGCGATGGGCACCAGCGTTGGAAGTTCCCCACAGGCGAGATCGTCGATTCGGCGGCGCTCCTGGATGATAGAGGACGCGTGATCTTCGGTTCCGGTGACGGGCACGTGTATGCGTTGGACCGTAATACCGGGAAACCGGCGTGGTCGTTTCTCGCCGATCCGCCGGAGACCAATCATGCTTTCATTCGATGGTTCGAGGGCAATGTCGCAATAGGTCCGGACGGGACCATCTATGCTCCTAATGATAACTTTTGCACGTACGCCTTGCAGCGCGACGATGGGAATCGAATCTGGTGCGCGCGCACCTGGGACCAGACATGGTCATTGCCGGCGTTCGACACGGAGTCGAATTCGCTTCTGATTGGGAACAACATTCCGTTCTTGCGCAACACGTTCGCGCTGAATCCGGCCAACGGAGATCGCCGATGGGGTGAGCAGGCGTATGGCTCGGTGGTCGCCAGCCCGCTGCTGACAACGGCGGGGCCTCGCCGCATGGCCATCGTGGGTGCATTCGACGGTATCGTGCGAGCATACGATCCTGCCACTGGACATCAACTGTGGCAGACCGGCCTGCGCGATCATGTGTATGCCAGTGCCGCGGAAGAGCGCGACGGTACGATCATCCAGCCGGGCGCCGACGGCACAATCTACGCGCTTCGACCCGAGGACGGCACGATAAAGTGGGCATTCGACACGCGTGCCCCAATTCGATCATCGCCGGCGATCGACGGAAACGGCAACATTTACTCCGGGTCGGGCGAAGGGAAGCTGTTTGTATTGAACCCGGACGGCACGCAGCGGTGGGCGATGCGGTTGATCGACGATCCGCGTGAGGATTTGAATTCTTCGCCCGCGCTTGGAAACGATTCGGTCGTGATCGGCGGCGAGAACGGCGGCGTATTCAGCGTCCCGTATGACTATTGTTTGCGGCCATCCGCCGCGGCCGACTCGCGATGCATCGTGCACGGCGGAGAAGACTTGCCCGCCGACACGTCATCGTTCATATACATGACCTCGTTCGGCAACGCGATGCCGTCGCCGCCGACGGCAATCGACGTGAGCCAGCCGCTGACCTTCTCGCTGCTGGTGCGCGCGCATGGCAACACGCAGTTGGCATTGCTCGATTCGGACAGCATCAAGGTGACTCTCGCTCCGCAGAATGCGGCTGATATCGACGTCTCCGGCGACCGGCGATTTTTGACTGTTATTCCGAAATCAAACTTTGCCGGTTCGCCTGATGGTGTTTTGTCGGTGCATCTTGAAGGCCAGTATCTAACCGGACTTGAGCGCGGTGGTGCCCGGTTTACCGGCGGCACACCGGGCGGAACGCTGGATCAGGAATTCAAATTCCAGTTGCGGCCTCATTCCGCGTCAGGATTTCAGTTGACCGTGCCGAAGCGGCCCGGCGATCCGGCGGGGGGGTGGGACCTCTATCGGCTGGCGGCGCCGCTGCCGACCATCCTGCCGAGCTACAATCAAATCGGGTTCGATTCGATTCATTACCTGATTGGATTGGTCGAAGGCGACAATCGTCACGCGGTAGCCTGGGTTATCGGCGGTCACGTCTCCAAGGCCGGCGGGCCCGCAGCGGCCGATCCCGAGTCCCGAGTTCGCTTTCCGGTCTGGATCGATCTAGACGGCGATGCGCTCACGATGCGCAACGAAGCGGGCTTTTCCGTCGAGTTCAACAATGTCCTGCTGCCGTTCGACTTTTTCCGCGTTGCAGCCAGAGTCGATTCAAACGGAACTGCGCGGGATCATGCTGAAGTCAATTCGAAAACAAATTGTGGAAAGGTTGCGTTTTACGGTGAGTTCCTGCAGAGACTCGGCTACTGCAATCCGAATACCGACTTGCTCGATGTCGTCGCTGCAGCCGAGCTGGCGCCATACGCCGGAGACCGCAACGCGCCGGCGCCCGTAATCCGCAATGTCACCTTCGATGGCACGGCGACATCGATCGTTGCGACGCTTCGCGGCACGCCGATCAAGGCCGGCTCCCATAATCTCGGTATCCTGCTTGTCGACGCTCAGACTGGACGCCCGCTTCCGCTGGATTACACTCAGCAGACCAGCCAGACGATAACTGGCGACGGCTCAGTTGAGAGCGTGAAAATTGATTTTCCTCCCGGAAGCGCCCGTGGCGATGTCCGTGCGTATTTGATGGTAGACACCTATCCGTCAGCTTCCGCAACGGTGGCCCTGCCGACTTCGCCACCGCTGTCCGCGACGATCATTTTTGGCATCCGGTCCGCGGCTGCCTCAGTGCGGAGTTACATCATTCAACTGGCACAACGATTGGGACTGGTGATTCTTGGCTGGCTCGGCAAATGATCCTCGATTTACGGGAGATCGAATAACAGGACGTCCGACTCGCCGGGTGAGGATATCACCAGCCGCCGTTCGTCGATCGCTCCTGCGCCGTCCCCAGACTCCAGCCTTAGGCCATTGATTTCCACCGGTCCGCGCGCGGCCTGAATCCAGGTTCTGCGCCCGGGTGGAACCTCGTGGGTCAGCGGCGTACCGGGTTCGACCTGTGCAATGTGAATACGGGCGTTCTGATGAATCATCAGCGAGTTGTCGCGTCCATCGGGCGAAACTACCAGCCGATCTGCTCCGCGCCGGCGCTCCGCTGGGAAGGTTTGCTGCTCGTAGCCCGGAGTTAGGCCCGTCTGCGACGGAAGAATCCAAATCTGCAGCATATGCACCGGCTGCGTGGCCGAATCGTTGATCTCGCTGTGTGTAATGCCGGTGCCGGCGGTCATCCTTTGCATGTCTCCGGCACGAATCACGGGGCCATTGCCCATGCTGTCGCGATGCCGCAATGCGCCCTCCAGAATCCAGGTGATTATCTCCATGTCGCGATGCGGATGCGTGCCAAAGCCGCCACCGGGTGCGATCCAGTCCTCATTGATCACACGCAGCTTCGAAAATCCCATCATCGCGGGGTCGTAGTACTCGCCGAACGAGAAGGTATGCCGGCCGTCGAGCCAATCGAGCTTGGTTCGTCCGCGGTCGTCACTTTTGCGAAGCTGGATCATGCTGGTTTCCTTTGGCGCCGCGCTACTGCTAATCCTGCCGCCGAATCGACGGGAAAAAAGCAATTCTTTCCATCGCCGGCCCTGCGGGAATCTCGACTGATGCCGCATCAGGTTCGAAAATTTTCGGATTCAATCGCGGACAAGCCATTTTAGCGCTGCCGTTCCTGCAAGGACAGGGCGGTTTGCTTTAATTGCCAAAGCTGGCAAAGAATCGCTTGGGCAGGGGGTAACAGCGAGCGCCATGACTCACAAGCGTCTTCTGATCGCCAACCGGGGCGAAATTGCAATCCGCATCATGCGCGCGGCCGCGGAGATGGGCGTCAAGACGGTCGCAGTCTACTCCGAAGACGACAGCTACTCGCTTCATACGCGACGGGCGGACGACTCCCGCGCATTACGCGGCAAGGGCGCACAGGCCTATCTCGACATCGATCAAATCCTCGCGGTGGCCAAAGCCACCGCTTGCGACGCGATCCATCCCGGCTACGGATTTCTCAGCGAGAACGCGTCGTTTGCCCGCCGATGCGCCGAGGCCGGCATTTGCTTCGTTGGCCCGCGGCCCGAGGTTCTCGAACTCTTCGGTAACAAAGTTCAGGCGCGAATCTTGGCGAATCGATGCGGAGTGCCGGTGATCGCGGGCACATCGAGTTCAACCAGCCTCGACGATGCGCGAGCTTTCATGGCGCGTTTGGGTGGACCGATCGTGATCAAGGCGGTTGCCGGGGGCGGCGGCCGCGGTATGCGAGTCGTGCATAGCGTCGATGCGATCGATGATGCGTATGCACGATGCCAATCCGAAGCGCGCGCCGCATTCGGCGATGGCGACGTTTATGTCGAGCAATTGATTCCACGGGCTCGCCATATCGAGGTTCAGATAATCGGCGATGGCTCCGGCGGCGTAAGCCATCTCTGGGAACGCGAATGCAGTATCCAGCGGCGTCATCAGAAAATAGTCGAGGTGGCGCCCAGCCCCGGACTTTCGCAATCGCTGCGCGATCGGCTTACGGCGGCCGCGGTGCGGATGGCGGAGGAGGTTCGCTTCGACAACCTGGGCACGTTTGAATTTCTGGTCGAGCAGCGTGCCGGACACGATGATGCGACGTTTGCGTTCATCGAGGCGAACCCCCGGCTTCAGGTCGAGCACACGGTCACGGAAGAAGTGATGGGTGTCGACCTGGTGAAACTTCAGTTGCAATTGGCAGCGGGGTATTCGCTCATGCAACTTGGTCTCGCGCAAGCCGAGATTGCTCCGCCGAGCGGATTCGCGATTCAGGCGCGGATCAACATGGAATCGATGGGGGTAGATGGCAGCGTCAGGCCCGCGGGCGGAATATTGACGGTCTTCGAGCCGCCTTCGGGGCCGGGGCTGCGTGTCGATTCATTCGCATATGCCGGGTACTCGACCAGCCCAAACTTCGATTCATTACTGGCCAAGCTGATCGCGCACTCGCGGTCGTCGAATTTCGCCGATGCGGTTAACAAGACCTACCGCGCGCTGTGCGAGTTTCGGATCGAGGGCGTGTCCACCAATCTTCAATTCCTGCAAAATCTGCTGCGGCATCCGGATTTCGTGGCAAATCGCGTCTATACGCGATTCGTCGAGGACCATATCGCGGAATTAGCGGCATCCGACGATTCCCCGCATAGACGATTTTTCTTTGAAGCTCCGGCTGCCCCACGTCTTGCCGGGGCAAAGATCGATGCGACCGATCCCCTTGCCGTTCTCGATCACGGGAAGCAGGCCCTGGGTGCGGCCGAACCAGCCTCGCGCGGTCATCACGACGTGGGGCCCGACAACACGGTGCCGATCGAAGCGCCGATTCAGGGAACGATCGTGTCGGTCGACGCGCGCGAAGGTGATTTGGCACCGCAAGGCCGCCAGCTCTTCGTGATGGAAGCAATGAAGATGGAGCATGTAATCCAGGCTCCCGTCAGTGGCGTGGTGCGCCGAATCACGGTCGCCCGCGGCGATGCGGTCTTCGAAGGCCATCCGCTAGCTTTCATCGAGCCGGCCCAGGCCGAGTCCGCGCTAACCAGTGAGAACAATGCAATCGACCCGGATCGAATTCGTCCCGACCTGAGGGAGGTGATCGATCGTCACAAGACGACGCTGGATGCCGCGCGGCCCGACTCCGTCGCCCGCCGCCGCAAGACCAGGCAGCGAACTGCGCGCGAAAATGTCGAAGACTTGTGCGACCCCGGCAGTTTCATCGAGTATGCGCCGCTAGTAATTGCGGCGCAGCGTCGGCGCCGAGAAATCGACGACCTGATCAAGAACACTCCCGCAGACGGCCTGATTGCAGGCGTTGGCCGAGTGAACGGCAGCCTGTTCGGTGAATCGAAAGCCCGCTGCGCGATCATGTCATACGACTATACTGTGCTCGCCGGCACGCAGGGCCTGCAGAATCATCGCAAGAAGGATCGGCTGTTCGAGCTCGCCGAGAAGTGGCGCATCCCGGCGGTATTCTTCACCGAGGGTGGCGGCGGCCGCCCCGGCGACACTGATGGCCTCGGCGTTGCCGGGCTCGACTGCCTGGCGTTCAGCTATTGGGCAAAGCTGAGCGGCCTGGTGCCGCTGGTCGGAATCAACTCGGGGCGATGCTTTGCCGGCAATGCCGCGCTGCTTGGATGTTGCGACGTTGTGATCGCAACCGCCAACTCGAACATCGGCATGGGCGGGCCGGCGATGATCGAGGGCGGCGGCTTGGGTATCTTTCGTCCCGAAGAAGTCGGGCCGATGGACGTGCAGGTTCCCGACGGCGTCGTGGATATCCCGGTCGCCGACGAAGCGGAGGCGGTACGTGTCGCGAAGAAATACCTGTCTTATTTTCAGGGGCCGTTCGCCAATTGGGAATGCGCAGACCAGCGATCACTGCGCGCGATCGTTCCAGAGAACCGGCTGCGAATTTACGACGTTCGAAAAATAGTCGAGACGATGGCCGACGCGGGCTCGGTTCTGGAATTGCGCCGGCGTTTCGGTTTGGGGATGGTGACCGCTTTAATCCGGATCGAAGGAAATCCGGTCGGAGTGATCGCGAACAATCCGGCGCATCTTGCGGGCGCGATCGACAGCCCGGGAGCCGACAAGGCCGCCCGCTTCATGCAGCTGTGCGACGCTTTTGACATTCCGATCCTGTTCTTGTGCGACACTCCCGGCGTCATGGTCGGTCCGGAAGTCGAGAAAACCGCGCTGGTGCGCCATGCATCGCGGATGTTCGTGACCGGCGCCAGCTTGAGCGTGCCGTTTTTCACAATCATCTTGCGCAAGGGCTACGGCCTGGGCGCGCAGGCAATGGCCGGAGGCAGCTTCAAGGCGCCGTTCTTCACGGTAGCGTGGCCGACTGGAGAGTTCGGCGGGATGGGTTTGGAAGGCGCGGTGAAGCTTGGTTTCCGGAAAGAACTCGCCGCCGTCGAGGAACCGGCGGCGCGCAAGGCACTGTTCGATCAGATGGTCAAGCGGATGTACGAGCACGGCAAAGCGGTGAACATGGCATCGCACTTCGAGATCGATGACGTGATCGATCCGCTCGATTCGCGGCGTTGGATTATTACCGGACTGCGCTCGACACCACCGCTGCCGCCGCGCACCGGCAAGAAGCGCCCGTGCGTCGACACTTGGTGAGCGTACTCGATCGATTTTGCATTTAACGCGGCGCAATCTCGATTGCATTTGCACGCGCGATCTCACCCAGCCATCGCGCGCTCGGCTTGGGTGTCCGATGCTGCGTTTTGCGATTTACCGCGATCAGTCCGAACGTCGGCCAGTAGCCGGAATTCCACTCGAAATTGTCCAGTGATGACCAATAGCAATAGCCGCGAACGTCGATCCCATCGCGAAGGCATCTCGCGACCCCTTCAAGCGCGCGCTGAACAAATTCGATGCGGCGAGTGTCGTCGGTAGCCGCGATACCGCTTTCCGTGACAATCACCGGCACGTTGGCAACCGCACTTGCGCGGCGAATCGTAGCTTCCAGAGCTTGGGGACAAAACTCATATCCCATCATCGTAGTTTCGATTCCCTGCTCGGGCGGGAGTGTACCTTCGGCGCTGATGCGATTTCGTGTGTAGGTTTGGACCCCTACATAGTCATCGCCGCGGGCCGCTTCGAAGAAGATGTCCTGGCACTCGGCGCGAATCTTATCGCGCCGGCTTTCACCACCGGGCATCGCCTGAAGGTCGGCCAGCGAAAGGCAAATTCCAACCGGCGCCTTGCCGCATAGCGATTTGAGAATCGGCGCGGCCAGGCGGTGCGCCTCAAGCATCGTATCGCGCGCCTTCATCTGATCGCTCATCAGGTAAGGGCCGAAGCGGCCGGGTTCGGCGCCAACGTTGCGCGCAGCATCCGCCAGCCAGTTCAAGCGTGCTGGGTCGATTTTTTCCGGCAGCAACCCGATCAAATGAAGATACGCACTCAGATTTGCCTCGTTCAGCGTGCATACGACACCGATAAGATCGCCCAACTGCTTGCCGGCATATTCGCAATAGCGCGCGAATCTTTCCGCCGTCTTTTTGTCGTCCCATCCTCCATCGGCGGCGACCCAACGCGGCGAGGTGAAGTGATGAAATGTCACGATGGGAGTCAGGTGGTGTTCGATGCACGCCGCAAGCACGCGCCGGTAATGATCTATTGCGGCACGTGAAAAGTGGCCCTCCTCGGGCTCGATGCGCGCCCATTCGATTGAGAACCTATAGGCGTTGAATCCGAGCTGCTCCAGCGTCGCAATATCTTCAGCGTAGCGGTGGTATTGATCGCACGCATCGCCGGAAGGTTCGACGAAGGGCGCCGATGGCGTATGCTCCAGCACCCAATAATCGCTGTTGTAGTTGTTGCCCTCGACTTGGTGCGCCGCGGTAGCCGTTCCCCAAATGAATTTTTCCGGAAACTTGAATTGCTCAGACATAGCGTCACCTTGCAAAGCGTCTTCTCCAGTTCGTCATAGCGGAAGGGCCAGTCTCATTGGAACTGATCCAGTCGTCAAGCGAATGCGGTCCCGGCAATTCTGCGGCGCTCCGGGTGAGTGGCTCTGATATGCCGCTAACGGACGGTCGAGATATCGATCGCTTTCGAATCGGCCGGCAACGTCAGCAGCATTCCATCGTACCCCATCACGACACCGTTTCGCCTGATGTCCGAAACCCCGCGCATAAAGGTCAGGCGCGCCAATAGGTTTGGTGTGGGCGGACCCAAGTGGCTCAGCACTAGCAACTGGACGCGAGCCTGATTCGCCTCGGTTGCGGCCTCGACCGGCGTCGTGTGGTACCGGCGGATGTCGGACATGATTTTGGCAATTCGCGTGTTCCCGATTTGTTCCGCCGCCTCCTGAATCATCTCAACCATATGCGGAGCCTGCGCTTCGTTGATCAGCACATCGGCACCGGTTGCTTCGGCAACCAAGTTTGCACATTTCACGGTATCGCCGCTAATTACGACCGAGCGGCCGCGATAATCGAAGCGGTAGCCGTACGCGGGCGCGACCGGCGAGTGATCGACGGTGAAAGCGGTGACCCTGAGTCCGTTCTCGTCAAGCACGCCGGTGAAGCCGCCGGCGCATGGAGCTGCGCCGGGCGGCGTATCGATTTTCACTGTGATCGGCGTCATTTGCCAATCAGCGGGCGGCATCAGCCCGGCACCGTGATGCGCCACGCGATAACCTTCATCCAGCGAATATGCCTGCGAGAACCCGGCGACCACCTGATCGACGCCGGGCGGACCGTACACGCGCAGCAAATGGTCGCGTCCCTGCGCCCACGTTTGCATGTTGATCTCGCCGAGTTCGCCGATGTGATCCGAGTGAAAATGGGTGAGCATCACCGCAGCAATTCGCGCCGCGGGAATGTGCCACAACGCAAGGTTCTTCCACGCTCTGGGACCCGCGTCCACCAGATAGATGTTTCCGCCCGCGAAGAGCGCCGTGCATTCATCGGCGCGATTGCGATCGGGAAGCGGATTTCCCGTTCCACACAGCACCACGCGCAATGAATCTTTACCGAGCAGATCGGCGCGGGTCGAATTGAGGGCGCCCTGAGCGACCCGTCGCATTACGGCGTCCTGCACGACGGGGCTATTAATTGTCCACCAGCCAATCGCGACAGCGATCGCAACAGCTGCTCCGGCTGTCACCAATTTCTTCGAGGATATTGGCATTACACCCCGTCGGGATCGGAAATCGTGGCTATCGCGCCAATCGAACGCTGGCCGTCACCAGTCGTTGATATGAGCTGGGAAGCAAGCGCTGCATCATATCCAGCATGTACGCATCGCCGCCGATCAACACACGACGGGCATTGCGCCGCACTCCCGCCAGGATGCGCTCCGCGGCCTTTTCCGGCTTCGTGCGCAGAAGCCGGTCCGCCGCTTCTCCGGGTGATACTTTCTGATTACGGCTCAGGTCGAGCATCGTGCCGGAGAAGCGTGCCGCTCTGGCGATATTGGTTTTGATGCCGCCGGGATGGACGCAAGTGGCGGACACACCGCAGTTCATCAAATCGAGCTCCTGGCGCAGCGATTCGGTGAAGCCCCGCACGGCAAATTTGCTTGCGTTGTAGGAACCCATTGTGGGTTGTGCAAAGAGTCCAAATACGCTTGAAAGATTTACGATGTGTCCCGCCCCGGATTTCTTCAGGTGCGGCAGGAAGGCCTTGGTGCCATAGACCACGCCCCAGAAGTTGATGCTCATAATCCATTCGTAGTCGGCGTAATCCGTATCTTCGACCGTGCCGGCGTGGGCGACGCCGGCGTTGTTAAAGATCAAATTCGCTTTCCCATGATCGCTCACGACCTGATCGGCCCATGCGTGGATCGCTGCGCGATCGGAAACGTCCACTTTGCAGGATGTCACTCGAACCGAATGCCGGGTGGCAAGATCGGTAGTTTCGGCAAGAGTGCGCTCATCGATGTCGCCGAGCGCGAGAGAGCAATGATTCCGAGCGAGTTCCAGCGCCAGTGCGCGGCCAATGCCTGAACCGGCGCCGGTGATCGCGGCGACTTTATCGTTGAAGGATTTCATCCGTGGTAAAAAATCGTACCTAACATCGCGATCTGTCCTTGATGCTTTGGCGGAGGAGCCAGTCTGAAGCGAACCGCTCTTTGCGTCAAGCTTCCCGATCAACAGAGAAAATTCATCGAATTTCGAAACTTCAGTGCTTGGTTGGGCAGATGACATTGCAAAATCCGACCGGCTCATAAGGTGAGACCAAAACTGCTGGATTCTTGGGCTTCCGCAAGCGGTATTTTTGACTTCGCTGTTCGGACGAAATTCGCACGATAGGTCATTCAGCGGTATAGTGATGCAGGAAACACGCGTGCAACCATGAAAGCGCCCAGAGCTTGACCTGCCTTGATCGCATGTTTCGATATCGAGATCGGAGAGCAACATCATTGCACAGGCCTAGACTGACATGACGGCCGAAGACTGGCTCGACCTTAAATGCCATGCGTCTATGCACTCCCAAGCGGTGCACTCAATTCAGGCCCTCGCTCGCCGCTCGGCAGGCGACGAGCTTTGGGTGAGCTTCCGCCTCGATGGAGATTTTTCAAAAATCCTGATTCCAGTAGCGGACAAGCCGCGCATTAATGTAGACCTATGGCGCCATACATGCTTCGAGGCGTTCATCGCGCTCGAAGGACAACCGGCGTACCACGAGTTCAACTTCGCCCCGTCCGGCGAATGGTGTATCTATGCCTTCCGCGGCTATCGCGACGGCGGTCCGCTCGCGGATGAAACGATCCGCCCGTACATGGCGATTAGCTCGAATGAAAATCAGCTTGAGTTGGACGCTGTTGTCCGGCTCGATCGCCTGTCTGCCGCACATCCTCAAGTTCCAATCCGAATCGGGCTATCGGCGGTCATCGAGGCGAGCGACGGTTTTTCGTACTGGGCGCTTCGCCATCCTGCCGGCAAACCGGATTTTCACAAGCCCGATGGATTCGCTTTGCTAATCAATCCGCCAAGTCCGGCAAGGTAGGCCAGCCCCGCCATGACACACGTACAACCACGCGGTCTTAGGCGGCGCTACGTGAGCCAGCTTCTTTCGAAAATGAGACACGATCTATGCATCGGCCACCGGATTAAGGTTCTTTCCGCACGCCTCCTTGGGCATCCATACAAATCAAACCCACTGATTGGGTCAGCCGACACTGATGAAGTCTTTACGGCCGCCATGGACGGGTTCGATTGTGTTACTTACATCGAAACAGTTTTGGCGCTCGCGCGTGCTTCGATCGTCAATGATTTTATTGAGCGGCTGCGAAAAATTCGGTATGAACGAGGCCGCATTCAATGGGCGCGGCGAAACCACTACACGACGCGCTGGATTCGAAATAATGTACGCGAAATGATAATCCGGCCAGTTTCAATGCCGGCCCGCCTCACGGTCACTAGGGAGCGCATTTTGAATGTCATACCGGGACTCGCCGTTCACCGGATTCGTATTAAATGTGTGCCAAAGTCAGCGGTGTCGCAGATTGTATCGCGCTTGCAAACCGGTGATCTGATATTTTTTGCGTCGGTGCGGAGGAATCTCGATGTGTTCCATGCTGGAATTATCGTGCGTGATGGGGAACGCACTCTCATCCGCCATGCTTCGCGCAGCCACGGCGTTGTGGTGGAGCAAAAATTGAGCGACTTTCTCAAGGCAAATCGAATGGCCGGGGTTATTGTCGCGCGGCCGCAAGATGTCGCCCGGCGCATCGCGGCAAACGGCTAGGAAAAAATGCGGAGCCTGCGGTGAACATTGTCATTTCAAAAGACTATTCATCGGCGAGCATGCAGCGAATCTTCGACGCGGCGGACTCCGATGTCGTTTTTATCGGTGATCCTCGCGTAAAAATTAATCCGGGATCGCGTATGTTCGATCGGATGACACAAGTCATTCGTGACACGGGCTGCGGATTGGTCTACGCAGACGCAGCAGGCCATCCTCGTATCGACTATCAACGTGGTAGTATCCGCGACGGATTTGATTTTGGTCCAGTAGTGGGTGTCTCCGTCCAAGCTGCGCGCGAGGCCGGAATCGACCGCGGGTGGAAATGGGGAGGGCTCTACGACCTGCGACTTAGGATTTCCGAGAGTCATGCCATCGTGCGAATTCCCGAACCGTTGTACAGCGCGTCGAAGAGCGATGCGCGGCCGACGGGTGAAAGACAATTCGACTATGTGGATCCGCGAAATCGCGATTTCCAAATCGAAATGGAGCGCATCGCGACCGCACACCTCAAGCGAATTGGCGCGTGGCTGCCGCCGCAGTTCAAAGACGTACCAGTTGCAGCTGAAACTTTTCCGGTAAAAGCCAGCGTCGTTGTCCCGGTTCGTAATCGCGAACGCACAATCCTCGATGCCGTTCAAAGCGCTCTCGCCCAGGCCACCGACTTCGACTTCAATGTAATCGTCGTCGACAATCATTCCACTGATCGGACGACTGAGCTGTTGCGCACAGTTGTCGATTCGCGCCTTAAGCACATCGTCCCCGAGCGCCGGGACCTTGGTATCGGCGGATGCTGGAACGAGGCGATTAACTCACCAGACTGCGGGCAGTACGCGATCCAGCTCGATTCCGACGATCTGTACATAAATGACAGAGTCGTTCGCCGGTTCGTTGCGGAACTCGACGCCGGACCGTATGCGATGGCAATCGGCTCCTACACGATGGTCGATTTTTCGTTGAAGGAGATTCCACCCGGATTAATCGACCATCGTGAGTGGACCCGCGAGAATGGGCGAAATAACGCGCTGAGGATCAATGGCCTCGGCGCGCCACGCGCATTCAACACACCGATCGTGCGCCGGATTGGATTTCCGAACGTCAGCTACGGCGAGGATTACGCCGTCGCACTGCGCATCAGCCGTGATTACGAAATAGCGCGAATCTATGACTCGGTTTATCTTTGCCGCCGGTGGGAAGGCAATAGTGACAGCGCTCTGCCGCTGGAGGTTGCGAATCGATACGACTGGTACAAGGACTGGCTCCGAACCGTCGAGCTTCAGGCCCGGATGCGGGGATGATTCACGAAGCGGAAGAGCTGTTTAAGCGGCAGGTGATGGCTTGGCCGCAGCTCGGCAGAGGCCTCCAGGGCCTCGCGCAGGCGAAGACACGGCCGGTACGGATCGATTGGTTTGACATCTTCATCCGCCACATTCCGCACCGGGTGGGAAGTACGACTGCGGCGGTCGATAGGGAATCGATTTCGAAACGTACCTGTTTCTTATGTTCGGGAAATCTACCTGCAGAGGAAGAGGGCCTGCGGTTCAATGACGATTTCACGATCTACTGCAATCCGTTCCCCATAGTCGATCATCACCTGACCATCGCGCATCGGGAGCATCGGTCGCAGCGGATCGCAAACGAATTTGGGACGATGCTCGATCTTGCCGCCGCCCTGCCAGGATATTTCGTCATCTACAACGGCCCCGAATGCGGAGCATCCGCGCCTGACCACATGCACTTTCAAGCCGGCTTGCGGGGACTATTGCCAATTGAGAAAGACACTGCCGCAATGGTCGATATAACGGTCCCGAATTACGGAAGAAATGTATTCCTTTTTCGCGGGCGAGATTATTCCGCTTTGATCGATCGAATGGATCGTGCCATCGCTCTGCTTGCGCAAGTGACTGGCGCACCGTCGGAACCACTGGTTAACATCGCGGTCCTTCATGAGAAGGGCGAGTGGATTACGTATCTATTCCCACGTGGAAAACATCGGCCCGAAGTTTTTCATACAGGAGAATTGACGGTCAGCCCGGCGGCGATCGATTTGTGCGGAATTTTCGTAGTGCCGCTGCCGCATGACTTCGAAAAAATTACCGCCGATGGCATTGCCGCAATCTTTAGAGAGGTGACTTTGCCCGACGATCTCTTCCACGACGTTGCGGCGCAGCTGGAGGGGGCGCGTTGAACGTATCGGTCGGCCTGCTCGAAGGAAAACCCGCAGTTGAAGTCGAACTGGCCGGCACATTTACGAATGCGGCGGGGAAACCGTATTCCAGCGGGCGCCACAGATTCACTTCAGAGATTGACCTGACTCCGTCGGAACCGGGCTCATGCTCATTTGCGTTGGACGAGATTACGATCGGACTCGGATTTCATTGGGAGCGCAAGGAGCGTCAAGTATTTCGCGGCGCTTTTCGCCTCGTGAAGCGCGAAGCTGGGCTGACATTGATCAATGACGTATCGCTCGAAGAGTATGTCACCAGCGTGATTTCATCCGAGATGAGCGCATCTTGCCCGCTTGAACTACTGAAAGCTCACGCGGTCATTTCACGCAGTTGGATGTGGTTCCCGAAAGTAAATTCTTCCAAGGTCGCGAAGCGGCCCGTTCAGAAACTCGACTCTCATGAAGTTCTTCGCTGGTATGGCCGCGAAGCGCATCCGGATTTCGACGTGTGCGCCGACGACCATTGCCAGCGCTATCAGGGTATTACGAAGGCGTTCTCTCCGGCGGCTGCAGAAGCGGTTCGCGCGACAGCCGGCGAGTTTCTGCGTTACAAGGGCGCTATATGCGACGCGCGATTTTCCAAGTCATGCGGCGGGATAACCGAGCGTTACGCGACCGCATGGGAAGATGAAGATGTTCCCTATCTCGAATCCGTTTACGATGGCGCGGTGCAGATCCGCGCTAACGATCCTGAATCGTGGATCCGCTCGACGCCGCGGGCTTATTGCAATACGGATGATTCAGCGCTCCTCGCGCGTGTGCTGCCCGGATTCGATCAGGAGACGCGCGATTTCTATCGATGGCAGATCGCGTACACGCCCGAAGAACTCGGCGAGCTGATCAAATCGAAGCTTTCCGTCGAGCTTGGTCCGATTCGCGACCTGCAAGCTCTCTCTCGCGGTCCTTCAGGGCGAATATACCGGCTGAGGGTCACTGGAGAACGCGATTACCTGATCGTCGGCAAAGAACTGGAAATTCGCCGTGCCTTGTCACCCACACATCTGTATAGCTCTGCGTTCGTCGTGGACCAGGAACCCGGCCGCTTCATCCTGAATGGCGCGGGCTGGGGACATGGCGTCGGGCTATGTCAGATTGGCGCGGCAGTAATGGCAAATGAGGGGAGAACCTACACGGAAATTTTGCGGCATTACTATAGTGAAACTACCGTCAGCATATGATTAGTAATTGAGCATTTTGGAATCTCGAGGATGAGCGCCTATCGTGCGCTTTCACGAACCCACCCAAGCTGATCACGATGGCGACGAGTTGATAAGTATTCGGTACGTTTACGGCAGACACTACAAGTTCTGTTCCTCGCTAATCAATAACCTTCACGTTCCGTCTGGCCAATAGCGCCAAGCCATAAGGACAGGGCTCATTAGGGGGGCCACTGCATGATGGCGCGCGAGTCGTGTCCGAATTGGAAACTGGCTTCAAAAAAGGAAACTCCACGATAGCCTATCGAGGAGACCGATGGCTTCGTGGTGGGAAGACGACGAATTTTGGAAGGCGTTCGGGTCGTATTTCTTTACGCCAGACCGCGTCGGCCGCGCTGCCGCCGAGGTCGAGGCGCTGGTCGAACTGCTGGCGATAACGCCGGGCGCCAAAGTGCTGGATCTGTGCTGCGGTATCGGCCGCCATTCGGTGGAATTCGCGCGCTTGGGATATACCGTTACCGCAGTTGATCTGACCGCGGCATTTCTCGCGCGTGCACGAAAACGCGCGGAACGCGAAAAGGTTAACCTCGAATTCGTTCAATCGGACATGCGTGATTTTTTCCGTCCGGCGGCGTTCGACGCGGCGGTCAATCTGGTCACGTCGTTCGGTTATTTCGAAGATCAGGCCGACGACTTAAGAGTCGCGCGTAATCTCTGCGAGTCGGTCAAGCCGGGCGGCCGCCTGGCGATGGAGCTAATGGGCAAAGAGGCGCTCGCCCGCAAGTTCGTCGAGAGGAGATGGGACACTACGACGGACGGGACTTTGATTTTGATGGAAAACAAGATGCGGAGCGGGTGGTATTGGATAGAGACCCGCTGGATTATCATCAAGGGAGCGGATCGCCGAGAACTAAACTTTTCGACTCGCTTGTATTCCGCCGCAGAACTGGGTGCGCTGCTCAAACAGGCGGGATTTCAGAAGGTGGAATTCTTTGGCAATTTCGATGGCGCACCGTATGATCAAAATGCTGAACGTCTGGTTGTTGTCGCGACCAAGTGACGATCTGCGAGCTAATTCAGTGCCTGTCCCTTACCGATAAAAGGGCACCACTGATGAAAATCTTGAACGTCACACCATGCCAAATGATATCGGCAGCTTTCCGGGCACCCTGAACAGCGACCCTCCCCATTCGACGGTGTCGGATTCCAGCCGCAGATCCTTGAACCGGCGCGCGAGCGTTCCAATCGCGGCTTGAGCCTCCAGTTCGGCAAGGCGGTATCCGAGGCAGAAATGCGCTCCGCCTCCGAAGGCAACGTGATTGCTTGCGTCGCGCTCGATATCGAGGCGGTCGGGATCGGCGAACTTTTCGGGGTCGCGATTGGCCGATGCGAGCATCGCCCAGACCATCGTGTTCTTTGGAATCAGCTTGCCCCCGAATTCGGCGTCTTCGTGCAAGACTCGCGGTGTAAGCACAATGGGTCCTTCGAATCGCAGGCACTCCTGAATCGCCTTGGGTGCAAGGTCGGGTCGCTCGCGAAGCTTGGCAAGCTGGTCCGGATTGCGGACCAGCGCACGGACTCCGTTGCCGATAAGGCCGATGGTGGTTTCAAATCCTGCGATCAGGAGTCCGATCGACTGTGCCATTAACTCTTCGAACGAGAGCTTGTCGCCTGCCTCTTCGGCGCTGATTAGCATGCTTAGCAGATCGTTGCGCGGATTGGCCCGCCGCTCGGCGATCAGCTTCACGAAATAGTCAATAAGATGGCCCGCCGCGGTTTGTGCCATGGCAACCATATCCGGCGGCAGCAGCGCGGCGGCAAGGCCAAAGGTTGCCTGCGCAGTCCATTGCGTAAAGCGATCCCGATCTTCGACCCGCACGCCGAGCATTTCGCAGATGATCGTCGAGGGGACGGGCAGCGCAAGGTCTTTGATCACATCCATTTGGCCGTGGCTGGCAACTTGATCAAGGCATTCATCGACCACGCGCTGAATTTCTTCGCGCCACGCATTCAACGCGCGGGGTGTGAAGGCGTGACTGACCAGCCGCCGCAACCTGGTATGATTCGGCGGATCCTGCTGCAGCATGAATAGGCCCTGTGCGGTTGGAGACTCGTTGGCGCCGAACATCAAGCCGTCGGTAGTCCTCACTCCAGTACGAACTCCCGTGAGCAACTTCTGCACGTCGTCGTAGCGAAGCAGCCTCCAGATTCCAAGCGGAGTCTGGTTGACCGGATCAATTTCGCGAAGATGCTTTAGGGCCGGATACGGATTGTCGCGAAACGCCGGATCGAGCGGATTGCAACCCTTCCAGGGATCGTCGGCGACATTCAAGTTTGAGGATATGTTTGCAGCCATTTCGCGTCGCTCCGTCGGAGAATCTAGTCCATATGCCACGATTCATGAATGGAATCGGGACCCGGCTACGGAAGAGTGGAGGTTAGGTGGATCTTCCGTCTTGGATATTGATTCAAACTGGCACTAAGAGGGGATGCGATGCAAACGATACTTCAAATACGTTCTCCGGCGTCGCTGGTTTTTGAGATCGCAGAGCATACGCGCCGAATTCGATCGAATTCCTTGAGAGCTGGAAAATCCCGAATTTGCTGGCGGAGGACACAGTCTGATGCGAGGCTCTCTCTATAACGCGGGTTGACCGGCGGCAGTTGACGAAGCGGTTGACACTATACGGTGGTTGACAACACGGCAGTTGACACCCGTTTGGTTGACAACGTACGAAACGGCTTCGCAGAATTAGAACGGCGGTTTACGAATTTCGCGGGCTCTATAAAATCTTCCAGACTCAGCGGGTTTCGACCAGAAGCAAACTATTTTTGCGGACCACAACTGAAGGCAACCCCACCAGTTCCCGTGAAAGCCCATCTCGATATACCGAAGGTTTACGACGCGCTCCGGCGCGCGCTCTTACGCGCCGGCTACGACGAGCATCTCACGGACTCCTGAGCAGTATTTTATCCGTTCCCAGAGATGAGGACGTTGGAGGTCTGGACACCGGGGGAACCAACAAATATGTGGGCTGGGGCCAATGGCAATAGCATCGGCGGTTTTGTACACTGGCGGCGTCCTTTCGCGGAAAAGGTGATTCCCGTTGTACACGCAGGATCCTTCCTTTTGGAAAGCCGGGGCAATCGCGACGACGCTGTTCATGTCGGCAGTCCTCGTCGCGCTTACGATCGACACCCTAAGGCAAATCAGCCCCGGCGGGCCGCGTGTCCCGTCCTACGATGTAATTAACAAAGCAGTCACCTATGAATATGACCCGAACCAAGGCGGATATGTGCCGAAAATCGGGGCCGAGGACCTCATCTTCGGGCGCAAGTACAGCGGGGACCAAGCCGCCGCACTGCTCGCCAAGGGCAAGCTGGTCATTCAAAGCCGCGCATGCATCGATTGTCATACCTTTTTCGGCAACGGCGCATATTATGCTCCCGATCTAACCCGCGCGTGGATGGACCCCATATGGGCCAGATACCCCGGCCCAAAGCGCGCGGACCGGCTGGCAAAGTTTCTGATGAGCCCGCTGCGGCTCGGGGCAAGGCCGATGCCCAACCTGCATCTTCAGCGAGACGAGGCCGAAGCGGTGGTTGCCTACCTGAAGTGGATGTCGTCGGTTGACACCAACGGGTTTCCGGACAGGTTCGGCGCTCCGGCTACCCAATAGGAGGGTTCCGATGTATCGGTCCCAACGGCTCGGACTCAAATACCTCACCGCATCGACAGTGATGTTCGGTGCGATGATCGCATTCGGGCTGCTCTCGTCGGTTTACTATATTCTTCCTGGTTTCCTCCTGAACGTCTTTAATTTCAGCACCGGCAAGATCATTCATATCGACGGACTGGTGATATGGCTGCTGATGGGGTTCATCGGCTCGATCTACTGGTTTCTTCCCGAAGAGTTGGACCGCGAGGTCGAGGGTATCGGACTGGCAGAACTGCTTTTCTGGGTGTTTTGCGCGGCAGTCGCGGTGGTGGTGCTGGTGTTCATTTTTGTTCAGTACGGCACCGCCGGCGAATGGTCCATGTGGTTCATCAACCAGGGGCGGAAATACGTCGAAGCGCCGCGATGGGCCGCGATCGGCATCGTGGTGGTCGCATTGGTGTTTGCCTACAACGTAATCGCGACCACAATAAAGGCTCGCAGGACCACTGGGATACTTACGGTTCTAATCGCCGATCTTGTCCCCTTGCTGGTGCTGTATTTCGACGCCTTCCCGGAGATGACGAACATGTCGCAGGACCTCTTCTGGTGGTGGTGGCTGGTCCACCTGTGGGTCGAAGCAACTTGGGAAGTATTAATCGGATGCATTTTGGCGTGGACGCTGATCCACCTGGTCGGCGCGTCGCGGCGGGTGGTTGAAAGCTGGCTTTACGTGGAAGTGGCGATGGTGCTCGGCACCGGAATCCTGGGACTGGGTCATCATTACTTCTGGATTGGAACGCCGCGTTACTGGCTCGCGATCGGCGGCGTCTTTTCGGCATTCGAACCGCTTCCACTGCTCGGGATGGTGGTGCATGCCGTGTATGACGCGGGAACCCATCATCTGCAGGCGGCCAATCGCCCCGCCTTCTATTGGACGCTCGCCGAGGCGTTCGGCAATTTCATCGGCGGCGGCGTATGGGGATTCATGATGACCCTGCCGCAAATCAATATGTATTCGCACGGCACCCAGTGGACCGCCTCGCACGGCCATTTTGCCTTCTGGGGTGCATATGGGTGCGGCGTGATCGCGGTGTTTTACCTCGCGCTCGCCAAGAGCCGCGGATGCGACGGACTCGACGGCCGCGCGTGGAAGTGGTCGTTTGCGTTGCTCAACGTCGGGATGCTCGGGATGGTGGGGGCGTTGCTGGTGGCCGGGATCGATCAGGCATTCTTCGAACGGGCCATCGGCGGCTCCACTTGGAGCGCGTACCTGTCGATGCAGGGACGCCCGTGGTTCATCGAAAGCATGTGGGCGCGTTTCGTCTTTGGGTTGGTCTTCGCGTGCGGCTACGCAGTGCTGGTATACGATCTGATTGCAATCGGCAGGCGGGAAGAGGCCGGTGTGCAGGAGGCGGTGGCCGTTGCCGGATCATGACGCCGCACGCAATGGTCGCAACCGCGCTCCTGCTCGGCGCATTCGTCGCCGCCGCCGGAGCCTACGGCCTGCTGTATTGCCTGTCACGACTGTGGGATCAGCCCCAGCTGAGAATCTGGAGTCATCTGAGCTATGCCACCCTATGCGCGATCACCGCGACACTGGTTGCGCTGACTCCTCTGTATTTCGGATGGAAGATACTGATCGTTGTCAGTTGCGGGGCCTATCTGCTGATCCCGGCGGTTACCTGGCGCTATCTAACGCGGCTTCATCCAGGGGAGAAGATGTCCCATGATCCAAGACTTGCTGGGCACGTTAATCGCAGTATGCTTGGTGTGCATCGCCGTTCTTGACCGCGGCATCCTTGAAGCGCACGGCACTATGCTCACCGCAAGCGGGGCCGTGCTCGCCGCGCTTGGATTTTGGGCCTGCCGGGCCGATTATCTAAAGTGGCCGGGCGCCACGGTTGTAAGCGCTGGTATCGCCATCGTGCTGCTGGTTCTCTCCGGTCTGGCCGCTCGTTCGTCCGAGTGGCTGTTTTGGGTTGTGTTCTGGAGCGGCAACGCGGCGGGAGTTACCTCCCTTTGGTCGGCGCTCTATCGCGGCCCCAAGGATTCAATTCCCGAATTGCCCTAGCGTTGCGCTGTCCGCGCTCTGAAGACCCTGGCAAAAGTGTGTACTTTGGGCTGTCGCTACCGAAAACCTAAACCCGAACATAGCGATGATGCAGGCCGCCGAAAAGTGGAATTGAGGCGACGCGCCCGACCAATTGCATGCCACGAAAATCCGGTGCATCCTTGTTCAGTGAGAGATGGGTCCGGACCTGGTTGTAGTAGGAGGCGTAAGTTTTCAGAGTCCGACGCAAGTGTGCCTCGCCGAACACGATCACGTGGTCAAGGCATTCCCGCCGAATCGATCCGATTAGCCGCTCAACGTACCCATTCTGCCACGGCGAGCGTGGCGCGGTTGGATGATCGCGGATCCCCATCGCGCGACCGCCGCTGGTAGTCCGAGCCGAATGCGCCATCGCGGTCGCGAATCAGATGTCGCGGAGCTTCATCCCATGGATAAGCATCGGTCACCTGATTTGCGATCCACTCGGCGGTCGGATTGGTCGTCACGCCGATTGTGACCAAGTGTCTGCGGCTGTGCCGAAGGATGACCAAGCCATAAAGCAGCTTGAAAGATATCGTTGGCACGACGAAGAGATCGATGGACGCAATTCCAGCAGCGTGATTGCGTAGGAAGGTCTTCCAACCCTGTGAGACCGGTCGCCGCGGCCGTTCCATGTACTTGGCGACGGTGGATTGGGCGACCTCGATTCCGAGCATCAGTAACTCGCCGTGGATGCGCGGCGCGCCCCACAACGGATTCTCACGGTTCATCCGCCGGATGAGATCGCGGACCGCTCGGTCGATCCTGGGCCGGCCACCTTGGCGACGCGATTTCCAGCGCCAATAGACCCGAAAGCCACGCTGATGCCATCCAATCACCGTCTCCGGCTTTACGATCGTGATTGCATTCAGAATCGACGGGAAGAATCGGTACAGCCAGACTAGAATCAGCCGGTCGATATTTCGCAGCTTTCCCCGCGCCGAGAATTTTCTATTCAGGACAATCAACTGCTGCCGTAGAACCAGGTTTTCTGCTTCAACCCTTGCCTGCGACCTCATCTGAAGGCCAGTTATCAGCAGAAGCGTTGCTAAGAATGCGACCATCGCCGCTTCCAGTACCACAGCTTCATCCGTGTGCCACGCTAGACAAGGTTTTCGGTAGGCACAGCCGTGATTCGCTGGATTCAGTTCGGCGGCTGCTTTTTTGCGATCGCTGCTATGGTGTCGCGAGCCTTGGGCGGAAATGCAACAATTAGTTCATGAGCTTTACTCGACTTCCAGTCCTGCACGGCAGTCGAAAGAATATCCAAATAGTAAGCTAAATCGTTTTTATCTAACTGCGGCAAATATCGATGCAGAATGACGATGCGATGCTCCTTGATCCAAGAAAAATGTCCGAGCAAACCGCCAAGCGCATCCCAACTGTTGCTAGACTGTCCGGGATACCGCAGTTCTTGGCTTAGTGAGTTAACGAGCGACGCTTTATCTTTGAGTCCCGGCGGTATCTTCACGATGAAGTCTTTGCCAGGGTTCAGGTTCAACGCATTCACGTCAAAAGAAAATGACGATAGATTCAAATTACTGGTGGATGATTCGTACCTCTTAATCGCTTCCAGAATTCGGTCATCCCAGGCGGCATAGTTAAGGCCGCAGCCATCCCCAAGGAGCAAGACACACTTCGTTTTCTCCATCGTAGCTTGCAACGCGTCAGGAACATCTAAAGGAAATTCCGCAGGTCCGGTAGAGTAACGCAGTTCCTCGAGACTAAATGCGGGCAGATTGCCCGAAAAAATCAATACCTCATCGAATCCATTGAATAGCCCTTCTTTCAAACCCCTGTCAAGGGTATCTACAGAAACACTAACGTTGCCATTGACAATCTGGTAAGGTAAATGAAGAGAAGAAAGCGTTCTGCTCAAATCATCAACTGAACGCCCGCTGTCGATGCTTCGCACGATACACGTCCAATGAGATTCCCACAACGGCAAAATATATTCAAGCGCGCTGCGTATGTCTCCCCAGGGAATTATTCCGTATGTCGGAGAAGTCATAGCATCACTCCCCGGGGTTTAGTGACCGCGCCGGCCCGCGCTCGTCCGGTGACGGCTTTGACCAATCCCAATCATGAGCATGCGGTTCAGTGCACCCCGGATGGTGATGTGGATGCCCAAAATCATAATGGGTCTTGGCATCGCCATTTGAATCATAGTCTCCTATCTGGCCTTTGCCTGATGTTACCAAAAACCTAAACTCGAACATATCGATGATGCAAGCCGCTGAACAATGGAATCCCGGCGACACTGCCAACCAACCGTTCGCGCCGAAAAGCAGGCGCACCTTTGTCCAGGGAGAGATGGGGGCGGATTCGGTTGTAGTACGAGGCATAAGTCTTAAGGATTCGGCGCAAATGCGCCTCGCCAAACACGATCATGTGGTCAAGGCATTCCAGCCGAATTGATCCGATCGACCGCTCAACGTGTTTAGTTTGCCACGGCGAGAGTCTCGCGGTCGAATGATCGCGGATATCCAGTGCATGGCCCACCGCTAGTACACCAAGCCGAATGGGCCATCGCTGCAGCGCGAGGCCTTGTTGCGCGTATCGCCCTTCAGATCGAGGACAATTTATCCTCGATCTGGCACCGCCCCATCGCGTTCAGGCGGCCGCGCGCTTTCGTTCGTCAAGACCAGTCAGCAACCGCCCTTGCCTCTGCCTGCTTTTGAGGCTGATTTCTACTTTTGGTATGGACACCCTCTTTGCCAACCGCGGTCCCGCAAGTGGGACACGTCCAACCGCCATACTAAGGCTGGTTAGAGGACAGAGGTTCGCGAAACCTAGGTAAAGGTAGAGGTGTTCCGCAGTTCGCGCATGAGACGCTGCTGGCGTCGGCATTGACCAATCCGTCTTCCACAGATTGGATTGCTTACTCCTTAGGCTAAATCTCTTTGTCAGTAGGATAGCCGCTACGGACCATTAGATGTAGGGCGATACAACGATCTAAGCAACACTATTAATGAATATGCACCCACTAATAACGCCATCATTACAAAGCCACTGTGTACGTCGTCAGAACCTATTGGACAAGAGGGCATCGGGATTAAGAGAGTATCTGGCTCATCTGGGTTGAGGTTTTGGCTGCAAACGCATGGCGCAACCGGCGGCGGCCATCGATGGTTTTCAGTTTGACATTTTCCCTCCGTGACAGAACGGTTGGACCGCGGCCGAAGTAGACGTCGGCCGGAGTCAGGTTGTTAAGACTCTCGTGGTAGCGGCGCGAGTTGTAGTAGTCGACGAACTCGGCCAGGCGCTGTTCTAGCTGGCCGGGCAGGTAGTAGTTCTCGAGCAGGATCTGGTTCTTCATGGAGCGGTGGTAACGCTCGATCTTGCCCTGGGTCATCGGGTGATAAGGCCTGCCGCGGGTATGGGTCATGCCGTGCTCCGTGAGCCAGGCGCCGAGTTGGACGGATAGGTAAGACGGCCCGTTGTCGCTCAGCAGCCGCAGCCGCGGCCGCAGCCGGACCCGGGTCCGGCGGTGCTCTAACCCGGAACTGCGCAGGGCCATTGCCAGGGTGTCGGAGACGTCAGTGGCGGTCATGGTGGTACACAGCTTCCAGGCCAGGATGTAGCGCGAGAAGTCGTCGAGCACGGTCGACAGATAGAACCAGCCCCAGCCGATCACCCGCAGGTAGGTAAAATCGGTCTGCCAGAGTTGATTGGGGGCGGTGGTGGGCTGGACGAAGTGGTCGGCGGCCTTCATCAGGATGAAGGCCGGACTGGTGATCAGGTCGTGCGCCTTCAGGAGCCGATAGACCGAGGCTTCCGAGACGAAGTACTGCTGCTGGTCGACGAACGACACCGCCAGTTCGCGGGGCGATAGCTGCGGCTCTTTGAGCGCGAGTTCGAGCACCGCCTGGTTAACCGCGGCCGGGAGCTTGTTCCACACCCGCCGCGGCGCTGACGGGCGATCCTTAAGCCCGTCCGTGTCATGGGTGCGGTAACGATCGTACCAGCAATAGAAGGTGGAGCGCGGGATGCCGAGCTGGCCCAGGGTGCGCCGCACCGGCAACCACGACTGCTCGACCAGCCCGATGATCTCCAGCTTCTCCGCCGCCGCGTACCTCATGTATCGGACTCTCCATCCACCAGCACGCTTTTTTTGAGCAGGCGGTTCTCCAGCATCAGCTCGGCCAGCAGCTCCTTGAGCTGCTGGGTCTCCGCCCGCAACCCTTTGACCTCATCGCTGGTCGCTTCACGCGCGGTATCGCCGGCCAGCCGCTTCTTGCCCGCCTCCAAAAAGTCCTTGGACCAGCGATAGTAGAGGTTCTGATTGATCCCTTCCTTGCGGCACAGCTCGGCCACGCTGTCCTCGCCCCGCAGGCCTGCGATCACGATCCGGATCTTGTCCTCCGCCGAAAAGTGCCGCCGGGTCGCCCGCCTGATATCGCGTACCGCCTTCTCCGCCTCGTCCGACTGCGTATCGATTTTCGTACTCATCTCCCGCTCCTTCCGCGCTCAAAGATGAGCCCTAAACCCTCTCTTCCTCAATCGCCTTATTCTGTCCAACTTGTGCTGGCGTGGAACACATCCGTCCCATGTGGATGAAGTTTTGAGGAGGTATCTATCCCCTTGACGGCAGTACCACTTGTGCGCTATGTTTAGGGCATGAGCAAAAGCAATCGAAACAATCCGGTTCGCGGCACGGCATCTGACAGCGCATATTCGTTGATGGAGTTTGAGCGGGACTTTCCCGATGATGCGGCCTGCCTAGGGTGGCTAGTAAATAAGCTTTATCCGAATGGCATCTTCTGTCCTAAGTGCAACGCCATCACGAAACATCATCGTGAGAAATCGCGTCCATCTTACGCTTGTCAGAATTGCGGCCATCACGAACACCCAATGCGCGGCACAATCTTTCAGGATTCCGCAACCTCGTTGAAATTGTGGTTCTACGCAATCTATCTCATGTCCGCGACACGATGCGGCATTAGCGCAAAGCAGCTAGGCCGCGAGATTGGCGTTACCTACAAATGCGCATGGCGTATGTTTCATCTCATCCGGGAAATGCTGGATGAGAGCAACGGATCGCCGCTTACGGGCAAAGTTGAAATCGATGAAAGCTATTATGGCGGCAGGGAAAAGAACAAACACATAAGCAAGAAATTCTCAAAGCACCCGTCTGGCGTTGTCGGTAAACAGCCAGTTTGGGGAGCGGTAGAACGCAAGGGGCGCGTGATTACTCGCGTGATTCCAGACACAAAGCTGACGACACTTATTCCCCATGTACGAAAATATGTGATGCCCGCTACCACGATTTTTAGTGACGAAGCATATGCATACGATCCACTCGCGGGACTCGGCTATCCGCACAAGCGCGTGCATCACGAAGCTAAAGTCTATGTCGATGGCGATGCCCATGTGAATACGCTAGAAGGATTTTGGAGTCTGACTAAGAACGGTATCCGAGGCGTATATCGAAACGTCAGCCACAAGTACCTGCAAATGTATTTGGACGAATACAGTTTTCGTTTTAACCGACGGGGACGGCAAAGCCCGATGTTCGATTATTTCATGGGACGCATCACCCGGAAGGCTTCCGCTTCCGCGTAGCTTTCGTGAAATCGCGCTCGAATTGCTCGCGGGTTGGAGTTGGAATATCGATGCGGTCTCGTGGGTCTGGCGCAAGACTGGATTGTTTGGGCTTTTCTGCAAAAGTTTTTTCAATTCTTGAATTCTTCTTACGCTCAGCTTCCATCATGTCCCAATACTCCCGTTGCGTTCGAAACTTATCACAGTCTAGCACATCCCGAATTTTCCACGCAGGAATTACGCCCGACATACCTGTCGTCACGCGAACAGTGACCGGTTGACCATTGATCCACGGTGTCTGAAGTTCGTCCAATGATGCCTTCGAGCGCATCCATTCAATGCCGAGGAGCCACGTTAACGAACCCCGCGCATCAGCTTGTTCTCGAAATTCGGGATGATCTTCCCATCGCACCTTGGGTAAGGTTACAAACACTGGCGAGCCGCTATAACCAGGTATAGTGCGCATCTCCACCAGAAACGATTCTTGAGGGAACCCATCGCCATCAATAAGGGGTTCCACGTTCATCATCGCAATATTGCCAAATCTCGAAGTCGGAATATTGCGTTCTGTTCCTTCAAAATGGATGAATCGGCCCATCATAAATACGTCATCCCCCAGACCGATATAAAGTTCCGAACACGTCTTCTGATCGAGAATAAATTTCTCGCCTAGCGTCTGGATTTTATGCGTCATACGAGAAAGTTGAATCGGAGATACAGCTACGTCATCTCCATTCTCATGGAACTTCCAATCGGCTTCCAAGATGTCAAATTGACCGCCGGTCGTATTAATCCGCACGAATCGAGCCTTTTCGGCGACGTGCTTGTTCGTTACGACGTAATCAAATCCACGCCTCGGATTTCTGGGGTAATGTTTAGAATAAACGTGGACTAAAAACCCGGTCGCACCGACACTAGCGCTGTCTTTTGCATCCTTTTCCGACGGATACAAGTAAACAATCGTATCTTGAATCAGGTCGCTTATCCGAGGCATCGGGTCTTCCCAAATCACGTAGGGATGGCCCAGCATCGATCTCTTCTCGATCAGCCGATAGCCCCGAACATATCCAATGATCCGTTCGGCTGTCGAAGACTGCTGTGGCTCCTGCCGCAGCATTAGGACACACCCGCCCACTGCCGTCAAGGGGATAAATACCTTTGAGGAGGTACCGTTGGTCCGTCCACTCAAAACTGCCCGACGATGCCCCAAGGGTGGAACACACCGGTCGATTCACCAGTGACGGTCGTGAACGGAGCCACGTTTCCGCTACTTCCCGGCGAATAAATAGTGAGACTACCCGGGTCGATCGGGTCAGCGGAATCTTGGCCGTGATTCGTCACATAAATATAACCAATCGGGTCCACAAAAACGTTCACCGGCGAATCAAGGCTGGTGCTGCCACCGCTAATCGTGGCGGTGGGCGTGACATTTCCGTTACTACCGGCGGCGTAAACGGTGATTGTGCCGATGTTGGCAGAACCGGAACCGCACGGCCACGCGGTCTCGCAGTTTGCGACATAAATGTTTCTGAACTGATCAAGTGCGATTCCGTAGGGATAATTCAGGCCGGTGTTGGAACCGCTGATCGTCGCGCTGGGAGAAACATTGCCGTTGCTGCCTTCCGAATAGACCGTGATGCTGCCAGTGCCGGAGCTGCCGCCGACCAAATTTGCAACGTAGATGTTTCTGCCGGAGTCGGTTGTTAGGCTGACGGGACCGTCCAACCCGGTATTGCTGCCGCTAATGTCGTATATGGGCGACGCATTCCCGCTTTGGTTTGGGATCCCCGGTGCATATACGGTGATGCTCCCCTTGGTGGAACTGTTGCCGGTCGTGCCGTTGCAGGCTTGGCCGCAATTCGCAGCGTAGAGGTTAAAGCCGGGATCCAGCCAGAGCCCGACCGGGTTGTCCAACATCGTATTGTTGCCAACCAGGTAAGCGCTAGGCTGCCCGCCGCCATCGGTTGTGGAGGCTGCTCCGCCTCCATAATTAGTGATCGAATTATACGTCCCGTTTGCACCTAAGGCACCAGCAGTGGGTCCATACGCATCGCCCGCTCCACCGTAGAACGGAAGCTGGGCGACAGACGACGGCACGATAGTCGCCATTGGCGTTGGAGTGATGGTCCCCGCTCCGCTCGAAACCGGTGCGAACACGGCCACGTTTTGAGGCACGGAGCTTCCTCCGGCGTAGGGGTTCTGTCCACCGAAGTACGGATCGTTTGCGACGTAAATGTTTGCGTTGGAATCGACCGCGACTGCCAAAGGCGTATTAAGGTTCGTATGCGTATCATCCACGAAGGTGTTCGTTGGCGCTGGGTCAATCGTTCCGCAGGGGCTGCTCTCGGTACACCCGCTGAGGGATATCGGAGAGTACTCGTTAATCGTGTTGGCGGCGCCCGTATAGCACATTTCATTCGGACCGGAATAATCGAACTGGCAGTCTTCAGGGTCAAACGTTGTCAAATAGAAGTCAGCGGTTGAATCCACGGCAATTCCAGTGGCGTTGGCGAGTTTGGCGCTCGTTCCGCTGACGGTAACAATTGGTGACCAATCCGGGCAATTTGGGTAACCGGCTGGACAATTTGCGGAAGGCGGATTCGATGAGGTCAATGTCGCCAACGGAGGGTAAACGGTTACGCTATTCACCGTGCGTGCCGGGAGATAATTTCCTTCAACGTTCAACACGTAGATGTATCCGCTTGGATCGACGGCTATGCTATTGACCCAGTGAAAGCCAGTGTCGTCGATAGGCGTGCAATACCACCCCTGACAGACACCACTGATGCTCGCCGTCGGAGCCTCGTTCAGATTTCCGAAACCGCTGGTTGCAAGCGGCGGGAAGATATCCACACTCCCGCTGAAAACATTCGCGCCACCGTAATAGTCTAAAACGTAGATATAACCGCTCGAATCCACCGTTATCGCGTCGGGCTGGCTAAGTCCCGTATTGCTGCCGCCGATCGTGGCGTCGGGCGTCAAGTTGCAGGGGCTGCTGCTACAGCCGCTCCAACTGCTCTTCTTATAAATCGTGATCTTGCCGACGTTTCCATTTGCGACATAAATATTTCCGCCGGAATCCGCAGCTATAGCGAAGGGATTTAGGAGACCCGCATTAGCGTCGTTGAGGGCCGAACCGGTGATTGTCGCCGCAAGCGTGTAGCGCCCGGCCGAATATTTATAGACCGAAACACTGCCCAAGTTGGAGGGGCCGCCGGTAATATCTGCCGTATAGACATTCCCGCTGTAATCGACGGCGACTGAATTTATGCCCTCAAATCCGATCGTATCCGGCTGAATGTCGCTGGTCCCCTTGGGAACAAGCGCATTGTTGAGATCCCTAGATCCGGCAAATACAAAGCCCTCTATGCCGAACGTGGATTCGTATGGGTACTGGTTGCCAAAGAAAATAATTGCGTACATCGGCACGGTTCCGGCACCGGACAGCGATACGTTGTGTTGATTTGACCCGCTGTCGGTGATCGTTAGCGTTGCGGAGCTGCTCGCCGTCGCGGTCGGAACCATTTTTACGGTATAGTTGCAACTGGCTCCCGCGTTTAGCGACGAGACGCAGGTCCCTCCGCTGATGCTGAATGGCGCTGACAAGGTGTTCGTGCTCAGAGACACTGCGGAGGAACTATTGTTAAACACGTTCACCTGCATCGAATTCGACGAGCCTTGATTCACGCTTCCAAAGGTCAAACTGGCTGGAGTGACACTGACTCCCGACGCTGATGCAAACCCGTTTCCGGCCAACCCAACTGAATATGGGTTGTATACCGATCCATCGGGGCTGGCGGTGACCTTAAGCGTCGCTGTCTGATCGTCCCCCGTCGAATTTGGCGCAAACATCATTTCGTAGGTGCAACTCGAAAGTCCCGCCAACTGACCTGTCGTGCACGTGCCGCCATTTATAAAATACGCGCTTGCGTGGGTACCGGTAATGCTAGTGCTGAGCGTGAGCGCCTGCGCCTGCGTGTTGGTAACCGTCACTGTTTCCGGGCCGCCCCAATTTCCGATGTCGGTATTGGGAAAGCCCACCGCGTATGGAAGCACAGTCGGCCACGAACCCACCCCAGCCACAGTGATGGTGCGGGAGCCAATCGGGTCGGGACTGTCGGTAACCGTAACCTTCGCGTTGCGGGCGCCTCCCGCCGTCGGCTGGAAGGTAACGTCAATCGTGCAACTGTTCGGACTACTCGGGCACGCGGTCGCGTTGCCTGCCAATGTAGCGCCGCAGCGGGTACTCCCATTAGAAGTGCCACCGCCAATCGTGTAGTCCGCGGGATCCGTCCCGCTAGTTGTAGCGCCAAGCGTGATCGTACTGGTTGAATAGTTAGTGATTTCAATATATTGGTTCTGAGTTTGGGTAGCCGGAATATTGCCGTAGCTAAAATACCCGCCGGCCACAGGCGACATGCTTATGGGAACGTCTTTGCCGGTGGTGATCGCGTAGCTGCCGAGGCTATTGTTGTTGCTGTCGTACGCGGCGAGCGTAGCGCTCTCCGTGACGTTCGCAAGCGTCGGGGTAAAAGTGATGCTCAGCGTGCAACTGCCGCTCGCCGGTACTTGCAGCGGCGATCCGGTGCAGGGATTGGAGCCGCCAGCGGCAACCGAGAAATCGGCGGCGTTGGTCCCGCTGAAGCTCAACGTGTTCATCGTAACAGCGGACGAGGTGTTGTTGGAGACCGTGGTTTGGTTTGTCTGCCCGGTACAGTCCAAATATTTTCCGGTCAGGCCGGGATTGGAGAACGTCAGCGTCGACGTTGCCGATGCCGAGCCTTGACTGACAACGAAAAACCCGGCGACAAAAACCGTTGCGAGCGCGGCCTGCTTTGAAGTAACCATCGTAGCCTTCCCATTGCAGCGCCTCCGACGCGCTGTTATTGCGGACAAGTCAGGTATCTGATTGCCAAATAGTAAACGGGCAACTCTACGTCAAGTGACCTGCCCGATCTTTTGTACCAATTCATAAGTTAGTCCAAGATTGATTTTCAAGCGCCGGTAGCGACCCCGCCGGCGGGGTCGCTACCGGCGGCGGCATGATGGTTTGCGGTGCTGGTGGCCGGTACCCCAGCGACGAATGCGGTCTGACCGTGTTGTAGTGAACCCGCCATTGCTCGATCACGACCTGCGCCTCCTTTAGCGAGTAGAAGATCTCCCCGTTCAAGCACTCGTCCCTCAGCTTGCCGTTGAACGATTCACAGTAGCCGTTCTCCCACGGACTGCCCGGCTCGATGTACAGCGGTTTGGTCCCCAATCCTGATAGCCATTTCCGCAGCGCCTTGGCGATGAACTCCGGCCCATTATCGGAACGAATGTGCTCCGGGATCGCCCGCCCCACCATCACGTCGGCCAGCGTCTCAATGACCTCCCGGCTGCCAAGCCGCCGCCCCACCCGGATTGCCAGGCTCTCCCGCGTATATTCGTCGATTAAGGTCAGCATTCTTAATGTCCTTCCGTCATGGGTTGCATCGCTCACGAAATCGTAGCTCCACACGTGGTTGGGCCGCTCGGGCCTAAGCCGCACGCACGAACCGTCCGCCAGCCACAGCCGCCCGCGTTTGGGCTGTTTGCGCGGCACTTTTAACCCTTCCCGCCGCCAGATGCGTTCCACCCGGTCCTTGCCCACCGACCACCCGGCTTTGCACAGTTCCACCGCGATCCGCCGGTATCCATAGCGGCCATACTGGCTGGCCAGCGCGATGATCGCCGCGGTCAACTCATCCTCGTCCGCCCGCACTATCGGCCGGTATCGCTGCGTTCCTCGCCATTGCCCCAGC
>Ga0335069_10000793_pt1 | contig 51050 bp, 48 predicted proteins | sample Lox_Sample_11_FD_206714 | JGI IMG/M metagenome (GOLD analysis project Ga0335069, IMG submission 206714) | Soil microbial communities from Loxahatchee National Wildlife Refuge, Florida, United States - Lox_Sample_1.1 | ecosystem: Environmental > Terrestrial > Soil > Wetlands | place: USA... | reverse complement strand
GACGAGGGGGCAATTCCGTAGGAAGAGTAATTCTATCCTTGACAGTCCCAGGCTGACGCCAGGGGTTATAACCCCGTCCGTGAGGGCGGGGATTTCACGACTTGCGCATCGGTAGCGATATCGCCGAAACGGCCCACTAGTCCCTGAAACGGTGCTTATTGATTCCCAGGCTTCGGATCGTCGACTCGAGCGTCTGCCGGGGAATCCCGAGCGCCGCCGCTGCCCCAGTCGGCCCCGAAACCCGGCCCTTGCTCTGAATCAGAGCGGCTTCAATGGCTTCCCTCTTGCGATCGACCAACATTTCCGTTAGAGCTACCGGCGCATCCTGCATCCCGGGCTTTTCCTTCTGAAACCACGTCTCGTCAACGGCGAACGTCTCGCCTTCGCAGAGGATGACCGCCCGCTCAATCACGTTTTGCAACTCGCGAATGTTGCCGGGCCAATGGTAGCGGCTTAGCAGATCCAGAGTTCTCTTCTGAATGTTTCTGATCTTCCGGCCGGTCTTGTTGGCGAATTGCTCGATAAAGTACTCGATCAGCAGCGGAATATCTTCCACGCGCTCCCGCAGCGAAGGCATGTGGACAGGGAAAACGTTCAGTCTGTAAAACAGATCGAGCCGGAAAGTACCCGCTGCGACGGATGCTTTCAGGTCCCGGTTCGTAGCCGCAAGCACCCGCACGTCCACTGGAACAGTCTGGCTGCCTCCTACGCGTTCCAGTTCGCGCTCCTGCAGCACGCGCAAGAGAGCGATCTGTGTTTCCGGCGGAATCTCGCCAACCTCATCCAGGAAGATGGTGCCGCGGGTGGCCATTTCGAACCGGCCGAGGCGCCGCTGCATCGCGCCTGTGAACGCGCCTTTTTCATGGCCGAAGAGCTCGGATGCGATCAAAGACTGCGGGATCGCCGCGCAGTTCACACGAATGAACGGGCGGCCATAACGTTGCGAACTTTTGTGAATCGCCCGCGCGACCAGTTCCTTGCCTGTTCCGCTTTCACCCGTGATCAGAACCGTCGAGTCCGTCGGCGCCACCTTCGCCACGTGCCGCAGCACCCGCTGGAGCGGCTCGGAGGATCCCACGATATCGCCGAACATCGCCATCTTATCCACTTCGTCGCGCAACACCAGGTTCTCCAGTTGGAGTTGCTCTTTCAGAACCCGCAATTCCTGGAGGGCCCGTTCCAGCCTCTCATTGGCCATGACCAACTGGCTGGTGCGCTCCTGGACCATGGACTCGAGGCGATCGCGCAAGCGGCGAAGGGAAATGTGGGTCTCGATTCGCGCGACGACCTCTTCTGCGTCCACGGGCTTGGAGACGTAGTCGACAGCGCCACCCCGGAAAGCTCTCACTTTGTCGATCACGTGGTCCGCCGAACTGATGAAGATGACGGGAATCGCCTGGGTGGCCGGATTGCTCTTCAGTGTCGCGCACACCTGATAGCCGTCCATCCCCGGCATCCTGACGTCCACCAGCACCAGATCGGGCAGCGTATGTCCGAGGTACCGCAGCGCCAGTTCCCCCTCATTGGCGGGATGTACTTCGTAGCCCTGCTCCGTCAGAATGGCGAGGAGCACCCTTAGGCTGGCCGGTTCGTCGTCGATCACGAGAATGCTGCCTTTGCTCGTATGGTTATCTTGAAGAGGGGTCATGACGCACCACCCGTATCGACAATGTCGATAATGCGCAGCAGCTGTGCGTACTGATAGTTCGCCGTCAGAGCACGAAGAGTTTCCACGGCGCTGCTGTCAGAACGCGCGATCTCGTCGAGAACGCTCTGCACCGCCGCGACATCCAGTTCCGCCGCAGCCGCACGCAACCTCGCTCTCAGGTCCACCGGCAGGGAAGCAATGGCACGGCCCGAGGACGCGCGGCTTGTTCCCGGAACGTGCGAAGGCTCGCTGGGGGCGTAGGCGAATTGAATTCCGAGATGCTGATGCAGGAACTCGAACAGTTCGGCGTCATCGAACGGCTTGCGCAGAAAACCGTCGCAGCCCGCCTCGCGTGCGGCCGCGCGGGGATCCTCAAAGCTGCTGGCAGTTACTGCAATGATAATCGTGTTTTCCCCCTCCGGCGCCGCCTTGATTCGACGCGTGGCCTCGAAGCCATCCATAACGGGCATCCGCAGGTCCATCCAGATAAGGTGCGGATGCCATTCTTTTGAGACCTCTACCGCCTCGCTTCCATCGGAGGCCTCGCGCACCTCGAATCCCAGAGGGCCGAGGAGCCTTTGTATCAGGTGCCGCATGGCCCAGGCATCATCGGCCACGAGAATGCGGCAGGGCCATTGCCGCGAAGAGAGGACGCCGACGGGTTTCCGTACTTCCGTGGCCGGCGCGGTGGTGGCGATGCGCACCGGAATCTCGAAACGAGCGGTCGTCCCGTGCCCCACCTCGCTTTCCAGCCGGAGTTCGCCTCCCATGAGCCTTACATAGCTGGAACTGATGGTTAGCCCCAGGCCGGTTCCCTGCCTCGACTCCCGTCCTGTTTGCGATTGAACGAAAGCCTCAAAAACGGTTTCCAGCTCTTCGGCCGAGATGCCGCAGCCGGTATCGCTAACCTCAAAAGTAAGACGGCAGCCGCTGGGGGACGCGTCGCCGGTAGCAGCCACGCGCAGGGTCACGCTGCCTTCCCGGGTAAACTTCAGCGCATTTCCAAGCAGATTGATCAGAACCTCGCTGAGCCGAAGCTGATCGATCTGAACCAGCCGTGGAACACCGGGCGATCGCTCGAAACGAAACAGCAATCCCTCGTCTTCCGCCTGAACGGCGAAGGTTCTTTGGAGGTCGTCGAGCAACTGATGCAGGTCGGTCGGCACTTCGTTGAGAGTGGTTCTGCCGGACTCGATTTTCGCCAGATCGAGCACATGATTAATCAGCATCAGCAGATGTTTGCCGTTGTCCTGAATCACCCTCAGATCTTCCTGCACATCCCGAGGCAGCTGCTTACGCCCCAGAAGCCGAGAGAAACCCAGAATTGCGGTCAGCGGGGTGCGAAGCTCGTGGTTGACGTTCGCAAGAAACACGCTCTTGGCGAGATTTGCGGCTTCCGCTTCTTTCTTCGCCTCGCTCAGTGCCTGCTCCGTACGTTTGCGTTCGGCAATCTCAAGCCTCATGGCTTCCGGGCTGGGAAGCGCCAGAGCCTGCGGAACTAATTGAACGAGTACGATCGCTGTCGCGACCGATGCCAGGGCAGTTACGGCCTTAACCGCCCCAGACAGCCAGTAGTTTGCATGCCACAACGTCCATATCTCCATGACGTGGGTAGCGGCACAGGCTGAGATAAAAATCCCAAAGCTAATGAACATCCAGTGGAACGGCAGATCCCGCCTCTTGCGGATGAAATGGATCAGGGTAACCGGAATGGAGAAGTAGGCAAGGGCGATGAGAGCGTCTGAAACCACATGTAGCCAGATAAGACCCGGCTTCCATAAATAGCAGCAGCCGTGCGGCATGAAATCCGACGAGAGCAACGCTGCCAGAAAGTCTTTCATTTGTCTTTTTGCTCAAGCAGCCCATTCTGGATGCCGAACCAGAGGAACTCCTGCGCCGAAAAGCAAAGCCGGCAACCGGCGCACAACACATACGCCGGAACGCCAGCCCTAAGCGTGCCTCTCTTCATCATGCGATAGCGGGTGTCGGGTACTGCAGAGACGGGCAATTGGAACGCCATTAGCAAAGTTGCTCAATCGGAAGGGGTTAGCGTACTCGTACGGAGACGGATCCCGCCGCCAAATGTCGAACCCTCGACATTTGCCCGAGCGCTACGACCCTTGAGAAAAACCGGGGACCCCCGCGTGTTTTCTCCCACGAGATCGCGATGTTCATCATTCGTAGGCGAGGGGAGATTACTAGTAAGATGTCCGGTCATTTTGTTTAGCGGTTGAGTCCCCTGGCTCACGCCAGGGGTTATAACCCCGCGCGTCAGTGCGGGGACCGGTAACGATATCGCCAGGACATCTTACTAGCCGTCGCTTGCGCAGGCGCCTGCCCTGAACGGGTCTCGCCGCCCCACAAGACGCATCAACGCTCGGTTCTCCGTTCCCACCGGTGATACCCTCGATGTATGGGGCTATCCCAATCCTTTTTCGCCGAGCGATTCGGCATCACCGAGCGCGACCTTGAGTCTTACCTTAGCGAGGCTCTCTCGGCGGGCGGTGAATACGCCGACCTGTATTTCGAATACCTGGCGACCACGTCCATCGGCATCGATGAAGGGATCGTCAAGAGCGCGACCGAGGGCGTCAGCCTGGGCGTCGGCATCCGCGTGATCGCGGGCGAGCGCACCGGCTACGCCTATTCGGACGACCTGAGCCCGGAAAAGATCCGCAAGGCCGCTCGCGTTGCCGCGCACATCGCCCGGGGACCAGCGACGATCCTGAAGACGGGCTTCGAAGAAGCGCGGCGGCACAATCTTTACCCAATGCTGTTTGCGCCGCATGAAACCGGGCTGACCGAGCGCGTCGAGCTTGTGAAGCGGGCAGACCACGCGGCTCGCGCCTACGACAAGCGCGTCTTTCAGGTCCAGGCTACGTATGCGGATAGCCTGCGCGACGTTCTGGTCGCCACCAGCGAAGGCCGCCTGAGTTTCGACCGGCAGCCGATGGCCCGCATGAGCGTCAGCGCGCTTGCTCGCCAGGGCGACGGAGCGCCGCAGCATGGCCATTCGGGCGGCGGAGGACGCGTCACGCTGGACTTTTTCGAGAAGGAAAAAACGCCGGAGCATTTCGCAAGGGAAGCGGCGCGGCAGGCCATCGTCCAACTGGACGCCGTCGACGCGCCAGCCGGAGAGATGACGGTGGTGCTTGGGCCCGGCTGGCCTGGCATCTTGCTGCACGAAGCGGTGGGCCATGGCCTCGAGGCCGATTTCAACCGCAAAGGCGTTTCGGCATTTACGGGACGCATCGGCCAGCAGGTGGCGAGCCCTCTGTGCACCGTGATCGACGACGGAACCATCGGCAGCCGGCGCGGGTCGTTGAACGTGGACGACGAAGGCATGCCGACGCAGAAAAACGTACTCATCGAAAACGGTATTTTGCGCGGGTATTTACAGGACAAGCTGTCGAGCCGGCTGACGCACAACCATTCCACCGGCAGCGGACGGCGCGAGAGCTATCAGCACATCCCGATGCCGCGCATGACCAATACGTACATGCTCGCAGGGGAGAGCGATCCGGAGGAAATCGTCAAGTCGGTGGAAAAAGGCCTGTATTGCGCCACATTCGGCGGGGGACAGGTGGATATCACCAGCGGCAATTTCGTTTTTTCCGCGACGGAGAGTTATCTGATCGAGAATGGCAAGCTGACGCGCCCGGTTCGCGGTGCTTCGTTGATCGGCAACGGGCCGGAGGCGCTGAAATACGTCAGCATGGTGGGCCACGATCTGCAACTCGACGAAGGCATCGGCGTTTGCGGCAAGGAAGGGCAGAGCGTGCCGGTGGGCGTGGGCATCCCGACGGTGAGGATCGACCGCATGACGGTGGGCGGGACAGCGGCATGAGCGATCTGGAATCCCTGGCATCCGATGCTGTGAAGCGCGCACTCGCCGCGGGGGCGAGCGATGCCGAATGCACCATTATGGAAGGCGAGGAGTTTTCCTCCTCCGTCCGCATGCGTGAGGTGGAAAGCCTCAAAGAGGCCGGTTCGCGCGGTGCGGGGATTCGCGTTCTCGTGGGCAAGCGCGGAGGGTCGTCCTATACATCGGATCTTTCGCCGGAAGGCATCGCGACGATGGTGCAAGGCGCGATCGACCTGGCGCAGATCACGACGGAAGATCCGTTCGCCGATCTGCCCGATCCCGCCGACCTCGGTTCGCGCCCCGAGGATCTACAGCTGTACGACCCTGCCATTGAGGAGATGGAGACGGAGTGGAAAATCGCCCAGGCCAAGCGCGCCGAAGAGGCGGCGTTTGCCGCCGATCCGCGCATTGAGAACTCCGAGGGCGCTTCGTTCGAATCCTACACGGGCCGCAGAGTGTTCGCCAATTCGCGAGGGTTCGTGGGTAGCTACCGCACGTCGAGCTGCGGGCTCAGCGTTTCGCCTGTGGCCAAGCACAATGGCTCCATGGAGCGGGATTACTGGTATACGTCGGGTCGCGCGGCGGCGAAGCTCGAAAGCGCGGAGGAAGTCGGCAGGCGGGCCGCGGAGCGCGCGGTTCGGCGGCTGAATCCGCGAAAAATCGCCACGCAGAAGGCTCCCATCATCTTCGAACCGCGCACGGCGCGCGCGTTGCTGGGCGACCTGTTCGACGCGGTCAACGGCGGGGCAATTTACCGGCAGGCGTCCTATCTGGCGGGCAAGCTGGGCGAAAAAATCGCGGCCGATGCGCTGACGGTGGTCGACGATGCGACGATGCCCGGGCTGTTCGGAACGTCGCCGTTCGACGACGAGGGCGTGATTTGCCGGCGCACCGTGGTCATCGAAAAAGGCGAACTGAAGAGCTATCTGCTCAATTCTTACTCGGCGCGGAAGCTGGGATTGCAGACGACCGGCAACGCGTCGCGAGGCATCACGGGCAACGCCGGCGTTGGGCCGGGGAATTTCTATATTGAGGCGGGCGGCCGTTCGCCGGAAGAACTTCTGAAGGGCTTGAAAACCGGACTTTACGTCACCGAGTTGATCGGCGGCGAAACCAATACGGTGACCGGCGATTATTCGTCGGGCGCGGCTGGTCTCTGGATCGAGAACGGCGAGTTGGCGTATCCTGTTTCCGAGATCACGATTGCCGGAAATATGAAGCGGATGTTGCTGGACCTGGAGATCGGCTCGGACCTGGAGTTCCGGGGCTCGATCGCCTCGCCGACGCTGCTCATAGGGGAGATGACGATCAGTGGCCAGTGACACATTTTCCTTGCAGCAAACCAGGAAGCCTTCCGGAGTGGGCGCGCCGTTGTATGTGGGCGCGGCACTGGTGGTTCTGGGGCTCCTGGTGTTTCTCTATATGCAGTATTCGGCCAAGCACCAGCCCACCGACGCGCCGCTGACGCCGGAGGCCAAGGCGTACGTCAAGAATCTGCAACTCAGCGACGTCGACATCAAGGCAAACAAGAGCTATCTGAATCAGATGGTGGTGGAGATCAACGGCAAGATCGGAAACGCGGGCGACCGGCCGCTCGATACCGTCGAGATTTATTGTGTGTTTTATGATTCCTACGGGCAGATGGTGCTGCGCTCCCGCGTGCCAATCGTGAGTTCGAAAATGGGCGGGTTGAAGCCGGGCGAAACCAAATCATTCCGGCTGCCGTTTGATGAGATCCCCGAGAGCTGGAATCAGGCGATGCCGCAGTTGGTGATCGCGGGCGTGAAATTTCTGTGAGGGGTCCGAAGGGGACGGACCGCTCTGTCCACGCGGCGCAGGCGGGGTTGAGGGTTTCGCGAAGAGTTGTGGACGCCTTGGGACAGAGTGGTCAGTCCCCTTCGGGGCGACCGTGACTGTCCTTTTGGTGGATGACGATGGCGATGCGCTGGAGCTGCGGCGGATGATTCTGGAAGCGCGCGGACACCGCGTGAACGTGGCTGAGAGCGCGGAGGAAGCTCGCGAGAAAATTCTTGCCGTGCAGCCGGAGGCGGTTGTGCTCGATCTTCGCATTCCCCTGGCGGACGACGGCCTGGCCCTGATTCGGGAATTCCGGGCCGCCTCGCCGGGTGTCCGCATTGTGGTTCTTTCCGGCTGGCCGGCCGATCTTGTGGGGCGAGAAGAGCAGCAAATGGTGGACCGGATCCTGGAAAAGCCGGTGCGATCGGAACTGCTGCTGAACGCGCTTCAGTAGCCGATGTGATCCGGATTGTCTTTCCACGCCTGGAAGCAGGCGAGCGATTCCTCCCGCATCAATTCGCGAAAGGGAATCTTGCGCTCTTCCGGCAGCCGGGCGATCTGCTCATAGATGAAGGCGTCGTCGAAGCCGGCCGCGGCGGCGTCGGCCTTCTTGGCCGCGAAATAAACTTGTGCCGGACGGGCCCAGTAAATTGCGCCGAGGCACATCGGGCAGGGTTCGCAGGTCGTGTAGACGTCGCAGCCATCCAGCTGAAACGAGCCGAGCGCCATGCAGGCGTGCCGGATCGCCACGACCTCGGCATGGGCCGTCGGGTCTTTCAGAGAAGTCACGAGGTTGGTTCCCTCGGCGATGACCGACCCGCTTTTCACGATCACGGCGGCAAACGGACCGCCGCCGTTGCGCACATTTTGCAAGGCAAGCTCGATCGCCCGGGCCATGAAAGGATTCTGCATTCGACCACTAGTCTAAAACGAAAGACCAGCAAAAATTTCGTGGACAGCGTATAATTACTGAGGTCATCCGGCGTTGCGCCGACTCTAATAGATAGGTGCTAGCTGGGTTTTCCATCCTGCTGGGTTCATTGGCCCGGGAAGATCCAGATTAGAGTTAGAATAAAGATAGTTCTACCCCTTATGGAAAGATTCTGGTTACACCGTTACGCAATCGTGCTGGCGGTGTGCACATTGTTCCTGGTTGTTGCCGGGGCGTCGGTTACCAGCAAAGAAGCCGGACTATCGGTTCCGGATTGGCCACTTTCTTACGGCAAGGTGATGCCGGAGATGACCGGCGGAGTTTTCTTCGAACACGGCCATCGCATGGTGGCGACCACGGTCGGGTTTCTGACCATTATTCTGGCTGTCTGGCTGTATCGCGCCGAGCCTCGAAAGTGGATGAAAAAGCTGGGGCTTGTGGCCCTTGGCGCGGTAATCTTGCAGGGCTTGCTGGGCGGGTTGACGGTGAAACTGCTGCTACCGCCGGCGGTGAGCGTTTCGCACGCCTGCCTGGCGCAATTATTTTTCTCGCTGACGGTGGCCATCGCGTTGTTCACATCGAGAGGCTGGTTGGAAGGGCCTGAGATCGTCGCCGATCATGGCTGGCCTTCGCTACGCAGCCTGTCGATCCTCACGCCGGCGATGGTGCTCATTCAGATCGCCCTGGGCGCGGCTTTCCGCCATCGCGCGATTGGCGTTCTGCCCCACGTGATTTTCTCAATGGTGGTGACGCTGATGATCCTGTTCACAGCGACTTTCGTGCTTCATCAATTTCCCGAGCATCGCGGCCTGAGCGCCGCCGCGAAGGCTCTACTGGGAATTACGTTCCTGCAGGTGATGCTGGGCATCGTGGCGTATTACACGCGATCCCAAGCCACTGCCGACCCTCTGGCGATGGTGCTGACCACAGTTGCGCACGTCGCGACCGGCGGATTGACTTTGGCGTCGAGCGTCGTTCTGGCGATTCAGATCCGGCGTAACGTCTGCGCGCACGCGGGCGCGCCTCAGGCGGTGGCATTCTGATGGGCCGTTTTATCGAGTTGACCAAGCCTCGGATCACCTGCTTCATCCTGATGAGCACAGCCATCGGGTTCGTTTGCGGCATGCGAGCGGGTGGGCCCTGGACCTGGGTCACGCTGATCCACACCCTGATCGGCACGGCTTTAATCGCCAGCGGCACGGCCGCGCTGAACATGTGGTACGAGCGCGAGGCCGACGCGAAAATGAACCGCACGATGGCTCGGCCGATTCCCTCGGGTCGCGTCACGGGTCCGCAGGCGCTCGCGTTCGGAATTTTTCTTTCGATTGCCGGATTTGTCGATCTCTGGCTCGGGGCGAACATGCTCACCGGGCTGCTGGGATTGTTCACGCTGGCTAGCTACCTGTTCTTATACACGCCAATGAAGCAGCGCTCGCCGCATTCGACGACGCTGGGCGCGATTCCCGGCGCAATGCCTCCGCTCATCGGCTTCGCGGCCGCCAGCGGCACGCTGAACTGGGACGCCTGGATTCTGTACGCCATCCTGTTCCTGTGGCAGTTCCCCCATTTCTACGCCATCGCCTGGATGTACCGGGCCGATTATGAGCGCGCGGGCATCCGCATGCTTCCGGTGGTGGAACCCGACGGAGAATCCACGGCCCGGCGTATGCTGTATTTTTCACTCGCGCTGCTGCCCATCAGCCTGCTGCCGAAGTTCTTCGCCATGGCGGGAAATTTCTATCTGGCAGGAGCTCTCATTTTGGGCATAATATACGTGTATGCCAGTCTGCGCTCGGTGGTCGACTGTTCCGTCGGCCGCGCCCGGCAGGTACTGCTCGCCAGCGTGCTTTATCTGCCTTTAATTTATGGTCTCCTGGTCCTGGATCGTATCCGGCCTTAGTATCGTGGCTCTGGTGGGCTGCTCGCCCGGCGTCGGGCTGCCCTCCTACGGCGTAGTGCCCTATTTTACGCTCACGGATCAAACCAATCATGCTTTCCAGAGCGCGAAGGCGCTGAGCGACAAGGTCTGGATCGCCGACTTTATGTTCACCAACTGCGCCGGGCCCTGTCCGCGCATGAGCGCCCAGATGCGGCAGGTGATCGACGCCCTGCGCGAGTTTCCCGACGTGCGCTACGTCTCGTTCACCGTCGATCCGGCGCGCGATACTCCCGAGGTGCTGGCGCGCTATTCCCAGCGCTATCAGGCCGAGCCGGGCGTCTGGTTCTTTTTGACGGGCAGCCAGGCGGAGCTGAATCGCCTGGCGCGCTATGTCTTCCTGCTGGGCAACATCGACGGGAACTTGGAGCACTCCACGCGGTTTGTGTTGATCGACAAGAAATCGCGCGTGCGTGGCTATTATCTGACGTCGGAAGAAGAAGCAATCCCGCGGCTCGTCGGCGATGTGAAAAAAGTGTTGAAGGAACAATTCTGACCGTCCACGATCTCCCCACACTGAATGCCGTGTTGAACGGCACGTCGGCGATCTTGCTCGCGACAGGCTATTATTTGATCCGCTCGGGAAAGCGTGAAGCGCACAAGAAGGTGATGGTGACCGCGTTTTTCACGTCGATCCTGTTCCTGATTTCGTACCTGGTGTATCACGCGCAGATCGGATCGAAACACTACACTGGCCCCGTTCCGGCGCTGTATTTCACGATTCTGATTTCGCACACGCTGCTGGCCGCGTCCGTGCCGGTCCTGGCGATCATCACTGTGCGGCGCGCCTGGAAGGGCGAGTTCGCGCGGCACAAAATAATCGCAAAGTGGACCTGGCCGATCTGGATGTACGTGAGCGTCACCGGGGTGGTGGTGTATCTGATGTTGTATCGGATTTGACCGCTCCCGCAGGTCGCGGCTCTAATTGAGACGAAAAAGGAATACAATCCAAGTAGGAGCCCTTCATGCGAATCGCCCTTCTGGTCGCGGTCTTCGCTGTTTCGGCGTTCGGTCAGTTTCGAGGCTTTGCTGCGCCCGCCGCGGGCAGGGGGCGGCCGATGCCGCCTGCACCAACCCACCCCGTCAGTCCGTCGCCGTTTAGGCCGGTAAATCCAGTCCCTCCCCGTCCGAACATTCCGCGCACAGTGGCGGTTCCGTATCCGGTGTTTGTGGGAGGTGGCTACTATGATCCGGGTTACGCGCCTGCGCCGCCGCCCGATCAAGCGCCGGTTGCGTGGGTGAATCCGGGTTTCCAGCCGGACAGAGCAAATCCGCAGATGATCGATTTCTCGAATGCGCCTGAGCCGGCTTCGGCCGAATCCGAAGATGCCGATGCGGCCGCCCTGCGTGACGACCAGCCGACCATTTTTCTAATCGCCCTGACCGATCACTCCGTCTTGGCCGCGATTGCTTATTGGGTGGATGGCGATACCCTGAACTGGGTCAGCCGGGACGCGAAGCAGAACCATATTTCGTTATCGCTGGTGGACCGTGAGTTCTCCAGACAGTTGAACGACGAGCGTCACATTCCGTTCAAGCTTCCCTCCACGCCACGGCCAGAATGACCGTCCGCGAAACACACGTCCCAAAAACGCGCACTGCACACTTTTCATCCCATTGAAAATCTAGGCCTTTTCGCGGTCCCCAACGTGCACTTTCCGTCGATATGCTGCGCCACGACCTGACTTTTGCGATTCGCCGCTTGCGGTCGAGCCCGGGCTTTACCGCCGCCGCCGTTGTCACGCTGGCTTTGGGGATCGGAGCCAACACCACCATTTTTTCGCTGGTCAACGCCATCGCCTTCCGCCCGTTTGGCGTGCAGCGGCAGGATGAGCTTGTTGCGCTGAACATGAAGACGTCGAAGGCGCAGTACCCGGTGATCGGGTATCTGGAATACAAGGACTACGCCGAGCGTAATTCAGTGATGACGGGTTTGGCGATGTACCGGATCATTCCGCTGAACATGAGCCGGGGCGCGCAGAACTCACGACTGTGGGGATACGAGATTTCGGGCAACTATTTTGACCTTTTGGGCGTGCAAGCCATTCGCGGCCGGATGCTCCACGCCGATGACGACGTAAAGCGCGGCGGGCATCCGCTAGCGGTGATCAGTTACGGCTGCTGGCAGCGGCGTTTCGCGGGCGATCCGGACATCGCGGGGAAAAAGGTCAAGATCAACGGCCTGGACTACACCATCGCGGGTGTCGCGCCGAAGGATTTTATCGGAACCGAGCTGATTTACACGCCGGAAATCTGGGTGCCGCTGGCCATGGCGGAGCAAATTGAGCACTTCAATTGGATGGATACGCGAGGCAACGCCAGCGCGTTGGTGGTAGGGAGGTTGAAGCCCGGCGTCTCCGTGAAGACAGCGGAGGCGGCGCTGAACGCGATCGCTGCTCAGATTGGGCGCGAGCATCCTAAGGAGGACGCGGGGGTTTCCGTGGTCCTTTCGCCTCCCGGTATGGCGGGCAATTTTCTGCGCGGTGCCATCACGGGGTTTTCGGCCGTGCTGATCGTGGTGGCTGGACTGGTTCTTCTGATCGCCTGCGTGAACATCGCCAGCCTGCTCCTGGCCCGAGCTTCTGACCGCCGCAAGGAAACGGCGATCCGCCTCGCGCTGGGCGCGAGCCGTGGCCAACTGGTGCGGCAGCTTCTCACCGAGAGCATCGTCCTGTCCATCGCCGGCGGCTTGGCGGGCGTGATACTCGCCATGTGGCTCACGGATCTTGTGAACGTCTGGACTCCGCCGATCGACGTCCCGGTGATTCCTCATGTCGCGATGGACGCAAGGGTGCTGGTGTTCGCCGCGATCAGTTCGCTTCTGACCGCCGTGCTCTTCGGTCTTGCGCCGGCGCTGCAGACGACTCGCGAAAGCCTGGCGGGAGCGATCAAAAACGACGCGCCCTCGGAACGGTTCCGTCGTTTCAGCTTGAGGGACGCGCTGGTAGCCACCCAGGTGGCTCTCTCCGTGGTCCTGTTGATCGGGAGCATTCTGGTGGTCCGGAGCCTGCAGCATGCGCTGAACATGAACCTGGGTTTCGAGCCGAGGCACGCCGCCAGCATCTCGATCGACATGGGAGGCCAGGGATACGACGAAGCGCGCGGACTGGAGTTCCAGCGCCGCCTGCTCGACAAGGTCCGTTCGATGCCGGGGATCGAAGCGGCCGGATCGGTGGACGGAATGCCGCTGACCCTGAGCATCACCAGCAGCCCGATCTTCGTGGAGGGGAAGCCGGAGCCGCGCGCGGGCGACGCGAGCCTCGCGAACCTGTATCGAATCTCCTCCGGGTACCTGCGGGCCATGGGGACGCGCATGATCACTGGCCGGGATTTCAACGAGCGCGATTCGAAGGATGCGCCGCGCGTGGCCATTGTGAATGAGGCCTTCGCGCGCCAGCTTCTTCCCGGCGCGGACCCCATCGGGAAGCGGTTCCGGCACGACACCAACGGGAAATGGATCGAAATTATCGCGGTGGTGGAGGACGGGAAATATCACTCGCTGGGCGAGAAGCCGGCTCCCACCATGTTTGAGCCCCTGTCACAGATCTGGATGGATTCGCAGGAGTTCATCGCCCGTTCTCCCCTGGACGAAAACGAGACCGTGCGGCTGCTGCGACGCGCCGTAGCTGAACTCGATCCGTCGCTCACCGTGTTCGGCGAGGGCAGTGTGACCAGCCGGTTGGGCCTTGCTCTGTTCCCGGCGAAGCTGGTGGCCGCGGTCCTCGGCTCGTTTGGATTCCTGGCGGTGATTCTGGCGGCAACCGGAGTTTACGGCATCATGGCGTACGCGGTGTCGAGGAGAACTCGCGAAATTGGCATTCGGATGGCGCTGGGAGCCGATCCGGGGCAGGTGCTTCGCATCGTGCTCACCCGCACCGGAATTTTGCTCGCTACCGGCGCGGCGGCCGGCTTCGCCCTCGCGTTCGTGACAGGGAAATTTTTCGACCAGATTCTGTACGGCGTCAGCGCGCACGATCCCGTCACGTACCTGAGTGCCATTGGCCTGATCGCCTTGGTAGCGTTTCTATCCTGCCTCGCTCCGGCGCGGCGGGCGATCAAGGTGGACCCTCTCACGGCCTTGCGCACCGAGTGAGACAAACTGCGAACTTTTACTGACCACACCCGTATAAGCTGGATATGGACCGCTTTTTCCAGGATCTGATCGTTTCCTTCCGTAGGTTGCGGTCGAGCCCCGGTTTCACTACCGCGGCGATCATCACGCTGGCTCTGGGCATCGGCGCCAACACGACGATCTTCTCCTTGGTCAACGCCGTCGTCTTCCGCCCCTTCGGCGTCGAGCGCCAGAATGAGCTGGTCTTCTTCAACATGAAGACCGCCAAAGCCGAGTTCCCCGCCGTTTCCTATCCCGATTTCAAGGATTATCGCGACCGCAACAATGTCCTGACCGGCATGTCGATGTACCGCATCGCGCCCATGAACCTGAGCCGCGGCGCGGGAGAAAACTCCCGTGCGTGGGGCTACCTCGTGAGCGGCAATTATTTCGATCTGCTGGGGGTCAAGGCGATCCGCGGCCGCGTTCTGCATCCCGAGGACGATGTGAACCGCGGCGGCCATCCGGTTGCCGTCGTCAGCTATTCGTGCTGGCAGAAACGCTTCGGCTCCGACCCCGATATCGCGGGAAAGAAGGTGAAGCTCAACGGGCTGGAATTCACCGTTCTCGGCGTCACCCCCGCCAACTTCACGGGTACCGAGCTGATCTACACGCCGGAGATCTGGGTTCCCATCGCCATGGTGAAGGAGATTGAGGGAGGCAATTGGCTCGACGAGCGCCGCAATGCCAATGGCTTCGTCATCGGCCGCCTGAAACCGGGCGTTTCCTCGAAGAGCGCCGAATTGGCCATCAACTCGATTACCGCGCAGCTTGGCAAGGAATATCCGGATGCGGACGCGGGGATTTCCATTGTGCTTTCTCCTCCAGGGATGGCCGGCACTTATCTTCGCGGAGGCATCACCGCGTTCTCAGCGGTGCTGATGGTGGTGGCCGGCATGGTTCTGGTGATCGCCTGCGTCAATCTGGCCAGCCTGCTACTGGCACGCGCGGCGGACCGGAGGAAGGATACTGCGATTCGACTCGCTCTGGGAGCCAGCCGCTCGCAACTGATCCGCCAATTGCTCACCGAAAGCGTCGTGCTCTCGGTCTTAGGAGGAACGGCCGGAATCATTCTCGCGTATTGGCTCACCAATCTGGTGAACGTCTGGACGCCGCCGATTGATGTTCCGGTGATTCCTCATGTGGTGATGGACACACGGGTGCTGCTGTTCTCTGGCGTGGTTTCGCTTATTGCGGGTCTATTCTTCGGGCTCGCGCCTGCGATTCAATCCACGCGCGCCAGCCTTGCGGGAGCGATTAAGAATGACGCGCCGTCGGAAAAATTCCGCCGCCTCACGTTGCGCGATGTGCTCGTCACCATGCAGGTGACGCTCTCCGTTGTGCTGCTCATCGGAAGTGTGCTCGTGGTGCGCAGCTTGCAGCACGCTCTCAGCCTGCATCTTGGATTCGAGCCGCGGCACGCCGCCGCGCTTTCTTACGACCTCGGTCTGCAAGGCTACGATGAAGATCGCGGCCGCGAATTTCAGCGCCGGCTTCTGGATAAGGTCCGCTCAACTCCGGGCATCGAGGCGGCCGGGCTCATTGACGGGCTGCCTCTGACTCTGAACATCTCCAATAGTTCGATTTATGTCGAGGGGAAGCCCGAACCTCGCGCTGGCGACGTTCCCCTGGCGAACATCTACAAAATCACCCCCGGGTACCTCAAAGCCATGCAGACGCGCCTGATTGCGGGCCGCGACCTCGGTGATCGCGACGGTAAAGACGCTCCCAGGGTCGTGCTGGTAAACGAAGCGTTCACGCGACAGCTTCTGCCGGGTGAAGATCCCATCGGGAAGCGCTTTCGCCACGGCAAGAACAGCAAGTGGATTCAGATTGTCGGCGTTGTGGAGGATGGCAAGTACCGCTCCTTGGGAGAAACACCTTCGCCCACTGTCTTTCAGGCCTTGGATCAGGGCTGGGGAGGGAATCAGACTCTGGTGGCGCGCTCGCCTCTCGATGAAGCGGAGACCGTTCGCGCACTGCGCCGCGCGGTCGTGGAGCTTGATCCCTCACTGACGATTTACGACGCCGGAAGCATGACCAGCGAGCTCGCTCTTGCGCTGTTCCCGGCTAAATTGGTAGCCATCGTCCTCGGCTCGTTCGGTTTCTTAGCCGTTGTGCTCGCGGCTACGGGGGTCTATGGAATCATGGCCTACGCGGTGTCCAGAAGGACGCGGGAAATCGGCATCCGCATGGCGTTAGGCGCCGATCCGGCGCAGGTGCTGCGGGTGGTGCTGAAGCGCACGGCGGTGCTGCTGGCCGTCGGCGCGGCGGCGGGGTTCGCACTGGCTTTCGCCACGGGACAATTCTTCGGCCAGATCCTGTATGGTGTCAGCGCGCACGATCCGCTCACGTATATGAGCGCCCTTGGGCTGATGATCCTGGTGGCGTTCGCCGCCTGTTGCGCTCCCGCGATTCGCGCGATCAAGACCGACCCGCTGACGGCGTTGCGCACCGAGTGAGTATAATCCAGGCATGACACATGACCTGGTAACGACGGCGTTTACGTTTGACGGCTATCGAATCACGCGGAATCTGGGGATGGCGCGCGGCATCATTGTGCGATCGCGTTCGATTTTTGGGACGATCGGAGCAGGATTTCAGACGATCGTCGGCGGTAACATTACGCTGCTCTCGCAGCTCTGCGAAAAAACCCGTAGCGACGCATATGAACTGATGATGCAGCACGCGGGGGAGATGGGCGCGAACGCGATCATCGGCTGCCGGTACGACGCCACGGAGATCATGCAGGGAGTAACGGAAGTGCTGTGCTATGGCACGGCGGTGATCGTGGAGAAGATTGTTTAGAGGTTGATCAGCTCTTGCATTGAAACCTCGGCATCTCGTTTTTTGCGAGCAATCCCGGCCCAACGGTTTCCCCCGCATGGACAGGAAAGATCGATGAGCGCCCGTCCGGATGCTTGAGAAAATGATGGCTGCCTCTAACGCGGGTGACTTCAAAGCCCGCCTTGGCCAGTGTCGCGATCCGTTGCTTGCCTCGTGGCGCTCTGCTCATGCTGCGACAATGACGCGCTGCACGCCCTCGAATTCGAGCCTCGTGGGTGGTTCACCCTGCACTTCAAGGCAAAGCTCAATGGCCTCTTGGATTCTCTCCATTAAGACATCTAGAGATTTCGCCTGGGTATGGCCGCCGATGTACACAGATAAAACGCCGATCTGCGTTCATCTGTGTTCATCAGCGGCCAATAATTTTTCTTAGCCCTTCGCCTCTTCCTTCTTGAGCTTCTCGCGCTGCTCCTTCAGGATCGCCTTGCGGCTTAACTTGATCTTGTTGCCTTCGAGCGCCAGCACCTTTACCAGGATCTGGTCGCCTTCGTTCAGCTCGTCGCGCACCTGCTTGATGCGGCTCTCCGAAATTTCGGAGATGTGCAGCAAGCCGTCTGTGCCGGGGAAAATTTCGACGAATGCGCCGAAATCGACGATGCGCACCACTTTGCCCAGATAGGTCTTGCCGACCTCAGCCACCGCGCAAATATCGGTGACCATCTGGATGGCCCGATCCGCCGCCGCTCCGTCGGAGGAGTAAATCTTCACGCTGCCATCGTCCTCGACGTCGATCTTGCAGCCCGTCTGCTCGACGATGCCGCGGATCACCTTGCCGCCCGGTCCGATCAGCTCGCGAATCTTGTCGGTGGGGATCTTCATGCTGAAGATGCGCGGCGCATAGGGCGACATTGTCGAGCGAGGCTCCCCAAGCACGGCATTCATCTTGTCCAGTATGAACAGGCGAGCCCGGCGGGCCTGCTCCAGCGCCTCCGTCATGATCTTGTGCGTGACGTTGGGGACCTTGATGTCCATCTGAAGGGCGGTAATGCCGTCCTTGGTGCCGGCGACCTTAAAGTCCATGTCGCCGTAGTGATCCTCGGCGCCCGCGATGTCGGTCAGAACAGCGTAATCCTTGCCCTCCATCACCAGGCCCATGGCGATACCCGCTACCGGAGCCGACAGCGGCACGCCCGCGTCCATCAGCGAAAGAGTCGCGCCGCAGACCGACGCCATCGAGCTGGAACCGTTCGATTCCATAATGTCGCTGACGATGCGCATCGTGTAGGGGAACGTCTTATCGTCGGGAATGACGGCCGAAAGCGCGCGTTCGGCGAGAGCGCCGTGGCCGATTTCGCGGCGGCCCGCGCCGCGCATGAATCCGACTTCACCCACGCTGAACGGCGGGAAATTGTAGTGCAGCATGAAGCGCTTGGACAGCTCGGTGGGATCGAGCAATTCAATTCTCTGCTCGTCGTCCTTGGTGCCGAGCGTGGCCGTCACCAGCGCCTGGGTCTCGCCGCGGGTAAACAGGCTGGAGCCGTGCGTGCGCGGAAGAATGCCCACTTCCACGTCGATGTTGCGGACCTGGTCGAAGGCGCGTCCGTCGGGACGGCGGCGGGCCTTCAGCATCTCATCGCGGAAGATCCGCTCCTTCAGCATGTCGAACAGCTTACTGGCTTCCGGTTTCAGCTCGTCCGCAATCGGCTCGATCGCCTTCTTTTTGCAGTCGTCGATGCGATGATAGCTATCCAGCTTGTCGTACTTTTGGGTATTCATCGCGTCCTGCAGCTCGTCGTGCACGGCGGCCGAGATCTGGTTGTACAGATCCTTGTTGATCCCCGGAGGCGTGTAGATGCGCTTGGTCTTGCCGCACTTCTTCACCAGCTCGCGGATGCCGGCGGCGATCTTTTTGCAGCAATCGTGGCCGAATTCGATAGCGGCCAGGACCTCGGCTTCCGTGGCCTGCTGCGCGCCCGATTCCACCATCACAATGCCGCCTTCAGTTCCGGCGACGACGATGTTCACCTTGGAGGCTTTGGTTTCCTCATAGGTGGGATTCGGAACCAGTTGGCCGTCCACCATGCCGACGCGGATGCCGCCGAGCACGTGTTCGAACGGGATATCGGAGATCGCGAGTGACGCGCCCGCGCCGATAATTGCCAGCGTGGAAGGGTCGCGCAGAGGGTCGGCGGAGAGCACCATGCCGATCACTTGGCTTTCGTTGGAATAGCCTTCGGGGAACAGGGGGCGGATCGGACGGTCGATCAGGCGGCTGGTCAGGACTTCCTTTTCCGTAGGCCGTCCTTCGCGCTTAATGAAGCCCCCGGGGAAACGGCCCGCCGAGTAGGTGTACTCGCGGTAGTCCACGGTAAGGGGAAAGAAGCTGGCGCCGGGCTTGGGATTTTCATTGGAACAGGCGGTGACCAGCACCACCGATTCGCCCGAGCGGACGATGACCGCTCCATTGGCCTGCTTGGCCATTTTCCCGGTTTCGATCGTGATGATCCGTCCACCGAGGTCTACTTCAACCGAATGCAACATGTTTGACATCTTCCTTTAATCAAAATCCGGCCGCACGTTTCAGACGCGGCCAGCCTGCTTTGACTAAGAGGAGACTGGAGTGAGGTTCTACGGCACCCCGGCCACCTGGACCAGGATCGAGAATCGAAGACCGATGGAGGCGCCTTAGTGGCGAATCCCAAGGCTCGTGATCAGAGTCTTGTAGCGCTCAGGACTGCGGCCCCGGAGATAACCCAGCAAGCTCTTGCGGCGTTGCACCATCTGCAGCAGACCTCTGCGCGAATGATGGTCCTTCTTGTGGGTCTTGAAATGCTCCGTCAGCTCGGCGATCCTGCGGCTCAGGATTGCTACCTGAACTTCTGGCGAGCCGGTGTCCGACTTATGAACCCGGAACTTCGAGATAACCTTTTGTTTTGCTTCACCCGCCAGTGCCATTCGGAAAACGAAACTCCTCGTCTATTCTTAATCGATTTGTACAAAAACAGGATAGCACAAAAAACTGCTGTGTTTGAATCGGGTGAATTCTCGAGGGCTCCGCCGGGGCGGAACCACCCACCGGGCCGATGTGGTTACACGTCGAAGATTTCCAGGGCTTGCTCCAGGCTCTTGACGGCGTCGCGCCCTTGCGCGGGCGAGTATTCGTGGGCGACATAGCCCGTGTAGCCCAAATCCGCGATGGTCTTGGCGATGAAGCGGTAGTTCAGCTCCTGCGTGTCGTCGATTTCATGCCGGCCGGGATTTCCTCCAGTGTGGAAATGGCCGAGGTACTGGATATTTTCACGAATCGTACGGGCGATGTCGCCTTCCATGATCTGCAGGTGGTAAATGTCGTACAACAGCTTCACGCGAGGCGAGCCGACGCGCTTCATCACCTCCACGCCCCAGGCTGTGTGATCGCACATGTAGTCCTTGTGGTTCACCTTGCTGTTTAACAGCTCCATGCAGATGGTGACGCCCTTATCCTCGGCGTGCGCCTTGACCTTGTTCAGGAACTTGACGCAGTTGTCCGCGCCTTCGACGTCGGACATGCCGCGGCGATTGCCGGAAAACGTGATGATGTTCGGCACTCCATTGGCCGCGGCCTCATCGAGCGCGGCGTGCATGGATTTTTCCAGGCGATCGTGATTTTCAATGCGGTTGAGCGCGTCCGGAATCGTGCCGCCGGGACCAGGATACATGGTCGGGATGAGGCCGTATTTCTTGAGCATCGGCCAATCGCCAGGGCCGCGCAGGTCGTAGCCCTTGCAGCCGAGGCGCGCGGCTTCGCGGCAGGAATCCTCGAAACTCATCCCACGGGCGAAAACGCCCTGGGTCACGCACTGCTTCAGGCGGCCCTTGCGTTCCACCGGAGCAGACTGCGCCGCGGCGGGAATGGCGGCAAGGGCGGTCACAAACTCTCTGCGTCGCATAATTGTTTATCCTACAGCGGTTTTGCCACCGCGGGCGCGGCGGGCCTGGACGGGCGGAGTAGAATCTTGGCCGGGACGATATGGAACGCTTACAACAGTTCGTCGAGCTCGCGGCCGGCGCGCCCCCGGAGAGGGATGCCCGGCATTTTCGCACTTGGCAGAAAGTGTCCGTGCAGGCGCAGAGGGCGGTCCGCTGTCTGGCGGCGGAGACGTTTTTCGCTGACGAAGCGCGCGTGGCGGCGGGCGCGGACCGGGCGTACACGATGGCTGTCTATTCGGCGTGCCAGCCCTGCTATGGACGCAGGCCGATGGAGTTCACCTACGACGCGGGCGATCTCTCGGCGCTGCCATCGGCGCTGCGGCTGATCGGGCGTTCGCTGCAGGCTCGGCTGGCGGGCATTTCAGAAGGGTTCGAAGACGCGCGATTGAAGCGACGATTCCTGCCTGTGTGGCATTTGGATATATTGAATGCCGCACAGAAGAAGCCACGCACGCTCGTGGAACTCTTGGCGCGGGAAGCCGCGGCGATCAACGCGCTGATCGATTTGGGCACCTTACGCGATGAGCGGGCGGCGAAACGCTTCCGAAGAACCTGCGCGGGCTCGGCACGCGTGCTCGGGGTGGAATCAGCGGCGCTCGAAGACGCCCTGCTGCGCGCAGGCCTCCAGAACCTGGGCGACCGAGGGACGTTCGAGGACGGTGACATGAGCGCCCCGGGGAGTCCAGATGCGGGGATCCGTGCTCATGAAGATGGCGATGACGGGCGTGCCTACGGCAGCGGCCAGATGGCTGATGCCGGAGTCGTTGCCGATGTACAGGCGGGCGGTTGAGATCCAGCGGGCGAGGTCGTAGAGGTCGTCGATGCGATTGGAGCCGTCGGGGTGGGTGGCCCATTCGATACGAGGGAAATTCAGTTGACGGAAATTTTCGATGGGCCAATTTTTCTTTGCGCTACTGGAATAGGGATGAATGATGACGAAGTCTTTGCGCGGCGCGGAGGGAACGTCGATGCGAGGGGGCGTATCGGGCAGTTCCTGCGCGGGGAAAAACCTGAAGGGCAGATGCGCGACGGCTGCGCGGAACTCGGGCCGAGCCGTGCCGTACCAGGAATAAATCGAATCGAAGGTTTCGAGCGCGGGACACTTGGCGGATTCGACGACGCCTACCAAGTCGAGGCCGGTGTCGGCGATGGCTCGGGTGCGGTCGGCGAAGCGGATCAGAGGGAGTGTGACGCGGGGCGCCCAGACCTCGGTGTAATCAGCGCGCGCGGCTTCGAGGGCGGGTAGAGAGAGGATCACGTCGCCGATGGCGCCGGGGCGGATGAGGAGGCGTCGCATGGGTAAGAAGGGATATTGACGGCTGCCGGCACTAGTGTTATAAGTAGTAACACTACGATGTTTAACAGTCGTTTAACTCCCCTCGAACACTTCATTATGGACTACGTCTGGGCCCACCCCAATTGCACCGCGGAAACCTGCCGTGAGGGAATTGCGGAACAGCGATCCCTAAAAGATTCGACAATCCGCACCATCCTCAGGAAACTTGAAGAAAAAGGTTACGTCACACATGACATTGATGGGCGCACATTCGTCTATCGGCCCTCCGACACCCGCCGTAACGTGGCCGTCCGAGCTGCGCAACAACTGATCGATCGGTTTTGCGGAGGCTCGGTGGAAGAATTGCTGGTTGGCTTGGTCGACAGCCAAGTGCTCCAGCCGAAGCAGTTGCAGAGGCTGGCGGAAAAAATCGCATCGCGTAAGGAGAAGAAGTCATGACTATCCCGTTTTTATTGGAGTGGGCCATCCGCTCCTCGGTCCTGATTTTCAGTGGAGCCTTCTTGCTCTGGGCCCTCCGGGTAAGAAGTTCGACGATCCGATTGGCCGCATGGACGGCTATGCTCTTCGGCTCTCTGGCAATTCCCCTCATGACCTCAACGCTCCCCGGCTTAGCGATTAAGACAACGCGCAGGGTCGGAGCGCCAGCCGTATCGAACGACCCGATCGGGACCGTTACAACAGGAGCGCCGCCGCCCGTCGCCATTAACAAGCGGTTCGATTGGATCCAAGCCGCCATCTTTATTTACGCGGCTGTTTGCGCGACGCTCTTGCTAAGGTTATGCGTCGGCCTGGCAGTCAGCTACCGCCTATTAAAAGCCAGCCGGGAAACAGACCGGATCACCGAAGGCGTCGAAATCCGCGAGTCGGACCGCGTCGCCGCACCCGTGACTTTAGGAATTATCAGGCCGGTCATCGTTCTCCCACGCGACTGGCACGACTGGGATGGAGGGAAGCTCGGCGCCATCCTCGAGCATGAGTGGTCTCACATCGTGCGTCATGATCCCGCTGTGCAATTGCTCTCCGCGATTCATCGGGCGCTGCTGTGGCACAGCCCGTTGAGCTGGTTGCTGCATGAACGCATCGTGCGCACAGCGGAGGAAGCCAGCGACGATGCGGCCCTGGCCGTCACCCCCGATCGAGCATCCTACGCCGAGGTATTGCTCGAGTTCATGCAGCGCGGCATTCGCGGCACGAACTGGATGGGCGTGCCGATGGCTCGCTACGGCCGCGCAGATCAACGCATTCTGAGAATCCTGGATGGGAAGACGCTGTCGAGCGGAGTGACCCGCTGGACCGTCGCGGCCATTGTCGCGCTGGGCTCGCCGATTGCATACGTGGTGGCAACGGCGCGTCCGCAGAGTCCGCCAGCAGCGCCCGCGGTACAAATGAGGCCCGTGGTTCAGCCCCAGCCTACGTCACAAAACGACGGATTTCTGCGCGGCCTCGGTGCAGTCACGGCATACACGGTCACCGTCAAACCAAGGATAGACGGCCAGTTGGTGAGTTTGAGCTTTAAAGAAGGAGACTTCGTGCAACAGGGGCAAGTACTAGCCGAAATCGACCCACGCCCCTATCAGTTGCAGCTGGAGCAGGCCGAAGGGCAACTGGTGCGGGAACAGGCGGTCATTGGCAACGAATTCATGGAAAGAGGCGGAAGCAAAGGGTTCGAGGCCAACCTGAAAACCCTGCGCGCGCAGGTCGAAGAGGCGAAGCTCCGGCTTAGTTACGCTACGATCGTCGCACCCATCCCGGGGGTCGTCGGACTCCGCATGGTCGGTCCGGGTAACATGGTTCACGCGTCTGATTCGACCGGTATCGTGGTAATCAACCAGCTTCAGCCCATCGGGGTTGTCTTTACCGTGCCCGAAGATAAACTCCAGGTGGTACTCACGCGGATCAGGACCACGCCGAGTGTGCCGGTCGAAGCATGGAATCGCGAGAATTCAGCCCGGATTGCCTCAGGACGTCTAACCGCCGTCGACAATCAGATTGATGAACAAACCGGAACCGTCAAGCTGAAGGCAACGTTCGACAACAAAAATGGAGCGCTCTACCCGAATCAGTTCGTGAACGTCCGGCTGATGGGCATTAATTAAATTTGTACAGCTTGCGAGCATTTTCGCGCAGCACCATGCGAGCCAGCTCCACCGCGCGGTCCTTGGAGATTTCTTCGTCGTTCACCATCCCGGTGAGCGCGATGCCTAACGCCTCGCGGCCGGTTTTGTTGGCGATGTAGCCCGCTTCCTCCCAGCCTACTTCCTTCGAGAACGGGTAGGCGTCGGTAGCGTAGAGGATTTTTTCGGGCTGATATTCGAGCCATTTTCGGATGGCCGTCGACACTTCGCGGGGATAGCCGTTCATGGTCTGCTCGGAAAAATCGGCGTACACGTTGGGGATTTGCAGCATCGCGGTGGTTTCTTCAATAAACGGCCAGCCGCCGTGCAGCAGGACGAAATTTGTCTTGCGCAGCGACGGATCCTGCAACACTGCCTGCAGGGCCGAAGGGCGGGTACCGGAAATATCGAAATAGGCTCCGGCGCTGGCGCAGACGTGGATATGGACGGCCATGCCGAGGCGTCCGCATTCGGTGACGAGGAAGCGGAAGAGGTAATCCTGAAGCGCTTTGTAGTCGCCCCGACCCTGGTACGCTTTTTCTGCGTCGGCCTTCGAGGGGTTGCCGATGTCGAAGGGGCGCAGGTAGGCCATTTCGAATTTCTCGGCGATGGCGCCGGCCTTCTTGTGGCGCTCCAGGGTGGGGGTCACGACTTTGTTCAGATAGTCGTCGAGCGTGGCGGGCTTCGCTGTCATGCCGCACTCCTGGTAATAGCGCTTGAGGAGCTTTTCTTCGAGCGGGAAAAACTGTTTCTTGTCCGGATCCTTCACCATGGACGCGTTGTCGAGCGGGTACATCAGCGCGTCGACGTAGCCGGCGAATTTGAAGCGCGGCTCGGCGACGGGCGGGGACATCGCGACGCGGTTGCCTATCATCACGTCGATGCCGAGAGCGTCGAGAACAGCGGCGGGGTTCGATTTATCGACTTTCGACATGGCCTGGCGCGCTTCGGCCACAATGGGCGAATTGGGGCGGGAGCGGACGGGGTCAGGATAGGGGGCCATGTTGTCGACCGGCAGCGCGTCGAAGTCGGCATCGGGAGGATTGCCGGGGCGGACGGGGTGCGCGTGGTTGTCGATGGCTTTGATCTGCGCGATTTCGGAGGCTAGTTTCGGGTCGACGCGGGGTTCGGGCGTGCGGGCGCAGGAGGTGAGGAGGGCGAGGGTGAGCAAGGGAGCGAAAAATGGGGACAGACCGCTCTGTCCACGTCCGGTCTTCTGAATCGAGGCAAGGCTGGCGCGGCTTGGGACAGAATCGTCTGTCCCCATTTTTCGCACATTTGCACTCATTTGATAAGATCGATCGGGACTGAGACGTCGATGGTCTTGGGGGTCAGGCACATGCGGTCCGTGCAGGCCTGGTAGCGGATCTTGCCGGTGATGAGGACTTGGCCGGCCATGGCGGTGGGCGATACCTTGAATTTCGTCGCCAGCTCGAAGGAGCCGGCATACACGGACAGAGGTTTATCGGAAAACGCGTATTTTTCCATCTGCGGCTTGGGATAGGACACTTCGGGCGATTCGAGCGCGCCGGGATTCCAAGTGAGCTTCAGAGGGATCAGGTACTCGTCCGAGGGCTTGTTGGAATTGCAGTGGTAGCCCTCGCGCAGGTCGAGCTTGAGCTTAACGGTAGTCTCCGCCCCGATCTTGGCAACGATTTTTTCGGGTGGCGCGATGGAAAGCGCGTTACTGCTTTGGCCGAGTAAAAAGGCTGGCGCTAGCAGGAGGCCCCAGAAGTTGGACGATGTCATGGATGTAATCATTCTTGCTCACTAAGCCGACGTGGATAGCGGCGATGCGCCCCTCGCGGTCGATCATGAAAGTGGTGGGGAGCGAATCGACGTCGCCGTAGAGCTGGGCGACCTGCTCGGTGCCGACGACCACGCGGTAATTTACCTTCCGCGACTCGAGGTAGGGCTTCACGGCATCCCATCCGTCTTCGTCGAGCGAGACGCCGACGACAGCGAAATTCTTGTCTTTGTACTGCTGTTCAAAGTCCATGAACCAGGGGATCTCGATCTTGCAAGGTCCGCACCAGGTGGCCCAGAAGTTTAGCAGGACGACTTTGCCGCGGTAGTCGGAGAGCTTGACGGGCTTGCCTTCGGCGTCCTTCAGGGTGAAATCGGGCGCGGGCTTGCGCTCGGCCTCGGCTTTCACGGCGGCCTTCACGGTGGAGGAATGAGCGGTGCACGCGGCCAGGGCAAGCACCATGCATGCGGCAATGGATCGAAGGATCACTCTTATTTGATTATATAGCGACGGGGCCGGTCGCAAGATTTTCCAGGAACCAGCGGCGGCGAAGGCGTCGCGCCGGCGCGGGGAGGGTGAACTCGTCGTGCCGCGCGAGACCGGAATAGAGCCAGGCGGCGGAATCGCAAAAACTTTCGCGGGCGTAGCGGCGCCACTTGGGGGAACGGAGGCGACGGTCGGCGGCCGTCAGCCTCGTTTTGCGCCATTCGGCGCTCCAGCCGAGCTCGCCCGGGACGCGCTCGGCCGCCAGAATCGCTTCCCAGTCGAGGCGGAGGGCGTTGGAAAGGCGGATCCAGACGAAGTGAAAAAGCTCGTGGATGAGGATGCGTTCGAAGTCGCCGGGCTGCGCGAGGACTTCCTGATCAAGGCGGATTAGGCGGCGGGGGATGAAGGTCGCGGCGAGGTGGGGGCCAAGGGAGCGTCGAAGCTCGATGCGGATGGGGGGGCCGCACAGGGGAGGAAGCATCGGGCTACCGAAGGGGACAGACCGCTCTGTCCACTGAAGCAGATCTGAGGGTAAGCGAGCTTACGGATACTGGGGACAGAGTGGTCTGCCCCCTTCGGGCGGTCAGCATCTTAAGGTTGCGGGACCAGTTGCGGGGGGCCGGCTGGTTTTTGATCCGGTTTGATGAAGAAGTCCGGGCGCTCGATGACCGGCTTGAAGCGGATTCCGATTTCCTGCATCCAGTCGGTAAAGTGCTTCTGTTTGAGTTCCTGAATGATGGGTTCGCTGACAGCAGTCAGGGGCTGGACGGTGCGCTCGCGGATCTTGATGATGTAGAAAAAATTGCCGGAGCGGATGGGCTCGCTGACTTCGCCGTTTTTCAAAGAGAAGACCGCGGATTTGATCTCGTTGCTGTAGGAACTGGTGCGGGTGACGAGCGGGAAATCGCCGCCGGCCGGCTTGGACTCCTTATCCTCGGAGTATTCGTCGACGAGTTTCACGAAGTCGTCGCCGGCGCGAAGGCGCGCAACAACCTTCGCGGCGATGGCTTTGGCGTCCGCCTCAGTGTGTTTGGATTCGCAGTGCGCTGCGCTAAAGGCTTCCTTGGCGAGTCTTGCCAGTTCCTCGTCTGACGTTCCGGCGGGCTGCGCTATGGGAGGGCAGAAACCGATGACGATTGCCTTAATAAAAGCCTGCTCGTAGCGGCTGGAGTTTTTCGCGTAAAACGCTTCGATGTCTTCGCTGGGAGGATAGTAATTCTCGCGGATGCGATTGACCATGGCGTTGGCCACCACGCGCTCGCGCAGATATTGCAGTTCCTCTTTGAGAGGGCTCTCGTCGGCGAGATGGGCTTTGTCAGCCTCAGAGGCCAGGAACCGCATGACGAAGACGCTGCCCAGGAATCGTTCCGGGTCCATTTTGGCGAGGTTGATTGCGCTGGGGTCGCCGACTTCGAGCAGGGTGCGGATTTCGCCGGCAGTGATGGGTTTGCCATCGGCCTTGGCCACGACGGTATCGGGCGGCAGCGTATTAATGGGAAGCACTCGGGGAGCCTGGGCGCAGGCAAGAACAGCGGAGGCGGCAAACAGGACGAACAATTTCATAGAGACGGTACCAATAGAACGTCAGACGTGACGCAAGGGCTTTCGTCTCTAATTTACCACTGTCGAGGTCTGCTATCGTAACAGGAAAGTGCGCCTTTCCCTGCCGATAACCTGCCTGGCGATGCTGGCATCGTCCTGCCAGAACATGCCGGAGTCGTATGCGCCTCCCGTGCAGAGGCAGCCGTTTGAGGATTCGCGTCCGCACCGGATGTCGCGAATCGTCAACGTGGCCGATGCCGACGCGGCGTCGCATTTCGTGCGGGATATCGCGCCGGGCGAGCCCGCTCCGTGGAAATGGACGAACCAGAATCCGGCGGTGAAGGTGACGCCGAGGACCAATCAAGGGCTGCGCTATATCATCGACTTCACGCTGCCGGAGGTGACGTTCAAGACGACCGGCCCGGTGACGGTGACATTTTCTGTAAACGGCCACGATCTGGATCGCGTGAAGTACACGGCCTTCGGCGAGTATCACTTCGAGAAAGCGGTTCCCCCGGAGTGGGTGGAACCGCTGAAGGAAACCACGGTGGAAGCGTCGATCGACAAGGTGTGGGTGGCGCCGACGGACGGGGCGAAGCTCGGCTTTATTCTGACGCGCATGGGTCTGACACAGTGATGGGTCTCACGCAATAATGTGGCAGGCATTCTGGGCGCTGCTGGGAGCGGCCGTCACGGTGGCGGGTTGTTACGCGACGGGCGCGCTGGCCATCGATTATCTGGATGCCCGACTGCGCCGCGAGGAGCGGCTTCCGCTGGCATTCGTGCTGGGCGCGAGCCTGCTGCATCTGGCGATTTTCGCGGTGCTTGCGCTGAAGATCGCTTACCGGCCGGTGTTGATCGCGATGATGGCGGCGGTGATCGGCGCGGCGGTCTGGCGCGGGTCGTGGAAGCTAAAAGGTGAATCGTTTGCGCCCCTCGACAATCGGCTGAAGGTCTTCGGCGGGGCGATCTTCGCGCTGTTCACGGTGCTGTACTTCTTTCACGCCTGGGCGCCGGAGTCGAGCCCGGACGGATCGGGTTATCACCTGGGGCTGGTGACGCGGTACCTGCGCGTGCATGGGTTCGAGCAAGTGGTTACGAGCATGTACGCGAACCTGAGCGCGGGAATCGAGATGCTGTATTTCCCGGCGTTCGCGATCGGGAAGCACTCGTCGGCGGCGCTGGTGCATTACGCATTCCTGATCGCGCTCGTGATGCTGATGTTCGCGTACGGCCGGCGCATCGGACGGCCTTGGGTGGGCGCGGCTGGAGCGCTGCTGATGTACGCGAGCCCCGTGGTGGGCCTGGACGGGTCGATTGCGTATAACGACTGCGGCGTGGCGGCGATCGCGTTTTCGGTTTTCTACTGGCTGGAGCTGTGGGACGAAGCGCGGGCGGCGAAATTGCTGATTCCCATCGGACTGCTGGCCGGATATTGCTACGCGGCGAAGTACACGGCGTTCGTCATGGCGATCTACGCGCTCGGGTTCGTCGTGTGGAAGACGCGGCGGGTGCGACCGGCACTGATCGTGGCTGTCTGCGCGTCGGCGATGGTGGTTCCGTGGGTGGCGAAGAACTGGATTTACGCGGCGAATCCAGTGGCTCCGTTTTTCAACAAAGTATTCAGGAATCCGTACCGGCATGTGGTAACGGATCAGGAGTACACGGAGTACCTGAGCAACTACGGCGTGGAGAACAAGTGGACACTTCCGCTGGAAGTGACGGTGCGCGGGCAGAACACGGGCGGGCTGATCGGGCCGGTGTTCCTGCTCGCGCCCGTTGCGTTTCTTGCGCTGCGGTTTCGCGAAGGGCGGCGATTACTGCTGCCGGGATTGGTGATGCTCGCGCCGTACATGACGAACGTCGGCACGCGATTCCTGATTCCGTGCCTGCCGTTTTTCTCGCTGGCGATGGCGCTGGCGGTGCCCTGGGCTCCCGTGCTGGCGGCGATTCTGGTGGCGCATGCGTGGTTGTCCTGGCCGTCGCACATTCCTTCCTATTCGGCGAAGTATGCCTGGAGGCTCGACCGAATCCTGTGGAAGCAGGCCATCCGGAAGATTCCGCAGGACCGGTATCTTTCTGAGAATTTTGCCGGGTACGGCGTCGCGCGGATGATCGACGACAACGCGCCGAAGGGTGCTCGTGTGCTGGCGGTGAATGGCGTCGCGGACGCGTACACATCGCACGAGGTTCTGGTGGGTTTCCAGGCCGCGTTGAACGACGATCTGGCGGATGTTTTGAATGCGGGTTGGGATGAGATCCGGCAGCCGGAGCGGCGGCGCATCTTCAAGTTTCCGGCGCGAACGGTCAGGCGGCTGCGCGTGCTCGAGACGGCGAAGGGAGCTCCGCTGGAGGAGTTCAAGGTGACGGAACTGCGATTTTTCTTCCAAGGGAAGGAATTGCCGCGAGAGCCTGAATGGAAGCTGCGTGCGTGGCCGAATCCGTGGGACGTGCAGATGGCGTTCGACAATTCTCCGGTGACGCGATGGAGGTCGTGGGAGACGGCGTGGCCGGGTATGTACATCGACACGGACTTCGGCAAATACCAAATGGTGGATGAAGTGGATCTGGACACGTCGCCCGATTATGCGAACTTGCGGTTGCAGGTGGAATCGATGGACGCATCAGGACAGTGGGTGAAGATCGCGGACGATCCGCGCGACGAGGTGCTGCGGCCGCCACCGGACATCCGCCGCTGGGCGAGCCGCGAGTTGCACGAGCGCGGGATCGACTACATCCTGATGCAGGACACCGATTGGGGCGCCGACGATATGCGCGAGGATCCGGGGTCGTGGGGATTCAAGGAAATCGCCAAGGGTCACGGCGCGCGGATTTATCAGGTGGTGACGCCGTGAAGCTCTTCCTGGGCGTGGACGGTGGGCAATCCGGCACAACGGCGCTGGTGGGCGATGAATCGGGGCGCGTGGTGGGCATCGGGCGCGGAGGTCCGTGCAATCACGTGGGCAAGGCTGAGGGCCGCGAGAAATTTTTCCGCGCGGTGGGCGAATGCCTGCGCGAATCGGGATTCGAAGGCGCCCAGTTCGATGCCGTGTGCATGGGGTTCAGCGGAGGCGCGGAGGATAAAGGCGCGTACGTCCGCGAACTGATCCGCGCGGAGCGGTATTTCATCACGCACGATGCGGCGATCGCGCTGACGGGCGCAACGGCAGGCGAGCCGGGTGTAATCACGATCGCCGGGACGGGATCGATTGCGTTCGGGCGGAATGCGGCGGGCAGGACGGCTCGCGCGGGCGGCTGGGGGTACGTGTTCGGAGACGAGGGCGGAGGGTTCGACCTGGTCCGGCAGGCTCTCCGCGCGGCTCTGCGGCATGAAGAAGGATGGGGGCCGCAGACGCGGCTGCTCGATGCACTGCTGGCGGCGACAGGCGCGGCAAGCGCCAACGATCTGCTGCATCGTTTCTATACAGACGAGTATCCGCGGGGGCGGGTGGCGAAGTTCGCGAAGCTGGTGGATCAGGTGGCTCGCGATGGGGATCCGGTGGCGCAGGAGATCCTGACGGCGGCGGCGCAGCAACTGACGACGCTGGCTGGCGCGGCTCGGGGACAAATCTTCAATCAAGGCGAGGCGTGCCGAATCAGTTATATTGGCGGCGTATTTCGCAGCGAGATTCTGCTGGGGCGATTCCGGACATTGATGGATCTGACCGACGGGAATCAGGTGACCGCACCGGAATATGGGCCCGCGGCGGGAGCGTTGATTGAAGCGTACCGGCTCGCCGGGATGAAGATCACGTTGAAAGACGTACCATTGGAAAAATGAGATTCTTCGCGTTCCTTTTTTGTGTGCCGCTTCTTGCCGCAGAGCCGGATTGGCCGGCGGTGGAGAGGCACGCGCTCGACTTGTTGCAGAGATACGTCCGCATGGCAACGGTGGATCCTCCCGCAAATACAGCCGCCGCGGCGGCGCTGATCAAGGCCGAACTGGAGGCGGCGGGATTCACTCCGAAGCTGTATACGAGTGGTCCGGATGGGCAGACAAACCTGATCGTGCGATTGCCGGGACGCGACCGGACGAAGAAGCCTCTGCTGCTGCTGAATCACTTCGACGTCGTGCCCGTGGACGCGAAGGCCTGGGGCGGGATCGATCCGTTCGGGGCGGAGATCAAGGACGGCATCATCTGGGGCCGAGGGACGCTGGATATGAAGGGCCTTGGCGTGGAGCAGATGACGGCTCTGATTGAGATGAAAAAGGCCGGCACCGTGCCTCCGCGCGACATCGTGATGCTGTGCACGGCTGACGAGGAAGCGGGCGGTAAGATGGGCATCCAGTGGATGCTGAAGAACCACTTCGACGAGATCGATCCGGCGTACGTTTTGGATGAAGGCGGCGTGGGGAGCCGGGATCTGTTCGCGGCGGGCAAGCTGATCTTCGGCGTATCGGTGGGCGAAAAGCAGATGTTCTGGCTGAAGCTGCGGGCGAAGGGGACGGCGGGACATGGATCGCAACCGATTGCCGATAATGCGAATTTGATTTTGCTTGACGCGATTCGCAAGGCGATGGACATGGCGGCGGGCGACAAGCTGAATCCGGTGGTGGGGCAGATGACGCAGGCGTCGGGCGGGCGGTTTGCGGAGAACAAGTTCACGCACGCGATTCAGGGCAATACGATATCGCTGACGACGCTGCAATCGGGCGTGGGATCGCCGGTGAAGCCGAACGTGATTCCGTCGGTGGCGGAGGCGACGCTCGACTGCCGCTTGCTGCCGGGCGTGAACGCGGATGAGTTCGAGAGCGGCATCAAGGCTCGGATCAACGACCGGCGCGTGACGGTGGAGCGGCTCAGTGATCCGGTGGACGCAGGCGTGAGCAGCGCGGAGACTCCTCTGTTCGCGGCGATGCGCAAGGCACTATTGAAGGAGCATCCGGACGCGGTGGTGACGCCGATGCTGACGCCGTATGGCACCGATTCCGTGCATCTGCGCAAGCGCGGCATTCCGGCGTACGGATTCATACCGATGACGCTGGACACGGCAACGGTCGCGACCATGCATAGCGACCAGGAGAGGATTCCGGTGGCGGAGTTTTTGCGCGGCATCCGGATATATTTCGACGTACTGCGGTCTGAATACTGAATATGGAACCTATCTCGCATTTCTTTTACTCGCATCGCCTGAAGCTCCAGTTTTGGGACTGGGGATCGGAGGGCAAGCCGGCGCTGATTCTGGTGCATGGCGGTCTGGATCATGCGCGCAACTGGGACTGGGTGGCGCGGGCGCTGCGCGACGATTATCACGTGTACGCGCTCGATCTGCGAGGCCACGGCAATAGCGCGTGGGCTCCGGGCGCTCTGTACAGCGTCGCCGAACATATTTTGGATTTGTCGGCGCTTGCGGACATCATCAACCGGTTCCCGGTGACGCTGATCGGGCACTCGCTGGGGGGCGTGATTAGCCTGTTGTATGCGGGCGTGTATCCGGACCGCGTGAAAAAAGTGGTGGCGATTGAGGGCATCGGCATGCCCGTGACGCATCGCGCGCCGAAGCCGGCGTCGCAGAGGCTGCGCGATTGGATCGAGGTGGTGCGCAAGACCGAGAATCGGGCGCCACACGCGTATCCGACGCTGGCGGCGGCCATCGCCCGGATGAAGGAGGCGAATCCGTTCCTCTCGGATGAGGTCGCCGCGCATCTGACGCTGCATGGAACGAACTGGAACGCCGACGGGTCCATCACCTGGAAGTTCGACAACTATGTGCGGACGTTCATCACGTACGGGATGAACATGGACGACGCCAAGGAGGTGATGAGCCGGATCACCTGCCCGACGCTGCTGTTCTGGGGCCGGCAGAGTTGGGCTCCGGATCCCGAAGAGGGCGGCGTGGCGAACATCATCAAGAATCACCGGGTGGTGAAGGTGGACCAGGCGGGGCACTGGGTGCATCACGATCAGTTGGACGTGTTTTTGCGCGAGACGAAGAAGTTTCTGGCGGAGGAGTAATACACGACCCTCGTGTACACTGGCGTTGTGGCACGTTGAAGAACATCACCCTGAGCGCCGACTCGCAGCCACCTACGCATTCACGGTTTCCAGAGCGGCGTACGTCCGGTCGACGTAGTCGTTCAGGATGTCGATGAACTCGGCCACTATGCGGTCGCCGCGAAGGGTGCACTTCAGTTTGCCATCGACGTAAACGGGCGCGACCGGCTCTTCGAACGTCCCAGGTAGAGAGATGCCGAGGTTGGCGTGCTTGGATTCTCCAGGGCCGTTGACGATGCAGCCCATCACGGCCACCTTCATTTCCTCGACGCCCGAATAGCGCGACTTCCAGATGGGCATCTGCTCCCGCAGATAGGTCTGGATCTGGTCGGCCATGTCCTGGAAGAACGTGCTCGTCGTACGGCCGCAGCCGGGGCAAGCCGTGACCTGCGGCGTGAAGCTACGCAGTTCGAGCGATTGGAGGATCTGCTGGCTGACGATGACCTCTTCGGTGCGGTCGCCATTGGGCAGAGGCGTAAGCGAGGCGCGAATCGTATCGCCGATGCCTTCCTGCAGCAGCACGCTGAGCGCGGCGGTAGTGGCGACGATGCCCTTCGCGCCGAGGCCCGCCTCGGTGAGGCCAAGGTGCAGAGCATAGTCGCATTCGGCGGCCATCATGCGATAGACCGCGATGAGGTCCTGCACGCCGCTGACCTTGGCGCTCAGGATGATGCGGTTCCGCGGCAATCCGTATTGTTCGGCCGCGGCGGCGGAGTTGATGGCGCTGGCGACGATAGCCTTGAGGGTGACGGTTTTCGCGTCCAGAGGCTCCGCGAGGCGGCTGTTTTCGTCCATCATGCGCGTGAGTAGTGCCTGATCGAGCGAGCCCCAGTTGACGCCGATGCGGACCGGGCGTTCGTACTCAATGGCCGCCTCGATCATGGTGCGGAAATTATCGTCGTGCTTCTTGCCGATGTTGACGTTGCCCGGATTGATGCGGTATTTCGATAATGCCCGGGCCATGGCAGGATATTTCTTCAGCAGAAGGTGGCCGTTGTAATGGAAATCGCCGATGATGGGCACGCGCACGCCGAACTTGTCGAGCGTTTCGACGATCTTCGGCACGGCGGCGGCCGCATCCTCGGTGTTGACGGTGACGCGCACCAGCTCGGAGCCGGCGTTGGCCAGGGCCATCACCTGATTGACGGTGGACTGGACGTCGGCCGTGTCCGTATTGGTCATCGACTGCACGACAATCGGGTGCGGACCTCCCACCGTCACCGAACCAATACGAACTGCGACCGAGCGTCGCCGCGGATTTGCTGCCATAGCACTATTGTAACGTGCGGAACTTCATGAAGCACTTTGCCGGAGGCTTGCTTTGAGATCCCCGCTCCAGTTTGCTATTCTGAAATTTCATGATTGCTCTCGCGCACGGCCATCGTCATCATCATCACAACCAGGGCCATTCCGTGCCGCGACGGGTCATCTCTTAGCTACTCGCAAAGAAACGAATCGAACAAGAGCCCGCCGCAAAACGGTGGGCTTTTTTATTTGGAAGAGACATGAATCTGGATTTCACAAAACTCGACGGCCTGCTGGCCACGGTCATTCAAGACCACGAAACGGGACGCGTGCTGATGGTAGGTTTCATGAACGAAGAAGCCTGGCGCAAGACGGTGGAAACCGGCGCCGTGACCTTCTACAGCCGCTCCCGCAACAAGCTCTGGGTGAAAGGCGAGACCTCCGGCCATAAGCTGCTGGTCAAGGAGGTTTTCACCGATTGCGACATCGACGCCGTGCTGATCAAGGTGGAAGCGCTCGGGCCCGGCGTCTGTCATGAAGGTTACCAAAGCTGCTTCTTCCGCAAGCTGGACGGCTCCGAATGGCAGGTCAACGAGGCGCGCGCCTACGATCCCAACGAGGTTTATAAATGACGAAATTGAAGCTGGGCATTCCCAAGGGAAGCCTCGAAAACGCGACCGTGGATCTGTTCCGCCGCGCCGGATTTCAGATCACGACGTCGAGCCGCTCCTATTTTCCTTCCATCGACGATCCCGAGATCGAGTGCATGCTGATCCGCGCGCAGGAGATGGCTCGTTACGTGGAGGACGGTGTGCTCGACGCCGGCCTGACCGGCCGCGATTGGGTGGAAGAGAACGAAGCCAAGGTGGAAACCGTGGCCGACCTCATTTACGCCAAGCAGAGCTTCGGCAAAGTCCGCTGGGTGCTGGCTGTGCCTGATGGGTCGCCCTTCAAGAGCGTGCGGGACCTGCAAGGCAAGGTGATCGCGACGGAACTGGTCGCCGCGACGAAGCGCTATCTGGCGGCGAACGGCGTTACGGCGAAGGTGGAGTTCAGTTGGGGCGCCACCGAGGTGAAACCTCCGGAACTGGCCGACGCGATTGTCGAGGTGACGGAGACGGGCTCTTCTCTGCGTGCGAATAAGCTGCGCATCATCGAGACCGTGCTCGAATCGAACACGCAGCTCATCGCGAATACGGGCTCCTGGAAGGAGCCTTCCAAGCGACGAAAGCTCGAAGACATCCGCATGCTGCTGGAAGGCGCCATCAACGCACTGGGCAAGGTCGGGTTGATGCTCAACGTCGAAAAGGCGAACCTAGCGAAGGTCATTGCGGTCCTCCCTGCCCTGAAAAAACCGACCATTTCCACTCTCAGCGACGACGAGTGGCTGGCGGTGAACACCATCCTCGACGAGACCACCGTGCGCACGATCATTCCGCGGTTGAAGGAAGCCGGCGCGCAGGGCATCGTCGAATACCCTCTGAACAAGATCGTGATGTAGGGAGCCGTGAGGAAATGATACGAATTCTCTCTCTCAAAGAAGCCTCCGGATTGATTACACGAAAGGCCGTGCGCCTGGAGGAGGCCGAGCGCATCGTCGCTCCGATCCTGGCCGACGTGCGCAAGCGCGGGGACGCGGCGCTGCTCGAATACGCGCTCAAGTTCGACGGATTCACCGGCGATAGCGTCCGCATGAGCGTGGAAGGCTCGCTTACACCGGAGATGGAAGCCGCCGTCAAGACCGCGGCCGAAAATATCCGCGAGCACGCCTACACGCAGCTCCCCGTTGAGGGAACCACCGAGTATCCCGACGGCCGCAGGCTCGGCGAGATCGTGCGTCCGCTGGATTCAATGGGCGCGTATATTCCCGCGGGGCGCTATCCGCTGCCGTCGACGCTGCTGATGACGGTGATTCCCGCGCAGGTTGCCGGGGTCGAAACGACGTGCGTCGCCTGCCCGAACCCGAGCCCGGAAATCATGGGTATCGCGGCATGGCTGGGCGTGACGCACCTGTTCCGGATGGGCGGCGCGCAGGCCATCGCGGCGATGGCGTACGGAACCGAAACGGTGCCGCGTGTCGACCGCATCGTCGGGCCCGGAAACATTTATGTCGCCGCCGCCAAGAAGCTGATCGCCGGCGAGGTCGGCATCGATTTTGTGGCAGGCCCAACGGAGATCGTCATCATCGCCGCCGAGGGCAACCCGAAGTGGATCGCGGCCGATCTTCTCGCGCAGGCCGAGCACGATGTGGACGCGTCGTCGATTCTGCTGACGACATCGCGCAAGCTGGCTGAGGCGGTAGCGGCGGAGGTGGAACGGCAGATCGCGACACTGCCCACGGCGCCTGTCGCGCGGCCGTCGCTCGAAAATAACGGCGCGATCGTGGTGGTCGAAAAAATGGAGCAGGCGGTGGAGTTTTCCAATCGCCTGGCGCCGGAGCATCTGGCCTTGCACGATCCGTCGCTGCTCGACGGCATCAAGCACGCGGGTGCGGTATTCCTGGGCCCCACGAGTCCGGAAGCGGCCGGCGATTACGCCTCGGGTCCGAACCACGTTTTGCCGACTTCGGGCGCGGCACGGCTGCGCGGAGGCCTGTCGGCGGCCGATTTCGTGAAGGTGATCTCCACGCAGGAGCTATTGCCCGCCGCGCTGGCCGACTTGACCTCCACGATCACCGCGCTCGCGCGCGCCGAAGGATTGGAAGCGCACGCGCGCTCGGTTGAGGTTCGCCGAAATGCCTGAACCGCGCGCAGCCGTCAAAAAGATGGCGCCGTATCATCCGCCGAGCGCGGGGCGCGAGGGGAAACTGCGCCTCGACTTCAACGAGAATACGGTGGGCTGCTCGCCCGCCGTGATCGAGTTTCTCCGCCAGCATCTGACGGCATCGCAGCTCTCGATTTATCCCGAATACGTCGACGCGATGCGCGAACTGGCGGCGTTCTTCCAAGTCGAGGAGAGCGAGTTCACGCTAACCAACGGCACGGATGAAGCGATTCAGGTGCTGGTGAACACGTTCGTCGACGCGGGCGATGAAGTGGCGGTGATAAAGCCCTCCTATGCGATGTATCGCTTCTACGCGGAGGTCGCGGGAGCGGCGGTTCGGGAGGTGCCGTATCGCAGCGACCTTTCGTTCCCGATGGAAGATTTGTTGGCAGCCATCACGCCCGCCACGCGCGCGGTGTTGATCGCCAATCCCAATAATCCGACAGGAACCACAATAGGGCTGGACGAAATCAAGCGCATCCTCGATGCCACGCGCGCGGCGGTTCTGATCGACGAGGCGTATTTCGAATTTTGCGACGTCAGCGCGCTGCCTTTGATCCGCGAATACGACAACCTGTTCGTCAGCCGCACGTTTTCGAAAGTCTACGGCATGGCCGCGATGCGCTGCGGATGCCTGTTTTCCTCGGCCCCGAACGTCGCGTGGATGAAGAAGGCGCAGTCGCCCTATAGCGTCAACACCCTGGCCGCTCTGGCCGCGCGCGCCGCGATTCGCGATCGCGCTTACGTGGAAAGCTACGTCGACGAAGTTCTCGCCGCTCGCGCGATGGCGTACGGCGGATTACACAAGCTCGGCATCAAGACGTATCCCAGCGAGGCCAATTTTGTTCTGTTCCATGCGGCCGAGCGCGCCATCCCGATCCGCGACGCGCTGCGCGAAAAAGGAGTCCTGGTGCGCGACCGCAGCTACGAAATTCCAGGCAGCGTTCGCGTGACGATCGGCACGCGCGCCCAGATCGCACGATTCCTCGAAGAGATGGAGAAACTGTGGCGGCTTTGATAGAAAAGACAATCGTCTTCGACATGGACGGCGTTCTCACCGAGGTATCCGAGAGCTACCGCGAGGCCATCGTGCAGACGGTCGCGCACTTCACCGGGCAGACGATTACGCGCGACCTGATTCAGAAATACAAGAATCAGGGCGGCTGGAATAACGACTGGGCGCTGTCGCACAAGATCGCCGCCGACCTGGGCGTGAACGTCGAATACGGCAACATAGTGAATGCCTTCAACGAACGATTTCTGGGCCAGAACGGCGACGGTCTGATCCGCCGTGAGAGCTGGTTTCCGCAGCCCGGCCTTCTGGAGCGCCTTCTGGAGCGCTTCGAGCTGGCGATTTTCACTGGACGCCTCCGCTATGAAGCCGACATTTCTCTGAACCGCTTCGCGGCAGATCTGCGCTTCGATCCCATCATCTGCGCCGACAACGTGGTGAAGGGAAAACCGGCGCCGGATGGCCTGCATTCGATTCAGCGCGTGAAACCGGGGCACAAACTGATCTACGTCGGCGATACGGTCGACGACGCGCGGTCGGCCAGCGCGGCGGGCGTGCCGTTCATCGGCATCGCGGCAGAGACCCACTCGCGGCGCGGTGACCTGATCGAGCTGTTCAAGCAGGAGAATGCCGTCGCCATCATTGAGAACATTAACGAAATCGAGGGTGCGTTGTGAGAAAAGCAACGCTCGAACGTTTGACGAAAGAGACCCGCATCAAAGGCGCCTTGAGGATCGAAGGCCGCGGCGTTTACCACATCTCGACCGGAATCCGTTTCTTCGATCACATGCTGGAGCTGTTTACCAAACACGGCGGCTTCGATCTGACGCTGAAGTGCGACGGCGACCTCGACGTGGATCAGCACCACACCGTCGAAGACGTCGGCATCGCGCTGGGCGAGCTTTTTTCGAAGGCTCTGGGCGACCGAAAGGGCATCAATCGCGCCGGATACTTCGTTCAGACGATGGACGAAACGCTGGCGGTAGTGGCGCTCGACTTGGGCGGAAGGCCGGCGCTGGTTTACAAAGACAGAGTGAAGGTGCGCCTGGTGGGCGACCTTCAAGCCGAGTTGGTGCACGACTTTTTCGACGGCTTCGTGAACAAGGCCGCCGCGAACGTGCACGTGAAGGTGCTCTACGGGCGCTCGAATCATCACAAGATCGAGGCGGTGTTTAAAGGCTTCGCACGGGCGATGAAGTATGGCTGTTCCAAGGACGCGCGCCTCAAAGATCAACTGCCTTCAACAAAGGGTCTCCTGTGATCTCGATTCTCGATTACGGCGCGGGGAACCTGCGATCGGTCGAAAACACACTGGGAGCGATCCGCGCGGAGTATGAACTGACTCGCGACGCGGCGGCGCTGGACCGCGCGACGAAAATCATTCTGCCCGGCGTGGGACATTTCGGCCAGATGATGCGCGCGCTTGACGAACTTCATGTGCGCGATGCGCTGCTCGGGCGAATCCGCGCGGGCGTGCCGTTCCTGGGCATTTGCCTCGGACTGCAGGCGCTGTTCGAAGCGAGCGAAGAGGCTCCGGAAGCCCGCGGCCTCGCGCTGTTTCCGGGCGAAATCAAACGTTTCCGCGGCGACGCGCGCGTGCCGCACATGGGCTGGAACTCGCTCGAACGCACTCGCGAGTCGTCGCAACTGCTCGCCGGAACGGGCGAGACGCCGTTCGTCTATTTCGCCAACAGTTTTTACGCGCCCGCCGGTCCGGAAGCGTCCGCCACCTGCCTATACGGCACGCGCTTCACAGCTGTCATCGAGCACAACAACATCAACGCAGTGCAGTTTCATCCCGAGAAATCGGGCGCGGCCGGGCTCAAGATTCTGAGCAACTTCGTATGCTCGTAAAGCGCATCATTCCATGCCTGGACGTCACTGCAGGCCGCGTGGTCAAGGGCGTGAATTTCGTGAACTTGCGCGACGCGGGCGATCCGGTGGAACTCGCTGCGCGCTATAACGAACAAGGCGCGGACGAACTGGTGTTCTTGGACATCACCGCGTCGAGCGATAATCGCGAAACCATGGTCGATGTCGTCGCACGCACCGCTCGCGAGGTATTCATCCCGCTGACGGTGGGCGGCGGCATCCGCGGCATCGAAGACGCGCGCAAAATCCTGCACGCGGGCGCGGACAAGGTGAGCGTCAATACCGCCGCCGTTCACCGGCCCGAGCTGATTTCGGAGCTGTCGCAGGAGTTCGGCGCCCAGGCGGTGGTTCTGGCCATCGACGCGCGGCGCAACAGCCATGGCGGCTGGAACGTGTTCACCAATGGCGGCCGCCACGACGAAGGCATTGACGCGATCGAATGGGCTCGGCGCGGCGAACAGCTTGGCGCGGGCGAAATCCTGCTCACGTCAATGGACACGGACGGCGTGCAGACCGGTTTCGACTGTGCTTTGACCCGCGCGGTGCGCGAAGCGACCAGAGTCCCCGTGATTGCTTCGGGCGGAGCGGGAAAGCCCGAGGATTTCCTCGAGGTCTTCCACGAAGCGGGCGCGGACGCGGCTCTGGCAGCTTCGATTTTTCACTACGGCACATACACCGTCGGCGACTTGAAAACCTACCTGTCCGCCAACGGCGAGGTGGTGCGCCGATGATCATTCCCTGCATCGATCTGATGGGCGGCAAAGTGGTGCAGCTGGTGCAGGGCCGCGACAAGGCTCTGGAGGGTGACACGCCCCTGCGGATGCTGGAGAAATTCGCGGCGTTTCCGGAGACTCAGGTCATCGACCTGGACGCCGCCATGGGTAAGGGCGAAAACAGCGCGCTGGTGGAGATGCTGGCCGCGCGCGCCAAGTGCCGTGTGGGGGGAGGCGTGCGGGACGCCGCGCGGGCGCGAAAGCTGATCGAACAGGGCGCGCACCGCGTGATTGTTGGCACGGCGGCCTTCACTCCGGCAATGGAGGAAATCGCCTCTTCCATCGGCCCAGAAAACATCCTCATCGCGCTCGATTCGAAGTTCGGAAAGATCGTCGTGAAGGGCTGGCAGGAGGCGACCAATTTCACGGCCGAGGAAGTGATCGGCCGCCTGGAGCCATTCTGCGGCGGATTCTTATGCACCTACGTCGACAAGGAAGGCATGATGCAGGGCACCGACCTTAACTGGTTCCGGCGCCTGCGCACGGCGACCTCGCATGAGATCACCGCCGCAGGAGGCATCACGACGATCGAGGATATCCACGCGCTGAAAGCCATGAACATACACGCCGCGCTCGGCATGGCGATTTACACCGGGCGCTTGGATTTGAAGGCGCTTGCCGAAGAGGCCCGGGGCTGAAGCCTCGCGCCACATGGCTTCCTCCTTGTGGCGCGAGCTTCAGCTTGCAGGCGAACTTCAGTTCGCCGCGGTCTTCGATTTGGACCCCACAATCGACGAGTAGAGCGCCACCGCCGCCACCAGGGCGTTCGCCACGATCATGGGCACCGAATGAATCGCCACGCCGTAGGCGAGCCACAGGCAGGACGCGCAGGCCTGAATCCGGCGCAGCACCGTGGAGCTCTTCGACATATAAGAAGTCATGAAGACGGCCGTTGCCAGCCACCCGATCCAGTCGTAGCGCATTAGGCGTTCACCGCCTCAAGCGAAGGCGCCTTCGCGATGGTCAGCGAGTCGGTGCGCACCTTTTCCCATTCGCGGAGCACGAATCCCTGCGATTCGAAAAGCGCCCGGATCTTCGCGGGGTCCCATCCGGCAACGTCCTCCAGCACAGGAATCAGCACGCTGAGCGCATCGTCGCTCAGGATCGTCCGCTTTGCGATCTGGGTGAGGTACTTGTTTTCAGACACGGCGATCGTGAGCCCCTCGCGCCGGTTCACATGCAGCATCACATGCACGTCGGAGCTGCCGTCGCCCACGTAAATCACGCGGTCGGGGCTGATCTCCAGCTTCGACGTCAACTCGTCGAGCACGGCGACCTTGCCGTAGCCGGCCGGCACCTGCTCGATCGACTGGATCTCGCCCGACGATTCGTCGTAGCGGAAACGCGTCCCGAAAATATGGTCGGCGGGGACGATCCCTTCGAGCGCGGACTGAATCACCTCCACCGGCGCAGCCGAGATGACGCAAAAGGAGAAGCTGTATCCTTCCAGGCTGTTCAGCAGTTCCGAAAGCAGGCGAATGTTCGGCTTGAGGCGGACGCGCTTGCCCACCTCGATCAGATGCTCCCGGCGCACGCGGCGGTACTCGGGATCGTGGAGAACAAGATATGCGAGTTCCCCGCCCTGCTGCACCAGATGGATGTTGGAAAGGCCGGCGATTTTCTGCTCAAACCCACTGATGCGTAGCATCTCGCTCAGGATAATTCCCGAGTCGTGGAAGCTCAGGGTCTGATCAAAATCGCTGGCAAAAAGATATTGTTTCATTCTTTCCCCTCTTTAATTCCTGGGACTTAACTCCAACAAGGGAGGGATCTGACGCCAGTGTAAACGTCAAACGTGGCGTCCTGATTACATTATATTAGACGCGCGGAGAAGAGGTTAGGGTGCCAACAGCTGGGAGGGGCTTTCGATCCAAAAATCCGGCGTAAGGTCTTCCATTTCATCAAGATCACCGTATCCGTAACGGACTCCACACGTCTTCACGCCGGCGCGGCGCCCAGCCGCCATATCGCTGGGCGCGTCGCCGATCATGAGGCACTCGCCCGGTGAAATTCCGAATATTTCCAATGACTTGAGAATGACATCCGGTTTGGGCTTGGCGGGAAATCCGTCTGTCCCTTGCACGTGATTGAAAAAATTTATCAACCCGAATTTTTCCAGTACCACTCTGGTCATCGGTGTGCCTTTGGTTGTTGCGGTGGACTTCAGCCCGCCCAGAACTTCGAGCATCTCCACCACTCCGGGATAAACGCGCGTATTTGCGTGGCCTCCCGAGGCGTAGATGCCTCGGTATTCCTGGAGCATCGGCTCGTGAGTCTCCTCGGGGAAGCCAAGGTCGGCGAAGAGGTCGAAGAGGTGGCGGCCGATGTAGCGCCGCAGGACGGCGTCGGGAACATCGTGGCGCCCGTGGGCGCGGAGAGTTTGCTGGACGGCTCCGCAAATGTCGCTGGCGGAATCCACGAGCGTGCCGTCCAGGTCGAACAGGTAAACGCGGAAGGCCGGAATCGTCACGCGGGCTGAGGCCCGCCTTCGAGCATGCCCGGCGTGCGGCGGGTTTCCGGCTTCTCCGGTTTAATCACCAGATGCGTGCCGTCGCCGCCTTCCGGCGGGGGAGGCTGCACGGCGGCCAGCGTCTGGCCGTTGATCAACTGCATCACCTCGGCGCCGTCGAGCACTTCGCGCTCCAGCAGAGCCAACGCGATGCGTTCCAGCGCGTCGCTGTTCTCTTCAATGAGCTTCTTGGCACGCTGATAACCGCCTTCGACCAACTTCTTCACCTGCTCGTCGATGCGGATCGCGGTTTCCTCGCTATAGTCGCGGTGCTGGGCGATTTCGCGGCCCAGGAAGATCTGCTCTTCGCGCTTGCCGAAGCTCAAGGGCCCGAGTTCGCTCATGCCCCAGACGCAGACCATCTTGCGAGCCATATCGGTGGCGCGCTCGATGTCATTGCTGGCGCCGGTGGTCATGTGGTGGAGGAAAACCTCCTCGGCGATGCGGCCGCCCATAAGGATGGCTAGGTCCGCCTCAAGATATTCCTTGCGGTACGTCTGCTTGTCGTCGAGCGGTAACTGCATGGTCAGGCCGAGCGCCATGCCGCGCGGAATGATAGTGACCTTATGCAGAGGATCGGCGGTCGGCGTCAACGCAGCTACCAGCGCGTGGCCAGCTTCATGGTATGCCGTGACCTTCTTCTGCTCGTCACTGATGATCAGGCTCTTGCGCTCCACGCCCATCATCACCTTGTCCTTGGCCAATTCGAAATCCCACTGCGTGACGACCTTGCGATTCTGGCGGGCGGCGACCAAGGCTGCCTCGTTCACCAGGTTGGCAAGATCGGCGCCGGCGAATCCCGGTGTGCCGCGCGCCAGCACCGACAGATTCACATCGTCTGCCAGAGGGACTTTCTTCGTGTGGACGCGGAGGATCGCCTCGCGGCCCTTCACGTCGGGATGACCAACCACCACGCGGCGATCGAAGCGGCCGGGGCGCAGCAGCGCCGGGTCGAGAACGTCGGGCCGGTTGGTGGCCGCCACGAGGATCACGCCTTCGTTCGATTCAAATCCGTCCATTTCGACCAGCAACTGATTCAACGTCTGCTCGCGCTCGTCGTGTCCGCCGCCCAGGCCAGCGCCACGATGGCGGCCGACGGCGTCGATTTCGTCGATGAAGATGATGCAGGGAGCGTTCTTCTTGCCCTGTTCAAACAGATCGCGGACGCGGCTCGCGCCCACGCCGACGAACATCTCCACAAAGTCCGAGCCGGAGATGGAGAAAAACGGCACATTGGCCTCGCCGGCGATGGCGCGGGCGAGAAGCGTTTTTCCGGTTCCGGGGGAGCCGATCAGCAGCACGCCTTTGGGAATGCGTCCGCCGAGTTTCTGGAACTTCTGAGGCTCACGCAGGAACTCAATGATCTCCTGCAATTCTTCCTTGGCTTCCTCGACACCGGCGACGTCCTTGAACGTCACCTTTTTCTGTTGCGAGGAGTGCAGCCGAGCGCGGCTCTTGCCGAAGCTGAGGGCCTTGTTTCCGCCGCTCTGCATCTGCCGCATCATGAAAATCCAGAATCCCAGGAGCAGCACAAACGGGATCGCGTTCACCAGGATCGATACCCAATTTCCGCCGTTGTCTTTGTCCACCTTTACCGCAACGCCCTTGTCGAGCAGCAGTGTGGTGAAGTCGTTGTACGTGGGAGGAACGGTGGAGTGGAACGTGTCGCCGTTCTTCATCTTGCCTTCGACATCGCCGGTGGCGGAGTTGATTTTCGCCGATTCCACCTTGCCCGCTCTTACGTCGTTGACCAGATCGGAAAACTGCGGCGTAAGCCCGGTGTTCTTGTTCTGCTTGAAGGCGAACCAGACCAGCACCACCAGGCAAAGGATAACCAGCGACAGGATTCCGCTTCGAACGCTCGATGAATTCATGACATCTCCCAACCAGAAGTTCTACTACACATATAGACGCCGGATTGCGACAGACGGCTCAGGAAAGCGTAACCTCGCGAATCCGCACCAGATTTGCTTCTTCCTCGGCCATTCCGAACTGACGCGCCCACAAGATCTTGTCTCCACTCGCAATAATCGGCCAGGAAGCCCTCCGCCAGCAGGGCACGCGCGCCTTTTGAAACATTTCCTGGATCTTGCGATCGCGGGAGTGTCCTTGAGGACGGTAGTGGTCGCCGGGCAGCCACCCTCGCAATTGGAGAGGGGGGAATAAGGTACATGCTTCCATTCCCAGCGTAGCACAGCCTTCTGGATGACCCGGACCGGCGGTTTCCACACAAATCCGGCCCTCCCCGTCGGGAGACGGGTAGGTTCCCGGAGCGGGGATGGCCCGGGCTTCGGCGTGCGCGCCCTCCGGATTCCCGAAATAAAGCCAATCGAAGGAGCGGGTGACGGTCGACCCCGGCAGGCAGGCGTGGCCTTTGGGGCTTCTGGCGAGTTCCAGTACCTGTTCGACGTGGTGATACTCGATTTTCCGCACATTGCCCTTGGTTTGGGCGATCGCCCGGCGGACCAGCCTCCGCGCGACGGCCTGCGGCAGCGCGGCAAGAGCGCCGGCACGCAGCTCCAGGCCATTGGCGTACGGGACGAGCTCGCGGGCGGCGAGTATGGCGATTTCGGACGCCCAGTAATCCTCCTCGCCGCGAGCCAAATTGGCGAGTCTGGCCAGAGCGTCCGCTATCCGTGGGTTCCAGTCGCGCGTCAACTGCGGGAGCAGATCGCGGCGGATGCGGTTGCGGGCGAAGCGTCCGTCGAGATTGGAGGCATCCTCGCGCCAAGGGATATCGCGCGATTTCAGGAATTGCAACACGTCGGCGCGGGTGACCTCGATCAGGGGTCTGATGATCCCGGCCGGCGCGGGCGCGATGCCGGCTAATCCGGCCAGCCCCGAGCCGCGCAGAAAGCGGAACAGCACGGTTTCGGCCTGATCGTCCAGCGTGTGACCCAGCGCCACCACATCGCAGTGGCCGGCGGCCCGGAGGCTGCGGAAGAAGCGGCGGCGGGCGCGATGGCCAGCCTGTTCGAGATTATCGTGCAGCGCGGCGATCGGCTCGTGTGCTGCGTAGAAGGGCAACTGAAGGCGATGGGCGAGGTCCGCTACGAATCGCTCGTCCTCGCCCGAGGCGTCGCCCCGAAGCTGGTGATTCAGGTGCGCGACGCCGGCCACCGACGCCGGAGCAAGCTCCCGGAGCACGTGCAGCAGGCACACCGAATCGGCCCCGCCGGAAACCGCGACGATCACGCGGGCTTCGTATGGCAGCATGTTATAACGAGAGATAGTCTTGAGCACCCTGTCCAGCACGGAGCACCCCGGTCCCTACATTGTAGTTCTCGACGCGGACGCGGCATTCGTACGTGCGCTGCTGTTCGACGGCGAGGCGCGCCGGGTGGAGGGATTTTCGGCGCAACTGCCGCCTCGCGCCGAGGCTGCCTCCGATGTTCTCGACGAACTGCACAGGTTGGTGAAAGACTCAGGACTCCGCGTGAGCGCGGTGGTGGGACGCGCGGCGAGCGAAGTAACGCCGGAGGATCGCGCCGCCTGGCCGTCATTTGCAGACGCGGCATGGTTCCCTGCCTTGCCCGAGGGTTCGGGCACCGCTATTGGCTGCGGAGGCATATATCCCCGATTCGCTCTGGACGCCGGCGCCGCAAGCATGGTGGCCACCGTGGCGGAGGCCAAGCCGGAGAATCTGCCCGAAGGCGTGACGTGCGCGCCGGTCGACGAGAAACGATGGCTGATCTCCTGCCTTGTACCGGAGGCCGGTAGCGTCTACGAGGCGCTGAAGAGAGAATTGAAAGGCCGCGTTGAGGCTTATCTGGAGACGGCGCGTGCGGACGATCCGCGTCTGGCTCGGCTCGATGCCGCGGCGAGGCATTTCCGGCTGGCATTTGAGGCTCTGGCGAAAGCCGCCGGCACACCGACGGAGACGATGGGGTGCGGCGCGACTCTCCTGAAATCACCGGCCTGGGCGCAAAGGCTCGCGAATGCGCTGGATGCTCCGCTGACGCTTTGCACCGAGCCCGAGCCGGCCGGACGCGGAGCGGCGCTGTGGGCGCTGGAACGCACCGGCGCGATTTCCCATCTTTCGTCGCTGCCCGCGTCCACGGCTACTGTTTTTCAACCCATTTCGGACAAGCTACCAATGAATCATGAACTATTAGAACGTGCGTCGCGCATTCGCCTGCTGCTGATGGATGTGGACGGCGTGCTGACCAATGCCAAGCTATACAACGTCCCCGGCCCGGACGGGAAAATGTGGGAGACCAAGGGCTTCGACGCACAGGACGGCATCGCCCTGCAGTGGATGAACTGGTACGGCATCCAGACGGGCGTCATCAGCGGCCGCGTCTCGCCCGCGGTGGAGGAACGCGCCCGCCAGGTGAAGATGACGTACGTCTACCAGGGCCATATTGAGAAAATTCCCATCCTCGAAGAAATTTGCGCCAGGAGCGGCATCTCCGGCAACGAAATCGCCTACATCGGCGACGACCTCACCGACGTGGTGATCATGCGCCGCGTGCTTCTCTCCTTCGCTCCCGCGAATGCCCGGCCGGAGGTGAAAAAAGCCGCGCACATGGTCCTTTCCGCAGCCGGCGGCTACGGGGCGGTGCGCGAGGTCTGCGAACTGCTGCTGCAGGCCCAGGGCAAGTGGCCTGAAATTCTAAAGAAATACGAGATCGAATGAGAATCGGCATCGAACTCGCGGTGGAATCCGGGCCGGGGATTCTGCATGAAACCACCGGCGTGATCGCGCGCCATCACGCCAACATTCTGAGCGTCGAAATCATCGAGGAGCGCCCGGCCGAAGCGCGTACCTACTTTGAAATCGACCTTCCCGGCGACGTTCAGGCCCTGCTCGCCGATCTGCGCGCGCTGCCCGTAGTGCACGCGGCGCACTCCGTCGACACAATGGAAAAAATCTACGGCAAGCGCATCATCATCATGGGCGGAGGCGCGCAGGTGGGGCAGGTGGCGCTGGGCGCGATCACCGAAGCCGACCGCCACAACATCCGCGGCGAACATATTTCCGTCGACACGATTCCTCTGGTCGGCGAGCAGCCTCTGGCGGCCGCCGTCCGCGCCGCCGCCCGCCTGCCTCGCGTGAAGGCTCTGGTGCTGGCCGGATCGATCATGGGCGGCGAGATCGAGCAGGCCGTGCTCGACGTGCGGGCGCAAGGCCTGCTCGTGGTGAGCCTCAACATGGCCGGCAGCGTTCCCGACGCGGCGGATCTGGTGGTGACCGATCCGGTGCAGGCGGGCGTCATGACGGTGATGGCGGTGGCGGATACGGCCAAGTTCACGGTGGAGCGGCTGAAGCGGCGGGTGTTTTAGGGCACTGTGCGGGTACAGCCCCTGGCGTGAGAGTGCGTGAAAACGCGCTTTACGCGGAAATTTTCCCTGGCGAAGGGGACTGACCCCTGTCCCCGACCCACAAACGCCGCACTTTCAACAAATCGTATTCAGTGGACACAGCGGTCTGTCCCCTTCGCTCCCGAATGCCAGTCAAATAGGAGGGTTTTCACAGACTCGTCAGCCAGGGGAGACACGGACGTCTCATCCCGCTGCCAACGAATCCAACGACCTTACGGCCTCCCGCAACGACGCGAGTTCCTTTTGCACCCGCGGGTAATCACCAATCACCGCTGCCTGCTCCACGCGCCGCGCGCAGTCGCGCAGGCTGGCCGATTCGAGCTGGTCCGCCGCCACGCGGATCTTCTTTACTTCGCGGTCGAGCACGTCGAAATCGGCGCGGCCGGCGGCCGTCTCGATGCGGTCAAGCCGCTCCGGTGCGATTTGCAGGAACAGCTTCAGCATGTCGTTCATCATCACGGAGTCGCCCTGCATCAGGCGGTCCGTCAGCAGCCGTTCCAAATGAGACGGAGCGGCAGGCTGCGCAGCCACAGCCGGAGTTGCCGGCGTTTCGTCCTGCGCCAGATGCCGTTCAATGGTCGCGACGAGATGCGCCGGCTGGACGGGCTTGGAGATATACGCATTCATGCCTGCCTGCAGGCAGCGCTCGCGGTCGCCGTTCATGGCGTGAGCGGTCATGGCGATCACCGGCAGGGCGTCCCAACGGCGATCAGCGCGGATCAGGCGGGTGGCTTCCAGGCCGTCCAGCACCGGCATCTGCACGTCCATCAACACCAGATCGTAGTGGGCTTCTTCCAGCTTCGTGAGCGCCTCGCGGCCGTCGTTGGCCACGTCGATCTTGTACCCCTTCTTGCGCAGGATCGCCAGCACGACTTTCTGGTTGACGAGGTTGTCCTCCACTACCAGCAGGCGCACGGAAGCGGCGTGCGAGAGTGGCTCCACGGTGATCTCCCGCTTTGCCGGCGCGGCGTTGGCCACGGGCGGCGCGACCTCGCAAGGCAATGTCACGCGGAACGTGCTTCCCTTCCCGACCTCGCTTTCCACGCGCAGGTCCCCACCGTGCAGATCGACCAGCCGCCGCGTGATGGCAAGGCCAAGCCCGGTGCCGCCGTACTTTCGCGAAATGCTGCCGTCGGCCTGCGTGAACTTGTCGAAAATCGCGGTCAGCTTGTCGGCGGGGATGCCGGGCCCCGTATCTCTTACCCGGATTACCGTGTTGATGCGTCCCTCGGAGCCGGGCGCCAACTCGAGATTCACCGTGACGCTGCCGCGATCGGTAAATTTCACCGCGTTCGACAGCAGGTTGGCAACGATCTGGCGCATCC
>Ga0335069_10000792_pt1 | contig 51152 bp, 35 predicted proteins | sample Lox_Sample_11_FD_206714 | JGI IMG/M metagenome (GOLD analysis project Ga0335069, IMG submission 206714) | Soil microbial communities from Loxahatchee National Wildlife Refuge, Florida, United States - Lox_Sample_1.1 | ecosystem: Environmental > Terrestrial > Soil > Wetlands | place: USA... | reverse complement strand
TCCATCCGGGACTCTCCTTGAAGTGTGCTTGGCGGCTCACCTCTCGGAGTCTCTTGGATGGACTCCCGCAAATGTCAAACTGCTACTGCCTCCCCGGCAGAGCCGGGGGAACTCCCATTGGATTAGCGACGCCGAGTATCTCGCCCTCGTCTCTCGCGCGCGCCAAAACGGCGGAGACCTGCTGAAAGGCGACTCCGATATCTCTCTGTCTCTCGTTCTGGCGAACGGCGCTATCTATCCCTACAAGGGACGCATTGCATTCGTCGATCGCCAGATGAACCCTCAAACCGGCGCCATCCGCATCGCCGCCTCATTCCCGAACCCCGGCAACGTTCTGCGCCCAGGCCAGTTCGGTCGCGTCTCCGCGCCGACTGAAGTCCTGCAGAACGCGCTCCTCGTGCCTCAGGCCGCAGTCCAGGAGATGCAGGGCATCCAACAAATCTATGTCGCCGGAGCGGACAACCATGTGCACGTCGTCAACGTCACCCTCGGCCCGCAGCACGGCAGCGACTGGATCATCGCCGGCGGCCTGAAGCCGGGCGATCGCGTCGTTACGGACAACGTGCAGAAACTCCGCGATGGCGCGCCCATTGCCCCACACGAGGTCTCCGCTGAAGATGCGGTCCGGACCTCGAACCCCACCGGTGGGAGGTAACGCTTGTCGAAGTTCTTCATCCGTCGCCCCATCGTGGCGATCGTCATCGCGATTGTCACGGTGATCGTGGGCACTGTTTCCATGCTCACGCTGCCCACGTCGCAATACCCTGACATCGTCCCGCCGGAGATCATGGTGCAGGCCACCTATCCTGGCGCCGATGCCCGCACCCTCACCCAGGCCGTTGCCACGCCTATCGAGCAGCAGATGAATGGCGTCGACAACATGCTCTACATGTATTCGGTGAATGCCAACAACGGCCAGTCCACCGTTTACGTCGATTTCGACGTCAAAACGAACCCCGACACTGACCAAGTGCTCTCGCAGCTCCGCGTCGCCCAGGCCCAGGCTCAGCTTCCAGCCCAGGTCAACACCGCCGGCGTCACCGTGCAGAAGTCGCTGACCTCGCCGCTGATGCTCGTCGGCCTTTCATCGCCCGACAACCGGTACAACGTCGACTTCCTCACCAACTACGCGATCATCAATCTGCAGGACGAACTCACCCGCGTTCCCGGCGTCGCGCGAATCCAGGTCTTCGGCGGTCAGTATGCCCTGCGCGTCTGGGTCCGTCCCGATCAGCTCGCCAAGCTCGGCGTCACGGCCACCGACATCATCAACGCGCTCCAGGTGCAGAACAACGTGAACCCGGCCGGCCAGATCGGCGGTGAACCCGTCCCCAACGGCCAGCAGTTCACGTTCACTGTCCGCACGCAGGGCCGGCTCGTTACCCCGGAAGAGTTCGGCAAAATAGTCGTCCGCGCCAACCCCGACGGCTCCGTCCTCCACCTCAGCGACGTTGCCCGCGTCGAACTCGGCACGCAGACCTACAACCTCACTGCGCGCTACAACAATGCGCCCGCGGGCATAATGGCCGTCTATCAGCTCCCCGGCTCCAACGCCGTCGAGACCGCGGCGGCCGTCACCAAGCGCCTCAAAGAGCTATCCGCCAACTTCCCGGTCGGCATGCGCTATGACATCCCACTCGACACCACCAAGGCCGTCACCGCCGGCATTCGCGAAATCGTCATCACGCTCGGTACGGCGCTGATCCTCGTCATTCTGGTCGTCTATGTCTTTCTTCAGGGCTGGCGCGCCACGCTCATTCCGCTCATGGCCGTTCCCGTCTCGCTGATCGGAACCTTTGCCGTCTTCCCGCTGCTCGGCTTCTCCATCAACACGCTATCCCTCTTCGGCCTCGTGCTCGCGATCGGACTGGTCGTCGACGACGCCATCATCGTGGTTGAAGCCGTCGAACACCTCATCGACCAGGGCATGACTCCGCGCGACGCCGCCTTCCGCGCCATGGAAGAGGTCGGCGGCCCGGTCGTCGCCATCGCCCTCATTCTTGCGGCCGTCTTCGTTCCTACCGCCGCCATCCCCGGCATTACCGGCCGCCTTTACCAGCAGTTCGCCATTACGATCGCGATCTCGGTTTTGATCTCGGCCTTCAACGCGCTCACGCTCAGCCCGGCGCTCGCCGCCCTTCTGCTCAGGCCGAGAGACCCGGCCCGCCGCGCCGGCCCGCTCCGCCGCATCTTCGACCGGTTCAACAGGCTGTTCAAACGCACCACCGACAACTACGTTTCGACATCCGGCGTCCTGATCCACAAGTCCGGCGTCACCATGGCGGTTCTCGCTGGAATCGCAGTCCTCGCGGTCGTGCTTGGCGGCCGCCTGCCCTCCGGCTTCCTTCCTCAAGAGGATCAGGGCTATCTCTTCGTCGCCATGCAGTTGCCCGATGCTGCCTCTCTGCAGCGCACCGACTCCGCCGTCCAGCGCGTCACCAGGGCGCTGCTCGAAACTCCCGGCATCGGCGGCGTCGTTGGCGTCGATGGCTTCAGCCTCCTCACCCAGACCCAGAGCACCAACTCGGCCTTCTTCTTCGTCTCGCTCAAGCCCTGGGGAGTCCGCAAGACCCGCGCCGAGCAGATCCAGGCCATACAGGCCGGCGTTCAGCAAAGGCTCGCCGGCGTGAGCGAAGGCCTCGCCTTCTCCTTCCCGCCGCCGCAGATCCCCGGCATCGGCACCTCCGGCGGCGTCACCATGATCCTTCAGGACCGCTCCGGCAACGACGATCCGACGTTCCTCACCAAGAACGTCTTCGCCTTCCTCGGCGCTGTCGCCAAGCGCCCCGAGATCGCCGCCGCCGTCCCTTCGTACCTGCCGGCCGTTCCGCAGCTCTATGCGGACGTCGACAAGGAGAAGGCTTCACAGCAGCAGGTCGATCTCAGTTCCATCTACACCACACTGCAGACCTTCATGGGCGGCTATCTCGTCAACTACTTCAACCGCTTCGGCCGCCAATGGCAAACCTTCGTCGAAGCCGAAGGCGGCTCGCGCACGAACATTCAGAACATCAACCAGTTCTATGTGCGCAGCGCCAACGGCAGCCAGGTCCCGCTCGGCTCGCTGGTGCACGTCAGGCAGATCACGGGGCCGGAGTTCATCCTCCGCTTCAACGAGTACAACTCCGCACAGCTCAATATCTCCGGCGCTCCCGGCTACAGCTCCGGCCAGATCCGCGCCGCTCTTGAACAGGCCTTCCGCGAATCCATGCCTCCCGGCATCGGCTTCTCCTACCAGGGCATGAGCTTCCAGGAGCAGCGCGCCGCCGAAGGCGTTCCCGCATGGATGGTCTTTGGCCTCTCGCTCCTTTTCGTCTTTCTCATCCTCGCGGCCCTTTACGAGAGCTGGACACTCCCCTTCAGCGTGCTGCTCAGCACACCGGTCGCAATTCTCGGCGCCTATCTGGCGCTTACAATGCGCTCTCTCGAGAACGACATCTTCGCCACCGTCGGTCTCATCATGCTGATCGGCCTCTCGGCCAAGAACGCCATCCTGATTGTCGAATTCGCGGTTGTGAACTACCGCAAGGGCCAGAGCATCGCCGATTCCGCGCTCCACGCGGCACGGCTGCGCTTCCGCCCCATCGTGATGACCGCATTTGCCTTCATCTTCGGCTGCCTCCCGCTTTGGACCGCAACCGGCTCGGGCGCCGTCTCGCGCCGCATTCTCGGAACTGTTGTGATCGGCGGCATGACGCTCGCCACCCTGGTCGGAATTCTCATGGTTCCGGTTACGTTCTCGGTTGTCGAATACCTCTCGCACCGGCTGCGCCGCGGCGGCGCCGGCATCACCATGGATTCACCACACTCGCCTGAACATGGCGGCGGCAGCGAAGTCCCCGTGCTCGCCCGCGAGGTGCAGGGAGGACAGGCATGACTTCCGCAATCCCGGCAAAGAATTTTGCTCTCCTGGCAGCCTTCGCCGCATTCGCCGCAATTCTGTCAGGCTGCAATGTCGGTCCCAATTACGTCCGCCCGCAGATGACTGCACCGGCTGCATTTCGCGGCGCCGACGACGCCGCGGTCTCCACCGCCAATCAGGATTCGCTCGCCGACCGGGACTGGGCGAAGGTCTTTCATGAGCCAGAGCTTCAGGGATTGATTCGCACCGCGCTCGACAACAACTTCGACGTTCGCATCGCGGCCCGGCGCGTCCTCGAGCAACAGGCCCAGCTTCGCATTACCCGTTCGCAGCAGCTTCCCACCGTCAACGCCGGCGGCACCGGCATCGGCGCCGACCTGCCCAGCACAATCGGCAGCGGCTTCCCTGCCGGAACCACAGCCACGGGAAGCTTCAATCTCTCCGCCGCCTGGAACCCTGACTTCTGGGGACTCTACCGCCGCCAGACCGAAGCGGCACGCGCCCAGCTCCTCGCCCAGACATGGGCGCAACGCGCCGTCCGCATGACACTCGTCGAGCAGGTTGCCTCGGGCTACATCCAGCTTCGCGCCCTCGACAAACAGCTCGAGATCGCGAAGGAAACCCTGAAGACCCGCCGTGAATCCACCGGGCTGACGCGAACTCTCGAGAGCGGCGGCTCGGTACCGCTCTCCGACCTCCGCCAGGCCGAGGAACTCGAATACACCGCCTCCTCGCAGATCCCGCAGATCGAGCAGCAGATTCAGCAGGAAGAAAACAGCCTCCGCCTTCTCCTTGGCCAGGACCCCGGCCCTGTCTCGCACACCGATCCCACCGCGCTCAATCCGCCGCCGCAGGACCTGCCCGTCGGCCTGCCTTCCCGGCTCCTCGAGCGCCGCCCGGACATCCTCCAGGCAGAAGAGCAGTTGATCGCCGCCAATGCGCAGATCGGCGTAGCCCGCGCGCAGTTCTTCCCGCAGCTCTCGATCAGCGCCTCCGGCGGTGTCGGCGGAGACGACTGGTCCAGTCTCTTCGACCCCGGCAGCCGGCTCATCTACGGCATCGGATCGCTCACTCAGCCTATCTTCGAAGGCGGCAAGCTACGCGGCCAGCTCCAGCTCTCAAAGCAACAAAAAGAAGAGATGGTCCTGAACTATCAGAAGACCATCGCCGGCGCCTTCCGCGATGTCTCCAACGCGCTCGTCGCCGTGAACAAGCAGCGCGACGCGCGCGAGCAGCAGGAGAAGCTCGTCGCCGCCGCACAGGACGCATCTCACCTTGCCCGTGTGCGCTACCAGGGCGGCGCCACCAGCTACCTCGAAGTGCTCACCAACGACTCGAACCTCTTCTCCGCGCAGTTGAACCTCGTCAACACCCAGGAAGGCGAAGCGCTCTCCCTTGTTCAGCTCTACGGAGCCCTCGGTGGAGGTTGGCAGTAACGGATTCGCTTTTCCGCTGTCTCGCCGTGCGCCGAGCCTTATTCGCAGCAACCCTCGGCGCAGTTTCCCCGGTTCATCGAAGCCCCGTCTTCCGCCTCGCATCTCCGGCGCCCCGCTTCGCGTGGCCACGCGGGCTTTTCACATCGTCGCATTCTCCGATATCGTTCGAAGGATCATAGAATCATCCCGTTTGCGCACTCGACCTCGAACAGCCGGAGAATAAGGCATGAAGATTACTGAAGTCCGCACCCGCGTCGTTCAATGGGAAGGCAACACCGTCCCTCTCCCTTCTCACTTTTGCACCAATCCCATGGATCTCGTCGCCTTTCGCAAAGCGTCCATGGGCAATTTCGCCTTCCATAACTGGCTGCTGGTCGAAGTCTTCACCAACACCGGCCTCGTCGGCCTGGGCAACGCCGCGCTCTCTCCGTTGGTCACCAAGTCGCTCATCGATACCTATCTCAAGCCGCTCCTGATCGGCGCCGACCCGTGGGACGTCGAATATCTGTGGCAGCAGATGTATCGCCGCACGCTCGCATTTGGCCGCAAAGGGGTCGCGATGGTTGCGATCTCCGCCGTCGACATCGCGCTCTGGGACCTTCTCGGCAAAGACACCATGCAGCCCGTCTTCCGCCTGCTCGGAGGACGCACCAAGGAAAAGATTCCCGTATATGCCAGCCGCCTCTACGCCATGCCGCTCCCCGAACTCCGCGAAGAAGCACAGAAGTATAAGGACGAGGGCTACACCATGATGAAGCTGCGCTTCGGATGGGGTCCCATCGACGGCGCCGCGGGCATGCAGAAGAACCTTGAACTGGTTCGCACCGTGCGCGAAGTCATCGGCGACGGCATCGATCTCATGACTGACGCCTACATGGGCTGGACCCTCGACTACGCCAGGCGCATGCTTCCCCTGCTCGAGCCCTTCAACCTGCGCTGGCTCGAAGAGCCGGTGATTCCCGACGATACGCGCGGCTATCGCGAGCTCAAGAGCCTGGGCCGCGTCCCCATCGCCGGCGGCGAGCATGAGTTCACTACCTTCGGCTTTCGCGAGCTGCTTGAAACCAACTCGCTCGACTACATCCAGTTCGACACCAATCGCGTCGGCGGCATCAGCCAGGCCCGCAAGATATCGGCACTCGCGGAGTCATTCCAGGTCCCCGTCGTTCCTCATGCCGGCCAGATGCACAATTACCACGTCGTGATGGCGAACCTCAATTCGCCAATCGCCGAGTTCTTTCCCAAGGTGAGCGTGGAAGTCGGCAACGAGCTCTTCTGGTACATCTTCGATGGCGAACCGGTTCCGCAAGCCGGCTGCATCGACCTCGATGACTCTCTGCCCGGCCTCGGCCTCACGGTCAACGAAGAGTCGTTGAAGCGCTTCACCATCATCGAGTAGAGGAGTCTTTCCGCCTTTGGTTCAGGCGCCATCCGCCGCCGGAGCACACCCTTTCGTCGCGTCGGACGATGAGCGCGGCAAGTTGAATCGACGTCTACTCGCAAAGCGCAGGACATCCTGCCCGTCTGTCAAAATCTCGGCCGGCAATCTCCGCGCTCGGCATGGGCATCCGAGACTCTCACTGGTCCGCCTGTGCATTCTCCACCGCACCATTCTTCAAAGCCCATTGAACAAAGCCCTCCGGAGCGTTTCTCTCACCGGCAATGTTCGCGCCCTGAATGCTCCGGATTCTCTGCCACTTCACCGCGGACAAGTCCGTCATCCGCAGATCTGCGCTCGCCAGATCGGCTTCGGTCAGATCCGCACCCGACAAATCGCTCCCCACCAGGTCGGCATCCTTCAATTCCGCGTTCGATAGCACCGCATGTTCGAGATTGCATCCACGGAAATTGGCATCGCGTAGATTCGCATAGGTCAGATCGGCGAACGCCAGACTGCATCGGCGAAGATCCGCCGAGCTCATGTCCGCGCGAAGCAGATTGGCATGTTCCAGGCGCACGCCCTGCAGGAACGCCGACGACACATCCACCCCAACAAGCGGGATCCTGTCCTCGTTCAACTCCTGCAGCGCGTCAATCCGTCCTCCGCTCCCGCCCTTCCCCTGCGCGGTATTGATCACCTGCCACGCCTGGTAATGCCTCTGCTTCACGCGCGCGCCCGACTCGATGAAATAGAAGATAACTGCCACCAGTACCGAGAAGCTGCCCAGGTATTCGAGAACCTCCAGAAAACTCCAGCGGCTCAATCCGTAGGCAATCCACTCCCACAACCATTCAAACGCGCGGAATGGAATCATCCATCGATGCTTCAACCCGCTTCTCAGCGTGCTCCAGGGCGCCGGCCGCGGCGCAATTCTGTGCAAAATCATCGCGTACTCCTGAGCGGAAATCAGACAACGTCACCTGAGTGCTGCCTATCAGAGAAATCCAGGCGATGTTGATTTCAGCTTCGCAGATTTTGCCGGGCACCGTCGTCCACTCTTTCCAGGCTGCCCACTCAGACGGGAATGGCCGCCATGCGTGGCCGGATGTTCTGATTCACCCTGAAGAAGTTGTCGGGATCGTACTTCGCCTTGATCTCCGCAAGCTTCTCGTAGTTCTCACCGTAGGTCGCCCGGATTCGCTCTTCACCTTCATCCTCCATCATGAAGTTCACATACGCTCCGCCGCCGCCGTAGGGATGCAGCGCCGACCAGTAATTCCTGGCCCAGGCCGTGATGTGATCCGCGTTGGCGGGATCGGGATCGACGCCCACAATCACTTCGCTCCACGTCGCCTCCCTGTGGCTCCACGGCGTATCGCTGTTCCCGGGCCGGCGCGCCGCGCCGTTGACTGGGTAGAGATGCATGGTTGAGTGCAGCGATGGCAGATCCGACCCATGCTGGATGTGCAGGGCAATGGCCTCATCGCTCAGCTCGTTCACGAAATCCGCCTTCCAATACCACTGCAATCCGCGCGTGTACAGGCCGTCGAACATGCTTTGCAGGATCGGAAATGGCATGGGCGCGAAGAACTCGAATGCCGGCTGCCGGAACGCGCGCAAAGGCTCGAGGATGTGGTTGGCCGCTGCGATGGCGCCCGTGTAGCACCAGACAATTCCGCACATCTTCTTGAAGTGCAGTTCCGCGGGAAACGGCGGTCCGGGCGGCACTGTGAGAAACGCGAAGAATCCATTCATCTCCTCAGGCGCACTCACAATAAATTCGCGGTACCACTTCATCACGTCCGCCGCATCGTCCATGTGCCACAGCATGGGTCCTGCGCAAACCATCTGCACCGGATACGCCTGAAACAGGAACGAAGTCACCACGCCAAAGTTGCCTCCCCCGCCGCGGATCGCCCAGAACAGATCGGCGTTCTGCTCCGGGCTGGCCGCCACAAACGATCCGTCCGCCAGCACGACATCCGCGGCCAGCAAACTGTCGATGGTCAGGCCGAATTTGCGCGTCAGGTGCCCAATGCCACCGCCGAGCGTGAGGCCGCCCACGCCGGTCGTCGAAATGATGCCCGACGGAACCGCCAGCCCGAAGGCATGCATCGCATGATCGACGTCGCCCCACGTGCAGCCCCCGCCGACACGCACCCGGCTCGAGCCGGGGTCGGCATGCACGAACTTGATCGGCGCCAGATCGATGACCAGGCAGTCGTCCCATACGCCCAGGCCGCCGGCATTATGCCCTCCGCCGCGGATGGAAACGCGCAGATCCTGCCGGCGGGCAAAGCGCACCGACGCGATCACATCGGCAACATCGGCGCAGCGCACGATCATGCGCGGCTTGCGGTCGATCATTGCGTTGTACACCTTGCGCTCCGCGTCATACCGCGCGTCGCCGGGCTCGATCAGCTCTCCCCGGAGCTGGCTCTTGAATTCGGTAGTGTCCACTGCTTGCATGATTTCCTCCTTTGGGAAAGACTCTGATACAGGCCATCCACCTTACGCCGCAAGATGGACAGCGTGAAAGAGAATTTCTTGCACGGTCACGTAGCGCCTGCCGCGGAAGCCACGGCCCGCGCGGCAGGAACGAACGGCATCCCTGCCGCACAGCGATCTGCTGACCTACGGCCGCGCTTCGAATACCATGTTGAACGGCGTCTCGGTTGCGCGCCGGAAACGCTGGAACCCCGCTGCGGTGACCACGTCGCGAATCCGCGATTCTCCCGCCTGCGCGCCCAGGCACACGCCCACTTCCTGCGACCGCGAGCAGGGCGTGCAGAGCAGCGTGGAGAACGAGTAGTACACGCGGCCGACGGGGTTCAGGTTGTCCTTCAACTCGTCGTGCGCGAATGGCTCCACGATCATCCACGTTCCGTCTTTGGCGAGCGCCCTGCGCACATGCGCGGCTGCCCCGATCGGATCCCCCATGTCGTGCAGGCAGTCGAAGACCGCCGCCAGGTCATAATCGAGGCCGGGAAAGTTCTTTGCGCTCGCCACCTCGAACCGTACCCGGTGCTCCACGCCATTTCGCCGCGCCGACTCCCGCGCCGCCAGGATCGATTTCTCGTGATAGTCGAAGCCGAAGAATTGCGACTTGGGAAACGCCTTCGCCATCAGGATGGTCGATGCGCCCTTGCCGCAGCCGACGTCGGCCACGCGCGCGCCTTGCTCGAGCTTTTCCCTCACCCCGTCCAGCGCGGGAATCCAGGCGCTCACAAGGTTCGCGGCATAGCCCGGGCGAAAGAACTTTTCGCATCCGTGAAAGACACCGTCCGCGTGCTCATGCCATCCCATGCCCGCGCCGGTACGGAATGCCTCCGCGATTCGCGGCACCGCGGCCAGCGATCCGAGTGCGAGTTCGAAAGCCCCCGGCAGGTAGGCCGGACTGTCTTCGTTTGCCAGCGTCAGCGCCTGTTCCTGGCTGAGGCTGAACTCGTTGGTCAGCTCGTCGTAGGTAACGTACCCGCCCGCCGCCTGCGATGCGAGCCACTCGCGCACATAACGTTCGTCGGTGCCCGTCTTGCGCGCCAGTTGCATCGGGCTGATCGGGCCCGCGGCAAGCGCCTTGTAGAGGCCGAGCTTCTCGCCGATCACAACCATCCCGGCGTGAACCGCCGCACCCAGATCGTCGACAAACCGCCCAAGAAAGGCGTGCAGCCTTTCGGTATCGATCGTCGGAACCGTTGCTGTACTCATTGAATTCGCTCCTTCATTCATCGGTAGATTGTGGAAACAGGGCAGACGCGGCCGCCCCGTCTGTCTTCGGAAATCGCCGCTTCAGTTCGCCGGTTGCCCGTTGTAGTGCTGGCACGACACATTGGGATGCCAGTTCACGAACGCGCCATTCGGGTTGTTCTTCCAGGCCCAGACGTGCAGCGTGTAGAACGCCGGCAGTCCAAAGCGGTTGGGCGACGCGAAGTAGTGGAAGAGCTGGCCCATCAGCTCGGGCGGGCCCTGTTTCTTCTCGTCCCACGCCGCCGCGAAGACAAGGAAGTCCGCCCCGATCAGCTTCAGGCTTCCATCGGGCTGCGCCTCGTAAATCACGATCTGCGGATGCGTCGGATCAAGCTCGCCCTTCGACAGCAGGTTGCCGTTCACATAGTGAAGCCCCATCGCGCCCGAGTCGTCGCCCGCGACGCAGCCGAACATCAGCGCATAGCCCTCGCTTTCGGCCGCTTTCACGTCCTTGAACCGCTCCGTGGATTCGCGCACCACTCGGATCAACTCACTCGATTCGGCCTTCTGGTGCTCGGTCGATTGCGCACCGGTTGGGGTGTGGGAATGAACCTCTTGTGCAAAAGCGCCCGGAATACTGGCGCCAAGAACGCTGATGAGAATCAGGTGCAGCCGGCCGGAGGGACCGCCGGGTTTAGGGGTGACATTGGGGATCATTCGGGCTATCATTCGACCTCTCTCCTTATGATTTAGCCGGCGTATCGTCACTCCACGTCTGCATGCCGGCGGTCCGCGGGTTTGCTAGAATCCGCTCCATGCGTTTGCCTTCGTTGTGTTGCTCTTGAGGGGGGAACCTCTGGAGTGCCGAACTTCGCCGGCAATTTCAAAATAGTGGTCGGCTACTTGCGAAGTAACGAAGGAACGCCAAAGAAATGACGATTTCGTGACACAGAGCCCGCCCTCGGTTTCAAAAAAATAGAGGAGGCCATGAACACCAATTCGCTCATCTATCGATTCGGCGAGTTCACGCTCGACACGCAGAAGGGGTGTCTCTTCAAAGGCGGCGCGGAAGTCAAGCTGCGCCCTAAGGTCTACGAAACATTGAAGTACCTCGTCGAGAACCCCGGCCGCCTGATCGCCAAACCGGAGTTGATGAAGGCCGTCTGGCCCGACTCCTTCGTCACCGACGACTCGCTCGTGCAATGCACGCTTGAGCTGCGCCGCGCACTCGAAGATCAGGAGCAGAGGCATCTGAAAACCGTTCCGCGCCGCGGCTATCTCTTTGACCTCTCTGGTGCGCCGCCGCCAGCGGGAAGCGCCCGCCTCACCGCGGCAGAAGCCTTCCGGCACTTTTCCGATCGCAAGTCCGCGCCGCGGCGTTTTCCGCGCCGGCAACACGATCTGCCCGTTCCCCGCACTTCGCTGGTCGGACGAGAAGTCCTCATCCGTGCGGCGAGCGATCTGTTGCTCCGCCCCGGCGTTCGGCTGCTCACGTTGACCGGCCCGGGCGGCGCGGGCAAAACGCGCCTCAGTATCGGTATCGCCTCGGCCATCGCCGATTCATTCCCGGGAGGCGTACAGTTCGTCAGTCTGGCCGCTATCACTGAGCCCGTCATGGTTGAAACGGCGCTCGCCGACGCGCTCGAAATCCAGCCTCCCGGCGCCCGCACCATCCCTCAGCTCATCGGCAGGCAACTGGGGGATTCAGGCTCCTTCCTGCTTGTCCTTGACAACTTCGAGCAGGTGCTCTCCGCCGCGACGCTTGTCGCGGAAACGCTCGAGGCCTGTCCCTCCCTCAAAGTCCTGGTCACCAGCCGGTCCAGCCTCCGCATCTACGGCGAGCAGGAGTTCCCGGTCGTTCCGCTCGAGCAGAGCGCCGCGGTCGAGCTATTCGTACAGCGCGCCTCCGCCGTTCGGCCCGGTTTCTCCCTCACCGGCGAGAATGCCCCTCTCATTCACGAGATATGCGCCCGCCTCGATCACCTTCCCTTGGCCATCGAGCTTGCAGCCGCGCGCACCAAGGTGCTCTCGCCGGAAGCCATGCTCGAAAGGCTGCAGAGGCCGCTGCAACTGCTCACCGGTGGTCCCCTCGACCTCCCCGCGCGCCAGCAGACTCTGCGCGGCACGATCGACTGGAGCTACTGCCTCCTCGCCGAGCCCGAACGCAAGCTATTCCGGCGCCTGTCGGTCTTTGCCGGCGGATGCACGCTCGAAGCCGCCGAAGCCGTTTGCGATGCCGGCATGGATCTGGGCGTCGATGCCATGGAAGGGCTGTCCTCGCTGGTCGACAAAAACCTCGTCCAGCGCATGGACCGCGGAACGCCGGAGCCGCGTTTCTCCATGCTCGAGACGATTCGCGAATTTGCTGCCGAGAAGCTTATCGAGAGCGCGGAGGGGCCTATCACCCATCGCGCCCACGCCGCTTATTGCCTCGTACTCGCCGAGGAAGGAAACCCCGACCTCGATCAGGAGAACCGCAATCGCTGGTTGTCGCGATGCGACCTCGAAATCGCCAACTTCCGGCTGGCACTCGACTGGCTGTTCGAGACTCTGGAACTCGAATGGGGCCTGCGCCTCTGCTGCGCGCTCTTTCGTTTCTGGGACATGCGTGAGCACTTGAGCGAGGGCCGTTCGCGGCTGGAAACCATGCTCCGGCTCGCCGGCTCGGATTTCCCCATGGAAAGGGCACGAATTGCGCTCTTCATCGGCGCGCTTGCATCTTCGCAAAGCGATAACGGCGCCGCCGAAAAATTCATTTCGGCCGGCCTCGAAATCCACGAGCAGCTCGGCCACCAACCGGGCATTGCTTCATCGCTGAACGCACTCGCAATTGTGGCCCGCGACCGCGGCGATTACGCGACCGCTCAGGATCGCTTCGAGCGCAGCCTCGCCTGCTGGCGCAAACTGGCGGACCGGTTGGCAGTTGCCCGCTGTCTCCATAACCTCGCCAACGTGGTCAGGGTCCGCGGCGACTATCCACGCGCCCTCCGCGCACTGCGCGAAGCCACCGGCATATTCGAGAGGCTCGGCGACCGCATCGGCGCCGCGTGGTCCATGAATCAAATCGGCGATGTCGAGTGCGCAGCCGGCGATCTGGCCAAGGGCCGCATCTGCTATGAGCAGGCGCTCGACGCCTTCCGCGAGGTCCAGGATCCGTGGGGCACAGCCCGCTCCTTGACCGACCTCGGCTACATTCACCTTGAAGAAGGCCGCCCCGAAGAGGCGTGTACGGCGTTTCGCGAATCGCTCGAGATCTTCGGCAAACTCCATCACCGCCGAGGTGTTGCGCGCGCAATCGAGGGCTGTGCGGCGGTAGCTGTCTCCGGTGGCGATCCGGCCGGAGCGCTCAAGCTGGCCGGAGCCGCCTTCCAGATTCGCAAGCAAATCGATGCGCCGTTGTCGCAGAATGATCAGGCCAAGGTGAACCGTGCACTTGCCCCCGCCAGAATGCGCCTCGATCCCGGGATCGCCTCACGCGCCTGGTCCGAAGGCATGGCCCTGTCGGTGGACGAAGCGATTGCCTGCGTGTTGCGCGAAAAGTGAACCCGGGCCATTCAAACTAGGCCGTGTATTTCGTCGGGTCGATCAGCCGCCGCACGGCCGACACACGATCCGCAGGAATCCCTGCCCGCCCTGCGTGCTCGCGAATGATGACCTCGTCCGGCGCCAAGTAGATGCAATACACCTTGTCTTCCGTCACATAGCTGTGCAGCCACTGAATCTGCGAACCTATCGCGCTCAATGCCCGCAGCGAGCGCAGGGATATCTCCTCGATCTCCTCTTCGGTGAGCAGACCGGCGCCCGGAATCTCGCGTTCGATGACGTATTGCGGCACTCACACGAGTGTAGCATCCGCTGCTGCGCGTCCATCCGCCCCGCCGGCCTGCAATTTTGGCCGTTCGGCGCATCGCAGTCTGCCTTCCCATAACTGCGAATTGCATCGCGAATCTTTGGAAAACGTTGCATCATATCTCTGTCCCTTTTCAATTCCCGCGCCAACGAGGGCTCCACCTTGCGCCTTTGGTTCTCCCCGGCAAGCGAAGTCCCCATCTACCGCCAACTGGTCACGCAGATCGCACTGGCCATCCTGAGCGGAGACCTAAAGCCCGGCGAGCGGCTTCCGAGCACGCGCGAACTGGCGCGCAGGTTCAGCATTCATCCCAACACGGTCAGCGCCGGCTACCAGCATCTTGCCCAGGAAGGATGGGTGGACTATCGCCGCGGCAGCGGAGTCTACATCAAGTCCGATGCCGCGCAGCCGTCGACTCCCGAACAAATCCTCGAGCAGCACATCGCAGCGTTCTTCAAAGCCGTGCGAGAACTCAGGTTGCCGGCATCCGCCATTCGCCGGCGCGTAGCGGAGTGGATTGCCGCACCGCCTCCAGACCATTTTCTGCTGGTCGATCCCAACCCGGATGCCCGTGAGATTCTCCTCGCGGAAATCCGCAAGCTGGCAGCGTGGCCCGCCTCGGCTTTATCCGTCGAAGAGGCCGCCAATCCTGAGAACGTAGTGGCCGCCGTTGCCCTATGCCGGCCGAGCAAGACAAAGCTGGTGCGCGCCGCCTTGCCCGCGAGGATCGAACTCATCACGCTTCCCATTCGTTCGGCGAACAAATGGCTCGATCCCGAACTCTCCTCTCTGCAGGGTAGGCTGATCGGGGTCGTTTCCAACTGGGTAGACTTTCGCGAAACAGCCAAGACCATGCTGGCGGCCGCCGGAGTCGACCCGGACGTCCTGGTCGTTCGAAACCCGCGCCGGCCGCGTTGGCAGCGCGGCCTGGAGCACACCGGCGCCATCATTTGCGATGTGCATACCGAGGTAACTCGCGCGCTCCCCAAAGGTCCCAGGGTCTTCGTGTTTTCAGTGCTGGCCGACGCCGCGCGCACCGGACTGAGCCAGTTCCTCGAAAGCTCCTGATTCTTGTGACACTTGCGGAACTGTATGAACAGGCCTTTTTCGCAGAAGTGCAATGGCTAATCTTGTGCCATCGCCATTGTGCCAAGGAGGCCGAGATCGATGGACACTCTTTCCCATGATCCTGTAGCAGTTGGCCGCAACATCCCCACGGCAACCACCCGGACGGGCAGCCGCCGAAACTTCTGGGACCAGCTTGTCCTACAATTCCAGCGCGCTCTCTGTGCTTACATTTCGTGCGGCGAACCGCTCACGATGACGGTTGGGATGAACCTCGTCAGGCTTGAGCGCGAGGTATTCGTTTTCGCGGCGCCCTTCTCCTCCCATTACCAGGAGCTGAACGGCAAAAGTAGAGGGGAATAATTATGGAAGTTATCGTTATGCTCCTGGTCTGCGCTCTCATCGCGATCCCCGTGATCGCGATCGTTGCCCTTGTCAGGACCGGGTCCGCCGCCCGCCGCATCGAAGAAAACTGGCATAAGACGCTCCAGCAGGAGGGTGAGTTAGCCTTCCTCCGCAACGAGTTGATCCAATTGACCGCTCGACTGGGGAAATTCGAATCCACGGCGGCGGCCTCCCGTCCGGCCGATTCCCCCGCAGCAAAGCCGGAACCCGCGATCGCCAAACCCGCCCCGGCTCCCGCAGCCCCCCAGCAAGCGCCAGTGGCTCCCCAGCCGGCGTCCCAACCCGCCGCGCCTGTATCCCCGCTGCCCGTACCTCCGGCCGCGCCCGCAGTCGACAAACCAAGACCTGTCTCCGCACCCGAGCCAGCCGCTGCGCCTCCATTGCGCCACGCGCCTTCAGGCGATGCTCCGTCAGAAGGACCCGCCCAGCCCCAGCCTGTCGCCATACCAAGGCCTGCAGCCCCAGTGCCGCCTCCGCCTCCTCCCCGTCCGCAAACTCCGCCGCCGGCCCCTACCTTTGCAACGTACAATCAACCGGCGCACGAAACCATCGTCGACCGCCTGAAGACGAGCCTCCCGCTCGAACAGTTTCTTGGCATGAACCTCTTCGCCAAGATCGGCATTGTCCTCCTCGTCCTCGGTTTCGCACTGCTCGGCCGGATCGCTCTTCTCTCGATGGGGCCCGTTGCGCGTGTCCTGCTCATCTACGCCGCCGGCAGCGCCCTGCTTGGCGGCGGTATCTGGCTCGAACTCCGCGAAAAGTACCGGCTCATTGGCCGGACCGGCATCGGCGGCGGCTGGGCAATGCTCTTCTTCACCACCTACGCGATGCATCATGTCCCGCCGATGATGATCCTCCGCTCCAACACCGCCGACTGCGTCCTGATGCTCGTCGTCGCCGTCGCCATGGTGCTCCACACGCTGCGTTACCGCTCCCAGCTCGTCACCGGTCTCGCTTTTCTGCTCGCCTTCTCCACCGTCGCCCTCAGCCAGGACAGCGTCTATGCGCTGATTGCCGGCGTCATCCTCGCCCTCGGCATCGTCGTTATCGCGCTGCGCATGAGCTGGTTCGAGCTTGAAGCCTTCGGCATTCTCTCGAGCTATGCCAATCATCTCTATTGGCTCTACCGGCTCTATCCGGATGGCATGGCCGGCCGCCCCTTCCCGCAGTTCTGGCCCAGCGCCATCATTCTGGCCCTCTACTGGATCGTCTTCCGCGTCTCTTACGTCGCCCGGCGAATTGAATCGACATATCAGGAATCGGTCTCGACCCTCGCCGCGCTCGCCAATACGATGCTGCTGCTCGTGGCGATGAAGTTCCAATCCACCCACCCCGAATGGGCGTTCTATGCACTGCTTGTGCTCGGTGCGCTCGAATTCATCTTCGGCCAGTTGCCCGTCACGCGCCGCCGCCATGCCGCTTTTGCACTGCTCACCGTCGTCGGCACGCTCCTGATGTTCTCTGCCGTTCCCTTCCGCTTCAGCGGCAACAACATTGCGCTGTTCTGGATGATCGGCGCCGAAGCGTTGCTCATCGCCGGCATCGTGCAGCGCGAGCCCCTCTTCCGCTACCTGGGGCTGACTTCCGGCTGCGTCACCGGGCTTCTCATCGTCTTTGAAGCGCGCGGCATCGTCGAATTCCGCTTGTCGTCCGATTCCCTGCTCCTCAAGGACGGCGTTCTCCTCCTCACATCGAGCGCGCTCTTCTATCTGAACGCCCTCTTCCTCCGCGGCCGGTGGCGTGAGGTCTTTGCAAAATTCGAAGCGCGACTCGCCGCATCGCACGCCTATCTCGGCTGCTTCACTGCGTTTCTCGGCGCGTGGGCTCTGTTTCCCGCCGACTGGACCGCAATCGCGTGGGCCGCGCTGCTCCTCGGTACGGCTTTCGGTGCGAGCCGCCTCCGCAACAACCATCTTCTTGCTCAGGCCTGGGCGCTGACCCTCGCCGTGGCCATTCGCGCGGCCGTCGTCAACTGCCACTTCGACGCCACCTATCCGCATCACGTCGCCCTGCGCCTGCTTACGCTGCCAATCCTCGCTGCGGTCTTTTACGTTTCGGCATGGCTGCTCGACAAGTTGCCGGACCTCCCCATCTCCTTGCAGACAATTTCGCTCTGGCTCGGGTCTCTGTCTCTTGTAACGCTTGCCGGGCTCGAACTCCCTGCGCCCTGGATTGCGACCGCATGGGCATTTCTGGCCATTGCACTTTGCATCGCCGCGAGACGCCTGCAGCGTCCCGCCCTCAACTTCCAGGAGCACGTCCTCGCCGCTGGTTTCGTCGCGCAGCTCCTCATTGTCAATCTCTTCGCAGATCGTCCGCTCGATCGATATCTTCCTCTCATCGTCTGCGCCGCCACCTTGTATGCCATCTCGCGCATCTGCACGCAGGCCGGGGCATCGTACCGCCAGCCCGCTGCGTGGCTGCACACCTGGGCGGCCACCGCGCTCCTGGCCGCGTTGGCCTGGCATGAGGCCGCTCAGCCGTGGCTCACGGTTATCTGGATTCTCTTCGCGCTGGCCCTCGCCATCGTTGACCGCTTCCACAGGTTCGAAGAACTGCCATGGCAGGCCCATGGTCTCGCGGCGATCGCCGTTCTTCGCGCCGTCTCGCTCAATTTCTATCTCGACGACACATGGCGTGGCATCCATGTCCGCCTCATCTCCATCTCGATTCTGATCGCCGGCCTCTACGCGATTGCGCGTTGGGTCCGCCTGCCTGAAGCGCTTCAGCGCGCCGGTGCACGCCACTTGTACACCTGGATGGCAGCCGGCCTCACCGCTTGGCTCCTATGGTGCGAGTTGCAGCCGATCTACCTGGCGATTGGCCTGGCTGTGCTCGCACTCGGTCTCTTCGAGATCGGCCACTGGCGCGAGCAAAACCAGATCCGCCTTCAGGCATACGCACTCCTCGCCGCGTCCTTTGCCCGCATCTTCTTCGTCAACCTCACTGCTGACGCGCTGCCCGGCCAGTGGCTCAGTCCGCGCCTCTACACGGTCGCGCCTCTCGCCTGCATCTACTTCTATGTCTGGGCTCGGCTGCGTTCCAGCTCTATGAAATCCGGGTCCGGCCGTTCCTTCATTCAAAACCTCATTGCTTTCCTCGGCACCGGCTCGATTGCCGCTGTGCTCGCCTACCAGATCCGCCCCGAATGGACGATTGCCGCTTGGGCGTTCGTTGTCCTCGCGCTCATGATTGCCACCCTTGCGCTGAACGAAGAAACCTTCCTTAACCACGCCGTGCTGCTCACCGGAGGCATCGTCCTTCGTGGACTTGCGCTCAATATCTTCGGAGCCGAAGGCGTCGTCGACAACGGAAGGAGCGGCAGAATGGCCGTCCCTGCTCTGACGGCAGGCGTGCTCTTCGCCGCGCTGCCTCTTGCATTTCGCATTCGCTCCCGCTTTGCCGACCGCCCGCCCGAATCGTTTCTCCTCCGGTGGCTCTTCGTGCATCGCCCTGAACAATTCCTCTTCTTCGCCCCGCTCTCTCTCGTCGTCTTCTCTGTTGCCGTGCAAATGAAGCCCGGCATGGTCACCCTCGGCTGGGGAATCGTCGGCGTTGCCGCCATCCTGCTCGGCCTCATCGTATCTGAGCGAAGCTATCGGCTCAGCGGTCTCTTTCTGCTTTTGCTTTGCGTGGCCAAGATCGTCTTTCGCGATGCGTGGCGGCTTGATGAGCGCGACCGCTACATTACGTTCATCGCTCTCGGCGCGGCCCTCACCCTTGTCTCGGCGCTCTACAGCAAGTATCGCGACCAACTGAGCCGTCTGCTATGAAGCGCATCCTCCATTCGCATCGATTCCCCTGGTCTCCGTCGCCGTACCCGGTCTGCCGCAACGCAGGCGGGGGAGCGCACTCTAGCCAACGATGGACCCGTATGCTCGCAAGTCGAGTCTGCGTGACTGCAACGCGCGCTCCAATCAACTATCCTGTAAGTGCACCATGTTGCGTCTCTCCCACTCCCCCGCGCGCGCACCGCACCGCATCGGATCGAGATGAAAGCCCGCATCTCCGATTTCACCGCCATCCTCTTCGCCATTGCCGGCTTCACCTGCTGGGTACTGGGCGACAGTTGCATCAAGTGGATCGGCCAATACGGTCTGCCGCCCGAAGAAGTCGTCGCCTTCATGGGATTGTTCATGGCCATCGCTCTCGGCCTGCAGGCCACCTTCCGCCGCAATCTGCGCAGTCTGCGGCCGCATTCGATTCTGCGCCAGGCGCTCCGTGCCTCGCTCGACATGGCCAACAATGTCTGTGTCGTCGTGGCCCTGCGCCACCTGTCGCTGACCATGTTCTACATCCTCATCTTCACGTCGCCGCTGGTCATCGCTATGCTGTCTGCGCTTTTCCTGCGCGAGAACGTCACCGCGAAGAAAGCTCTTGCCCTGATCGTCGGTTTCTGCGGTGTCGTCATCGCCGTCGCCCCGTGGAGCCGCGCCCAGCGCATCGACCTCGTCGGCGTCGCATGCTGCCTGGTCTGCGTAGTGTGCTTTTCCGTCAACATGGTCTGGTCGCGCGTGCTCACGCGCACCGAACACCCCGAAAGCCTCGCCTTCTGTTCCGGAATCATGACCGGGCTCGCCGGGCTGGCGCTCTCCAGCAGGCACCCCTTCGCGCTTAGTCCCGTGCTCTCCTTGAGTCTCGCGCTGATGGGAGTCTTTTGCGCCGCCGGCACTCTATGCTTCTATATCGCCGTAAAGAACACCTCGGCTGGCAACGTCTCGCAGTACCACTACACGCAGTTGTTGACCGGCGCGCTGATCTCCTACCTGGTGTGGCACGACATTCCGGGCCTGCCCATGCTGGTGGGCGGATCGCTGATCCTCGGCTCCGGCGTGTTGATCGCCGTGGCCGCGCACAACGCGCTGCCGGAAATGTGCGCGGAGTCTGCCGGCGGCTGAAGCCCGCACCGCCGGCGCGGAGCCTTCCGGTCTCAGAACATCTGCTCTATTCTTGCCGTCACGCATTGCTTCCCCACGCAGTCCCGCGCGGCCGTCTCGCTCTCACCCGTTCAGCAACTCCGGATGCGTCCCGGCCAGGCGCCCGATCAACTCCCCAAAAAGAGTATTCGCCCACGCAAACCACGCCCGGGTGAACTTCGTTACGTCGTCCTTGAAGTAGCTTTCATGAATGAACCCGCTGCCGGCCGACCCCACCCTCAGCATGCGCAGCGCTTGGCGAATCTCTCCGGCAGAGCTGCTCGTCAGCGCATAGATCGTCTGCGACATCGGCCAGATCATGCCCGCGCCTTCATGCGGCCCGCCAATTCCCTCACCCGCGCTGCCCCTGAAGAACCACGGATTGCGCTCGCTCCACACAAAGGCCCGCGTGCGCGCGTAGAGTTCGGCATCCGGCGAGCTGTTCAAATACGGCAGCGCGAGAAGACTCGGCACATTCGCATCGTCCATCAGCACTCTCCCGCCAAAGCCGTCGACCTCGTACGCCCATATTGTGCCCTGCGGCGTTTCGGCCAGCCCATACTGCCGCAGCGCCGTCTCCACCTCGCCCGCCAGCGACGACGCATCCTGCGCCAGCGCGCTGTCATGGAGAACGGAATCAGCCATCTCTGCCACCTGCCGCAGCGATGTGACCGCAAACAGATTCGCCGGCACCAGGAACGGAAAAATGCAAGCGTCGTCCGACGGCCGGAATCCGGAAGCAATCAGGCCGACCGGCCTGACGGGATTTCCGAATCCCTTCTCGCCCAGCGTCTCCGTCGGTGTGGAATCGGTTCGCTGGAAATGGTAGGGACCCAACCCGTCCTTTCGCTGCTGCTCGCGCAGGGTGCGCACGGCAACCCGCATCGCATCGTGCCACCGCGAATCAAACGGCTGTGTCCCTCCCGTCTTCTTCCAGTACCCATGCGCCAGACGGATCGGATAGCAGAGTGAATCCAGCTCATACTTCCGCTCGCCCACTCCCCGCTTCATCTCGGTCTGGTCCTTGCGGCTCCACTCGAGCGGCGCAGCGTTCAGATCCGCCATGAACGCATTGGCATAGGGATCGATGAGGATGTGCCGCGCCTGCCGCCGGATCACGCCCTCAATCAGCGCCCGCAGCCTCTCGTCCTTCGCGGCAAGCTCAAGGTAAGGCCATACCTGCGCCGACGAGTCCCGTTGCCACATTGCCGGAATATCGCCGGTGATCACTGCGGTGTCCGGCTTGCCCTCGAATGTCCCGGGCTCGACCGTCGTGTCGAGCGTATTCGGAAAGCAGTTATAGAACAGCCGCGACTGTTCCGGTTCCCCGACGCGCCTGCGAGTCTCCGCAAGGTATTGCTCGACGGCTTCTGACCGGAAGCGCCGGTCTGCTGGTTGAGGCCGCTCTCCGCTTTCCCCCGGTGCGATCCCGCCGGCAGCCGCGTCGTTGGAAACAGTGCTCAAACCGGGAAAAAACGTCGCCAGCGCCGCCGCTCCCCCACGCTGCATCATCTCTCGTCGCGAAAACTCCTCCACACTCATCAGCCTGTCGACCCCAACTGATTCTATGCCCACGCTCGCGAGTCGGGACTGCGCCGTGCAAGAATGGCCGCTCGTCTCGCGCGTTCCGTTCTCCTTTGCCACTGACAGAATTGGCACCCTTCCGCCAAAAGATGCGGTCCTCGCCCAGCAGCTTTTGTTTCAGCAGGAAGCCGCTCCGGGTCTGGTCAGGTTTCGCGTTCTGCCGCTGCAACCGTTTGCAGCGTTGCTGTGGAATTCGCCTTGCTCGTCGCGCCTCCGCCCGGCGCGCATGTGCAATGCGCAAATGCGCTTGTGTCCCGTTGTGACCGTCCTCGCCTGCGCCGTCCGCCTGTGGACTGCAATTTGCAGCAGTGCGCTTCGCAGTACATGGAATCGAACTCCAGCACCGAATTGCAGCCAGGAGACAGGGTTCATTTCGCCATCGACTCGGTTTTTCTGCCCCCGGCCAGCGACGTTTTGGCGGCGCTCCGCCCCGCCGATCACCTGGTGGGAACGGTCACGCAGTTTTCAGGTTCAGGGACAAGAGAAAAGGCATTTGCCGTGATTGTGCTGGCCGGCCAGAAAAGCCTTGTGGTCCCCGTCGAAAAGCTGTCCCGAATTGAAGGCGCCTGATTTGCACTGCCGCGAAATCGGCGCGCCGGTTCACCGGAAGGAGTGACATGGGAATCAACTTCACGTATCCGGGTGTCTACATTCAGGAAGTGCCGAGCACGGTGCACACCATCGTGCCTGCCCCGACAGCGGTAACCGCGTTCATTGGGCGCGCGCGCCGCGGGCCGGTCAACACGCCCGTGCGCATCCACAGCTATGCCGACTTCCAACGGACCTTCGGCGGGTTGTGGGCCAACAGCGAAATGCCGTTCTGCGTTCAGCAGTTCTTTCTCAATGGCGGCTCCGACGCCTGCATCGTGAGGGCCATCAGCCAGGGCGTTGTGGGCGCACAAAGCACCGATCCGGCTACCATGGCCATCCCGACCGGCCTCGGAATTCTGTCCATCAGCGCGCAGAATCCGGGATCGTGGTTCACGCAGGTCACCATCACCATCGACTGGAACACGCGGAAGATCAACGGCCTCCGGCGCCCCGACGAGTTCAACCTGACGATGACCTACCGCGAAACGGATCCGGTTTCGGGCGCGGTTGCTGCGACCGTGGAGACCTTTGCCAATCTGTCCTACCTGGCCGGCGCGGCGAACTTCATCACGCCGACGCTTGGCAACGACTCAAACTTCATCCAGGTGGAAGCCGGCGCCGCGGTCCCCCAGGCGAGGCCGGCGCCCGGCAACTATACACTGGCCGGCCCGGTGTGGGGCGCGGGCATTGCCTTCCAGTTGCACTTCGCCATCATCGACTCCAATGGAAACCAGCAGGTGGTGACCGCCGCCGGCGCCGCCGCCGCAACCCGGCCTAACTGGAACCCCGCTGTGGGCGGCGTCACCACCGACGGCACGGTCACCTGGACGAACCAGGGACCGGTCAGCCTGCAGCTCTGGCAGCCGAACCGGCAGTACCGGCAGCACCAGGTGGCCTTCGACGGCGCTCATGTGCAGGAAGTGGCAGCGCCGGTGGCAGGCGGGACCTCGGGCGGCGCCGCGCCCAATCCCTGGAACGGAGTTCCCGGCCAGGCGACGGCTGACGGCGCGCTCACTTGGACGAACGAAACACCGGCCTTGCCCGGCGTTGCAGCGTGGCAGGCCAACACACCCTACAACCAGAACGATGAAGTCTATGACAGCAACGGCAATGTGCAGAGGATGACGGTCAACCCCAATGGGCAAAGCGGCGGCGCGCCGCCTGCCTGGGCAACAGCCCTTGGCGCGGCCACCCTGGGTGACGGAACTGCGGACTGGGTGAACGTTGGTCCGCCTCCGCCATTGCAGGCGCGGGGCTGGCTGCCGCAGACGGCCTATGTGCTCGGCGCAGAGGTTGTCGATGGAAATGGAAACGTGCAGGTTGCGACCGCCGCGGGCGTTTCGGGGGCTGGAGTTCCAAACTGGGCCGGTGCGGTGAACGCCATCACAAACGATGGAACGGTCGTGTGGACCAATGATGGCGCACTACCCACCGGCGTATGGACACCATTGACGTACTTCCCGGCCGGAATCGAGATCTACGACGCGAACGGGAATCTGCAGCAGGCGACAAACGGTGGTCTCTCAGGCGTGTCGGCGCCTGTGTGGTCCACCTCGGCCGTACCCACCACGGCCGACGGATCCATCGTGTGGACATTCCAGAACGTCACAGGCATCTCCGACGGTTCACCCCTGCAGCAGGCGGATTTGACTGCGCTGGCTCTGCAGGGCGCCAAGAACGGGATCTACGCACTATTGAACGCAGACATCTTCAACATCATGGTGCTCCCGCCCTATGCGCCGCAGGAGAATAGCGGAACCGTCGACCTGGACACGACCTACGCGGGCGTCTGGGGCGACGCGCTCGCGTTTTGCAAATCGCAGCGGGCCATTCTGCTCGTCGATCCCCCCTCGCCTGCCGTCTGGGGTGACGAACCGCGCGCCTATCGCGACCTTGCCAGTGCCGCGCCCTCGATCGATCCTGCGCGCGATCCAAACTCCGCAATGTACTATCCCTGGCTGAACATCAACGATCCGCTGCAGGGGAATCGTCCGAGGTACTTCGCCCCCTCGGCGACAACCGCCGGGGTGATTGCCGCGACCGACTCTTTCCGCGGCGTCTGGAAGTCGCCAGCCGGAGAAGAAGCGAGGATGCTTGGTGTCGCCGGCCTCCAGTACATGCTCAACGATGCTGAGAACGGCGACCTGAATCCCCTGGGCATCAACTGCCTTCGCACCTTCCCCATTATCGGCAGCGTTGTGTGGGGAGCGCGCACCCTCGAAGGCGCGGACGCTCAGGCCTCGGAGTGGAAGTATCTCGCCGTCCGCCGGATGGCGCTGTTCATCGAAGACAGTCTCTACCGCGGCACAGGCTGGGCCGTCTTCGAGCCCAACGATAACCCGCTTTGGGCCGAGTTGCGCCTGAACGTGACCTCGTTCATGCAAACGCTCTTCCGACATGGCGCATTCCAGGGCTCCACGCCGAAGGAAGCCTATTTCGTCAAGTGCGACTCGGACACGACCACGCAGGCGGACATCGATTCCGGCAGGGTGAACGTGCTGGTGGGCTTTGCCCCGCTCAAGCCGGCCGAGTTCGTCGTAATCCAGATCAGTCAGATCACCGGCGGAACGCCGTCCTGACGCGAAGCCAGAGTCGATGCATCCCGGGGCCACGGGGCCCGGGCCGCTGCGGCCATCACGGATCAGCGGCCTTGCAAGAAGTTCAAAAAGGATAGGGTAAGCCTGGTTTTGCCGCAAGCAAGGAGCCTGTATGGAATTCACCGTCAATACGACTCGCCTCGATCCGTACAAGAACTACATGTTCCGGCTGAAATGGGACGGCAAGTACGTAGCGGGCCTTTCGAAGATGTCGCCGCTGAAACGGACAACCGAGGTTGTGAAACATCGTGAAGGAGGCGAACCGGCCACAAGCCACAAGGCTCCCGGCCGTACCGAGTACGACGCCATCACGCTCTCCCGCGGCGTCACCCACGACACCGCATTTGAAGACTGGGCCAACCTCGTATTTAAGCACGGTGCGGCGCTGGGAGCCGAAACCGCGCTCAAGAGCATGCGCAAGGACGTAACGCTGGAGATTTACAACGAAGCCGGCCAGCTGGCGATCGCCTACAAGGTCTTCCGCTGCTGGGTCAGCGAATACGTTGCGGTTCCGGAGATGGACGCGAACGCCAACGCGGTGGCCATCCAGTCGATCAAGATCGAGAACGAAGGTTGGGAGCGTGACGATGCCGTTACCGAGCCCACCGAGGCCTGATTCCCGCCTCCGGCTGCCGATCGGGCTGCATGAAAAGGGCAGGCGGCTCCGCGATCTGGAGTTGCGCTCAGACGAAGATCTGCGCGTACAACGCACCGCCGTGGACTTCCTCGCTCCCCGCGAGCAGGCCTTGAGCAGCGCGTTCGCGGCGCGGATCGCAGCCTTGGGGCCGTTGCGCAACCCCGATGCGGCGATATTTCATCGGCTCGCTCTCGCCGACCGCCACTGGCTCGCCGCGTCCCTCTTGTTCCGCGAAGGAACCACCGCGCTTCAGGTGCCGGCCTCGTGCCGGAAGTGCGGGCAGATTCTGGAACTCGAACTGTCGCTCGCTGAAGCTCTCGCCAAAGCAGAACCGATTCTCCTCCGCCGCGGACGGAAACGGAGTGGCATGCTGCGGCTTCCCACCGCGGCCGATCTCGACGTGGCACGCACTGCCGAGGATCTCGCGCGGCTCTGTGCCGGTTCCAGAGCCGGAACACCCGCGATTGAAGCCCGGCTGCAACAGGCCGATCCTCTCTGCGTTGTCGAGCTCAACGGCCGCTGTTGCGTCTGCGGATCCTCCGTGAACGCTCGCATCGATCTCGCAGGTCTGTGGCTCGGCTCGCAGCAACGGCTGGCCGAGGACTTCCTCCACAGCGTGCACACGCTCGCGCAGGCCTACCACTGGTCCGAACGCGAGATTCTCTCGCTGCCGGACCCGCGCCGCCGTGCCTATCTGAGACTCTGCCGCACTGAAACCGCGGAGTTCGGACTGGAGCAGCACGTCTATGAATAGACCGGCCGGAGGCTACTTCGGGATTCTGCTTGGCCGCGCGCAGGCTGCGCGCGCAAGCGTGGCCAACACGCGTCCGCCGGCGGTTCGTCCCGGCTCTGCCGCGCCAAAATACGAATCCGCGCACAATGCGTTTCCAGAAGTGTTGAAGCCGCGGGACACAAGGCTGCGCGCCAATCCCCCGATCACTCAACCCGGCTCTCCCGCGATGCCGGACGAATACGCCGTGGCGCCGGAATCTGCCCGGCGGAGATCGCAGACTCACTCCGCCCCCTCGAAAGAACCTTCGCGCAGGCTATTGGCCGATCCGGATCAAGGACAACGCACACTTAAGTTCCAAAACGTTCGGCAAGCCGATGCGCCGCCCGCCATCCTGCAAACTCCACATGCATCAGACCTCAATCGCGCCGCGATTCCCAATCCAGAAAAGGTCGAGGCCCACTCGCCGGAAGCCTTTCGCTCGCATGCCATGGCGCGCCGCGAACAACCGTTCGAACCGCCGTTGCCCGACACTCAGCCTCTGGAGCGGGCCGGGCATCTCGCCGAAGAGGCTGCGCCTCCCGTGATTCTCCGCGACGTTTTGGAGCCTGTGTGCAGCGAGCCCCGAATCGAGACTCAGGTCCAATGGCCCGCTCAGCTCGCCGTCGAGCAGCGGAGCACTGTGCGTGCGCGGCTCGAGGAATTTGCGCGAGAGCGAATGGTTGCCCTGCCCAGGCGCAAGGCAGCGGAGCAGCGCGTCGAGATTCGTGTTGACCAATTGAATGTGCGCGTGGAGAGCCCGCCGCAGCCTGCTCCGGCCCGGCCTGCACACGCAGAAACCGCAGAGGCTCCCTTCGCCGGGTTCTTTCTGCAGCGGTCGCTCGGGTGAGACATGGCTACGGAACGGGCCCTGCAACTCGTGTCTCTCACGCTGGCTGACCTGTTGCGCGACCGCATGCAGCGCCAGGACGTCACGTTCACCTTTTCGCGCCCCATCAGCGCGCAAGGCAACGGCGGCGCCCGGGCGCGGTTGAACCTTTATCTCTATCAGCTCCTTGAGAACCCCGCCTTCCGCAACGAGGAGCCGCCGAACCAGGCCGTCCCGGGGCAGCACGGCACTCCACCGCTGGCGCTCTCGCTCTTTTACCTCATCACCAGCTACGGCGCAGCCACTGAAATCAGGCCGCCGGAGAACGCGCCGCCGTTCCCCCAGGACAGCCTCGTGGAGCTCGACGCCCAATTCATCCTCGCCGACGCCATGCGCGTGCTGCATGACTCTCCAATCATCAGCCGCAACACTCCGCGCCTGCGCGCCGCCGTGCCGCCGCAGATCCTCGACCCCGGGTTGCAGGAGGAGTTCGAAAGCCTTCGCATTGTTCCCCGCCAGTTGTCCATCGACGAGCTCACCAAGGTCTGGACCGCATTCAAAGAGGATTTTCAGCGGTCCGTCGGCTACGAGGTCACAATTGTGCGCGTGCGGCGGCCGCGCCAGGTGGCCGCCAATCCTCCGGTTCTGCAACGCAACATCCCAGTTCTGCCTCAGGTCTCGCCGTCGATCACTCTCGCCCTCGCATCCGACACGGCGGCCGCCGACACGCACATCTACTTCACGGGCACAGGACTGGCCGATCCGTCGACGCGCATCCAGATCACCGACGCCGCGCGGCAGGGCTTCCCCCCTGATCCGGTGCAGCTGGTCCCGGCCGCAGATGCAGCGGGCGCCTACTTCGTTCTTCCCAGCGCAAACGCAACTCTTCAGCCTGGTCCCAAGTACGTCCAGGCGGTCATCACTGCGCCCCCGCCCGGTGTGCGCCCGGTTGCATCGGCCCCAGTTCCGCTTGCATTGTTGCCCGCCATCACCAACCTCGCTCCCACGCACGGCCCCTTCGACGGAGCCACACAGGTCGTCATCACCGGCACAGCGCTCGGAGTCGAACCTGTCAATCCCAACATTCCCCCGGGCCCGTTGTGTCCTTCGGTCCTGTTTGGCGGCTATACAATTCCACTCGCCGACCTCGACCTGACGCAACTGCCCCTGCAGATCACCGCCACGCTCAACCCCGCGCCCAATGCCAACGCGCCCCAACCTCCCGCCGGAGCCACGCCCGTCCCCATTCGCGTGCGCGTCAACGGCGTTGAAAACCAGAGCTGGCGGCTCAACCCCGTCACTAACCAGTACGAATTCATACCCGGTCTCCTCTTCACACCGCAATGATCGAAGAGCATTCCAATCCGGATTCGGCCAGAGTGAGTGCGGCACGCATCGAGCAGATTTGCGCGACCTTTGCCCTCACACCGCTCGAACGCGACATCCTGCTTGACGCCGCAGTTCCCGAGATCGATCTCGGGCCTTCCGGCTCAACTGCTCTCGAAGCGTGGCCGGACGTGCGCTCCGTCTTCGAGCGTGCAAGCTCGAATCGCGACTGGCCCGCTTTTCGCTATGCCCTGCGCGCTGACGCTCCCCTGCGCCACTGGCGGCTCGTCACGCTTGTAGGCGACGGCCTTCCGCTCCCTTCGCAGCGGCTTGCGGTCGATCCCCGCATCGCCGACTTCCTCATCGGCGGTGACGCCCTCAGCGCCGAAGTGGCGCAGATCGCTTGTCTGCATGCTTCTGCTGACCTTGGCGAAAGCCACGCGCTGATCGACGCGGGCGTCGCGGCCATCGCAAGATTCTCAAGGACCGCGCTTTCGGGCCGCCGACTGTTCCTGCACCTCACTGGCCCAAACTCAGCGGAAATAGAAGTTCTGGCTGCGCAAATCGCCGCCAGGGTGAATCTGCCCTTGCTCTGTGTCGATGCGGCAACCACTTCCGCAGCCGGCCGCAAGCTCGTCCTGCGCGAGTCGCTGCTCCTTCGAACATCCGTGCTCGTCCATTCGCCGCCGCAGGACGATCTCGCGCTGCTGGCCACCGCCGCCCCCATTGTCTTCCTCGCCTCAGCGACCGCGATGCTGCGCCCGCCTGCGCTGGCCGGTCATGCCTGGGTCCATCTGGCCATTCAGCCCCTCGACACCGTCGAGAGGATGCGGTTCTGGTCCGCCGAACTCACTCGCCTGGGCATGGATCCCGCCGACGCAGTCTACTTGGCTCAGGCCGCGGATCTCACAGCAGGCGAAATCCGTTACATCTCAGATTCGGTCGCTGAAGAATGTGCCGAACAGGACCGATTCTGCACATCGGACGAACTGATCGTCGCCGCGCGATCGCGCACGCAGCACCGCATGAGCGATCTGTGCCAGCGCATCCCGGCAACCGCCGCCTGGGACGACATCGTGGTCACACCGGAGGTCCGTGCCAGCCTCGAAGAGCTTTGCCAGCAGTCGCGCCTGCAGCAGGTTGTGCTCGGCCAGGCGGACTTCGGCCGCCATTTGCCGCGAGGCCGCGCCGCCACGGCGCTCTTTTGCGGGCTGAGCGGGACCGGCAAAACGCTGGCCGCCAGCGTCATTGCGCATGAGCTTCACCGCGAGCTTTACCGTGTCGACCTGGCCCGCGTGGTCAGCAAATACATCGGCGAGACCGAAAAGAACCTGCGCGAAATCTTCGCCGAGGCGGAACGCGCACGTGCCGTGCTCTTCTTCGACGAGGCCGATGCGCTCTTCGGCAAGCGGACCGAGATTCACGACAGCCACGACCGTTTCGCCAACATCGGCATTAGCTATCTGCTGCAGTTGTTCGAAGACTCCGAGTTCGCCGTCGTGCTGCTCGCGAGCAATCGGCGGGATGCGATCGACGAAGCATTCTTCCGCCGCTTCCGCTTCGTCATCGACTTCCCCATGCCCAACCCGGCGTTGCGCCGCGCATTGTGGGAGAGCAGCTTTTCCCGCTCGCTTCCGGTCGCCGAGTCGGTGCGCCTCGACGTCCTCGCCGAGCGCCTGCCGCTTAGCGGAGCCTCCATCCGGAACATCGCACTCGCCGCTGCGTTCCTCGCCGTTGCCGAAAACGGCGGCAAGCTCCGCACGGTCGGGGCGTCGCACATTGTGCATGCCGCAAGGCGCGAGTGCGAAAAGGCTGCCTCGCCCATGCCGCTGACGGTCGCCGAGCTTTCCGCACCGCGTACGCGGTCGCGCGCCGCGACCCGTGCCGTGGAGGCAGTGCAATGACGAAGTTCGCGTCCCAGGTCGCAGTCGAGAACGCGGTCACGCCGGGAACCGTGCAGCGCAAGTGCGGGTGCGCTCCGGGCGCCGAGTGCCACTGCCACGACCACGACCACGAGAAAGAGAAGCCCGGCGCCGTGCAGCGGCGCGCCAGTCCTGCCGGCGCGGGAACGGCCGGCGCGTTGAGCCCGCAATTGACGCAGGGAATCCGCCACGCGGCGCAGAGCGGCGGCCAGCCGCTTTCACCCACGGTGCAGAAGCAAATGGAATCGGGATTTGGCGGCCGTGACTTCTCCGCCGTGCGCGTTCACACCGGCGCGCAGGCTGACCGCCTCGCGGGTGCGATCGACGCACAGGCATTCACCACGGGCAACAACATCTTCTTCGCCGCCAACCGTTACCATCCCGATACCTCGCAGGGACGCGAGCTGCTGGCCCATGAACTCACCCACGTCGTACAGCAACAGGGATCCCAGCCGGGCGCCGACGTGCAGGCACGCCTCGAGCTTGGTGCGGTGGATACAGCCGCGGAGCAGGAAGCCGACCGCATAGCCCTCGCCGTCGTCAGCGGCGCACAGGCCACGCCCATCGCCGCAACGCCGGGCAAGCTTGTCCAGCGCACACCCACCCCCGCGGTCACTCGCGAATCGCTGGCCGGCGGCGGTCAGGCCATCGTTCTGCCCGACACGCAGCCCCTCGAGTTGCCCGCGCAAAAGGCGGAGAGCGCCACCGATCTGGCCTTCCTGCTGCAGCTCTACAACACCGCTGCGCAGAACCGCCGCCTGCGCACCACGCATGCCGGACGCGCCAGCGGCCTGTGGAGCGTGTGGGCAGCGGGGCGGCAAAACGTTCCCAATATCGCCTCCTTCCAGCCGCGCCTGCGCTCGATTTGCTCTCCCGACCACATGGTCGAGCTGCAGGTGGGCGGCGCGGACAGCGCCAACAATCTGCGCCTGCTGGAGCAGCATCGCAATGAGACCGCCGGCAGCCAGATCGCCGGCCAGCTTCGCTCCTTGCGCACCGCATACGGCATCGAAGAGTCCTCCACAAGTTGGCTCGAGTTCCGAAGAGTCGTGACGAAGCCCGGGACCGCGGCTTCTCCTGACCCGCAGTGCCTGACTGGCGAAGAGCCGCTCAAGCAGCCCGGCGGCGCCACCACTCCCGGTAGCGGCCTGCAGACCCTGGCCTTTGTCGCCGGCGGAGCCCCGAGCCGGATCGGTTATGAACCCGGCGGAGCCGTTCCGCGCGTTCACCGCTTCGCAGTGGCGGGCGCGGAAATGGAAACTGTCGCGCCTCAGCCCGACGGCACCCACGTCATCCATTCCACCGTCTCATCGCGCATCAAGCACTTTCCCGTGCAGGGACCGCGCAACTTCGACTTCAAGACGCGAGGCCCGCAGACGGCGACCGGCAACGGTCCCGAACTTTTCGTGGTCACGGCCCAGCCCGGAACCGTGCGGCTCGATTTTCCCGTTCTCAGCACCGCCTTCCTCACGCCCCGCCTCGAGGCCGGCCAATGGCGCGCCAGCGGCGACTTTACACCGACGCTGCCCCTGCTCAACCAGACGCGGGTGCATCTCGACGTTGCCGACGAAAAACTCGACGGCAGCCTGATCGTCAATGCCGACGCGCTCAAGCGCGCCCTGCCCGTTCCCGGACTCACCATCGACCCGGTCTCGCTTCAGGTGCAGATTCACGACGGCGAGTTCGCGGCCAGCGGCGGCTTCGGCTTCCGCTACGGAAACCTCGCCCGCGGCTCGATCAACGCAACCTTCTCTCCCCGCACTGGCTTCGAAGCCACCGGCGCCGTCGACCTGCTGATTCCCGGCGTCGACAGCGCGCGCGGCGAGGCGTGGGTCCGTGGCGGCCGGTTCGGCGGAAGACTCACCGTCGACGCCAGCAAGCTGCGCTTCCCCGCCGTGCAGTCGGCGAACCTCACCGTGCTCGTTGCCGACGGTGTCCTGACCGGGACCGGCCATGTCAATCTCTCCGTACCCGGCCTGCGCAATCCCTCGCTGACCTTCCGCGCCAGCTCCGACGGCCTGTATTCCATCGAGGGAACCGCGTCGGCTTCCATCCCCGGCCTGCGCGATCCAAGCGTCACTATCCGTTATGAAAACGGCGCGCTCAACGGCACAGGCCACGCAGGGCTGCTGGTCCCCGGCCTCGAAAACGCCGCGGTTGAGCTTGTCTATTCGAATGGCGCATTCAGCGGCAGCGCTACGCTCGCCTATCGCCGCGGACGGCTCAGCGGCTCTGTCACGGCCGCGCTGAGCCGCGAACACAAGCTCAGCGGCCACGGTGAGCTCAGTTACGAACTTGCGCCTGGGCTGGTCGCCCTGGTCGGCCTCGATCTTCTCGAGAACGGTACGGCGCGCGTGCAGGGCCAGCTTCGCCTGCCCGATCCGATCATCCTTTTCCCGGAAAAATCCTTCCGCAAGAACCTCTTCTCTGTCTCGATCGATATTCCCATCTTCGGGATCTCGTTCGGGTCGCGCAGCATTGGCATCATCGCCAACATTTCTGCCGGCATCGACGCTTCCGCCGGCATCGGCCCCGGACAGATTCGCGGCGCTCGCATCCTTGCCTCATTCGACCCCAACAACGATCAGGGCACGGCAAGCTTCCAGGCTTCGGGCGAGCTGTTCATTCCCGCGAATGCCGAAATCGCGCTCTTCATCAGCGGAGGCATCGGGGCCAGCCTCCTCATCGTCAGGGCTCTCGGCGGCATCCGCGCCACCGCGGCCGCCGGCCTCTTGGGCGCGCTCTCGGTGCCCATCGATCTTCGCTACCAGAATTCGCAGTTCTCGGTGAATGGCGCGGCCGAGCTTTATGCACAACCACGGTTGCGCTTCCAGCTCGACGCTTTCGTGAACGTCACCGCCGATCTTCTGCTGACCACCATCGAGCTTTACGACCGCAGATGGAGGCTCGCCGGCTTCGAGTGGGGCGGCGACTCCCGCATCGGGCTCCGCTTCCCATTCCACTATGTCTTTGGCCAGCCCTTCGATCTCGCGCTGAGCCAGATTGAATTCATCGCTCCGCGCATCGAGGCCTCGCGCATCCTTCGCGACCTGCTGCCGCAGTAAGGAATAACGCAAATGCTCGCAGAAGCCGCTTTGATCAGCTTTGGCTCGGGAAACATCCTGACGGCGCCCACGATCGTCGTCTTCCAATACAACCCGGGCGAGCTGTCGCGCAGCCTCCAGCAGAAGCGTGTGCCGGGCTGCGGCTCGGGCGAGCCCTCGCAGGCCGAAGCGTTTCGCGTCGACGGCCCGCCCAACGAAACCATTACGCTCAAGGCCGAATTCGACAGCGACGACGCCGTGATGGACGGCAATCCTGTCCCGTCCGCCGTCGGCGTGCGCCCGGCTCTCGCTTCGCTCGAAATGCTCCTCTACCCCAAGGACCAGCAGGGACTCGGCGCAGCCCTCGGCGCCATCGCCTCCGGACTTGGCGGCGCGCTTAGCGGCGGTGCGTCCTACTCCATTCCGCCGGATGAACTGCCGGTCGTGCTCTTCGTCTGGGGGCCGGGACGCGTCCTGCCCGTGCGGCTTACCGGCCTCACCGTGCGCGAGCAGGAGTTCGACATGCTGCTCAACCCCATTCGCGCAGAAGTCGACCTCTCGCTCGAAGTGCTCAAACGCCTGCCCAGCGACCATCCCGCCTATGGCGTCTGGCAGTACACGGAAAAGCAAATGCGGATCGTTTCGCTGCTGCAAACCGTCAACAACGCACAGTCCGTGCTCTCCGGACTCAACCTGTTCTGAGGAACCCATGTTCGACCGAGACAGCCGTTACAGCAAGCTGAAGCCGATCACCGTGAACGGACCGAACGGAACACCGGTGCGCATCGTGCCCATCCGATTCATCGCCGCGGCAACGCCAGTGATCGCGCGCCGCATCAAGCAGGGAGACCGGCCCGACCTGCTCGCCTATGAATTCTTCAAGGAGCCGCAATTGTTCTGGCGCATCGCCGACGCAAACGAAGTGATGCGCCCGTCGGAGTTGACCGCAACCCTGGGCGCGCTGACCGGTATTCCGCCCAAAGAGTGATCATGCCCATCGCATCGGATCTGCAGCTGAAGATCAACGGCCAGGCGCTCGACAGCCAGACCGTGGTGCCGCTGCTCTGCGGGGTCGACGTCGATCTCGGCGTGCAGCAGCAGGGCATGGTGCGTCTGCAGCTCGCCGCCGGGCAAGACGCGAGCGGCGACTGGGCCCGCGATCTCGTGCACGATTTCATTCCCGGCAGCGCCATCACCGTGGACGTACGGATCGGATCGGCCGCCAACCGGCTCTTCAACGGGGTTCTCACCCAGTCCAGGCTTAACTTCGCGGCCGAGGTCCACGACTCGAAGTTCGAAGTCACCGGCATGGACGTGCTCGAAAAAGTGAAGCGCAGCAGCAATCAGCGCCGCTACCAGGGCGATCTCAGCTCTATCGTTTCGCAAGTACTCGGGCGCCAGAACATCACGCTCGACAGTTCCAACACGCCCACCGATTCCAACCTCTCCGAATCGCAGACCGACTCTGATCTCGAGTTTCTCACCGGCCTTGCGCGGAACTACAACTGCGAAGTCTACGTCGAGTCCTCGCAATCGGGCGACACCGGCTACTTTCAGAAACTCGACTTCGCCACCGCTTCCGACGTTTCCACCGATCTGCGCGTGAATCAGGGCCAGCAAACCAACGTGCGCAACGCGCAGTTCTATATCGATCTCTCCGCCCCGACGCGCATTGAGGCAAATTACGTCGGACCGAACGGGCAAAGCGGATCGCAAAGGATATATAGCGATCTGCGCAATACGCCCGGCCTGAGCCAGATCGAGACTGACCTGCTCGGCCCGCAGAGCTTTGCGCTCATCGCGCGCCTCAACCGCGAAAGCCGGGACACGCCGGAGCGTCTTCAGGTGCGCTGCGACAGCGAGCTGGAGAGGAACTCCTGGGTCGTGATCGGCAAGGGCGAGCTGGACACCGCCGCCTACGGCGACCTGCTCTATCCGCGCCGTTCGGTTCAGGTGCGCGGCTCGGGCAGCCTGTTTGAAGGACAGTACATGGTGTGGAAGGTCACGCACACCTTCCAGCGGCAGACGCACTGCCAGAAATTCGAACTGCGCCGCAAGCTGGGAATGACGAGGAACGGAGGCTCGTAAAAGACAACATGCCGGCTCTGGATCAATTGCAAAATGCCGTCCTCGACGTGGCCAACTCGCAGCGGCGCACGTTCTATGGCAAATACCGCGCCATCGTCACCGACAACAACGACACCGATCAGCAGCAGGGACGGATCAAGGTGAAGGTGCCCCAACTCTTCGACGACGACGAGACCGACTGGGCGCTGCCCTGCGTGCCCTACGCCACCAACGGCCACGGCTTCTATGTGATGCCCGAAGTGAACGACACGGTCTGGGTGGAGTTCGAAGCCGGCGATCCCTCGCGCCCCATCTGGACCGGATGCTGGTGGCCGCAGAGCCAGGCCCCGCAGCTCAAGCCCGAACAGAAACAGTTTGAAACCGCAGGCGGCCAGCACATTCTCCTCGACGACTCGAGCGGCTCGATGCAGATCGAAATCAAGGACGGCAACGGCAACACGGTCACGCTCAGCTCCAGCGGCATCGTTCTCGAGTGCAGCGGCGGCAAGATTGAAATCTCTTCGAGCGGCGTGTCCATCAATGACGGTGCGCTGATGGTGACCTCATGAGCGCGGCCCTTGTGCAGAACGGCAGCACGATGCAGTGCCCGCATGGCGCCACTGTGCTGCAGATCCCCTCGCAGACGAAAGTGACGGCGAATGGCCAGCCCATTCTCCTGGCCACGGATGCGATGACTATCGTGGGCTGCCCGTTTGTCATCGGGACTGTCCCCCATCCCTGCGTCACCGTGCAGTGGAGCGGACTGGCAACGAAGGTCATGGTGCAGCAACAGCCGCCGCTGCTTGAAACCAGCGTCGGCATCTGCCAGGGACCCGACGGTGCGCCCCAGGGAACCGTGCTCCTCTCCGGCGTGCAGACGAAAGCGATGGGCGAATGATCAAGCTTCCGGCTACCATCGATCCCTCGAATGCGTACTTCCTGGAGGCGCCGTTCCAGGTGGACGCGCGCGGGCGCGCCGCGCTGGCCAACGTCGACACGCACGTGCGCGAGCTGATCATAGCCGTGCTTTTTACCCGGCCCGGCGAACGGGTAAACCAGCCGGAGTTCGGCTGCGGTCTGCGCCAATTGCTTTTCGCGCCCAACAGCGACGTGCTGGCTTCCGCCACCGAGGCTCTCGCCGCCGCCGCGCTCAACCGCTGGCTGAGCGACTGGATCGTGGTGCAGAAGCTCGAGGTCAGCTCGGTCGATTCCACGCTGAACATCCGCCTCACTTACATTCGCCGCGACACGCGCGAGCTGTCGCAACTGGTGGTGTCAAGATGAGCTGCAACAGCAATCTCACGTGCACTGACGTTGCGCGGCTCGACCGGCTGCTCAACACGCCGCCGCCAGTCAACGGTATCGCCGCTGTCGAAGTATTGCCCCATGCGTTCGGATCGGCTCTCTACGAGCGTGAGCTGCGTGTCTATTTCTATCGCAATTTTCCGCCCGCCCTGCTCGCGCACCCGCAGGCGTTCACGTTTACCGGCGGCGAAAGGATTCCCGGCTACACACTCTCGGTGGTCCACCTCAACGGCGCGGGACAACAAATCACGTTGCGCCTCAACCAGGCCGGCGACTTCTCCGACTACACCCTCACCGTAAGCCATCCCGATCTCGACCCGGCCTTCGATTGCTGCACTTTCAACTTCCAGGTGGACTGCCCGCGCATCGCCGACTGCTGCACGCCATGCCCGCCGCCACCGCCGTCCGCACCCGATCCGCCAATCGACTACCTCACCAAGGACTACAGCAGCTTTCTGCGCGCGCTGCTCGACTTCATGCCCACGCGCGTGCCTGCCTTCACAGAATCGAGCGAGGCCGATCTCGCCGTCACCCTCGCTGAGTTGTTCGCCTACGCCGGCGACCAGCTCAGCTACTACCAGGATGCCGTCGCCAACGAAGCCTGGCTCTCCACTGCGCGCCAGCGGCTCTCGGCCAAGCGGCACGCGCGTCTGGTCGACTATCGCATGCACGATGGCCTCGCGGCGCGGGCCATTCTGTGCTTCAATGTCGTCATTCCCACCGCCATTCCGCAATCGTTCGCCGTCTCCACCAACGATCCCGAGCCGGCGCGCCGGGTCAACTTCGAAACCGACGAACCGCTTGCCTGCTGGCCCGAGCTCACCGAGATCCAGCCCTGGTCCTGGCTCGGCACCGATTGCTGCCTGCCGCTCATGGCAACGCAGGCCGATCTTGCCGGCGACTTTCCGCAGCTCGCCCCCGGGCAATTGCTGCTCGTCGAAGAGGTGCTCGGCCCAGTTCCGGATCAGGGCGGACCAATGTCGTGGTCACCCGATGCCGCCGATCCGGCGCATCGCCAGGTCGTGCGCATCGTTTCGGTGACTGCACTGCTGGATCCGCTTGCGCCCGGTGGCGCGCAACGGGTCACCCGCGTTCAATGGCGTGCCGAAGACGCGCTCACATGGCCCGCATGCATCGTCGCCGGCGGCCAGGCAGTCACCGTGTTTCGCGGCAATCTCGCCCGCGCCAGCCACGGGAAGACCATCGCCAACGAAACGATCGACACCGACACGAACCCAACGTTAACGCTCTCGCAGGGTCCGCTCACCTGGCTCTACAACGGCGGGCAGACTGCGCAACCGTGGGCCTGGCTCTTTCCCCCCGACGCCATCGATCCTCGCACCGCGGTGAGTTCGGTCCAGCTCACGGTCAACGGCGTCGCGTGGAATGAACAGGAGTCGTTGCTCAGCTCGCAGGCCAACGATCCCGACTTCGTCGTCGACACCGACGATCAGGGCCGCGGCATGCTTCGCTTCGGCGACGGCCGGCTCGGACGCCAACTGCCGCAAAACCCCGCTCTGGTGGCAACCTATCGCATCGGCAACGGAACCTCGGGCAATGTGGGCAGCGACACACTCATCAATCCCGTGCTTCCCTTCCCTGGCGGCGCGGTTGGCGTCCGCAACCCGCTGCCGGCGTATGGCGGCACCGAACCCGAGCAGCTGGAGGCGGTGCGCCGCGATGCCCCGCAGGCGTTCGCCGCGGTGCAATATCGCGCCGTCACTGCGCAGGACTACGCCGACGCCGCGAAGCTCGTGAAAGGCGTCTTCAACGCGGTGGCCGAGTTCCGCTGGACCGGAAGCTGGCTCACGGTCTTCGTCGCCATCGACCCGGCAGGGCGCGCGGATTTGCCGCAAAACCTGATCGAAGCCGTCGTCGCACAACTCGACATCTACCGCCAGGCAGGCTACGACCTCGACATTCGCCCGCCCGGCTATATCCCTCTCCGCATCGATCTCGACATCTGCATCGAAGCGAATTATTTCCAGGCCGACGTTCTGGCCGAGGTGGAGGATGTTCTCACCGCTGGCCTGCGCGCCGATGGCTCACCTGGCTTCTTCCATCCCAATTCGTTCACGTTCGGCCAGAGCGTCTACCTCAGCGCGCTGGTCGCCGCCGTGCAGACCGTCCCCGGCGTGCGGGCGTTGCATGTCGCGGTCTTCCGGCCGCTTCTTCGCCCCGCCAATCACGAGATCAAGAACGGCGAAATTACTGCCGGGCCCTTCCAGATTTTCCGCCTTGATAACGATCCCAGCCGCCCTGAGAACGGCGTGCTCAATCTCACTCCGGAGGGCGGACTATGAGCGCCGCCTGCACCCTCTTCGGCAACTGTGTCTGCGCCACCTGCCAGGCGCGAAACCCAGCTACGCCGCTCTCGCAGTACAACCGGCCCAGACTCGACTCCATCGGCTATCGCGTCGGCACATTCAGCTCCTTCCGCCAGGCGATGCTCGATTTCATCACGCAGAATCCGGTAGCCAATCCCGATCCATCGGGAGCCGCGCAGACTTACCGCCTGACTTCCCGTTCCTCTGACGACTACGCGGTCGCCATGCTCGAGCTTTGGGCTTATGTCTGCGACGTTCTCACGTTCTATCAGCAGGCGATCGCCAATGAAGCTTACCTGCTCACCGCCACGCAGACCGCTTCGCTGGCTCGCATCGCAGCGCTGCTCGGCTACCGGCCTGCCCCCGCGGTCGCCGCATCGGTCATGCTCGCATTCCTCGCCAACAAGAATGCCTCGGCCGCGGTGCCCGGCGCATTTCAGGCGCAATCCGTGCCCCAGCCGGGACAGAAGCCGGTCATCTTCGAGACAGCAGGCGCGCTTGCCGCAACTGCGGCCGACAACCAGCCGCAGTTGCTCGGTCCAAAAACAGGCCTGACACTCTCCACATCCGGCATCCTCATCGTGGACGATCCCAACCGGCCTGTCGCCAAGGGAGACACGCTCACCTTCTACAACGTCGCTCAGAGCCTCTTTGAGCAGCGAAAAGTCACTGCCGTTACGCCGCAGGCGTGGGGCAAGCAGGTCGAATGGATCGGAAGCCTGAACTCGCTCGCGCCCGGCAACCTCCATACTTATCGCGCAGGCCGTACGTTTCGCATCTTCGGCGCCAATGCCCCCCAATCCTATCCGGTGTTGCAGGTGTCAGGCAGCGGCTCAAGTACGACTGTCAGTTGGGCCGTTGTCTCCTCGAACTTCAACCTCTCGACCAGTGCCGGCAGCACGATTTCGCTCGACTCCGTTTACTCCGGGCTTACGCCGGGATCGATGGTGCTCGTTCAGTACCTCGACGACAGCAACCGGCAGCAATTCATCGCGGCACCCTTGAAATCCGTCACCACCGGCAGCGCTTCCGTCGGGCCGATGAATGGCAGCGTGACCGGCATCAGCTTCGATGGCGTGCAAGATCTCACCAGCCGGGACCTGCGCTACGTCACGATCTACGAGCTTATCGGCACGCCGCTCTCCTTTTCCGCGGTCGGTTTCGACCAGACCTCGAGTGGCAAGTATGCCGCCGGAGCCCAGAGCATCAACATCCTCGATGCCTCGTCAATCCTCGAAGGAACCGAAGTCCTGTTGGCCTCAAGCGATCCCGTCACCGGCGTCTTCGGCGAAGTGGTCACCGTCAACGGCGCTCCCAAGGCGATCAAGTCCGCCGGCGTCACGCTCGCCTATGAAGTCCCCTTCACGCCGGCCCTGGCCAACGGATACGCTGCCTCCAACACCATCTTGTACGCAAACGTCGTCGCCGCCACGGAAGGCAAGACGCAGCGGCCCGAGATTCTCGGCAGCGGCGACGCCTCGCAAGCCTGGCAGCAATTCGCGCTGCAGGCCAAGCCCCTGACGTATGTGGCGAGCCCGGCGACCGGCCCCGAAGGCCACCCCGGGGTGGCTACCACCCTCAAGGTTTTCGTCGACTCCGTCGAATGGACTGAAGTTCCGACCTTCTACGGCCACGGCCCCACCGAAACCATCTTTGTCACCCGCACAGGCGATGACGGCACGGTCTACGTGCGCTTCGGTGACGGCGTCACCGGCAAGCGCCTCACCACGGGAAACAAAAACGTGACCGCGATGTATCGTGCCGGTGCGGGCTCCGACGGCAACGTCGCAGCCGGCGCCATTGCCCAAGTAGTCCAGTCGGTGGCGGGACTCAAATCGGTCGTCAATCCGCTGCCCGCGTTTGGCGGTGAGGATGCCGAATCGCCCGACGGCATTCGGCAAAACGCTCCCGTTTCCATCCTCACGCTCAACCGCGTCGTCTCGCTGCGCGATTACGAATCTCTCGCTCTCACCTATCCCGGAATCGCGAAGGCACGCGCGAGCTGGACCGAAGTCAACGACCGCCGCGGTGTCGCGCTCACGGCCGCCGCGGCAGGCGACCTGCCTCTGGGCCAGTTGACGCAACCTCTCCGCGACTTCCTCGATCAGCACCGCGATCCCAACGTGCCCCTCAACATTCTCAGCGTGACGCCGGTGCCCTTCGTCTTCCGCGCTCGCATTCACGTCCTGGATGGCTACCTGCAGTCGGCCGTGAAAGCCAATGTCGAAGCGGCGCTCGGAGTCGACGGAACATCCGGATTCCTCAGCGGCGCCCAACTCGAGATCGGCAATTCGATCTTCGAGTCGGAACTGCTCTCCGTCTTGCAGAAGGCTACTGGAGTGGCCTGGGTGGAGCTTCTCAAGCTCTCGGGAACGACTTACATGCCCGAGTTCAATTGCATCTTCATCGATCCCACCGAGATCGCGTGGCCGTCGCTCACCGGCCATGCCGGCGACACCAGCGTTGACCTCTCGTACACAGGAGGCGTCAATGACCTGCAATAGCCAGGCACCGCCAGTCAACCCGCGAGTCAACATGCTCACCGCCGCACCCGACTTCTACTCGCTGCTGCCCGAGTTCATGCGCCGCAATGACGCCGACCGCGGCCAGCCTCTGCGCGCCCTTCTCGCCGCCGCACAGCAGCAAGCCAACCTCGTCGATGCCGACATCACTACCCTCTGGCAGAACTTCTTCGTCGAGACCTGCGAAGACTGGGTCCTGGCTTACATTGCCAACCTGATCGACCTCGCGCTCATCGACGACCTGCCGGCAAACAACCGCCGCGAGGTCGCCCGCACCATCGCCTATCGACGCCGCAAGGGCACCGTTCCGCAATTGGAGGCCATGGCCAATGATGTCACCGGATGGAGCGTCCGCGTGGCCGAGTTCTTCAACAACCTGCATTGGACCCAGAACATGAATCACCTGCGCAAGTCCGGCCTGTGGACGGTCGACCTGCGCGATAACGCCGTATTGAACCGGCTGTCCGGGCCGTTCGACCGCGCCACCTTCACGGCGGACTCCCGCACCGCCACGCAGGCTCGCGGCCGCTACAACATCCCGCATCTCGGCTTCTTTTGCCATCGCCTTCAGGCCATTCCCCTCAATGGTGTTCCCGCACAAGCCGCGCCCGCACCGGCGCCTGCCGGCTGCTATCACTTTGACGTCCTCGGCCAGCCCGAGCCGCTCTGGTACTCGCCTCCGCCGCTCGAACGCGACGCCGGCGCCGCCTGGCCGCGCGTCGACGAGGATCACGTCGTACGCGCCATTCCGTCGTATCGCTGGCGCGAATCGCTCAGCGCAGGGCCATCCATCTTCTGGAACCAACCGCACGCATTCACCATCTTCGATCCCGCGGGAAATCCCGTTGCGCTCAACCCGGTCGCCGCCGACCTCTGTGATTGGGCCTTCATCGTCGATCCGGGCAAGATCGCGGTCGATGTCCGCCTCGGCCGATTCAAAGTCAACGCCGCGGACATCCCCGTGGGCCGGCATTTCACCACCAACTGCTATCGCGGAATCAGCATGCCCATCGCCGGCGGCGCATACGATCGCACAGCGAGCCTTTCCCCTCCGGCCAGCGACATTCCGCACACCGACTTCTTCCATGTCGCGCAATCCGGCGTCGGCGGTGCATTCGTCACTATCGCCGCGGCCCTCGCCGCCGCAGCCGCCAGCACGCAACCCTGGCGCGTGGTTCAGATCGAAGACAGCCTCGTCTACTCCGAGAGACTCGACCTGCCAGCGGCCTTTGCCAACCTCGCCATCCAGGCCGCAAGCGGTCAGCGCCCGGTCATCGAGGTGGCTCCGGCCACGCCGGTCTTCGGTGGCAATCCGGCGGGCGCTCTTCTTCTGCTCAGCGGCCTTCTCTTCACCGGCGCCGCACACACGCTTACGCTTCCCGGCACGATCGCTTCGATTCAGTTCTCGGACTGCACCGTCGATCCCGGCGGAGGGGTCTCCTCAGATGGCCGCACCTCCCGTCCTGCGGGTCTCACGGTGCGTTTCACCAGCCCCAAGGCCGGCGGCTCGCTCGCCTTCGCGCGCTGCATCGTTGGACCCATCGACGGCAACAACGAGCTCGACTGTCTGCGCATCACCGACAGCATCGTCGATGCCACCGGTTTCCCGAACCGGCCGGCCGTGCAAAACGTGACGCGCCTGCTCGTGCAGCGCTCCACCGTCTCCGGCCGGGTGAAATGCCAGGTGCTCGAAGCCGATCTCTCCATCTTCCGCGACGTGACACAGGTCCTCTACCGGCAGCAGGGATGCGTCCGCTTCTCCTACTTCGCGCCGCGCTCGCAAACGCCTCGCCGCTATGAATGTGCGCCCGCGCTGCCCGCGCCCGTCCTCGTCTCCACTCATTTCGGCGATCCCGGCTATATGCAGCTTGCACTCGATTGCCAGCCGGCCGTCGTGAATGGCGAGCGCGGATACGAGATGGGCGTGTGGTCGTCCCTGCGCAATGCGCAGCGGCTCACGCATCTCAACGTTCGACTCGGCGAATATATGCCGGCGGGTCTGGTGCCGGAATTCATTTTCGTCTCCTAAACAGGAAAACGACGTAGACAGGGGAAGGCCCATGAAAGGTGAATTCAGCCGGTTCGGTTTCAATCCTCGCCAGCACTACGCCGGAGTGCTGCAGCAGCAGGGCCGCGTCGGTCTCGATTCAGACTGGAACGAGTTCGTCGAGATGGTGCTGCACCGGCTCTCCCTGCAGACGATCGACACCATAGGCCGCTGCGGCCGCCCCGAGCACGATCCTGGCTTCAACATCAGCGTCGACAACACCGTGAGTCCGCCCGGCGTGGTCATCTCCGACGGCCGCCTCTATGCCGGTGGGCTGCTGGCGCAAAGCGAGTCGGCCGGCCGCGCCGGTACAAAGTTCGACGCTCAATTCGACTGGCCCATTCCTGCCTCCGCCAAATGGAGGCAGTTGTTTCCCGCCGCGCCGTGGCCGGGCCTCGACTTCGCCTCCATCGCCAATAATCCCGGCTCCAGCCTGTTCCAGCTCGTCTACGCCGAGGTGTGGCTCCGCCACGTGACGGCCCTCGAAGAAGAAGCCGGGCGCGATGAAGCCTTCAACGAGGCGGGCGGCAACCCCGACTGGACCTCGCGGCCCGAACTCGGCGACCGCATCCGCGAACGCGCCCTCGGCGGTCCCGACACCTGCACCCGCCTGCAGACGGTGGCCCAGGTCAAGCTCTGGGACTACGACGACGCGAACATCCAGACCTGCGACCAGGCATGCGCGGCGCTTGCCGCCGCCCGCCCGCCGCGCACCAGCGGCACCATGCTGCTCGGCGTGCCGGTAACGCCGCCAGTCACCAAGCCTTGCGAGGAGCCCCTGCAAGGCGGCTACGGCGGAGCCTTCAACGCAGCCTATCGCGTGGAGGTACACGACGACGGACCGGACGGAAAAGCCACCTTCAAATGGTCCATCGAAAACGGCGCGTTCGAAGTGCGCATCCAGGGCGACGCCTTGACTCACGTCAATGCCGGGTCCGACATCCTCATCACTTCCATCGGCAAAGACCAGGAAACGCAGCTCAGCGCAAACGACTGGGTCGAGGTCTGCGGGCAGGAAACCGAGCTGGGCGTCTTCCGGAACTCGCTGGCGCAGGTGCATCAGGATCCGGCCGCCAACCCCGACGGAACGTGGACCATCCAGCTCACCGGCGGCGTCGTTCTTCCGCACGCGCCGTTCCTGCGGCGCTGGTCCGCAGGCACGCAAACCATCCAGCTGAATCACGCGTTCGGCCTCGACGCCGCCAGCGGCCTCACTGTCAAGTTCTTCGACGCCTCGGGCGGCGCCGCCAACAAGACCTACTTTCACGCGCAGGACTACTGGGTGTGGTCGGCCCGCACAGACACGCGCAGTGTTGAGCCCGAGGCCCTCGCCCACGTGGCTCAGCCGCCACGCGGCATTCCGCGCCATTACTGCTGCCTCGCGCTCCTCACCTGGCAGAACCAGAACGGCCAGATCGTCTGCACAGCCAACACGCCTTGCACCCCGGAGTTCCCTCCGCTGACCGAGCTGACGCCCGGCGAATGCGGTTGCTGTTGCACAATCACCGTTGGAGACGGAGTCATCAGCAAGGGTCAGTACGACACTCTTGAAGAGGCCTTCGCCAAGCTCCCCGACACGTCGCGCCACGGCGGCATCGTGGTCTGCATCCTCGAAGGGGTGCACGTGGTCAAGACGCCCATTGAAATCTCGCAGGACCGCGTTGTCATCCGCGGCTGCGGCCGCAATACCTTCATCGAAGCTCCTCTCGGCGCGTTCGACCTCGTCGACCGCCGAAAGATTGCCTTCTCCGATCTCGTAATCGAGTCGCGCTCAGCCCCCGCCGTCGTCGCCTTCGGCTGCTCGGAGCTGTCCATCTGCAATTCGCGAATCCACATGTCGCTCTCCCAGCAGGCCGCCGCCGAAAAAGAGTCTGCGGCACAGCACGCGGTCGCCGTTCAGAAGATGAAAACAAGCCTGGTCGGAGAATTGAAGTCCTGTCCGGCGTTGCTCCTGCAGGGCTGGCTCATGACCATCGCGGACAACGAGATTCGCGGCGCGGTCCGTGGAGGCGGCATCGGCATCGCCGGCGGTTCGGGACACGTCCTCATCCAGCGCAACAACATCCACAAATCCTCACTGCCCGGCGTGGACCTGAGCTACGTCTACGCCGGCACAACAGGCGTGCCGTTTCCCATGCGGCTCAACGCCGCCGGCGCCAGTCTCGAAGAGATCGAGATTCTCGACAACCGCTTCGAAGACATCGACGCGGCCGCCATCTTTCAGGCGCCCACGCCTGAGATCGTCAAAACCGGTCTCCACGTGATCGACCGCCCCGGCAATGCCGGGCAACCAAAAGCGGCCGGCGAGCTGGCCCAGGAAGACCTCCCGGAACTGCCCGGATTGATCGCCGACCTCACGGTCCGCAACAACTTCATCACCCACTGCGGCATCGGCGCAACCATCGAGCTATGGGGAAAGCCGGAAAGCCAGCAGAAGCAGAGCGCCGAAGAGCAGGAGAAGCAGCAACTATCGAGCAACACGCCCGCGGCGGCCGTTCAGCTCGCATACGTGATGCGCTTCGAAGCCAGCCACAACCGGATCGTAAAGAACGGCGTCCGCAACCTCGTCTACGCGGGAATTCTCGTCGAGCTCGCCGAAGGCGTGATCGTCCGCAACAACGTCATTTCCGAAAACGGCCGCGCCAACCGCAGATTCAACCTCGCCTCCGGCGGCGTTCTCGTCGCCATCGCCCTGCCCGAGGTCGACAGGCAGTTGCGCGAGACCGCGGTGGACGCAGAAGGCTGGCCATCGCTGATCATCGAAGGCAATGTGATCGAGAGCCAGAACGGCAGCGGCATCCGCGCGGCGGGCATAGGCTCCATGCGCATCCTGGACAACACGGTCAACAGCCGCAGCACCGGGCCGGATAGAAAGTTCTCCACGCTCGCCGATGCCGGCATTGTTCTTTTCAACTTTGGCTTCAGCTCGGAATTGTCCGCGGTCACGGCCCTTCAATCGGGCCTCGATCACCTCGGCAACGCGGCCACATCCACCGTCCCGTCCATCCTCACCGAATACGGCGGCCTGGTCCAGATCTCCGGCAACCAGGTGATTACCTCCACCGCCGAGAACTCGTTTGCCGGAACCATTCTTGCTTTCTCCGGCGACGACCTCAGCATCTCGGACAATCAGTGCCGGCTGACGGAAGCGGTCGAGGGCCAGATCGACGGCCTGTTCTTCGCTTACACGGTTCGCATCCTCGGCAACCGTTTCAGCGAGCCGCTCCGGGTGGAAACCGCCTCGGTCGCCTCGGCCGCAAACCTTCTCGTCGCCGCAGGAAACGAAGCCACGCACTGCCTTCTTTGCGGGGCCACAGATGCCGCCCCGCAAGTCGGCCTCAATATCGTCAATCCCTTGTGGCAACAACTGTGCACCGAACTCTCAGCAGAGTTCGCCAAGGAGATCCGGCAATGAGCACCAACATCTCTCCGATTGTAGCCGCGCTGAATGCTCGCAATCAGTCTCAATCGCTCTTTCTCAACGCGATCGAATCCAGCCAGTCTGAGTTGAAGAGCCGCGCCGCCGGCCTCGCGCGCGCCGCAAAGCTGAAGAACGCCCCGCCCGGCCTCAGGCTTCGTGCCGCACGCTACCAGGCGCTTGCCAATGCGCTCAGCGACACGCGCACGGCATTCGCCAGGCTGCCTCAGGTGTCGGCCGACAGCTTTGTCCTCACCGGACGGGTAACAACCGCCGCGGGCAAGCCCCTGGCCAACGCGAAAGTGGCTCTTTCCGACGCAAAAGGAATCGTCAATGCGCGTGTGCAACCGGTTACAACCGACGCCGCCGGCTACTACAACTTCACGCTACGCGCGGCCGAGTTTCCTGGGCTCGCCGAAGCACCCGAGATGTTCGTTGCCGTCACCGACGCCAACAACCGCGAGCTCGCCAAGCCCACGCAGCCAATTGCGTATGCCCCAGGCAAGCTCGCCGTCATGCCGATCGTGGCTCGATAGCCGCTTCAGCTTTTCCGGCGCCGCCGTCATCGGTCAACGCCGACCCGGGCTGAAGCTTCCGCAACGCCCGCCTCACGCCGCGTTCCCGGCGTGCGCCGACGGCGCGCGCGCGCAGGCGCGGCCTGAAATTCCGTGAGCCCGCAGCTTGTGGTAGAGCGTGCGCTCGCTGGTCTGCAGCCGCGATGCGATTTCGCGCCGCGTCTCGCCGCCGCGCAGCACAGCGATCTCCAGCAAACGCGCCTCGATGTCACGAATCGCCTGTCCGTAGGGAACCCCGCGATCGAGAATCGCCTCCGCGATCGTGTTCACGGCTCCTTCGATCCGGTCCGAGGCCTGCGCCGCCGGCTGCCCATCGTGTCCCATCCAGTCGTCGAGCTCGAGCGTAACGCCCTCGGTCTTGGCGAACAGCGCGCGCTCCACGCTATGTTCCAGCTCCCGCACGTTGCCTGAAAACTCCTGCCCCTCCAGGTGCCGGAGAAGCCCCGGCGCAACCGCGACAACCCCGGAATAGATGTGGCTGTGCCGCTTCGCGCAGGCGAGCACCAGGTCCGCCAGGTCCGATTTCCGCTCGCGCAACGGCGGCAGACGAAGCATCACCACGTTCAACCGGTGATAGAGATCCGCTCGCATCTTATGCTCGGCCACCAGCGGCTCGAGCGGCTTGTTGCATGCCGAAATGATCCGCACATCCACGCGGAATTCCTTGTCAGATCCCACCGGGCGGATCACGCTTCTCTGCAGCACATCCAGCAGCTTCGGCTGCAGATTCATGGGCAGGTCGTTCACATCGTCAAGGAAAAGCGTGCCCCCGTTGGCGGCGTGGAACAGCCCTTTACGCTCCGATGTCGCGCCCGAGAACGCGCCCTTCTCGTGGCCGAAAAGCTCGCTCTCGGCCAGCGACTCGTTGATCGTGCTGCAGTGTACGGTGACAAAGGGACGCTGGCACCGTTTGCGGTCCAGACAGTGGATCGCATGCGCCAGCACCTGCTTGCCCGTCCCCGTTTCGCCCTCCAGCAATACGGTGACGTCGCTGACCACTGCCGCCTTCTTGGCCAGGCGCAACAGCGGCGTCAGGGTGGCCGTGTTGGTCACAAAACCAAGCTGCGCAAACTCTTGGTGAAGCGCGTCACTCGACACCTGGCACACCGCTCTCGCTAGGTACTTCGCGTACCTCGAACGCGAATCGCAAATCGCGGCCCATATGCTTGAGCTTCCACCAGAGGAGCGATCGGGGGACTCGCCACTGAGTAGTCGAGGTTGCGCTCCGAACAGATGCTGACTTGCTGGAGCCGACAACCAGGGAAACTGAATGCGCGAATTTTACCAAAGAGCACTGTTGATGCAAGAAAAATTTCTTGTGCGTCTGTAACGGAGAGCGGGAAGCCGTATATTCGGAGACCGGTCCGGCGCTGGTTTGAGGAGACAGTCGTCAAAGCCCAGATCAGGGATTGCGGTTGGCATTGCCTCCCGCGTTCGTTTTGCAGTCGGACGGTCATGGGGAACATAAGAAGAAGACATTCTTTCTCATGGCTGATCGTCGAAGCACCCCGCGCCGATCTTCTTTGTTTGGAGCCGCAAGTGTGGGCTCTGGGACCTCATTGACGGGCTGCACGACGGTTGACTAAGATCAAGCCTCCCCCGCGGACTGCTCATTTTCCTACTCATCTAAGTTTAGCGCCCACGAGAGTGGCCTTTTGAAGAATGGCCTGCATTGTGTCAGGCTCGGTTTCCGAGTGAATTTCGGCGCCGCGTGGTTTGACCGGCGCCCTTTGCTTCCCTGGGCTTCGCATCCCCTGTGCAGCCCGGTTGAAGCGCCTGACTCCCTTGCGCCAGGCCGCTTAGCCTGTGGAACCCGGCTGTACGAGGACGATTGCCATGGATTTGCCCCGCCGCTCCTGCTCTGCCCGACTGTTTTCAGCATTCACCGCCAACCTTCTCCTGCGTCCGGCTCGCACGGCAGGTCAGCGCCTGGCCTGGGTTGCCCTGCTTGCCGTGCTGCTGCCTGGATTCAGGCTGGCCGCGCAGACGGCGCAGTTCAATGGTACGGTCAGAACGCTGGGCAGCGGATTCGGATCGCCCATCGGTGTGGCGGTGGATGGAAGCGGGAACGTTTTCGTCGCAGATGTGGGCAACGGCGCGCTTTACTAGATTTTGGCGGTCAACGGCAGCATCCCGGCGTCCAATCCCACCATCAACACTCTGCTCAACGGAGAAAGTGTGCCTTCGAGCGTGGCGGTGGACGGGAACGGGAACGCCTTCGTCGCCGATCTCAACAGCAACGCAATTTACGAGATTTTGGCGGTCAACGGCAGCATCCCGGCCTCCAATCCCACCATCAACACCCTGGCTAGCGGATCCTTTGCCCCCGGTGGCATGACGGTGGACGGGAGCGGGAACGTCTTCGTCGCTGACACCTTCAACAACGCGGTGAAGGAGATTCTGGCGGTCAACGGCAGCATCCCGGCGTCCAATCCCACCATCAGGACCCTGAGCAGTGGGGTGAAGGAGCCCTTCGGCCTGACGGTGGACGGAAGGGGGAACGTCTACGCCGCCGATCAGGGCAACAACCGCATCGTGGAACTGGACCTGGCGGATGCGCCCAGCCTGAGCTTCCCGACGCCGACTGCGGCTGGTTCTCTCGACCTGACGGATGGGGCCGAGACGGTGATGGTGGAGAACAGCGGCAACGCGCCGCTAACGATCACGCAGGTGAGCTTCCCTCCTGATTTTCCGAAGGCCGCGGGTTCCCCCATGACGCCGCTCTCACTGGACCCTGGAAGCACGCTCGCCGTCGCAGCGGAGTTCATGCCACACAAGGCCGGTCTGGTGAGCGAGACAATTACGCTGACCGACGACACGCTGAATCAGGCGAGCGCCCAGCAGCAGATTGCCGTGACCGGCAAGGGGCTCCTGGCGCAGACCATCACGTTCGCTCCGCCAGCCCGGGTGGTCTACGGCACGGCCCAGATCGATCTTTCCAAGGTGGCCAGGGCGAGTTCGGGGCTGGCGGTTTCGTTCCATGTGATCAG
>Ga0335069_10000791_pt1 | contig 51180 bp, 40 predicted proteins | sample Lox_Sample_11_FD_206714 | JGI IMG/M metagenome (GOLD analysis project Ga0335069, IMG submission 206714) | Soil microbial communities from Loxahatchee National Wildlife Refuge, Florida, United States - Lox_Sample_1.1 | ecosystem: Environmental > Terrestrial > Soil > Wetlands | place: USA... | reverse complement strand
GGGTCCTCGAGGGCATCGGGGCCCGGGGCCGCCCCGTTCACCCGGATCGCGACACGTCCCCCCTCATCGCCTCCCGAGATGCGCACCTGGCTCCCGTCCCGACCGGCCCGCTCGAGCAGCGCCTCGAGCGCGCGATCCAAGAGGATCCGGTCCGCCTCGACCGACACCTCCGGCGCGATCCCGATCTCCGGATCCTTGAGCTCGAGCGTGCGCCGCCCGACCAGCTCGCCGAGGAGCGCGCGAACCGGAACGGCCTCGAGCCGCATCGGGATCCCACGGGCGTCGAGGCGTTCGCAGAGGAAGTGATCCTCGACGAGCTGGCGAACCCGGCCGAGCGAGCGCAGGCACATGGCCGTGAGCTTCTCCCCCCGGGCCCCTCCCCGCTCCTCCGCAGACAGCCGGGCGAGGAGCTCGGCCGACCAGAGCGCCGTCGAGAGCGGATTGCGGACCTCGTGAGCCACGAACCCGAGGTGGTCACCCCGCACCTCGCCGTCCGGTCCGGGCAACGCGTCACCGGGCTGCCTGTCGGCGCCTTCCATGCCCTCCCTCCGGCTCGCGTTTCACGTTCGTACACCTTGCGGAGACGGGCAACCTTCCGCAAGTGGACCCCGAGCTGCCGGGGCCGGTAGATTTTACAATCCGAAAAGCCCCATTCTGAGGGCCTATCCATTCGGGGCTGTAATGCTTATAGGCGAGCCCGCCAAGCGCCCGCTCCGCCCACTTCGCCAAGCGACTGAAATCACGTAAGTCCCCGTCGGGGACGCTACCGGCACACCTATTGCTAAAAGCTAGGGAAATCCACGAACTGGAGCAAGGGATGAATCGATCGCTCAACGCAGGCAAGGGAGGAGCCCTCGAGCTCTACCTCGCCGAGATCAACCGGTTTCCCCTCCTGTCCGTCGACGAGGAGCGCGACCTCGCCCGTAGATTCCGCGCCACCGGCGACACGCGATCCGCCCACCGCCTCGTGACCGCGAACCTTCGGTTCGTTGTGAAGGTCTCCTACGAGTACCGCTCCTACGGCTTTCGAATGGCCGACCTCATCCAGGAGGGGAACATCGGCCTCATGAAGGCGGTGCAGAAGTTCGACCCCGACAAGGGCATCCGGCTCATCTCCTACGCGGTCTGGTGGATCCGGGCCTACATCCAGAATCACATCCTGAAGTCCTGGTCGCTCGTGAAGCTGGGCACTACCCAGGCGCAGCGCAAGCTCTTCTTCTCGCTCGCCCGGACCAAGCGCGAGCTAGACAAGGACTCCGTCGAACAGGGGGCCGATTCCGACGGGCACGACGTCCTCAAGGTGGCGCACCGGCTCCGCGTGAAGCCGGCCGAGGTCCGGGAAATGGAGCAGCGGCTGGACGGCCGGGACCTCTCCTTGGACGCACCCATGGGCGAGGACGGCGGGCACACCCACGTCGACTTCGTCGCCTCCAGCGACCCCTCGCAGGACGACGAGCTTTCCGGGGCGCAGGAGCAACGGATGGTCTCGGGCCGGGTGGTGGAGGCCCTCGCCCGCCTCGACCTGCGGGAGCGCTACATCATCGAGCAGCGGGTGATGAGCGACCGGCCGCTCACCCTCAAGGAGCTGGGCGAGCACTTCGGGTTCTCCCGCGAACGCGCCCGCCAGCTGGAGATCCGGGCCAAGGAGAAGCTCCGGCAGGAGCTCCGGGCGCTGGCGGTCGAGATCGACTGGCCGACCGACGGTAAGCCGGTCGAGATCGACGACCGGCTTTTGGCCGTCGACTCGGCGCCCGTCGGCTAGGCTCGAGGGGCTAGCGAGCGCCCGATCTCGGTGCGGAACTCGGCCGTATCCCGGTGCCCGTGCAGGTCCACGGTGTGCATCACCGCCCCCCGTGCCGCTAGCGCCGGCGATAGTGCAACGCCACGATGCCCGACTTGAGCCGTGTCGCGGCCACGAACTTGAGGCGCAATGATGGCTGCAGGCCGGGAAACAAGAACGGACCGTGCCCAGCCACCACCGGGTGGACCACGAAGCGATATTCGTCCACGAGGCCCAGGCGCTGAAGCGCGGCCGAGAGTCCGGGGCTACCCACCAAAAGTCCGCGCGGCGTGGCCTTCTTCAAGGCCTTCACCGCCCGGGTCAGGTCCCCTTCGAGGTGATGGGTGTTGCTCCACGGGAAGTCGCGGCGCGTCGTCGAGACCACGTACTTGGGCTTGGCTTCGAGCTTCCTTGCCCAGTCCCGGTTCGACGGCGTCGCCTTCGGGTCTCGCGCCACCTTGGGCCAGGCCTCCTCCATCAGCTCATAGGTCCGGCGCCCGAAGAGCATCGCTCCCGCCGCGTCCATCACGCGCGTCCAGTAGCGGAGCATCTCCTCGTCGGCGACCCCTTCGCGGTGGTCGCAGCACCCGTCCAGCGTCACGTTGAGCGCGAAGGTCAAGAGCCCCATGGCGTTGACTCTCTCCCAGGCTGCAGATCGCTTCAAGCTCAAGCGAAATCCGAACCCTCGCCGAGGACAAGAATCGATGAACCCGCCGGCCGCCCCAATTCGCGAAACATCCGAGCCACTCCGGCCTCGTCAGCAAGAGTGTCCAATTTCTGGGATCGCTTCTTAGCCCGAAGCGCGCGGGCGCCCGGGGAGGCCTACGTCCGTCGCCAGGATCGCTCTCTCGCCAGGATCGGGCGAGCGGGCGCCCCGACCAAGTCCTCGCGCTCGGACGCCCGCGACCCGCGGGCCCACCCTCGGGCCCGCCCCGCCCGCTCGCCTACGCTAAGCCTCGGGAGCGGAACGCCCCCCGTTCCCCGGGGGCGCGGCCGGGGTGACCTTCTCCTCCCTCCGGAAGAGCCCGCGGGCCTTCCCCGCGAGGTGCAGGGCCAACACCACGAACCCCGCGAACGGCATGAACATGAGGAAGGTGACTCCGAGGATGGGCACGAGCGCCACGGCCACCGGGGCCTTCAGGCGCCGCCACTCGCCGGTTCCCGGGGGAAGCCGGTCGCCGTCGCGGGCCACCGGCACGATCGCCCAGCGCCGGACATCGAGGTAGTAGCCGCCCGGGACCGCGCTCCCGCCCTGATAGCGCTTGGCCATGCCTAGCCCTCCCCGTGGACAGGACCGTGAGGGCCCAGATCGGGGTCGGCCCCCTTGGGAGCGGGGCGACCCTCGAGGCGGGCGAGCTCGAGCGGGTGCTCGTGCTGGTACCGCTCGCGGCTGATCCTTCCCGTGAAGATGGCCGGATCGAACGGGAAGGCGTCCGGGTTGAGGTGCACGTTGAAGATGTGCCAGATGGTGATGACGAGGAACGCCATCAGGCCCTCGTTCGAGTGAGCCATCTTGGCGGCGGGGACGAGCACGCCCGGAAAAAGGGCCGTCACCTGGAGCGGAAAGTAGAGGATCGTCCCGGTCACCACCATGATGACGTTCCCCGCGACGAGGCCCCAGTACTCGAACTTCTCCTTGTAGGTGTATCGGTCGTAGAGCGGCTCGACTCGACTCGTGCCCAGGTAGTAGCGGAGCTGCCGGAAGACGTCCTCGAAATCCTTCCGCGTCGGCATCATGGAGAAAGGTATCGTCCGGCTGAGCAGACCGGCGAGCCCCGCTCCGAAGTGCAGCACCGTGAGGCCCGCCAGGGCGAACCCGGCGGCGTGATGGATCTGCCGGGCCCGATCGATGCCCCCGAGCCCGTGCACGAGCGCCTGGGCCCAGGCGTGCGTGTAGAACTTCTGGGGAAAGCCGGTCAGGCAGAGGAGCACGAACAGGACCATCACCGTGAGATGCTCGAGCCGCCGCTTGCGGCTGAATCGAACGATCCGCTCGCTGCTCATCGCTTCCTCAGGATGCCGAGGACGTGGAGGCTGATCTGCAGCACGAGCCCGCCCACCATGAAGGGGATCATGAGCCGGTAGAACTGGCGCACCGCCCACACCGCCGGGGCCTTCCTCGGCGAGGGCTCCCAGTGGGAGAGCCAGGCCTGGGGGAAGTTCTTGGGGGCCCCGGCGTGGCAGGTCTGGCAGGTCCTCTGGAGGTTGGCGGCGATGACCCGGGAGCGCGGGTCGTCCGTCTTCTGGATGTCGTGCACCCCGTGGCAATCGGTGCAGCCGGCGGCGAGCCGCACCCCCTTCCCCGCATCGGTCCCCCGCTGCAGGGTGGTCACCATGCCGTGGAAGTCGGCCAGGTAGGTCGCCACCACCCGGGTGGAGATACCGTACTTCTTCATCCGCTTCTCGTCCGTGTGGCAGCGACCGCAGATGATCGGGGTCCTCAGGGAGAGCGCGCCCGGGCTCGTGTCGGCGTTCTTGTGCACCCGGTGGCAATCGATGCACACCGGGACGTCGTCGTTCGAGTCGACGGCGCTGCCGTGGACGCTCCCGGCGTAGGCCTTGGCCTCCTTTTCGTGGCAGGAGCCGCACTTCCCCGGGACGTGGGTGCGGAAGGCGTCGGGGCTCAGGACGTCGTGAGCCCCGTGGCACTCGGAGCAGGCGGGAGCCCGGTCGTCGCCCCGGGCGATGACCGCGTGGTGGATTCCCTCGGCCGGTGCCTCGTGGCAGCCGGTGCAGGCCTTCGAGTCCGACCGGGCCAGCTCGTGCCGGGTCTTCACCGGAAGCGATCCGGTGGCGTGGTCGGCGGTTTTGCCCTCGTGGCAGTCGGTGCAGGAGACCGCCTCGCCGTGAACCGACTTCTGGAATACCGCGCCGTCGACGAAGAGCGGCAAGGACTCGCCGCCCTCGAGGTCGAAGGTCATCGAGGCGTCGGAGTGGCACTCCAGGCAGGCGGCGTTGTCGTCTCCGGCCCGACCCGGCAGCGGAAACACCGCGAGGATCATTGCGAGCGCCGGGAGGAACCTGAACATGGAGATTCGCGAGGCGCGGACGAGCGGCGGTCCGCCGGCCGAGGCCGAGGCGAATCCCTACCAGGGGCCGGGCATGTTGTCCAACGACCCCGCCCGGAAAGCGCCCGCGAAAAGACTGCGTCATCCGCTGCCGTCCGGGGCGCAAGCTTCGCGCCCCGGGCCTCATGGAGGCTGCCCCGGCTGCGTCAGGGCGCCTCACGTCCCACCGCTCTAGTTTAGCCGCCGTGGCAGTTCTCGCAGGCGTCCTCGAAGTCGAAGGCGGCCTTCCCCTTCCCGTGGCAGGCCCCGCAGGCTTGCCCCCCCTTCATCCTCTCGTGCGTCAGGGCTCCCTTCTTGAGCCCCCCCTCCTTCAGGATGGGGAAGAGCCGCGGGTGGCAGGTGAGGCAGGCCGGCTTCGCCAGGTCGACGTGGCTGTCGTGACGGAAGGTCACCTGGCCCGGGCTGTCGTCGCCCTGGGGCAAGAGGAGATCCTTGGGCAGGCGGGGCAGATCCGCGGCCCAGCTCGCCGAGGCGAGGACCAGGCCGAGGAGGAAGGCGCCCATCTTCTTGTTCATGGCGTCCCCTCGCTGTGGAAGAACTCGCGCGCGAGCGCGTCCCACCGGTCGCCCGCGAGCGCACGGGCGATGCCACTGATGGGCGCGCCGCCGTCCTGCAGCACCGCGCCGAGCTCCGGGTTCATCCGGCGCAGGAGCTGTTCGGTCGCGTCCTCCAGGAGGCGGAGAGCTGCCGAGCCGGAGAGGAGCTGGCGCAGGTCGCGGGCCAGGCGGGGCGCCTTTACCCGGAAGAGCCAGCCGCGGCTGTAGGGATCGTCGTGCGGCTCCTTGGCGCCGTTCACCGCCACCACCGTTCCCTCCACCGGCGCCGTCAGCCCCACCGACCGCTCTCCGTCGGACACCTCCACCGCCACCTCGCCCTGCTGCACGCGCGCGCCCACGGCCGGGATCCGCACCGAGAGAGGCCCCACGAGCTTGGCGGCGAGGTCGTCCATCCCCACCGTCACGAGGCCGTCGGACTCGACCCGGGCCCAGGTGTGGCCCGGGTGGAGGTGGAGGCCGGCGGGGAGGTGGAAGAAGCTTCCGGCCCGGCGCGCCGCCTTCTCGCGCGCCTCGGCCCGCGCCGGCGCGGGCTTGCCCCCCTGCACGTAACGCCAGAAGAAGACGAACAAGACCAGGTACCCGATGGCCAGGCCGTACTCGAGGAGCTTGGCGGGGTAGAGGGAGAGGAGATCGTGGCTCATGGGCGACTCCCGTAGTCGGCTTCGCTCGGGTGGAGGATGGGCAATCGGTTGACGATCCACCGGAAGAGCAGGATCCCGGTGGTCACGAGGGTGAGCGAGACCATCACCTCCATCCAGCTCGGCACGTACCGCCCCGGCGCCCGCCAGTTGAGCGCCACCACCGACACGTTGAGCCGGTTGAGGACGATGCCCAGCACCCCCAGGACCGCGGCGACCCGCACCACCCTCACCTTGCGCGTCCTTGCCCCGTAGGCGAACAGGAGACAGGGCACGAGCACGAACCCCAAGACCTCCACCCCGAACCAGGCTCCCCAACCGGTGGCCAGGTAGTTCCAGGCGTGGGCGTCCACCACCCCCTGCACCTTCAGGAAGAAGTAGGCGAAGGTCACGAGCGCCCCGGCCTTGCCCAGCCCGAGGGTGAGGTCGTCCACGTCCACCGCCCTCCCCCGGCTCTCCCTCGCGAAGATCCGGTGGGAGAGCGAGCTCTCCACGATCACCATGCAGATGCCGGCGATCACCGCGGACACGAAGAAGAGCACGAAGATGGTGCTCGAGTACCAGAGCGGGTGGAGCCGGGTGGGCATGATGAGGAACAGGGACCCGAGCGCGGACTGGTGCATGGTGGAGAAGACCACCGAGAGCACCGTCAGGGCGATGAGCGCCTTCCGGAGCGGAACCACGATCTTCTCCCAGCCCAGCCACTCCAGGAAGGGGAGCGTGAACTCCAGGGCCAGGACGGTGCTGTAACACATCACGCACCAGGCGACCTCGAACAGGACCGAGGCGGTGCCGTAGTGGAACAGGGCCTGGACGATGTTCCAGGGCCTCCCCAAGTCGACGAGGAGCCCGAACACCGCCATCACGTATCCCAGGAAGGCGGTGAGGATGGCCGGCCGCTCGATGGGGTGGAACCGCTCGAGGCCGAAGATCTGGACCGCCGCACCGATGGTGAATCCTCCGGCGGCGAGGACGATCCCGGTCATCATGTCGAAGCCGATCCACAGCCCCCAGGGCGTGGTCTGCGACAGGTGGGTGGTGGCCCCGAGCCCCCTCGAGAAGCGCAGGGCGATGACCGGCAGACCCACCGCCAGGATGGCCGCCGCCACCACGTTGAAGGGCGTGACCAGGGTCCGCACGTACTCCCGAGGGGAAAGGCCCAGGAAGATCTTCGAGCGCACGAACGAGGGCGGCGCCGCGGCCAGGGTGTCAGCCATCTGATTCCTCCTTCGCCCCCGGCGCCTGGCCGCTCCCCCCCTCCCCGCGCCTTGAGAAGGCGTAGAGGCCCATGAGCAGCGGCGGCCAGAGGGTCATGACGAGCGGCGGCGCGGCCAGGGCGCCGGAGACGAGCTCCGGGTAACTCCTCCCCGGAACCCCCTCCTTCAGCGAAAGGAGCCTCGGCTCCACGTCGGTGAGGTAGAGCCAGCCCGTCCCCCCCGCCTCGGCCTCCCCGTACACCCGGCGCTGGTACCGGTCCGGGTTGGTGTAGATGCGGGTCTTCGCCACCTCCAGGAGCTCGGAGCGCCTTCCGAAGGTGAGCGCTCCCGAGGGACAGACCTCGGCGCAGGCGGGCTTCTCGCCCCGCCCCTGCCGCCCGGCGCAGAAGTCGCACTTGCGGACCCGGGGCGTCGTCGAACCGTACTCGTACTTGGGGATGTCGAAGGGACAGGCCAGCATGCAGTAGCGGCATCCCATGCACTTCTCGGCGTGGTAGACGACCGGCCCCTCCTTGAGCTTGTCCATGGCCCGGACCGGACAGGCCGAGGCACAGGCCGGAGAGAGGCAGTGCATGCACTGCTTCTTGGCGTGGCGGTACACGCCCGGAGCCTTCTCGGTCCGGTTCACGACCGTGAAGGCGATCTCGCTCGTGTCCCGGCGGGCGGCGAGGACCGCGTCGCCTTGGGGCGGCTCGGGCAGCCCGTTCGCCTCGGCGCAGGCCGCCTCGCAGGCCCGGCAGCCCACGCACTGGGTGGTGTCGACCAGCATCCCCGCGCCGTCCGAGGCGTCGGAGCGGCCTTCGACCGCCCGCGCCGCCCCGCACACCACGGCGCTCGCGGCGGTCGCCGCCGCCGCTCCCAGAAATCCCCTCCGTCCGATGCGCGCCATGGCCCTCACCCGCGGGAGGCCGCGAACGACATCCCGCCGAGAATGGCGGCGCCGAGGAGCGCAACGAGGAACGCAAGCATCATGGCGTCGGTCCTTTCCCCGGGGTCCCCGGGTCCTCCCTGTCGAGCTCGTCGAGGAGCGCCCCTTCCTCCGCGGCCTCTTCCACCCGGGCACGGGCCTCCCTGAAGGCCGTGCATCCCTCGAAGTCGCAGTCGGTCTCGCAGCAGCTCACCGACACGAGCTGGTCGAGGGGAACGAGCTTCCGCACCGGGTAGGCCCGGCAGAAGACCATCCGCACTTCCTTGAGGTAGGGGCAGGACATCGCCGTTACGTCCTCGCTCGCCCCGAAGTAGGGCAATCGGCGGGCCAGACCCCGGTCGGAAGGTGGTGCCCGAGAGAACGGGCCTACTCCCGGACGGTTGGAAGAGAGGTGCTAGGAGGGCGTCCTAACTCTCGCACCGTGCCCGCGGATCGAGGCGCAGAACCTTTCAGCAGGCCCTCTTTGCCTCGAGCTCGAGCCAGGGCGATTCCCGAGGAAAATCCGGTGCCTCTCGCCGGGGCGGCGAAGATGTAGAACTCCTCTACGCCGTGGAGGAGATCGACATCACTCCTCGGTCTTGCCCAGGATCTCCTCGCCGTCCCGCCGAAGTCCCCACTTCTTCATCTTGTTGTAGAGGGTGACGCGATCGATGCCGAGGATCCGGGCGGACTGGCTCACGTTGCCCCCGGTATGGGAGAGGACCGCCGCGACATGGCGCCGCTCCACCTCCTCGAGCGAGCCGAGCGGTCCGGCCCTGGGTGCGGCATCCGCGCGCACCGGCAGGCCCAGGTCCACGAGCTGGAGGATCGTGCCGGTGCAGACCACCGCCCCGCGCTCCAAGACATTTCTGAGCTCGCGCACGTTCCCCGGCCACTCATGCCCGAGGAGAGCGTTCATCGCCTCCGTGGAGACGCCTTCCAGGGGCTTCTTCATCTCGGCCGAGAGCCGCTCGAGGATGCTGTCCACGAGTAGGGGGATGTCCTCCCTTCGCTGGCGAAGGGGAGGGATGGCGATGGGGATGACGTTCAGACGGTAGAAGAGGTCCTCGCGGAACCTTCCCTCCTGGACCGCCCGGTGGAGATCGCGGTTGGTGGCGGCCACGATCCGGACGTCCACCTCGACCGGGGTGTTCCCCCCCAGGCGGTGGAAGCGCCGCTCCTCGAGGACGCGCAAGAGGTCGAGCTGGAGCTTCGGGCCGACGTCCCCCACCTCGTCGAGGAAGAGGGTCCCGCCGTCCGCCGACTCGAACTTCCCCTTGCGGCGGGCGAAGGCCCCGGTGAACGCGCCCTTCTCGTGGCCGAACAGCTCGGACTCGAGGAGGCTCTCGGTGAGGGCGGCGCAGGAGACCGCCACGAAGGGTCCCTGGGCGCGGGGGCTCTCCTGGTGGACGGCGCGCGCCAGCACCTCCTTGCCGCTGCCCGACTCGCCCAGGATGAGGATGGTCGAGTTGGAGCGGGCGGCGGTCCGGGCGAGCTCGAAGATCGCCTGCATGGCCGGGCTCTTCGACACGAGGTCCCGGAACCGGTACTCCTGCTTGAGCGCCTGCCGCAGAACGGCGTTCTCGCGCAGGAGCGCCTGCTGGGCCACGATCTTCTGCATCATGATCGACAGCTCCTCGGGATCGAACGGCTTCACGAGGTAGTCGTAGGCCCCGAGCTTCATGGCCGAGACGGCGGTGTCCACCGTGGCATAGGCGGTCATCATCACCACCGCGAGGTCAGGCGTGCGCTTCTTGGCCTGCTCCAGGACCTGCATGCCGTCGATCCCCGGCATCTTCAGGTCGACGATCAGGATCGACCAGGGCTCGGCCTCGAGCCGCTCCAAGGCCGCCTTCCCGTCGGGAGAGGTGGCCACGAAGTAGCCGTCCTTCTCGAGCCAGCCGCCGAGCGACTCGCGGACGATCTCCTCGTCGTCGACCACCAGGATCCGCGTCCTCTCGTTGGACATCTCTTCTCTCCTTGAGCGCTCTCTCATCGACCGTAGAGCCGGGCCCGACAATCGGGACAGAGCCCCGGCCCCTTGGCGTCCACGTCCCGGACGTTCGAGGACCGTCCCATCACGCAACCCGGCGTGGGGCAGTGCCGCAGGCCGAAGCAGTGGCCCAGCTCGTGGACGGCCTCCTTGGCCAGCCGCTCTCGCAAGACCCGGGGGGGGGCGGGCTCGAGCTCGTCGAGCAGCCGGGCGGTCGAGACCACCGCCGCGGCGCCGCCGAGCTGGGCCTCCCCGAAGACGTAGGTGAGGATCGGGATGAAGAGGTCCCGATCGGTGACGCCGAGGACCTTGCCGCCCTCCGGCGCGAGGGGGAGGAGCCACCTCAGGATCTCTCCGGAGGCGTGCTGTTTGCGGCGGGGGTCGAAGGCGTGCCGGGGCGTGCCCGGCGCCTTGACCTCCCGGACCTCCGCGGAAAACGCCCTGCTCACGTGCTTCACCACGTGCCCGATGAGGGACGACTCCAGGGCCCCCTCGCCGATCCAGCCGATCCCGATCGGGCCCATTCATCCTCGCGCCTTCTCGCCCAAGGAGGCGGCCGAGCCCACCGGCGGGATGCGGATCGCGACCCGGGTCCCCTTCCCCTTCTCGCTCTGGATGTCGATGGTCCCCCCGTGCCGCTCCACGATGCCGTACACCACCGAGAGGCCGAGCCCGGTCCCCTTCTCCTTGGTCGTGAAGAACGGGTCGAAGATCCTGGGAAGCTTGTCCGCGGGGATGCCCGGCCCGTCGTCCTCAAAGGCCACCTCCACGAAGCTCCCCCCCTCCACCAGCCGGGTGGAGATGAAGAGGTGGCCGCCGCGCGGGAGCGCCTCGCAGGCGTTCATGATGACGTTCACGCACGCCTGCCGCAGTTGGCCGAAGTCGGCCCGGACCGGGGGAAGCACCCCGAGGGCCTTCTCCAGCCTGAGGTCGTTCAGCTGGATGGGATTGGCGAGCAGCTGCAACGCCTCCTCCACGACCACGTTCAGGTCGACGTCCTTCACGCTGAGGGGCCGCTCGCGGGCGAAGTCGAGGAGGTTGCGGACGATGGCGGTGCAACGCTCGGTCTCGCGCTGGACGAGCTGCAGGTTCTTCACCAGGGTCCTGCGCCCTCCCTCGTCGGGGACGCCGTGCTCGAGCATGCGGACCATGAGCTTGGCGAAGGTGAGGATGCCGGCCAGGGGGTTATTGATCTCGTGGGCGATGGAGGCCGAGAGGCGGCCCAGCGAGGAGAGCTTCTCCGACCGGACCAGCTGGTCCTGGGCGGTGCGGAGCGCCGCGGTTCGCTCCTGCACCTGCTGCTCCAGCCCTTCCATGAGGTCGTCCACCTCGGCCCGGGCCTGGCGCAGGGAGCGCGTCATCTCGTTGAAGGAGGTGGCGAGAGCGCCGAGCTCGCCGCTCCAGGTGATGGGGATCTCGGCCTCGAGCTGGTCGCTCGCCACCCGCCGGGTGGCTTGGACGAGCGCCGCCACCGGCCGGAGGAGTTGCCGCCGCGCCACGAACCCCACGAGGACGCCGAGCAGCACCGCCGCCAGGGCCGCCCCCCCCATGGCCCGCTTGCGGAACACGTCCGTGTCGCGGTCGAGCCGCTCCATCGAGATGCCCACGTCGAGAACACCGAGCACCGAGCGCGAGGGAAGGTGGGCGTGGCAGTCGCTGGTCGAGCAGGAGGGCTCGTTCTCGAGGGGCGTCATGATCCCGAGCGCCCGGTGGCCATCGCGGGTCTGAAACACCCGCTTCCGCTCGGCGAGGGCGAGGTTCCCGCGGGGGGCTCCGCTGCGGTGGCAGGCCCAACAGCCATCGGAGCGCACGTCGATGCGCGCCCCCACCTCGCCCGCCTCGGTGGAGAAGGTCACCCGACCGGACTCGTCGGTCAGCCGGATGCGCTCGATCCCGGGCTGGCGCGCGATGTCCTCCATGATCGCGTAGGCGTCCCCCCGGCGATCCTGGAGCATCGCCCGGTGAAGGGCGTTGTGGATCGTCTGGGTGACGAGGTCGGACTCCTCCACCACCTGGGTGAGGAGGTGGTGCTGCACGGCCACGGCGGCAAGGAAGATCGCCACCATGGTGGCGAAGGCGACGAGGCCCGTGGCCGCGAACAGCCGGGTCGAGAGCCGCTCGTGCCAGGGGATGTCCAGCCCCAGGGCCCCGAAGGAGGCCGGTTCGCGCGGTCCCCGGCCGGCTGTGGCGGCCGATGGGCCGGCCTCCACTCCCCCTTCGGCACGCGGCATCGCGCCCGAGTCCGGGGCCCCCTCTCCGCTGGACGTTTCGGCAGGCTCAGCCATCCGACATAGCTCCACGAACGTCCGTGAATCCAGGTTCCTACGCCCGACGCTCTCACTTCTGCCTTGATCTCGGTCAATCCTGTTGAAGATTTCGGCGCTCGTCGACGAGACCCTCAACACTTTCTTCGGCCGACCGCTCGCCCCCTCTTCGGCCTGCCCACCGCCGGCCTGGAGGGGCCGAAGCTCGAAGGACGGGGCGAAGGATGCTCGAAAGACGGCGCGTTGCGCCCGTTCCCGGGCCTGGTACCTTTGCCCGCCCATGACCGAGCCCCGCGCCATCCTCCTCGTGCAGTGTCCGGACCGCCCCGGGCTAGTGGCCGCCACCTCGTCGTTCCTCTTCCGCCACGGCGCCAACATCCTCGACTTCGACCAGCACACCTCCGAGGAGGAGGGCGGCGTCTACTTCACCCGGCTCGAGTTCCAGACCGGAGGATTGGACCTCTCCCTCGAGGATCTGGAGAAGGCCTTCGAGTTCGACGTGGCCCGCCCCTGCCAGATGCGCTGGAGGCTGACCCTGTCCGACCGCCGAAAGCGGGTCGCCATCCTCGTGTCCCGCCACGACCACGCCCTCTTGGAGCTCCTCTGGGCCTTCCGGCGCGGCGAGCTTCGGGCCGAGGTCACCGCCGTGGTCTCGAACCACCCGGACCTCGAGGAGGCGGTGGGCCCCTTCGGCGTGCCCTTCTTCTGCGTCCCCAACACCCGGGACCGCCGCCCCGAAGCCGAGGCCCGCATGGCCGAGGTGATCGGCAAGGTCGACCTCTTGGTCCTCGCCCGGTACATGCAGATCGTCTCGCCCGGGTTCGTGGCGCTCTGGCCGGAGCGCATCATCAACATCCATCACTCCTTCCTCCCCGCCTTCGCCGGGGCGGACCCGTACCGTCAGGCGTACGAGCGCGGGGTGAAAGTGGTGGGAGCCACCGCCCACTACGTCACCGCCGAGCTCGACGCCGGTCCCATCATCGAGCAGGACGTGGCCCGGGTCTCCCACCGCGACGACGTCCTTGCGCTGAAGCAGCTCGGCCGGGACCTCGAGCGTCGCGTCCTCGTGCGCGCGGTGCGCTGGCACTGCGAGGATCGGGTCCTCGTCCACGGCAACAAGACGGTGGTGTTCAGCTAGACTGCGGAAGTTGGGCTAGCGCCCCTCTCCCCACGGGGCAGAGGGCGCTCTAGGCCTCCCGGCGAAGCCCTTCCCCCGGCCTAGGGACCGCCCCCTCGAGGCGCCCCTCTCCCCCGTCGGGCCCGAAGGACCGAGAACCCCACCGCTCCACTCAGGGTCACGACCACGACGGAGAGCGAGACCGCCGAGGGCAGGTGCACGAAGCGGGAGAGCCCCATCTTCGCGCCGATGAAGACGAGCACCACCGCGAGCCCGTAGTGGAGGTACTCGAACCTCCGGATGAGCCGCGCCAGGACGAAGTAGAGCGAACGCAGGCCGAGGATGGCGAAGATGTTCGAGGTGAAGACGATGAAGGGGTCCTGGGTCACCCCGAGGATGGCGGGGATCGAGTCGAGCGCGAACACGACGTCGGCCAGCTCGACGAGCAAGAGCGCCAAGAAGAGTGGCGTCGCCACCCGGCGACCCCCTTCGACCACCGAGAACCGGTGTCCGTAGAGGCGGGTGGTCGCGGGGACGACCCGCCGCAGGGTCTCAAAGGCCCAGCTCCGCTCCGGGTGGTGCTCTCCCCCTCGCCGGAAGAGGAACCGGATCCCGGAGACCACGAGAAAGGCTCCGAACCCGTAGAAGAGCCAGGTGAACCGGGTGACGAGCGCGACGCCGCCCACGATCATCGCCGCGCGCAGAACCAGGGCTCCGAGGATCCCCCAGAACAGCACCCGGTGCTGCAGGTGCTCGGGGATGCCGAGCGAGGCGAAGACGAGGGCGAAGACGAAGAGGTTATCGACGGAGAGCGACAGCTCGATGAGGTATCCGGTGAGGAAGTCCAGCGCCTTGACGGAGCCGAGCCTCCAGGCGACGAACCCCGCGAAGAGGAGGGCCAGAGCCGCCCACGCAGCGCTCCACCCCAGGGCCTCGCCCGCCGAGGGCTCGCGGTCCTTCCGGTTCAAGACGCCGAGGTCGATCGCGAGGAGCAGGAGGATGACCGCGAGGAAGGAAGCCCAGAGGACGAGCGTGCCGGCGGGTGTCATCGCTCTCGAGCGGGCGCGGGGCGGGCGGCGAGGGTTCGAGCCGTACCCCCCCCGTGCCCTCCCCACCCGCCTCGCCTCCCCGCCCCGAGACGGCCCGAGACGCCGCCCATTCGCACCCCCCGGACCCTGGCGCCGCCCTCGTGTCGGTCGAGCCGGCCGCCTCTTCCGGCCGTCCTCTCGCCCGGACAACCCCAGGGTCCCACCGTCAGCAAACGGCACCGGTTCGCCGGGGCGGAACGGACCTCCCACGGCCTTTGGTCGAGGCACGAACAGGCCCGCCAGCCGGCGGGCGCGCTCCACCGCTAGTGCTGGGCGCCTGGGCCGCGCCGATCGTTGGCGAAGTTGCCGGCGAAGGCACGCGGCTCCTCCTGGACGTGGAAGAGCGGGCACTTCTCGCAGGACCAGCTGTCCCAGTCGAGCTTCACGGCGACGTCGAGGCAGGCGTCGTAGTGGAAGCAGTACAGGTTTCGGTGCCCGGAGACGATGGCTTCGGAGCGGATGAGGGTCGCGAGCGGAGTTGGATTGGGCTGGGTGTGCACCGTCGACTCCTGGATGGCGGCCTTCGTCGGAAACAGGCGGGCGAGAGGAGCATTCCCTCGAGCCCGACCGGGCGGGGCGGCAACCGGTCCTTCCGTCAGGTCTCGCGGGGCGGCCCCGACCGCCGCGGTAGGCGATGATTTTTAGGACGATATAAGAGCGGGTTCACTCCCGTGCCGCCACTCCATACGAGACGGTGCGCGACCATAGGCATGAACGATAACCATGGGTCCCCCGGAGCGACAACGTACCGCATGTTTGTGAATCACAGATCGTGAATGCCGAGAAGGGCACCCCTTCCGGGCGCGTAGCCTTGGGGCCCAGCCCCCGCGGTCCGACGGTCCGTCAAGGGTGAGGGGCGAGGAATTCGGCGAGCCCCTCTCGAAACGACGGGTAGACAAGCGAGATTCCGAGGTCGAGGCGGGTGCGCTCCGAGAGGATCCGGCGATTGGGACCCAACCAGGGTGTATCGTCACGGTGCGGCAGGATGCCCAAGACCTTGGCGATCCACGAGACGACGTCGCGCCTTCGCGCTGGACCCGCATCGCTGCCATGAAAGATGGCCCCAGGTGGGCCGACCGAGAGCGCAGCGAGCACGAACGATGCGGCGTCCTCGAGGTGGCAGAAGTTCATCCACACCTCGTCCGCAGACCCGAGACAGAGCTTGCCCGACCTGACACGCTCGATGATGCCGACCCTCCCGGGCCCATAGAGCCCGGAGAGACGTACCACCCGAACGTCCGTTCCAGCGCTCGCCGCGGAGAGGAGCATCGACTCTGCCTCGAGAAGCACGCGCGCGGTCGGCGTTGCGGGCGCAGGCGCCACGGCTTCGTCCACCGTCGATCCGTCGCGCTGCCCGAAAACCCCCGTCGACCCGGTGTACACCATCCGTGCGCCCCATCGGGAGGCAACCGTGAGGAGCGACTCGTTTGCCCTGAGGTAAGCCGCTTCGTACGCCTTGGGCTCCTCGACCCGGGCGGCCTGGCAAGCCACGATCGCCTCGGCCGGCGGGAGGCGGTCCACCGCATGGGGCCCGGACAGATCCACCGAAAGAAGCTCGACCCCGAGCGCCCGCAAAAGAGCCGCTCGCGAGGGGTCGCGGCGCAGGCCGGTCACGCGATCGCCGCGGACCACTGCCCGGCGAGCGATCTCTTCTCCCAGCCAGCCACACCCGGCAACGAGGACGTGCATCCTTGAGCCGATTATGTCGGGGGCGAGGAATACGCGCCCCGGGGATCCCCGGAGGAGGGAGCATCGTGCCGAGGAACTTCACCCGGGACTCCACCGTGACCCTCACGGGCGGAGTCGAGATGCCCGTGCTCGGGCTCGGCGTCTGGCAGACCGCTGCCGGGGACGAGACGCGGAGCAGCGTGAAGACCGCCCTTTCGGCCGGGATCCGGCTCGTCGACACCGCTCGCATCTACCACAACGAGGCCGACGTGGGCACCGCCGTCCGCGAGTCCGGCCTTCCCCGGGAACGGATCTTCGTCACGACCAAGCTCTGGAACAACGACCACGGCTATGACCGCACCCTCCGGGCCTGCGATCAGAGCCTCGCGAGGCTGGGGCTCGAGCAACTCGATCTCTACCTCGTCCACTGGCCCGCCCCGGGGCGAAGGGACAGCTGGCGAGCGATGGAGAGGCTCCTCACCGACGGGAAGGTGCGGGCCATCGGGGTGTCGAACTACACCATCCGTCACCTGGAGGAACTTTTGGGGGAGTGCCGCATCTCCCCATCGGTGAATCAGGTCGAGCTGAACCCGTTCCTCTACCAGCGGGAGCTCATCGACTACTGCCGCGCCCACCGCATCCAGGTGGAGGCCTACTGTCCGCTGGTGCGGGGCCACCGCATGGATCACCCGGTGGTGGTCCTCTTGGCGCGCAAGCACGCCCGCACCCCGGCCCAGGTCCTCATCCGCTGGGGGCTGGAGCACGATCTCGTCACCATCCCCAAGTCCGCTCACCCCGAGCGGATCCGCGAGAACGCCGACGTCTTCGGGTTCTCGCTCGACGAGGGGGACATGGCCGCCCTCGACGGCCTCGACGAGGGCTACCGGACGGCCTGGGACCCGACCGGCGCGCCCTGACTCCGCCTGGCCCTCACCCCTCGACGAGCGCCGCGGCGACGATCTTCTGCGCCTCCTCGAGGATCCGCGAGAGGTGCTCCTCGCTCCGGAAGCTCTCGGCGTAGATCTTGTAGACGTCCTCCGTGCCCGAGGGCCGAGCCGCGAACCACCCCTCGGCGGTCACCACCTTGAGCCCGCCGATCTCGGCCCCGTTCCCGGGGGCGCGGGTGATCCGGGAAGTGATGGGATCGCCGGCGAGCTCCTTCGCCCGCACCGATTCCGGCCGGAGGGCCCTCAGGATCCTCTTCTCGGCGGGGGTGGCCGCGGCATCCACCCGGGCGTAGACCGGCGCCCCCAGCTCCTTCGTCATCTCGAGGTGGAGCTGCCCCGGATCCTTCCCGGTGCCGGCCAGGATCTCCACCGCCAGGAGGTCCATCACCATGCCGTCCTTGTCGGTCGTCCAGGTCGTGCCGTCGCGGCGCAAGAAGCTCGCCCCGGCGCTCTCCTCCCCCCCGAACCCGATCGACCCTTCGAGCAACCCGGGGACGAACCACTTGAACCCGACCGGCACCTCGACCAGCCGCCGCCCGAGCCGCTCCGCCACCCGGTCGATGAGCGCCGAGGAGACGAGGGTCTTCCCCACGCCCGCTTCCTGCGACCACCCGGGCCGGTGGCGGAAGAGATGGTCGATGGCCACCGCCAGGAAGTGGTTCGGGTTCATGAGCCCGACCGTCGGGGTGACGATGCCGTGGCGATCCGAGTCGGGATCGTTCCCGAAGGCGAGATCGAACCGATCCTTCAGGGCGACCAGATTGGCCATGGCGTAGGGCGAGGAGCAGTCCATCCGGATCTTGCCGTCGTGGTCGAGCGGCATGAACCCGAAGGTCGGATCGATCCTTGGGTTCGTGACCGTGAGGTCGAGGCCGTACCGCTCGGCGATGCGCCCCCAGTAGTTGAGGTTCGAGCCCCCCAGGGGGTCGACCCCGAGGCGGAGCCGCGCCACGCGCGCCGGTTCCAGGTCGACGGCGCTCGAGAGGTCGTCGACGTACGGCATGACGTAGTCGCGGGCCCGGACCGCGGCCCGGGCTCGGTCCGGCGCGACCCGCTTCACCTCGCGGTTCCCTCCTTCAAGGAGGGCGTTGGCCCGCTTCTCGATGGCGTCGGTGATGACCGTGTCTGCCGGCCCACCGTCGGGCGGGTTGTACTTGATGCCGCCGTCCTCGGGAGGGTTGTGCGACGGGGTCACCACGATGCCGTCGGCGAGCCGCTCGCTCAGGCCTCGGTTGTGGGTGAGGATCGCGTGGGAGATGACCGGCGTCGGAACGGGCGCGCCCTGCTCCGACACCACCACCTCGACCCCGTTGGCGACGAGCACCTCGAGGGCCGTGCTCTCCGCGGGGCCGGAGAGCGCGTGCGTGTCGGCCCCGATGAAGAGCGGGCCGGTCACGCCCGAGCGGGCGCGGTGTTCGCAGACGGCCTGGGCCACCGCCAGGATGTGCGCCTCGTTGAAGCTGCGACGGAGCGGCGAGCCGCGGTGGCCCGAGGTGCCGAAGGTGACGCGCTGGGCGGGATCGCTCGGATCGGGCCTTTCCGAGGCGTAGCGTCGGAGGAGGTCCGGGACGTCGACGAGAACCTCGCGGGGGGCCGGCTTGCCGGCCAATGGATGGGCCATGCACAGAAGTGTGTCACGCCCCCCGCCCTTGTCACGACCTCTCGCGGGCTGGAGAATGACTGGATGCTTCTCGCTGCGCTGGTCGCCGCCTTGCTCGCTGTGGGCCCGGCGGCCCCAGTGCCCGGGTTCAGAACCCTGGAACCGGGCTTGGAGATCGGGCTCTTCGACGGCCCGCCCGGCGCCGGCGGGGACGGCAAGATCGCCGCCGTGCGCATCGACCCCGGCCTGTTCGAGCTCCGGCTCCTCAACTCCTCGGCCCCCGGACAGGGCGCCCCGCTCTCGGCCCGGGCCTGGGCCGAGCAGGCGGGCGCTTCCGCCGTCATCAACGCCAGCATGTACCAGGAGGACTACCGGACCGCGGTCTCGCTCATGCGCACCCGCGAGCACGTGAATCAGCGCCATCTCTCCCGCGATCGCGCCGCCCTGATGTTCGACCCGCTCGACCGGACCCTCCCCGCCGTCCGGCTCGTGGACCGCGACTGCGACGACCTCGACGGCACCGCCCGATCGTACGGGACGGTGATCCAGTCCATCCGCATGGTCTCGTGCGAGCGCAAGAACGTCTGGGCGCCGTCCCCGCGGCGCTCCTCGGTGGCGGCGGTGGGGGTGGACGGCCGCGGCCGGGTGCTCTTCCTCCATGCCCGCTCGGCCTGGCCGGTCCACGACCTCGTCGAGGCGCTCCTCTCGTTGCCGCTCGACTTGAGGCGAGCGATGTACGTGGAGGGGGGCCCGGAGGCGCAGCTCTTCGCCCGGGGCGGGGGAACGGAGCTCGAGCGCCTGGGCCTTTTCGAGGCGGGCGAGGCGGAGACCAAGGAGGGGTGGCCGGTTCCCAACGTCATCGCGGCGGTGCGGCGAGCGAACGCGCGCTGACCGGGAAACGGCGGCGGGGGGGTCTTCCCGGGGCGTCCCGGGCCCTCACTCCCAGGAGATCTCGAAGCGGGCGACGGTCCCGGCAGCCATCGCCACCCGGGGCGGCTTGTGGCTCACCAGGATCCGGATGGCGGCGAGCCCCCCGGTGAACACGCAGACCGCTCCGCCACCCACGAGGAGCCCGAGCTTGCTCGTGGGCTCGGGATCGAGGAAGGCGAGGACGATCATGAGGACCCCTGCCCCGCCCAGGCCCAGGGCCACCGCCACCGCCGCGACCTCGCGGGGGGTGAGCCTCACGAGGCGAGCCATGTCCAGGATGCTCTGCTTCGCCGGATCGATCCCCACCCCGAAGTCGTCGACCACCACCACCGCGGCCCGCTCGCGATAGGCCCGGGCCAGCCGTTCGAGCCAGCCCGGCTCGGAGGTCCTGATGATGTCGGTCGACCCCGTGGTCATCCCTCGCCCCTCCGCCCACCGGTGCTCTTAGAGCGCCATGTCTCCCTGGGCGATGAGCTGCCTCCAGCGAGCCTGCGCCCCCTCGGTGAGCCCGTAGGGCTGGACGAGGAGGGTCCACCCCCCCTCCTCCGGCCAGGCCAGCTTCACGCTCGCGAACCCGCGCAGGGGCGGATCGCATCCGACCGTGAGCTCCATGAGGAGGTTCTCGGGGATGGCGGTGTCCCCGGTCACCATGCAGTGGGTAGCCCCGATGCCCAAGAGCCGGAAGGTGTGCTCGCGCGGGCCGAGCCTCAGCACCACCGGATAGGAGGGCGGGGCCGGGGAGGCCTGGCCCGGCCGCTCCGGCTGGGCCACCAGGCTCCCGCTCCCATCCGCCCTGAAGACGTCGCCGGCCTCGAACGAGGCGACGAAGGCGGGCAACGCCTCCACCGTGCGAGCGAGCATCTCGCGCTCGTGAGGGGTGACGAGCTCGACCGGGGAGAGCTCCTCGGGGCCCAGGCGGACGTGGGCGGAGAGCGCGGCCACCACCTGGTCCGCCGCCATGACGATGCGCACGATCTCCGGCTGGGAGGCCGCTCCCACCTCGCCCGAGTGGTGGAGGGAGATGGCGTCGGCGAGCACCGGAGGGAGGTCCCAGCGCGCGGCCATCACCACCCCGAGCTCCACGTGGTAACGGTCCATGAGCCCGTTCCACTCCTCCTCGGCCTTGGGCGCGACGTCGTCGCGCTTTTTCAGAAGGTCCTCGATACAGGCGATCGCGACCACCTTGCCGAAGTCGTGGAGGAGCCCGGCCGCGAAGGCCACGTCCGGGGGGAGCTTGCGGGATTTGCCCAGGTCCTGGCAGACGAGGGCCGAGGCCAGCGCCTCGAGCCAGACCCGCCGCCGCACCGAGGAGAGCCGCCCCGGGGCGAGCGCCGCCACCCCGAGCCCGGAGGCGAGAGCCAGCCGGGCCACGTCCTTCGCCCCGATCCGCCCGACCGCCTGCTTCACCGAGGCCACCGGAGCCCCTCGCGCGTAGAGGGCGCTATTCGCGCAGCGCAGGACGTCGGCGGCCAAAACCTCGTCCGAGGAGACGAGCTTCGCCAGGTCCTCGAGGCCGTAGTTGCCCCCGCGGACCACGGTCTCGATGCGAAAGGCCACCGCCGGGTAAGGGGGCACCTTGACCTTCTGCTTCGAGACCAGCTCGACGATCGCCTGATCCAGGTCCGGTGGCCCCATGCCCCGGGGAGTCTAGCAGATCCCGCTCCTCGGGCGAGCAGGCCCGCCCGGAACGTGAGCCCGTCGCCGCCCCGCCCTCCTCGATTCGCCTCTAGCGATGAGCGAAGAGGATCCTGCCCCTCGCCCCACCCAGGGGATGTGACCGACAGTGCAAGAGGCGGCGACCCGGCCCCGACCGCTCGGTCCACGCCGGGACTGCCGCCCCCGAAGCGGAGGTCCATCGCCACCTCGCCCCGGGGCGAGCACCGGGGGGTGGCGCCCTCTTTCTCCCGGCCAGCGTCGCCTCGAGGCGGCCAGGGACGTACCGCCCGGTCGAACCGGTCTCTTTGGAAGAAGGGGCCCCTTTGCCGGGGCCCACCCCGGGAACGGCTCTAGTGGTCCGCTTTTTCCGGAGGGTCCCAAGGCGCGCCGGGCCGGACGGCCCCGGCCCGGGCGCTCCGGGACGAACCCCCGGGCGCCGAGGTGGGCATGCGACGGCCGCGGGCGTGAACCTCGTGGGCGAAGGCGTCGAGCACCTCCGGGTCGAGCGGGTCGCCGTTCAGGGAGAGGGACAGGACGAGGAGCCCCTCGCGCCCGGCCACGTGGTGGAACAGCGACTCGGCCAGCTTGCTGGGCATGCACTCGAGGGGCCCGACCGAGACGACCGCGTCCACCTCTCCCCGTCGCCACGCGCCCACCGCCGCGCCGAGCGTGAGCACCGCCTCGCCCTCGAGGGCCTCCCGCAGGTAGGGAGCGGCATGGCCCAGGGTCTCCTCCACGCCGGGCGATCTTGGCCAGCGCATCGAGGGCGCGGCCGCCGCATGGCAGGAGGCCTCGATGCGCGACCTCACCCAGTGGTCGAGCCGATCGCCGAGACCGAGCCGCTTCCCTCGGCGACCGCAGTGGTCCGAATACTCCAGGAACTCGCTCGCTCGGACCACCCGGGGAAGGAGGCCGCGACGGGCGAGCGCGTCGGCCAAGAAGCCGCTCGAGAACGGCTCGTTCCGGACGTAGATCTCGCCCACCACGAGCACCTTGGGCGCGACCCGTGGGCCGCGCAGGGCCTCGAATGCCACGGCCGCCTCGGCGAGCAGCCCCGGCAGCCCATAGACGGTCCCCAGGGCCGCCTCGCGCAAGACCCGCCCGGCGCGAAGCGCCCCCGCCTCCCCGGTCTGCTCCTCGAGGAGGGCGACGATCCGGCCGAGGTAACCGTCGAACAGGTCTCGGGCCGCGCCCGCTCGAACCTCGGTCGGCTCGACCTCGTAGCGCAGATCCCGAAGCACGTCGATGGCCACCACCCCGGCCAGCACCAGCGCCCCGGCGCCCGGGGGGATCCCCTGGAAGTAGTCTCCGAAGGGAGGCGACCAGATCCGGACCCGGTCGCGCAGGCCGAGTCGGTAGAGGACGAGCTGGTCGAGCTCCTTGTACGCGCCGAAGCGGCACGGGCCGTCGGCCCCGGGCATGAGGAAGGCGAAGCGCGCGGCGGGATCTGGCTCGCGGTTTAGCCGCTCCAAAAGGGCCCCCAGCGTCACCACCGCCGGGAGGCATTCCTTGCCGGAGGTGTGACGGCGCCCGAGGCGCAGGGTCTCGGAGGAAGGCTCGGGCAAGAGCTCGGCCTTGAGCCCCAGGCCGCGGAGCACCGCCGCCAGGGCGGAAGAGTGCGGGCCCATGGACGAGACGAGGAGCTTCTCGCCCGAGCGGAAGAGCTCGCAGAGGGAGCTGTCCTTGACCGTGAGGAGGTCCCGGGCCCGGCGCGCCGACTCCGCCACCGGCGTCGTCCCCTCCTTCGCCCGGGTCTCGCCCTCGGCCCGAAGGTGCTCGCGGGCACAGTGAAGGAAGGCCTCCACCCGGGTCCGGGTGCCCGCATCCCCCGAGTGCCCGTCGGTCTCGATCACCGCGAAGGGCTTGCCCTCCATGAGCGCCCCGAAAAAGTGGAGCGTGAAGCTGTCGGGACCGCACGAGTAGTTGGACGCGAACAGGGCGTAGACCCCGGGCGTCCGCCGGACCTGCCAGGCGGCCCGCAGGATCCGCTGGCCGTGCCCCCAGTACATGCCGGGGAAGACGGGGGCCCCCGCGTGCAGCGGGTAGCAGTCCAGGGGAATGGCCACCGCCCCTTGCTCTCGCAGGATGGCGGGCACGTTCGAGGAGAGCACTTCGTCGTGGATGGTGTAGGTGCGGCCCAGGACCACCACCGGCACGAGGCCGTCGCTCTCGCAGCGACCGAGGGCCCGCCGGCCCAGCTCGACGAGCGCCGCATCGAAGGCGGCCTGCGCCTCCCGTCCCGCTTCGAAGGCGGCTCGGACGGTCCCCTCCTCGACGACGTCCAAGAGGGCGGCGAGCCGCCGGCAGCCCTCCAGAAAGGGGGGGGCGCCGAGCGGCCCATGTCCCAGGTCCATGACCGGGGCCACGAGCCTCCCCGCGAGAGCCGGGGCGAGGTCGGCCCGAAGGACGTCCGGGGCTCCCTGCACCACCGGGCACAGCTGCGAGGCCCGCTCGCCGTCGACCCGCGGCAGCTCCCGGAGCATGGGCTGGAACACCAGCTCGGCCGGGCGCTCCGCCATGGCCGCCACCAGCCCGTGGTGCTGCTTCATGGGCGCGCAGAAGGGGACGTGGGCCGCCCGGCTGCCGCGCTGCAGCGCCGCCCGGCCCGGGCGCCGGACCACGTCGAGGTCGAGCCCGAGGCGATGGAGGAAGGTCGCGAAGAACGGGAAGAGGCCGTTCAGCTGGAAGGAGTCGGTGACGACGATCCGCCGCCCGCCCCGCGGCTTTCCCAGGCCCGCCGCCAGGCTCGTGACGAGCGCCTCTCGCTCCCGGAACGGATCGGGCGTGCGGTCCGGGAGGTGCGCTCGCAAGGTCCCCCGGTCGTGGAGTGCGCAGGCGCCGCCCCAGGTGAACCGTCGCCGCTCTCCGGCCACGAGCGTCGTCAGCCGGTCGATCCGGCAGCGATTGCCCCCTCCCCCACAACCCCGGTCCGAGCCGCACACGAAGGTGTCCCTCTTCTCGACCCGCGCCTCGAGGAAGCGGCTCGCCGTGAGCCCCGTCCGCCCCTCCCGAGGCAGCTCCCGGGCCGAGAGGAGCGCGATGCCGAGCGCTCCCACCGTGCCCGGGCTGGGCGGGACCACCACCTCCGCCCCGGTCTGGCGCGCCACCGCCGCTGCCAGCGCGTCGGCGGCGAAGGGCATCCCCTGGCAGAAGACCACCTGCCCCACCGACCGGCTCCCCTTGACCCGGTTCAGGTAGTTCGCCACCACCGACTCGTACAGGCCGGCCACGATCCGCTCGCGCGGTACGCCGGCAGCCACCGCCTCGTCGATCACCTCGGCCATGAAGATCGAGCAGTGCTGGCCCAGGGCCACCGCGCCATCGGCCTTGAGAGCCATGCCCGCCAGGGCGGCCACGCCCTCCACGCCGTCGAACCGCCGCCCCTGCTCCTCGATGAAGGAACCGGTCCCCGCGCTGCAGGCCTCGTTCATGGCGGCGTCGACCACCCGCCCCCCCTCGAGCCGGATGTACTTCGCGTCCTGGCCCCCGATCTCGAAGATGGTGTCGACTCGCGGGTCGTGATGCACGGCGCCGGCGGCGTGGGCGGCGATCTCGTTCAGGACGAACACCGCAGGGGCGCCGAAGCAAGTGGCGAGCAGCGATCCGACGATCTCGCGCCCGCTGCCCGTGGCGCCGAAGCGCAGCAGCGCAGCGCCGCCGGCGGGGCCGGAGAGAAAGGCGCGGACCAGGGACTGGGCGGCGCCCACCGGGTCGCCGCCGGTGGGAAGGTATCCCTCCCAGACGGGCTCTTTTCGGTCGGGGTCGAGGGCCACCGCCTTCGCGCCGGTCGAGCCGATGTCGAGCCCGAGCACCACCGCGGCCGCGCCGCCCGAGAAGGGCTCTTCTGTCATGCGGCGCACCCGCCGAAGCGCTGCGGCCGGCGGGGGAAGGGTCTCGAGAGCCTTTCCGGTCGGGGGGGCGACCAGGCCCCCGAGCGGCGGAACCGGTCCGGCGTTCTGTAGCGCGTGGAGCGCCGCACCGGTGGCCTCGAGATAGAGCCCATCTTCCGGATCGCCCTCGAGCAGGGTCATGCCGTGGCGGGCGAGGTGGTCCTGAAAGTGCGCCCGAAGCCGGGCCGCGCGCGCCACCCCCCCGCACAGGGCTACCCGCGGCGGCGAGGTGGGCGGCTTCAACAGCCCCTCGACGTTCTCGGCCATCGCCTCGAGTAACCCCGCCAAAATCCGCTCGCGGCGCTCCCCTTGGTTGCCGAGATGAGTCATGTCCGTCTTCAGGATCACCGGACAACGGCCGGAAAGCACCGCCGCCTCGTCCGCTCCCTCGGCGAGGCGGCAGGCGGTGTCGACGTCGAGGCCGAGCCGCTCGACGAGTTGACGCAGGAAGTTGCCCGTCCCCTGGGCGCAGCGCGCGTTCTCCCGGGTCACGCTGCGGCCGCCCGGGTGCAGCTCCACCACCGCAAATCCACGGCTCCCGATGCTCACCAAGGTCACCGGATCGTCCCCGTGGTGGTGGCGGTATCCGGCGAGCAGCGCATGGACGGTGGGGATGCGCGGGAGAAGGAGCAGGCGCCCGAGGCGCCCGGTCGCGGCCGCGCCCGCGATCCCCTCCCACCCCACCTCCTTCAGAGCCGCGAGGAGCCGGGGACCTGGGGCCTTTCCGTGGGCGACGAGCCATCGGCGCGTCGCCACAAGCTCACCTCTCGCGCGCCGCTCGAGCTCCACGACCTTGAGCGTCTCGGCGCCGACGTCGATGCCGATGGTCCGAGTCACGGTCGCTCCGAGCGGGGGCTATCGCGGGTGGGACAGCGGCGGCGGGTGCATTGTGACACGCATCGCCGCAGATCTTGGCCCCCGTTCGGAGGTCGCCCGACCTCCCCGAGGGTCGCGAAGAGTCCCTCTCACCCCGCGTACCCTGCCCTCGAAAGCAGGGTCGCCTCATCGAACCAGAAGCTCCGAGCCAGCTCTGCCGCCACCTCGCGGTCGATGGTGACCTTCGCCGAGCCCATAAAGGCCCAGAGCTTGTTCTGCGCATCCCACAGGTCCAGCTCGAGCCCGAGCCGCCTTGCCAGGCTAACCAGCCTGGCGAGGAGCAGGGCGGGACGGGCCGGTGGCCTCCCGGAAAGGAGCTCCCCGATGTGGTGTGCCACGAGTTCCCCCACCTCGCGGCGGACGGCGGCCACGTGGATGTGTGCCCCGAGCCGCCGGGCCAGGGCGGCGACCTCCTCGAGGTCTACCTCGGCGGCGGCGAGTTCGATCTCCCCGGCTCGCGCCGCCCGCGTCGCCTCGAGGAGCCGGCGCGTCAAGGTCACGTCGGCGGCCACCCGGAGCGGGTTCGGGACGGGGGAGTCGATCTCACACAGAAACTCCATGAGCCTTCGGTTGTCCTCGAAGATCTCCTGGTAGCGATCGGCGTAGCGCTGCATGGTGCCGTCGAGGAGCAGCTCGGCCACCCGTCGTCGCTCGTCCAAGAAGAGGTCGCGTAAGCCGTAGTCGCGCCCGGGGAAGAATCGGTCGGTCTCTCGGAGCAGGTGCGCGAGCGACTCGGAACTCGAGCGGACGAGGAGCGCTTTCTCGACCTTCGCCTCGTGGTCGGGACCGCGGTAGGGGACGAGCCCGCACCGGAAGTCGGCCTCGCCGAAGTGCAGGACGCAGTAGAGCGCCTCCAGCCGCTCGCGCGTGAGCAGGTGCTCGAGCCGGAGCCGCCCCACGGAGACCTCGACCGGACCGGACTGGACGGCGCGCCGGCCCTCCAGCCGGAAGGCGTGGCAGAACATCCTCCCCTCGCCCGGCACCCGGCGGACGGTGCTGGAGATGGCCAGGTGAGCGGCCACCCCCTCGAGGGTCACGACGCTGTTCTTCACGAGCCGCTCGTAGACCTGCCGGCCATCGCCAAGGTCCGGGTCATTCGAGGGGGCGAGGGCGAGCCGCGCCTCGAGCTCCGGTTCGAGGTCGAGCCCCACGAGGTCCCGGGCCAGCTGGATCGCCCGGGCCGCGTACTTCAGCACCTGAACGGTCTCGATCCCCGAGACCTCCGAGAAGAACCACCCGCAGCTCGTGAACATGAGGAGCGAGTGACGCTGCATCTCCAAGAGCCGCAGCGCCCGGACCTCGAGGTCCTTCGACAGCTCCCGCTCGCTTTCCCGCCGCAAGAAGTCCGAGGCGTCCCGCCGCTCCGGGTCGAGCACCACCTCGACGTACCCATCCCTCGTTCGCCAGGGATCGGGGAAGAGCGCCCCCGCCTCGTGCTCGTAGAGGCCGTCGAGCCGCTCACGCAGCCACTCCAGCGCCGACCGCAGGGGAGCCCGCCAGGCCTGGCTCCACCCGGCCCCGCCCCCGGCGTGGCAGCCGCAGTCGGACCGCCATCGCTCCACCCCGTGGGCGCAGCTCCAGGAGGACCCCTCGACGATCTCCGCCTCCCATTCCGCCGGGACGTGGCCAAGGGCCTGGCCGAGATTCACGAGCTCGACCTCGCCCCGGTCGAGCAAGGACCGCACCGCCGCCGCCAGCACCTCGTCTCCCCCCTTCTTGTGGTGGCCCAGAGTCTCGCCGTCGATGGCGACGGTGAGGATCTCGTCGTGACCGCGGCCCGGGTCGAACCCGCCCATGAGCCGCTCGATGAGCTTCGCGGGGGAGCCGAGCGCCTCCCCGAAGGCCAGGTCGCGGGCGATGTGGCCGTCGTAGAAGAAGACCACGAGTTCCCCCCCGTCCACCCGGACCCGGTACGGCCTCGTGGGGTCGAACTTCGCTCCCCGGGCGTCCTGCCACTCTCCGCCCCGGGGCCGTACCCTTTGGGCCTGGTAGGGCGAGAGGATGGTGTAGCGGATGCCCGCCTCGACGAGGGCGGCCAGGGTGGCGGCGTCGGCCGCCGTCTCGGGCAGCCAGAAGCCCTCCGGCGCCCGGTGGAAACGCCTGCGGAAGTCGGCGACGCCCCAGAGCACCTGGGTGCGCCGATCGCGGGCGCTGGCGAGCGGCAGGATAGCATGGGAGTACCCTTGGGCGATGGCGTTCCCGCGACCCCGCACCTCGGCGCTGCGCTGGTCGGCCTCGATGATGCGCGCGTAGGAGCCGGGGCTCGAGCGCTCCAGCCAGGCGAGGAGGGTGGGGCCGAAGTTGAAGGAGAGGTGGAGGTAGTTGTTCACGATGTCCACGATCCGATCGCCCTGCCCCTTCAGGCGGGCGGCCCCGTTCGGCCCGTAGCACTCCGCGTCGATGCGCACGTTCCAGTCGTGGAAGGGCTCGGCGGAGTCCTGGGTCTCGATCGACTCGATCCAGGGGTTCTCCCGGGGCGGCTGGTAGAAGTGACCGTGCAGGCAGAGAAGTCGGCGCGCCATCCCCGAATCCTAAGCGGGACGGGTCGGGCAGGGCACTCGCCCCGCGACCTCCCGGTCCCGCGCCCAAAGGCTTCGCTTCGCCCCTCTAAGCCTTCCGGGCGGATCCGGGCGGCGGGGGAAACGAGGCGCGTCGCCGACCTTGCCTCAAGGTCTCCCCCCACCAGAGGATCTGATCGAGCAGGGCCTCGGCCCGGGTCAGGAGGAGCGGATCCTTGGGAGCGCCGACCTCGTCGAGGGAACGAGCGACGAACGGGATGTTCACCTCGTCGCGGACCGGCGCGAGCTGCAGCTCGATGGCGACGAGCCTCAGCTGCTCGACGGCCCGCACTCCGCCGCTCGACCCGCCGTAGCTCACGAAACCGACCGGCTTCCCGTTCCACCCCGCGTACAGATAGTCGAGCGCATTCTTGAGCGACGGGGGATAACCGTGGTTGTACTCGGGGGTGACGATGACGAACGCATCGCAGCTTTGAACGAGCTCGGCCCAGCGGCCGGCTGGCCCGAAGTAGCTCGGCTCGGCTACCTTGGGGTGCAGGCGGTCCGAGTAGAGCGGGAGGGCGACCTCCCCGAGGTCGAGTTCCAGAACCTCGAGCTCCGGCCGCCGCCCGGCGAGCCCGCGGAACCAGCGCGCCACGATCTCCCCTTGCCGGCCATCCCGGATGCTCGCCGTGATGACCCCCAGCTTGAGCTTTTCGTCCATGCAAAGAAGCGATAACGGCCGACCGGCCGGCGGACAATGGATGGGCAAGGATCGTCCGCCGCCCTTCCCCTTTAGACCCCGTGGTCCTTTCGGACACGGCCGAGGGCCGTGTCCGAGCCGCCACGTTCCCTCCCTTTCAAGAGCCGTCGCGGGATGGGGGGGCGGCACGCTCGGTGCACGCCGTCCTGGGTGAAGAACCTTTCCAAAGGAGCCACCATGAAGCCCTCCATCCCCGTTCTCTTCACCCTCCTTTCCGCCCTCGGCGCCTGCGCCCGCAAGGACCCACCCCAGGCGGTGGCCGCTCGGGTCGAAGCCCTTCCCCCCGCCTTGGACCCTTCCCCCGCCCCGAAACCGCAGCCCGAGGAGACCGAGCCGGAGCCCTCGAAAGAAGAGATCGCCGCGTTCCACGCGCCCGTCCCCAAGTAGCCCTTCCGCCGGCGCCTTCAAACTCACGCCACCCACCCGGGCGCGCCCGACGGTTCCAGCCACCTACAGCGGCCCCCACCGATCCCGTCCACCTTCACGTGGAGCTAAGGCAGAGAGCGGAGGTGAGTGTCAGGAAACCGCTGTCCCACAGCGAAATTCGCACCTCCTGGGACTTGTGCGGCCGGGCAAGCTCTGCTCTCCTGCCCCACCGAACCCCTTCTTCAGGAGATCTGCATGAACCGCGAGTGGACCACCGAGGACTGCCCCGACGCGACGACCGGTACCCTTCGAGACGAGATGCGGCGCGAGGTGGACGAGCTCGTGTCCGCTCTAGAAGGAGAAGAGCTCGCCTCGGTGGCCCGGCTCGCCGGTCGGCTTCTCGCCACGGCGCGGCGAACGTTCGACCTCGAGGAAGAGCGCCTGAGCACCGCCGACGCGAAGAGCCTCGTCCGCCACGCTCGCGAGCACGAGCGCTTCCTGGAAGACCTCGGCACCCTCGTCACCCTCGCCTCCCGCGGCGATGGCGAGGCGGTGGCGGCGCTCCGGGCAGACCGCTTCATCCCCGAGTGGCTCGCCGCGCACGCTCGCACCGATCGCGGCCTCCCCGCCTGAGGCGGGCAAACGGTCGTTCACCCCCGGTCGGGCCGGCCAGCCAGGTCCCCTTGCGCACGGCCGGCGCTCTCGCCATCAACTTCCGATGACCGGGGGCCGAAGGCCCCCAAGGGCGAGAGGAGTGGCACATGAAGGTCCTGAAGCGCGTTTTGGCGGTCCTGGCGGCGGTCTCGTTCGCGGCCCCCGCCCTGGCCTGCTCCGATATGTGGCAGCAGACCACCGCCGAGAAGAAGGTCGAGCAACCCGCGGTAGCGAAGACGCAGCAGCAAAAGCCGCAGACCGCCAAGAAGACCGCCAAGGTCCAGACCAAGGCGTCGAAGGATCAGGCTGCGAAGGTCGCCGCGAACTAGCGAAGGTCTTCTTGGGCGGGTTTCCTCCCGCCAGAGGCGAGCCGGTCCCTTAGGGACCGGCTCGCCCCAGCTCTACTTTCCGAAAAGGCCCTTGAGGCGCTTCGCCGCCTCGTCTTCGAGTTGCTTCGTCGGGCTCGACGCCTTCCCGTCCTTCGCCCCGCCTGTAGAGCCGTCCCCGACCCCGAGGGCCTTGCCCAGGGCTTTGCCCGCCGCCTCCAGGGCGAGCGACCTCGCCGCGGCATCGACGTTGAGCCCCTCGAGACGCGGGCTCGCGACCGGACCAGAGAGCGTGAATCCGAGCGGCACAGGCCCCGACGGCTTCACCTTCCCCCCCGTCAGTCTCGCTACGAAATCCGGGGAGAGAGCCACGGTCGAAGGCATGTGGAGCATGCCGTCGAGCCCAACCCCGCCCCCGAGCTCCACCTGTCCCTCGCCCGTGTCGAAGCGGATCGGCTTCTCGAGCTGCGCCACGCCGTCGGCCACCTGCAGGGCGAACGGCAGCTCCTTGCCGAGGGGGGTGTCGCCACCCTCGCTCACCTTCCGGACGAAGGGGAGCTTGCCGGAGAGCGGTGCCGCCGCAGCGGCCACGAGGTCCTTCGAGTGAAACACGCCGCTCCGCAGGGTACCCTTCACCGATCCGGTCAGCGCCTTGGCGAGGTCGCCACGGGCCAGGCCGGGACCCGAGAGCGTCAGATCGGCGTCGAGGTCCCCGGAGAGGACCTTCCTTGAACTCAGAAGCTCGAGCGCCTTCTCGACCGCGACGCCCTTCAACTTCGTCACCAGCTTGAACGGCTCGCCGGGGTGGGCCAGGCCGGCGGTGGTTCCGGCCGCGTTCACCGAGCCCCCGAAGGCCTTGAGCTCGGCCTCCTCCAGGGTGACCACCCCGTCTGCGACCTTCACCCGCGCCGCCACGTCGTGCGCATCGACGCCCTTCACCCGCAAGAGGCCGAGCTTGAGCCGCGCCACGCCCGAGAGGCCGGCGAAGGAGTCGGCCGCGCTCGACTTCCCCGGCTCCGCGGCTTTCGCGGCTGCCCTGGGCTTCTCCCCGGGCCCTTTCATGAGGAGCCTGTCGAGGTCAAGCCGATCGCCGGAGAGCTCGGCGTCGAAGCGCGTGGTGCGGGACTTCTGGGTGCCGGCCAGCACCATCTGGCCTTTCCCGGAGAGCGGATCCCCGAGCAGGTTCAGGGAGAGCTGCGAGATCGCCAGCTCGAGACCGCTCGCGGTCTTCTGGTACATCCCCGAGACCTTCGCGCCGAGCGGCTCGCCGGGCTTCTTGGCGATCGACCCGCCCGGACGCAGGTCGACGCCCGCCAGGTCGACGTTCACATCGAAGCCGACCCGCCCCCCGCTCTCGGCCGCGTCGAGACCGGCACCGAGGGTCATGGGGGCTCCCGCAGCCTTCGCGAGCTTCTGCGGGACCTCCAGGCGGACCGGGGTGAGATCGACGCGGAGCTCGAGCCGCTGCGCCCCGGCCGTCCCCTGTCCCGAAAGGCTGATCCCCAGGGGCCCCGAGACCACCGCGCCCGCCATCTGCTTGCGAAGGGGCGGGTAGTACTCCGAAAGCGCCAGAGGATCGAGCCCGCGGCTCGTGATCTCGATCCCCTCGACCCTGGGCGAGGAGCCCAGGATCCCCGTTACCCTCCCATGCCCGGAGAGGGCCGCCGGCCCAAGGACGAGCTCGAGCTTGCGGATGTCGAGGTCGCCCTCCTGTAGGCGGGCGGTGAGGTCGGCGTCGAGAGAGAGGTCGAGCCGCTTGCCGCCCGCCTGCCCGGCGAAGGCGAGCTCGGTCGCCCTTACTCTCCCGACCACCCGGGTCTCTCCGCTCCCGCCCGGTACCGCCGCCCCGAGAGCGGCCTTCAGGTCGGCCTCGAGTCGTCCCCCTCGGAGCCCCACGCTCGCGGGGAGGAACGGGGCGATCGGCTCGAGATCGATGGGCTCTGCGCGGAGGGTGAGCTCCTCGGGGACCGGGGTGAGGCTCGCGGGGAGGGGTGCCGTCTTGACCCTCACCTCGAGGTTCTGGCGGTCGGAGAGCACCGCCGCCTTGACCACGACCTCCAGGGGCTTTTGGACCCCGAGGTCCTTCACCTCGACGTCGAGGTGGTCTATGAAGATCTCCTTCGCCCCGCGGACGGTCCGGTCGCTGAAGGCGATGCGCGCGTCGAGGAGCGCTGCCCGCCCCACCTCGAGGGCCGGCGGCCGGCGCGGCTCCTCGGGCGCCTTCGACCGCGCACCGGCCTTCGTCCGGTCCGGGCCCAAGGACTCCTCCCCGAGCTGCCGGGCGAGGTTCTCGAGGTTCGTGGACCCGTTCGCGAGCTTCTCCACGTTCACCCTGAGGCCCTTTACGACCGCCTCGGGGATGGCGATCTCCTTCCCCCCGCTCACGAGCGCCCGAAGGACGCCCACCGTTACCTCTGCCCGGCCGAGCTCGAGGAGCTTTGCGGCCTCGCCCGGGCCCGGCCCCACCGAGAGCCCCGAGACCTTGACGCCGAACCCGCCCCAGAGCTTGACCCCGACACCCGTCACGGAGATGGGGCGGGAGAGCTTCTTCGAGAGCGCAGCCGCCTGTGTCCTCGCGACCCCGAGCAGGATGCGATCGAGCGAGAGGACGCCCGCCACGAAGGCGACCAGAAACACCCCCACCACGATCCCGAGGACCTTCGGCCACCGGCGTCGCCCCGCGTCGCTCATGGACCGAGCGTAAGGGGTGAGGGCGGCCTTGTCAGCGCCAAACCCGCATCGCCGAAAAGGCCGCCGGGCGCACGCGGAACGATCCGGTAAGCCGCTGGGTTTTTTGGTCGCCCATCCCCCCGAGGCGGATTACGGTGTGGGGCCCCCCATCCATGAGGGAGACCCTCGTGTACTCTCTGCCCGCCGCCCTCGCCGCCCTCTCCCTCACTACTGCCGACCCCGCCAGCAGCCGATCGCAGGTCCCCGACCAGTTCAAGTGGAAGCTCGACGAGCTCTACCCCTCGGACGAGGCCTGGGCCTTTGCCAAGGACGCCTTCGGCCCCAAGATCGAGGCGTTCGCGAAGCGGCGAGGCCACCTGGGCGACGGGCCCCGGGCCCTGGGCGACACCCTCTCCCAGATGGGTGCGCTCCAGAACGAGCTCCAGCGCCTCCGCGTCTACGCCGAGTCTCGCAACGACGAGGACACCCGAGAGGCCCGGCCCCGGGCGATGCGCTCGGAAGCCGAGGGCCTGTCCGTGAAACTCGACGCGGCCACTTCCTTCATACGCCCCGAACTCCAGGCGCTCGCCCCGGGGCGATTGAAGGCCGCCCTGTCCGCCGATCCCCGGCTCAAGGACTGGCGCTTCTTCCTCGAGGACGCCCTGCGCTGGAAAGCGCACACCCTATCGCCCGACGAGGAGCGGCTCGCCTCCATGGCCGGCGAGCTGGCCAACGCGCCGGCGACGACCAACGGCGTGCTCCACAACGCCGACCTCCCCTACCCCACCGTCACCCTCTCCACCGGCGAGTCCATAAGGCTCGACGCCTCCGGGTACGAGAGGGCCCGGCAGGCGCCCGACCGCAACGACCGGGTGAAGGTCTTTCAGGCCTTCTTCTCGGCCCTGAAGGGCTTCGAGCGGACGAGCGGGACCACCCTCAACGCCACCCTCCAGGCACACGTCTTCGACCAGAAGGTGCATCGCTTCGCCTCGACCCTCGAGGCCGCGCTCTTCCGCGGCGACATCCCGACCGCCGTCTACGGGGAGCTCGTGAAGGACGTGAACGCGAACACCGGGACGCTCCGTCGATACCTCCTGTTGCGCAGGCGGATCCTGGGGCTCACGGAGCTCGGCTACGAGGACCTCTACACGCCCCTCGTCCGGACGATCGACCGGACCTACACCATCGGCGAGGCCGAGGAGCTGACCCTGAGGGCGGTGGCGCCCCTCGGCACGGAGTACCAGGCCAAGCTCCGCCACGGCTTCGAGAGCGGCTGGACCGACTTCCTCCCCTCGACCGGCAAGCGTTCGGGTGCCTACTCGACGGGCGTCTACGGGATTCACCCCTACCAGCTCCTCAACTTCAACGGGAAGTGGGACGACGTCCTCGTCCTGGCCCACGAGTCAGGCCACTCCATGCACACCCTCTTGTCCATGGAGAACCAGCCCTTTCCGACGGCCGACTATCCCATCTTCGTGGCGGAGGTCGCCTCCACCCTGAACGAGAACCTCCTCCTCCGGAAGGCCGCCTCCGAGGCGAAGAGCGACGAGGAGCGCCTCGCCTTCTTGGGCGCCCGCCTGGAGAGGATGCGGGCGGTGCTCTTCCGCCAGACCCTGTTCGCCGAGTTCGAGCTCGCGGTCCACGAGCGGGCCGAGAGGGGTGAGGCCCTCACCGGCGAGGCCCTAAGCGAGATCTACCTCTCGATCCTCCGCCGCTACTACGGCCACGACGAGGGCATCTGCAAGGTGGACGCGCTCTACGGGGTGGAGTGGAGCTTCCTCCCCCACTTCTATTACGACTATTACGTCTACCAGTACGCCACGAGCGTCATCGCCTCGACCGCCCTCGCCAAGTCGATCCTCGAGGAGGAGGCGAAGGGGAGCACCGCCACGAGGGACCGCTACCTCAGGATGCTCTCCTCCGGCGGGTCGGCGTACCCGGTCGAGCTCCTCAGGCGCGCCGGAGTGGACATCACGACCTCGGCGCCCTTTCTGGCGGCCATGGCCGACATGAACGAGACCATGGACGAGGTGGAGGAGCTCCTCGGGAAACTGGGGCCGGGCGGAGGGCAGCCGGGGACGGCAGGCGGATCCCCTTGACGCCTGCCCCGGATCCGCTAGGCGGCTTCCTTCCCCGATCGGCCCGGCCGCCTTCGCGGGTTACGGAGCGCGCCGCGCGCGCACTCTAGTTGCAGGTCCACCATCCGCCGGAAGGCTTCTCGCATGGGCCGAAAGCGCTCGGGGTAGCCCTCGAGCGAGGCGAGGGCCAGGGCGATGGCCTCGAGGGTCGAGAGGGTGTGCGCCCCGGGCTCGCGCCGGAGTTCCCGGTACCCGCCCTCGCCGTCGGGCGCGACCGCGAGGCGCGGTAATCCCCCGAGGAGTCGGCTTTTCCCCACCATGCGCTCGGCCTGGGGCCAGGTCCCATCCACCACCACGAGCAGGCTGGGAGGGGAACCGGCCCGGAGGGCGACCGGGGAGGCGGAGGGTCCGGGGAAGAGCAGAGCCGCCCCGGGGTCGCGACAGACCTCGCCCACCCGCGGGTGGGCGTCGAGGTGCACCGCACGGTGGAGCTCCGCGTTCTCGAGAGCGAGGCGGGCGAGCCAGGCGCTGCAGATGGCGAGCCGCGCCTCGCGCGGGTGCTGCAGGATGACGACGCGGGTTCGGGAGGGCGCGGGCCGGAGCCCCGCACACAGGCAGTGTCCCAAGGGACGAAGGCAGCGGCGGCAGCTCTCGCGCACGTTCGTCCAAGGAGCCTATGAGACGCGCCTTGGAATCGCAATCCGGCCTCCCCTCGACGTAGACTAACGACCCAACGGTCTGGAGGCCGCTCATGGCGGAGGGTCGTGTCGATGGTGCAGAACGGCGGATGCGCGCCATCCGCAACATCGGCATCATGGCCCACATCGACGCCGGCAAGACCACGCTCACCGAGCGGCTTTTGTTCGTGGCCGGGCGCACCCACAAGATGGGCGAGGTGCACGAGGGAGCCGCGGTCATGGACTGGATGGAGCTCGAACGGGAGCGGGGGATCACCATCACCTCGGCGGTGACCCGGTTCGAGTGGTCGGGCCACGAGCTGCACCTCATCGACACCCCCGGCCACGTCGATTTCACCATCGAGGTGGAGCGGTCCCTCCGCGTACTCGACGGCGCGGTGGCGGTGTTCGACGCCGCCCACGGGGTGGAGCCGCAGAGCGAGACGGTCTGGCGCCAGGCCGATCGGTACCGGGTCCCGCGCATCGCCTTCGCCAACAAGATGGACCGGGTCGGGGCGGACTTCGCGATGACGCTCTCTTCCCTGCGGCGCCACTTCCCCGATCACGCCATCGCGCCGGTGCAGCGCCCCCTGGGGGCCGAGGCCGACTTCTGGGGCCTCGAGGACCTCGTGGGCCGCCGCACCGTCCGGTTCGGCGATCCCGACGACCCGCGCGACTTTCACCTCTCCGAGGGCATCTCGCCCGATGGGGAGGCCACCCGGCAGGCGCTCATCGAGGCGGTGGCGGACCTCGACGATCCCACCGCCGAGGCGGTCCTCGACGACCGGCCCCCGGAAGCGACCGCGCTCCGCGCCGCCATCCGAAGGGTCACCTTGGCCGGCCGGTTCGTGCCCCTCCTCGCCGGCTCCGCCCTGCGGAACCGGGGCATCCCCCAGGTCCTGGATGCCATCTGCGACTACCTCCCCTCCCCTCTCGACGTCCCCGCCCCGGTCGGACACAACCCGCAGACCGGCAAGGAGGAGTCCCGCCCGCCGGGCGAGACCGCCCCGCTCCTCGCCCTGGCCTTCAAGGTCTCGCTCCTCGACGAGCGACGCCGCCACGTCTTCGTCCGCGTCTACTCCGGCCGCATGGCCGAGGGAGACGCCGTCTGGAACGCCAGCCAGGGCAGATTCGAGAAGGTGGGCCGGGTCCTGCTCATGCACGCGGTCCAGAAGGAGCGCGTGCCCTCGCTCGGCGCCGGCCAGATCTTCGCCGTGGCCGGCCTCAAGGAGACGCGCACCGGCGATACCCTCACGGACAAGGGACACCCGCTCGTCCTGGAACGCCTGGGCAGCTACGAGCCCGTCATCTCCCAGGCCATCGAAGCGGGATCGCAGTCGGACCGCGAGGCGCTCCTCGAGGCGCTGGCCCGCATCGCCGACGAGGACCCCACCCTGCGGTACGGCGAGGACGCGGACACCGGCCAGCTCCTCTACTCCGGGATGGGGGAGCTGCACCTCGAGATCGTCGCCGAGCGGCTCCGACGCGAGTTCGGGCTCTCCGTCCGGACCGGTCCACCCCAGGTGCTGCTCCGGGAAACGCTCACCGCCGAGGCCGAGGCCGAAGCGGTCTTCGAGCGGACCCTCGAGGAGGGGGTGCTGTACGGGCAGGTCTCGGTGCGCGTCGGACCCCTGCCGCGCGGCGGAGGCTTCCGGTTCAACGTCCCGCGGGAGGTGAGCGCCCTCCCCTTCCTGCGCGAGGAGGTCCGGCGTATGCTCGAGGACGGCGCCCGGGAGGCGGCCGAGGCCGGGGCGCTCGAGGGCCATCCCCTCCAGGACGTGCAGGTCACGATCACCGGCGCCACTTGGCGCGAGGGCTCCTCCAAGCCGTTCACCTACAAGATCGCCTGCGCCGACGCGGTGCGCGCCGCCGCGGAGCGGGCCCATCCGGTCCTCCTCGAGCCGCTCATGAGCCTCGAGATCGTGGCCCCCGCCGAGTACCTGGGAGAGGTCATCGGCAGCCTCGACCGGCGCAAGGGGACGGTCCAGGACGTCTCCGAGCGGGGAATCGCGGTCAAGGTCGTGAAGGGGGAGGCGCCCCTCCGCCGGCTCTTCGGCTATGCGACCGAGCTCCGCTCCCTGACGCAGGGCCGCGCCCTGTTCACCATGAGCTTCGAGCGTTACGACGCCGTGCCGTAGGCAAGACGCCCCGACCGGCGCGCTCTCGGGCCAGCAGACCATCTCCGGCTCGAACGAGAGCACCTGGGTCGCGGAGGGGCGGCTCGGATTCTACTGGAACTATGCTCAGTTTCTTGACCTCGATCGGAAAGTCCGTTGGGATGAACCGACGAGAGCTCGATCGCCTCGACCGCCCGGTTTCCCCACATCCCCCACCCTGGTCCCGGGCGCCGCCCTGCGAGCGGCCGTTTGAGGAGCGCCCATCGGCGGGCGACCGTTCAGGTGAGGCCCCCAGCGGGCCCGAGCAGCGTTCGAGGGGCGTACCGATAACGTACCGGTCGAGGGTCTACCCCCTGTGGGGTGGCGCTCGCGAGGCGGAGACCGACTGTGGCCCCGATCGATGATGGCCGTTGGATGGCGCTCAGCCACTGGCTGGACGAGGGGCTGGAGATCGCGCCGGCGGAGCGGGCCGCCTGGCTCAAGTCGCTCGCGGGGGACGATCCGGCTCTCTTCTCGGAGCTGGCCAGTCTCCTCGAGGAAAGCGAGGCGATCGCGAGAGAGGGTTACTTGGAGGACCCGGCCCCGAGCGAACCCGCTTCCCTGGCCGGCCAGGTCATCGATTCCTGGAGGCTCGAGTCGCCCCTGGGCTTTGGTGGCATGGGCGCGGTCTGGCTCGCGCGCCGCACCGACGGCCGCTACGAGGGGAGCGCGGCGATCAAGCTCCTCAACCTTGGGCTCATCGGTCAGGGCGGGGAGGAACGGTTCCGGCGTGAGGGGTCCATCCTGGCCCGGCTGGCGCACCCGAACATCGCCCGGCTCATCGATGCCGGCGTGTCCGCGGCCGGTCAGCCGTACCTCGTGCTGGAGCACATAAAGGGCGAGCATATCGACGCCTACTGCGACGCGCGCCGGCTCGACGTCCCGGCGCGGCTCCGGCTTTTCCTCGCCGTCGCGGACGCGGTGGCCGATGCCCATGCCCACCTGGTCGTGCACCGGGACCTAAAGCCCTCGAACGTGCTGGTGGCAGCGAACGGCCAGGTCAAGCTGCTCGACTTCGGAATCGCGAAGTTGCTCGAGGACGAGTCCGTTCCGGCCCTTGCCACCGAGCTCACCCGCGAAGGGGGCCGCGCCCTGACCCCCGAGTTCGCCGCACCGGAGCAGGTGCTCGGCGCACCCGTGACTACGGCCACCGACGTCTATGCACTGGGAGTGGTCCTCCACCTGCTCCTCACGGGACAGCTCCCCGGAGGGCGCGAGGCCCACTCTCCGGCCCAGCTGGTCAAGGCGGTGACCGACCCCGCTCCGGTGCGCCCTTCTGAGGTGGTCGCCTCGACGAGGACCCTTTCTCGGGAGGCGCTGGTCGAGAACGCTGCTCGGCGATCGTCCACCCCGGAGAAGCTGCGGCGTCTGCTCCGCGGCGACCTCGACACCATCATCGCCAAGGCGCTGAAGCAGGATCCGCGGGAGCGCTACGCCACGGTGACCATCCTGGCCGAGGATCTCCAGCGCTACCTCCGCCAGGTTCCCATCGAGGCGCGGCCCGACTCCATCGCCTACCGCGCCGGCAAGTTCGTCCGGCGGAACCGGGCGGCAGTGATCGCGGGCAGCGCCGTGGCGCTCTCGCTGGCCACCGCCGGCGCGGTCGCGGTCCATCAGCTGTTCGAGGCCCGGCGGCAGCGGGCCGTGGCCGAGGGCCAGGCGTTGCGGGCCGAGGCGAACCTCGGGTTCCTCCAGTCCCTCCTCACCGACGCGGGGGCCACGGGACAGCCCTTCACCACATCCGAGCTCCTCCAGCGCGCGGAGAAGTCGATCCCGGCCGCGTACGAATCGAGAGACAGCCGCATCGTCGTGGAGCAGATGTACACGGTGGGGATGCTGTTCGCGAACGTGGGCGAGCACAAGCGATCCCTCGAGCTCTTGCAGATGGCGCACGACCGTGCCCTCGAGTTCAACTACCCGGATCTGCGCCGGCGGGCGGCCTGCGAGCTGGGCCGCCTGCTCCACTACGCCGGGAAGATCGACGAGGCCAAATCGATCCTGGATGCGGACATCGCCGAGCTGGCCGAGCAGGCCCCCGAGTCGGGCGAGATGGTCAATTGCCTGCTGCACCGGTCCGATCTCGATCTCACCCTGGGGGACGTCCCCTCCGGCATCTCCCTCGCCGAGCGATCCGCGGCCCTGGCCAAGAAGCTCTACTCCCATCTGCCCTTGCAGCTCGTCTCTCCCATCACCCAGGTGGCCGTCGCGCGGCGCCAGGCGGGCGACCTGGAGGCCGCCGACCGTCTCTACGGCGAGATCACCGAGATCCTCACCGACGGTGGTCGTGAACGCTCGACCGATACGCTGGTGGTTACCGCCAACTGGGCCACCGTCAAGGCCGACACCGGCGACATCCTCGGCGCGATGCGCCTACTGGAGAAGGCACTCGACATCGGACGTGGACTGTGGCCCGACGGAGCCCCCGACCAAACGGTGAGCGTCAACCTGGCGAGCCGGCTCTTCACGCTCGGGCGCCTGGAAGAGGCGGAGGGCTACTATTCGCGGGCCCGGCTGCTGGCTCGCCAGGAAGAGGACGCCGACATGGAGGCCATTGCCCTGTTCGGATTGGCAGCGATTCATCGGGAGCGGGGGAACCTCGAGAAAGCACGGGCCACCCTCAAGGAGGCGGCCGAGTTCGTGGACGGAACCTTCCCTCGCGGACATCCAGCCCGGGCGAGCTTGCGCTTGGAGACCGGGTTGCTCGAGTTGGCGGAGCGATCCTGGGAGGAGGCCAGGTCGGCCCTGGTCGAGGTGACCTCCCTCCAAGAAGGGCAGCCCCCCAAGGTCAACCAGGCCGTGGCACTCTCGGCGCTGGCGCAGGCCGAGGCCGGCCTGGGGGACTTCGGGCAGGCCGAGAGCCACGCTGCCGAGGCGACGGCCATCGCCAAGAGGCTCGCCTCACCTGGAAAGGCGTCCTACTGGGTGGGGAGGTGCCAGCTCGTCGAGGCGCAGGTCGAGCGGGCCGGCGGGCACTCCGCCTCCGCGCGTGGTCTCGCGGCCGAGGCGCTCGGTCAGCTCGTCCCCACCGTCGGCGAGGAGGGCGTCCTGGTGCACGCGGCGCGGGCACTCATCGAGCCGTGAGCTCGTTTCAATCGGAAAGGGCCCGGTGCAGGTAGAGCCGCGCCTTGTTCCAGTCGCGCTGGGCCGTTCTCTCCGACACCCCCCGCATGGAGGCGACCTCCCGGAGGGAGAGCCCACAGAAGTACTTGAGGTCGACCAGCTCGGCCAGCTTTGGCTCGTTGGCCTCGAGCGCCTCGAGCGCGGTGCCGAGGGACGAGAGCTCCGTCGCAGGGCACTGTTCGGCCGCGGTGTCGAACCCGGTCAGGTGAAACTCGCCCCCGCGCTTCAGGGCCCGGCGCGATCGCGCCTGGTCCACGATCAGGCCGCGCATGGCCCTCGCGGCGTAGGCGAAGAAGCGGGAGCGGTCGGGGAAGGTGGCCTCCCTGGAAGCCATCGCCAGATAGGTCTCGTGGAGCAGGGTGGTCGCGCTCATGGAGAAATGACTCCCCCGGAGCTGAGCCTCCGCCAGCCGGTGGAGCTCCCGGTAGAGCGCGGAGAACAGCTCCGGAGCGACGCCGACGTCGCCCGCCTCAGCTCGGCGCAAGAGCCGCGCGACCTCAACCGCGGCGACCGGGTCAACTGTCTCGCTCGTCGACGTGCTCCCCCCCTCGCTCGTCTGACTCACGTATAGCCAAGCCCAGGCGCTGGTGACCACCTCCTGTGTCCCGCCGCGGTCCCCAAAGCGGGTCATCGCCAGGGGGACCGCGCCCAACTCGGGAGAGGCCCGATGGGGCTCTCCTGTCGCCTCCGCGGCCCGGCCACCGATCGATGAGTGAGGGCCGATCGCCACTTCCCGACGGCCCGGGGGACAGACATGCGGGCGACGAACCATATCTTGATCTCGACCTTGGCGGTCCTGGCCTGCGGCACGGAGCCAGGGACGACCGAATCCGCCTCAAAGAAGGAGTCTTTCGCCGCCGCTTCGCTGAGGAGCTCGGCTTCCGTGGCGGTCGCGAACGCCTCCGGCATCGCCCGGACCATCAACGCCGCGGGCGGGCCGGTGGTCGACCCCGGCAACCCGTTCTTCCAGTCGCTCGGGACGAATGGCCGGTCCTGCGCGACCTGCCACGACGTCCGCACCAACATGACGGTCACCCCGGGCCTGCTCCGGTTGCGCTTCGCCACGACCGGGGGGTTGGATCCCATCTTCCGGCCCGTGGACGGCTCGAACTCTCCGTTGGCAGACGTCTCGACCGTGGCGGCACGGCGAGCCGCCTACAGCATGCTGCTCTCGAAGGGGGTGATCCGGGTCGGCATCGGCATCCCCTCCGGTGCCGAGTTCGAGTTGGTCGCGGTCCAGGATCCCTTCGGGTACGCCAGCGCTGCCGAGCTGTCGCTCTTCCGACGGCCGCTTCCGGCCACCAACCTCAAGTTCCTCTCCACGGTCATGTGGGACGGCCGCGAGACGTTCAAGGACGCCGGGCAGGTTACCGGGTTCGCCCCGCTGGACTTCGATCTCGCCGATCAGTCGAACGCCGCCACCCTGGGACATGCCCAAGCCGCCACCCCGCTCACCAGCGACCAGCGCCAGGCCATCGTCGGTTTCGAGTCCCAGCTCTTCACCGCGCAGGTGATCGACCTGCGAGCCGGGGACCTGACCGAGTTCGGTGCCACCGGAGGGCCGCTGGCGCTCTCCGATCAGCCCTTCACCTTCGGGATGAACGACCCCCTGGACGGCGGGCCGTTCGATCCCGTGGCCATGACCGACTTCGCGGCCTGGGAGGGCTCGGCCGATGAAGCGCGGGCCTCCGTGGCCAGAGGGGAGACCCTGTTCAATACCCGACCGGTCCCCATCACCGGCGTCTCGGGGCTGAATGACGATCTGGGCGTCGCGACCATCCAGGGGACGTGCACGACCTGCCACGACACCCCGCACGCCGGCGACCACTCCGTTCCCGCGCCGCTGCGCATCGGGGTCGACGACCCCCAGCCCGCGGGCGGTCTGGACACCCAGGGGCTTCCCATCTACACGCTGCGCAACAAGACCACGGGCGAGCTCAAGGTCACGACCGATCCCGGCCGGGCGCTCATCACCGGCAAGTGGAAGGACGTAGGTCGCATCAAGGGGCCCGTGCTTCGCGGCCTGGCCGGTCGGGCCCCGTACTTCCACAACGGCTCGGCACCGGACTTGAAGACGGTGATCCAGTTCTACGACCAGCGATTCGCGCTCGGGCTCACCGATCAAGAGAAGGCCGACCTGGAGGCGTTCCTCCGCAGCCTCTGATCCAATCACCTGGGTGAGGCCCGAGCATCCTCGCGAGCCTCATCTGCCCAGAGAGCCCGTACCCCACTCGCGAGAGCCCACAGGGCTCTCGCGGTTGAGGGATGTGCTCCAGGGAAGAGGCTCTTTGGAACCCGCCCGGTTCTTCAGCATCCCAGGGCCTCGAAGAAGTCGTTTCCCTTGTCGTCCACGAGGACGAAGGCGGGGAAGTCGACGACCTCGATCTTCCAGACCGCCTCCATGCCCAGCTCCGGGAAGTCGAGGCACTCGACCCGGAGGATGTTCTCCTCCGCCAGGACCGCCGCCGGCCCGCCGGGCGATCCGAGGTAGAAGCCGCCCCACTTCTGGCACGCCTCGGTCACCGCCTTGCTCCGGTTTCCCTTCGCGATCATGACGAGCGAAGCGCCCTTCGACTGGAGGAGGTCCACGTAGGAGTCCATTCGCCCGGCGGTGGTGGGGCCGAACGACCCGGAAGGCTTCCCCTTCGGCGTCTTGGCCGGTCCCGCGTAGTACACGGGGTGATCGAGGAGGTAGCGGGGCAAGCTCTTCCCCTCTTCGAGGAGTTCCTTGAACCTCGCGTGGGCGATGTCCCGCGCCACCACCAGGGTGCCGGTGAGGAGCAAAGGGGTCGAGACCTTGAACCGGGTCAGGTCGGCCAGGATCGCCTTCATGGGCCGGTTCAGGTCGACCCGCTCCCCGTGCGCGTGCTTGCCCCCTCCCGCCCCGAGCCGAACGAGTCGCCCCGGGTCGTGGTCGAGCTCCTCCAGAAAGAGGCCGTCGCGGTCGATGCGCGCCTTGACGTTGCGGTCCGCGGAACAGGACACCGCCAGGGCCACCGGGCAGGAGGCCCCGTGGCGCGGGAGCCTCACCACCCGCACGTCGTGCGCGAAGTACTTCCCGCCGAACTGGGCCCCGATCCCGAAACGGTGGGCGGCGGCGAGGAGCTTCCCCTCGAGCTCGGGGTCGCGAAACGCCCGGCCGAGCGCGTTCCCGGTGGTGGGCAGGCCGTCCAGGGCCCGGGCCGAGGCGAGCTTCACGGTCTTCATGGCCGCTTCGGCCGAGGTCCCCCCCACCACCACCGCGATGTGGTAGGGCGGGCAGGCGGCCGTCCCCAAGTGGCGCATCTTGTCCTCGAGGAAGCTCGAGAGCCGGTCGGGCGTGAGGAGCGCCTTGGTCTCCTGCCAGAGCTGGGACTTGTTCGCCGACCCGCCCCCCTTGGCCATGAACAGAAACTCGTAGGTCATCCCGCTCGTGGCGTAGATGTCGATCTGGGCGGGCAGGTTCGTCCCGGTGTTCACTTCCTCGTACATGGAGAGGGCGGCCGTCTGCGAGTACCGCAGGTTCTCCTCGGCGTACGTCCGGTAGACGCCCTCGGAGAGGTACTTCTCGTCCTTCACGCCGGTGAAGACCTGTTGCCCCTTCTTCGCCACGATGGTGGCGGTGCCGGTGTCCTGGCACAGGGGGAGCTCACCCCGGGCGGCGATCTCGGCGTTGCGGAGAAAGGAGAGGGCCACTCCCCTGTCGTTGACCGAGGCCTCCGGGTCGGAGAGGATCCGGGCGACCTGCTCGTTGTGCTCCGCCCGCAGGAAGAACGAGACCTCCCGCATCGCCTCCCGGGCAAGCCGGGTGAGCGCCGACGGCTCCACCTTCAGGATCTCGGTCCCCTCGAAGCTCGAGACCCTGACTCCCTCCCTGGAGAGGAGGCGGAAGCGGGTCGGGTCCGGGCCCAGGGGGAACGGGTCCTCATACTCGAAGGCGCTCGCGGGCATCTCGCTCCTCCTCCTCGTCCTCTAAAGCTAGGCGCGCTCCAGTACCGCGGTGAGGAGGCGCCAGAACCCTTGGACCGACCGGATGCTGACGTGCTCGTCGGGCGTGTGTACGTCCCACATGCTCGGGCCGATGGAGGCCATCTCCACCCCCGGATACCGGCCGCCCAGGATCCCGCACTCCAGCCCGGCGTGAATGGCCTTCACGGTCATGGGCTTGCCGTAGAGCTCCTCGTGGACGCCGTTCACGAGCTTCACGATGGCCGAGCCGGGCTCCGGCTTCCACCCCGGGTAGCCGTTGGAGCTGCGGCACTCCGCCCCCGCCAGCGCCGCCACCGCGGCGATGCGGGCCACGAGCGCCGCCTTGCTCGCGTCGATCGAGCTGCGGGTCAGGAAGGTCAACTCCACCGCTTTGTCCAGGGTCTCGAGGACGCCCATGTTGGTGGAGGTCTGGACGAGCCCGGGGATGTCGGGGCTCATCTCCTCCACCCCGTGGGGACCGGCGAGGAGGAGCCCCAGCACCGCGGAGGCGTCGCCGGGCAAGAGGCAGCGGGAGGTCGCCGGTTCCTCCAAGGGCACCTTCTCCAGCGAGACCGCCAGGGCGGGGTCGAAGGCTCCGAACGCCCTTCGCTTCTCCTCGGAAAGCCGGGCCACGTCGGCGGCGAGGGCCGACTCCCGCGACGGCTCGACCAGGACCACCCCCCCCGCCTCCCGGGCGATGGCGTTGCGCTTGTTCCCGCCCCGGAGGTTTGAGAGCTCGAGGGCGTGAGGAACCATGAGGGAGGCGAGGAGCTGCCCCAGGACCCGTAGCGCGTTGCCGCGCCCGGAGGCGATGTCGATCCCGGAGTGCCCGCCCTTGAGCCCGTACACCTTGAGGCGCAGGGGCCGGCGCCCCGGCGACGGCGCCCGGAACGACACCCCGCGGCTCACCACGGTGTCGACCCCTCCGGCGCAGCCGATGACGAGCTCGCCCTCCTCCTCGCTATCGAGGTTCAAGAGCCGCGGGGAGCGGAGCCAGCCGGCCCGGACCGCGTTGGCCCCCGTGAGCCCGGTCTCCTCGTCCACCGTGAGCAGCACCTCGAGGGCGGGATGGCGGAGATCGCCCGAGGCGAGGACGGCCAGGGCCGAGGCCACACCCACCCCGTTGTCGGCGCCCAGGGTGGTACCGCGCGCGCGGAGCATGTCCCCGTCCCGGACCACCTCGATGGGGTCGACCTGGAAGTCATGCGCCGTCCCCTCGTTCTTCTCGCACACCATGTCGAGGTGGGCCTGGAGCGCGAGGGCGGGCCGGCCTTCCCTCCCGGGCGAGGCCGGCTTGCGAAGAAGGACGTTGCCGGCCCCGTCGGTCTCTACCGAGAGCCCGAGCGCCCTCCCCTGCTCGGCGGCCCAGCGCGCCGCCGCCGCCTCGTTCCTCGATCCGCGGGGGATCCTCGAGAGTTCCAGGAAGTAGCCAAAGAGGCGGCGGGGCTCAAGGCTCGAGAGGTCGTCCACCGGGGCCTCCTCTGGAAGGGTTCGAGGCGGAGGGAGCGGGCCCGAAGAGTACCAGAACGGCGGCGCGCACGTGTCCTTGAAGGCCCGGGAAGGTCGGCCTAGCCTTGGCCCATGCCCCAGCCCTCGGTCGCCGGCCTCGAGACACCCGCCGCCCGCTCCTTCGCCGATCGCGTGGCCCAGTACTTCCGCGACTTCCAGGTGCTCAAGGAGACCCGCACCGAGTACTGGGGCATCCAGCTCATCAACCTCATCGACTCGACCATCTACTTCGCGCTACTCAACATCGCCTCCGTCTTCCTCTCCCAGAACGTGGGCCTCTCCGACGAGGAGGCCGGCTACTCGGTGGCCCTCTTCACCACCGCCACCACGATCTTCCTCTTCTTCTCGGGGACGGTGACCGACTGGCTCGGGATCCGCGTCTCCATCCACGCCGCCATGATCGGGCAGGGGATCCTGAGGCTCCTCGTGGCGGTGGTGGGGCTCATGCCCTCCTTCCCCCATCGCGGTCTCGCCGCCACCGTCCTCCTCTTCCTCATGGCCCCGTTCATGGCCATGGTCCAGACGGTCTTCCAGTCGGCCAACCGGCGCTATACCACCGAGACCTCGCGCAGCGCCGGCTTCAGCCTCTGGTACCTCGCCATGAACATCGGGGCGGCGGCCGGGGGCTTCCTCATCGACATCGACCGGCTCTGGCTCAAGTGGTCGAACGCTCACATCTTCACGATCGGTGCGGTGGCGGCCCTCGCCTGCTCCGCGATCACCTTCCTCCTCATCCGGGACGAGCGGCAGCTCGACCTCGGGGCGCCCAGGACCTCCCCCTCCGGCGGGGAGGCGGCCGCCGCCCCGGGCAAGGCCGCGAAGAAGAACCCGGTCCAGATCGCCCTCGAGGTCGTGCGCGAGCCGACCCTGTGGCGGCTCGTCGTCCTCATCGCCCTCATCCTCGGCGCCCGCGCCGTCTTCGCCTACCTGTACCTGCTCATGCCCAAGTACTGGCTGCGCACCATCGGCGCGGAGGCGAGAATGGGGACCCTCCAGGCCATCAACCCCATCCTCATCGTCTTCGGCATCATCCTCTTCATCCCCCTCGTGGGCCGCTTCCGGCTCTTCTCCATGCTCGTCTACGGAGCGATGATCTCGGCCGCCTCGCTCCTCTTCTTGGCGGTGCCCTACCGCCTCCTCTCCGCCGACATCGCCTATGCCCACTACTCCATGTCGGTGCTCTGCATGATCGCCCTGTCCATCGGAGAGGTGGTCTGGTCGCCCAAGCTCTACGAGTACACCGCCGCCATCGCCCCCGAAGGACAGGAGGGAACCTACCTGGGGATTTCGCTCGTGCCCTGGTTCCTCGCCAAGACGCTCGTCAGCGTCCTCTCCGGCCACCTCCTCGTGCGCTTTTGTCCGGAGGGGATCGGACCGCGCATCGCCAACGGCGAGGTGGGGTACTGGAACGGGCCGGCGGCGATGTGGCTCCTCCTCAGCCTGGTGGGGCTCCTCGGCTGCTTCGGCGCCCTCCTGCTCCGCGGCTGGCTCACCCGCGGGCTCAAGGAGCGCTAGGGGCGAGGCCCTTCCGCCCTTATTCCCCCGGGCACGGGCCGGCTCGTCGCCCTCTTCGCTCCTAGAACGTCTCGTTGCCGTTCAGGTAGAACCCGAGCTCTCCGCTCGGGGCCCAGCCCACGTCGACCACGAGGTTCGAGCCCGAGCTCCGGTCGAGCAACACCCGGAGGCCCGCGGCGAACCCGGGGTGCACCGTGCGGAAGTCGATCCCGCCCTGGCCGGGTTGCCGCTCGCTCGGCGCCAACAGGCTCACCGCCGCCACGGCCCCGAGCGACCGGTAGACGTGGGCCCGGTATTCGACCTCGCCGTAGAGGAGGTCCATGGCCGCGAACCTCCCTTCGACCATGCCCCGGCCGGAGCGGTGCTCGGGGTCCGCGCCGATCTGGGGCAAGAGCAGGTAGGGGGTCGCTCCGAACGTGGACCAGGCATACGCCCAGAGCGCGAGCACGTCCTGCCGCCCCGGGATCGAGAAGTAGGTGCGACCGTCGAGGTAGACCGATTGCCAGTTGTTGTCGCTGCCGAGAGCGGGGGAGTCGAACCGGACCCGGCCGAGGAGGTAGCTTCCCTGGGAGGGCCGCACCGGGCTGTCCCGCCCGTCCCAGAGGACGTTCAGGGTGAGGCCCGACGAGACGGAGCGGCCCTCGGTGCCAAAGGGGTAGGAGTTGAAGCCGGTTTCTTCCCCCGCCGCGTGGCGCTCGTCGACGATGTCGAAGAAGCCGTCGTAGAAGTAGCCCACCCCCGCGTACAGCTGGCCGAGGAGGAGCCGGTACCCGGTCTCGTGAAGCTGCACCTGCTGCCGGCTCACGACGGTCCGGTCCGAGGGTAAGGTCTCCCCCCCGAGCCCGTAGGCCGGGTTGGGGAAACGCCCCCCTCCAAAGTCGCCCGAGAGGATCCACTCGTTCCTCGGCAGGCGCACCTCGGAACGGAGAACCAAGCCGATCTGGTGATTGGTGGTGAAGAAGCCGCTCGCCTCGAAGCGCGAGAACTTCGTCTCCGGGCCCCCGGTGCGGAAGCCCCCGAGCGCCGCCAGCCCGCCGCCCGCCCCGAGGAGCGGGTTCGCGACCACGAAAGGGAGGAGCGCGATGTGAAACCGGCTCGCCGGAGGCGGCTCCTTGGGGAGCGGTAGCCCCACGAGCCGGGCGAGCAGCTCGGGCAGATCGGGATCGGCACCGGTACCGGCGGTGGAGGGAGGCAGGGCAGAGACGACCTCGGCACCGGAGGGGGCCTCGTCCGGCGGCCGCTCCTCTTGGGCGGCGACCGCTGCCCGGGCGAAGAGCCCGACGGCGGCCGAGACAAAGCTCATCCGGAAGGTGCGGGACATCGCGGGACCGCGGCGGGCGAGCCTACCACGGCGCGGGACGAGGCCCAGGACTCCGCGGCGATCGTCAGGGGCCCTTGATAGGAGGACCGGGATGCGAATCTGCCTCTTCTGCGGCTCCGCCGCGGGGCGACGGCCCGAGTACCTCGCCTCCGCCCGCGACATGGGCCGGGCCCTGGCGCGACGGGGAATGGGGCTCGTCAACGGCGGGGGGCACGTCGGGCTCATGGGAGCGGCGGCCGATGGCGCCCTCTTCGCGGGCGGCGAAGCCATCGGCGTCATCCCCCGAGCGCTCATGGATCGAGAGCTGGGCCACAAGGGCATGACCGAGCTGCGGGTGGTGGAGACGATGCACGAACGCAAGGCCCTCATGGCGGAGCTCTCCGATGGCTTTGCTGCCCTCCCGGGCGGCATCGGCACCCTGGAGGAGCTGTTCGAGGCCTGGACCTGGGCCGGTCTGGGGATCCACGAGAAGCCGGTGGGCGTGCTCGACGTGGGCGGGTACTTCGACCCGCTTCTCGAGATGGCCGACCGGATGGTGGCCGAGGGCTTCTTGCCCGAGCACCTTCGGGCCTCGCTCATCGTGGCGCGAGACCCCGACGAGCTCATCGACGCGCTTGTCGCCTACCGGCCCTCCGCCTCACGCTTCGCGCCGGCGGGCGTGAAGCCCTGACGGTCGCCCGAAGCGGCCTCTCCTCGCTCCCCCGCCCGATGAAGGAGGGGCCTTCTCCTCTAGCCGGTGGGAATCGGCCCCGGGCTCACCGGGCCCGAGTCGGCCCGCCCGCGGAGGGCACCTTCGAGATCTTCGGCCAGGTCCTCGAAGTCCTCGAGCCCGACCGAGAGGCGAAGCAGGCCGGGTGGAGCACGGGGATCGTGCCGCTTCCGGTAGTCGATCAGGGTCTCCACGGCGCCGAGCGAGGTGGCCTCCCGGATGAGGCGGAGGCGTCGGGGAAGGCCTCTCGCCTCCTCCTCCGAGCCGAGCTCGAACGCGATGACCGCGCCCGGGCCGCTCATCTGCCGCCTCGCCACCTCCTCGCCCGGGTGGCCGGGCAAAGAGGGGTGAAGGACCCGCGGCACCCGACCGACGAGAAAGGCCGCGAGCCGCGTCGCCGTCTCGCACTGCCGCCGGATGCGGACGGGAAGCGTGCGCAGGCCCCGCAAGACGAGCCAGGTCTCGAGCGATCCGGGGACCGACCCGGTGACGGTCCGCGCCGTCTTGAGCTCGAGGGCGACACCCGGGTCGCGTGCCACGAGCACCCCGGCGAGCGCGTCGGAGTGGCCGGACAAGAACTTCGTCGCCGAGTGCATCACGAGGTCCGCCCCGAGCTCGAGGGGCCGGAGCAAGACGGGCGTGGCGAGGGTGCTGTCCACGACGACCGAGGCGCC